>SXGS01230212.1_pt1 | contig 53107 bp, 47 predicted proteins | sample 3174681 | NCBI WGS metagenome assembly SXGS01 (sample SAMN11356861, study PRJNA531348) | freshwater metagenome | isolation source: freshwater sample F1-80 | place: China: Fuxian Lake, Yuxi | collected 2017-12-25
CACCCGCCGGGTTGGCGCCGACTCCGAGGGGGAGGCGTCGGCCGCAACAAGGTCAACTGTAGACGAACGTCTGTTCGCATGTCAAGTCAACGCCACACCTGCCGCTTTGCGCGCGTGGAGGGTCCCGTTTGGGCGCTCCCATCGGATCAGAACCTAAATATTGCTTGTCCAGACGGACCCGATTCGCACCGATAGTTCGTGAATGGTGCATATCCGCCGGGCGGTGGTCAGCGAACGAGTCAAGCTTGCGTGCCTCGACTCAGTCAATCGAGCGATCATGCGCAGCACTTTGCTCGGGATCCCCGGCGCAGCAGTTCTCGCCGCGATTCTTGGGGAGTCTGTACCGTTCGCAAATCGCGTTGCGTTCGTAGCTGCAGTCAGTGCCGCCGACATATTCGCGTTCGTCGCATCGTGGATCTACCTGCGGCGCCGCAAGCGCGGCCTGCCCGTCGGTAACTGGTCGCCAGGCATTGTGGGCGCAATGCTTGTCGGATTCGCGTGGGCACTACCGGTATTCATCGCATTCCCAGATACGCAGCATGTCGAGTTGCGCGCGGTGTTTTTGCTCTTCGCGTGCGCCACGTCAGCAACCTCTGTAGTTGGCGCCGCTGCTCGACGCAGCTACTTCTACGCGACTCAAGCTGCGATGCTGTTGCCAATCACCGTCGTGTTTCTGTTCTCCACTGAGCGCGTCACCAATTTGCTGGGTTATGCAATTCCCATCTACTTCGCATCGATGAGTTCGCTCCACCACGACGCGCACCGGATTGTGGTGAGCGAGCTGACCTTGCGCGAAAGCAACGACATCGCGAACGCCGCGCTCGTCGAGGCCAACGCGACCCTGACCGAGCTTGCGTTGCGTGATGACCTCACAGGGTTCGCCAACCGAACCGCCTTTATCGATCACCTGGACCGTGCTGTCGCAGTCGCGCGGCGTGATCGGTCGATCATTGGGCTCCTATATTTCGACCTCGATCGTTTCAAGGTGGTCAACGACTCGCTCGGCCACGGCGCGGGCGACGAATTGCTCGTGCAAGTCGCTCAGCGGGTGCATGGAGTTCTGCGTGAAACCGACGTACTGGCACGACTGGGCGGCGACGAATTTACGGTGTTCCTCGATCGACTTGGAGATGGATACGAAGCTCTCATCATCGGCCGCCGAGTCGCGGCAACGTTCAACGAACCATTCCTCATCCAAGGTCGACGACTCAACGTCACTGCCAGCCTCGGTATAGCCACCAACCTTCATATGAACGACGACGGCGAAACGTTGCTCGCCCACGCCGACGCCGCGCAATACCAAGCAAAGGAATCGGGACGAAACCGAGTCGAGGTATTTGACATCGCGTTGCGCGACGCGATTGAGCGCCGACTCGACAACGAACAAGCCCTCAGGGATGCATTGGCGGCCGGTGAGATCATCGCGTATTACCAACCTCAAATCGAAATGGCCAGTGGCCGCATCGTTGGAGCGGAGGCGCTCGCTCGTTGGAAACATCCTCAGCGCGGCGTGCTCGGTGCTCCACATTTCGTTCCGCTCGCCGAAGAATCGGGCCTCATCTTCTCCCTCGACGCCTCGATTATTCAACAGTCAGTCGACAAACGCGTCCTGCTCGCCCACCTCGGTCTCGCTGCCGACTTTCGCATCTGGTGCAACGTCTCGGCACGTCAGCTCACTCGTGGCGAGCCTGCCGATCAGCTCGCTGCGCTACTGCGCCGCAGCGGCTGCGACGCTCAAGGCATCGGCATCGAAATCACCGAAACTGCAGTGCTCCCCGACGTACAAGCCGCACACCATCAAATCGGCTTGGCCCGTCAGCTCGGAGTGGAGTGTGCACTCGATGACTTCGGAACCGGCCATTCATCGCTGACGTTGCTCCGCGAGCTTTCTATCGACAAGGTAAAGATCGACCGCAGTTTCGTTGCTGATCTTGGTGTCGACCCTGCAGACACGGCGATCGTGCGAAGTGTCATTGGGCTTGCGCGCGAGCTCGGCCTCGGTGTTATTGCCGAAGGCGTCGAGACGCGAGAGCAAGCGGAAATCCTCATCGAAATGGGATGCGACCTTGCCCAAGGATTCATGTGGTCGCAAGCGATTACCTACGAACAACTTGTGCGTCGACTTGCGACGCAAGGATCGCTTCTGTCGCTCCCAGTCGCTGATGAGTATTCCGACGCGGCCTAACCGCGCTGATCACGGGCTCGGGATACTCAACCTAGTTCGTTGCCGTAGATCCCTACAAAGCTCACCATTTCTCCGGGGTATCCGCCAAGGTTGTGAGTGAGCGCGAGGCCACGATCGGCGTGTTGAATTGTGCGTTCCGGTGGCGCCTCACCACGTAGCTGCAACCAAGCTTCAAACATCATGCGCAGCCCGCTCGCGCCCACGGGATGCCCGAAGCTCTTGAGGCCGCCATCGGGGTTGATAGGGAGATCCCCAACAAGATCAAACGTGCCATCCATGACTTGCTTCCACGCGTCACCGCGCTCCGCGAAGCCAAGATCTTCCATGATGAGAAGCTCGGCAGGGGTAAAGCAGTCGTGTACCTCAGCCATGGCTAATTGTTCTCGCGGGTTCGTGATCCCGGCTTGTTTGTATGCATCTTGGCCGGCCATATAGATCTCAGGAAATGACGTGTAGTCATAACTGGGATCAGCGTTTCCGGAACAGTCGCCCGCAATGAACGAAAGTGCCTTGACGTATAACGGTTTATCGGTGTACTTATGCGCATCCTCCGCGCGGCAGATAATCGCTGACGCTGATCCATCGGCAACACCAGAACAGTCGTACACGCCCAGCCCACCGGCCATAAGTGGCGCGTTACAAATCGTTTCGGTGCTGATTTCCTTGCGAAACTGCGCTCGCGAATTCCGGGCGCCGTTGTAGTGATTCTTCTGCGCAATATGAGCAAGCACTTCGCGCATTTCAGCATCGCTCACGCCATAGCGCTTCCCGTATGCGGGGGCGCACATCGCGAACATTGCTGCTGCGGTCAGCGTGCGATTCGTCCCGTCGGTCGGCGCATGTGAAGCGCCTACGAGACCTTGATACCCCGAGTCTTTTACCTTCTCGACACCGACAGCCATCGCAGTGTCATACGCACCGCTGGCTACTGCATACGCTGCGTTACGCAATGCCTCTGAACCCGTGGCGCAGTGGTTAATGACATGAGTAACCGGCTTACCAACGAGCTGCAACGGCCGCGACAACGTCAATCCACTCATCCCCGACATCGCGGTGCCCAACCAATATGCGTCAATGTCGTTCTTCGTGAGCCCAACGTTCGCGAACGCTTCGTTCGTCGACTCGATCATCAGGTCGTCGGCGCCCTTGTTCCAGTGCTCGCCAAACGGCGTACAGCCCATAGAGATGATCGCAACGCGGTCTTTGATTCCATGTGAACCCATGATGACTCCTTGTCAGTACAGCTTCATATTTGGGAACAGCCTCTAGCCGCGTAGCGGCCGAGCTTTCCAGAAATAGTTGTGTATTCCATCCGCAGTGAACAGTTTCCGAAACGTCATTTCGATTCGGTCGCCCATTGCAAGCGTTGACGTATCAAGATCGCACAGCTCAACGGGAAGGCGGGCACCGTTGTCGAAATCGACCACAGCGAAAGCGATCGGCGGCGACGGCGAATATGCGATTCGGTCAATCGTGAACGTCGCAATGGTGCCTCCGATATCACTCATCGGCAATGGCGACATCTCGTCGACGTGCCCACCATCGCGCGACACGCGTTGCGGCGGAAGATGCGCCGCGCCGCTGGAAGCATCTTGTGAACCGACAAATCCATATTTGTAGTCGTGGGTTCGCGCCGAGATTGACGCGGAGATGCGATTCGGCTCGGGCCGACGCGGCGGCTCAATCCGCACCTGATCACGCCATGAAAGGAACTTCCCGTAAGCAAGGTCGGCAGTGTGTTCAATTTGTGCTGCAACGGTTCGTGCAGGCTGGTAGCCCGCGATCGCTGCAGTCGTACGAAACAGCATGATGTCGCAGCCATCGCAGATTTGGATCAGCGCGATTATCTGATTCGGGGCGGCGTGCTCAAGCGCGTTCGCGAGCAACAACCCGGCATGCGCAGTACCCGATTGGCCGACGACCATCGTGAGGTCATCGGCCACCTTGGAAACGCCAAGCTTGCCAGCGACAGCCTTTACGGCCCGCGCATGAGGACCAGTCACGATCGTGAGATCTACTTGCTCGGCGCTGATGTCGGCGCTCTTCAGCGCCTCAACCCACGCCACACTCGACAGCGCCAAATACTGTACCTCGCCGAAGCGTTCTTCCCATTGGCGAGGTCGGGCATCGCCGGGGGTGCGCCAACGGTCGATGAACTCCTCAGTTCGGGTCGCGCCGCCGATGAGCTCCGCGATCACACCCTCGCCTTCGCCAACGAGAATCGCCGCTGCTGCATCCCCGCTCGCAGATTCGTCAACACTTGTGGGCAGCCCCGACCGTTTATCGGACGCAACCACCAACGCATTGTGGTTGCTCCGCAATGCGTAAGCCAATGCCCCGATCCCGCTTCGCACGGCCCCGCCCATATCGAATGCGCCGAGATTGGCATCGAGGCGCAATGCGGCATGGATGGTATTCGCGTTAGTTTTTTCGAGATACGCAGGGTCCGCGGTCGCGAACAGCACCGCATCGGGGGTCGCCGAAGTGCTTCGCAGCGCAAGTCGTGCCGCCTCGACACCCATCGTCGTCGTGTCTTCGTCGTACGAGGCCACTGCCCGCGTGCCTTTACCTCCGCCGCTGCCAAAGAACTTGGCGATATCGCCACGCTGCAAGCGGCGATACGGGACATATCCCGCCGCCGCGATGATTCCTCGAGATCCTGACATGGGCGTCAGTGTATGTTCGCGCTCCGAGACCCTTTCCAGCCGAGCATCAGACCGCGTAGCCTGACGGGATGCAGCAGCTCTCAGGACTCGACAACAGTTTCCTCGCAATGGAAACTCCGGCGTTCTACGGCCACGTGTCGTCGGTATCGATCTTCGAGCCCGGTTCGATCACGATCGAGGCCGTCAAGGCGTTGGTGGCACAACGGATTCACCTGGTGCCGCCATTTCGACGTCGACTCGTCGAAGTGCCGCTCGGGCTCGACCACCCGTATTGGATTGAAGACCCTGACTTCGATCTCGATTTTCACATTCGTCACATCGCCGTGCCGTCGCCGGGCGACGAATATCAACTCGCCGAGTTATGCGCCCGCATCGCAGCTCGCCACCTCGATCGATCGCGGCCATTGTGGGAGATGTACATCATCGAAGGGCTCGAAGGTGGTTACGTTGCCGAACTCACCAAGATCCATCACGCGTGTATCGATGGCGTTTCCGGCGCAGAAATACTGGGTGTGCTCCTCGATATCGAACCCAACCCCCCAACAACGCCCGAACCAGAAACGCCGTGGCAAGCTGAAGCCGAACCAAGCCAGTGGTCGATGTTGTCCCGAGGAATTTTCGGCATGATGTCTCGACCACGAGTTGGCTTGCGGCTCGTGCGCAAGACGCTGAGCAACGGTCCCGCGCTGGCTCGCAACTTCTCGGTTTCGATCGCACCGCCTCGGCCATCACAACTGTTGTCGCGACCGTCAGAGCCCACTCCACCAGCGCCGTTCAGTGGCATGATCACGCCTCACCGGCGTTTCGCATTCGGTTCGTTGCCGATGAGCGACGTGAAGTTCGTCAAAAATGCACTTGGCGGTACGGTGAACGACGTCGTGATGTCGATGTGCGCGGGCGCATTGCGGCGTTGGTTACTTGACAACGATGCGTTGCCTGCTGGCCCGCTACACGCAATGGTTCCGGTTTCAGTGCGTACCCAAGAACAGGTTGGTACGTTCGGCAATCGAGTGTCGGCAATGGTTGCTGCCCTACCTACCGACGAGCCCGACGCGGTCGAACGATTTCGTCGTATGCACGATGAGATGAACGTGGCGAAAGAACAACACGGAGCTATCCCCGCCGATCTCTTGCAAGATTTCGCGCAGTTCACACCTCCTGGCGTTCTCGGCACGGCAAGTCGGGTGATCGCACGCGCAAAGATTCTTGATCACATCAACGTGCCGTTCAACGTTGTGATCAGCAATGTGCCGGGGCCACAATTTCCGTTGTATTCCGCCGGCGCGAAGCTGAAAGGGATCTATCCCCTCTCGGCGATTTCTGACGGCGCTGGCCTCAACATGACCTTGATGAGCTACAACGGAAACCTCGACTTTGGCTTGCTCGCAGATTGGGCGATGGTGCCAGACATCTGGAACCTCATCGGCGCCCTGGCCGACGAACTCGGCGAACTCAAAAAAGCCGCTGAAGCAATCACCGAACCCGCCTGAGCGCCGTGGTCGCGATTCCGTAACGACGGCGTTAGCGAACCCCGACCACGACCCGCGCCCCGAAACCCCGTGGTCGCGATTCCGTAACGACGGCGTTAGCGAACCCCGACCACGACCCGCGCCCCGAAACCCCGTGGTCGCGATTCTGCAACGACGGCGTTAGCGAACCCCGACCACGGGTAGCTTCGGACCGCATGAGCAACGTTGATGATGCGAACACGCCCGAAGCCCGGGAACGGCATGCGAACAACCTCGAACTATTTCTCGACTTGGTGTTCGTCTTCGCAGTCACCCAAATTGCCACGCTGATCGGCACCGATCTCAGCGCGAGCAACCTCGGTAAAGGCGCGCTCATCGCTGCGTTGGTGTGGTGGCAGTGGTCGCAGTTCACGTGGACTGGCTCGGCCCTCGATCTCCAACAGGGAGCAGTCACTCGCGCACTCGTACTCGGAACAATCCCTGCTGCGCTGACCATGGCGATATCAATACCGTTGTCGTTCGCTCACTCAGGCGCATGGTTCGGTTTCGCGTATCTCAGCGTGCAGTTACTGGTGCTAGGCATGATGGCGAGCGCGTCGTTAGCAACCGCCGAAACGCGTGCCAGCTTCATACGGTATGGCTCTGCAGCAGCGCTTGCACCGGTCATCGTCGCCGTTGGCGGACTCACAAACGGCAATGTTCGAGTTGCATTGTGGTGCCTCGCCATGGCGATGAACGTCTTTGGCGCGCTCAGGGGTGCTGGCGGCCAATGGGTTATCAACCCTGTGCACTTCGCGGAACGCCACGCGCTGTTTATCATCATTTCACTCGGCGAAGCACTGGTTGCCATCGGCGCAACAGCAACAACCGCGGGTCTGTCCGCCAAGACGTTCGCTGGCATATTGGCAACTGCAACCGTGGCATCGTTGTTGTGGTGGATGTACTTTTCATTCATCCCAGTCGTTGCCGAACATCAACTGCGAGTCACGTCGGGAGCGACACGCGGGGTGATCGCCCGCGATCTATTTACCTTTGGCCACTTTCCGATAGTGGCGGGAATTATTTCCTATGCGGTAGTCGCGAAACACGTCGTGGCCCATCCACTCGATGCCCTCCATGCGCCCGATCGAGTTCTCTTGGCGATCGCGATCACCCTCATTATCGGCGGTCTGTTGCACATGCAATGGCGCGTCGTGCGCCGCCTTGCGCCCGAACGCATCGCTGCGATCGCCGCAATAGCTCTGCTCACGCCGTTGGGATACGCAATAAACGCCGTCGCCGTCGTAGCAATCACCGCGGTGGTGATCGCAAGTACACAAGCAGTGACGCTGCGCCGCTATTCCAAAGATCCGTTCGTGCCGCTCGACGACCCTCCGTCATGAACAATGCCGACATCACTGTCCAACGACTTCACCTCGGCGAGGTGATCTCCCCCACTGGCACCACTGCTTGCACTGAAGCTCACTACACGGTGGCGGAGTGGGCCAACATCCCCGGTGCAGCATTGTCGCAGCCCACGACTCTGGCACCTGCTCGCGGCGAAGTTCGATCGAACGCGAGCCACAACGGGCCAACGCCAAGCGTTGCCAATCAGCGCCGATCGACGACACAACCGTAACTCCGGTCCCACAATTGCCGCGCAAGTCGCCAGATCGTGGGACCACCCGCCGACCGCGGGCGAACCAGCCCGCCCGCGGTCCCACAATTGCCGCGCATCCCGACACATCGCGGGACCACCCGGCCTGCAAAGATGGCCACATGAAACTCGGAGATATCGCCAACGCTGACGCACTACCGTTCGGAAAGCCGCTCGATGGCATCAAGATTCTTGCCGTTGAACAAATGCAAGCCCTGCCATTCGGCACAATGCTGTTGGCAAGACTTGGTGCAACCGTGGTGAAGGTGGAACATCCCCGCGACGGCGAATCGGGACGCGGCGCAGTGCCGTTCATGACTGATACCGACGGCCGACGCTCGGGCGCGACCTTTCTACGCAACGCTCTGAACAAGCAAAGTGTCGGCATCGACCTCAAACAGCCCGAAGGCATCGCACTCGTCAAAGCGCTCGCTCCCCATTTCGACATATTCTGCGAAAACTTCAAGGCCGGCACCGCCAAGAAACTCGGAATCGCCTACGACGACATCGCGGCGATACACCCAGGAGTCATCTATCTGTCGGTTTCAGGATTCGGCAATACGGTCGCATCGCAATACGACGTGTGGCCCGCGTACGCACCAATCGCCGAAGCAATGAGTGGCCTCTACGCCTACAAACAAGTGGGTGACAATCCGCCGCTGGTCGGCCCGGCCGGTGCACTCGGCGATATCTCGGCCGCGATGTTCGCAACGATTGGCGTGCTCGCCGCGTTGCGTCACCGTGACACAACGGGCAGGGGCCAGTACGTCGATATTGCGATGTACGACTCAATGGTCGCGATGGCCGACCTCGTCGTCAATTTCCATTCAATGGGATTGCGAGGAAACCGTGCGGCACCACTCATCATGGACGGGTTCAAAGCCTGCGACGGTTGGTTCATTATTCAAGTAGGCCGTGAACATCAATTTGAACGGCTTGCTCAAACGCTCGGCCACCCAGAATGGGTCACCGACCCCAAGTTCGCGACGCGCGAAGGCTGGCGCGAACACCTTGAAGACACGATTCGTCCCGCAGTAAACGCTTGGGCGGGCACCAAGACTCGGTTCGAGGTGTGCGATGCACTCGCCCGCGACGGTATCGCGGCCGGCCCGGTGCACACTGCAGACGACATCATCGCGGACGCACACGTTGCCGCGCGTGACATGCTCGTGGAGATACCGCGCACCGACGGGGTCCACGAACCCGTGCTTGTTCCGGGCAACCCAATCAAGTTGTCGAATGTCGCGCGCGGGCCCGAGACATACCCGCCCACCATCGGTCAACACACCGAATCCGTACTCCGCGACACCCTCGGTCTCGACGATGCCAAACTCGCCGAACTGCGCGCCGACGGTGTCATCAACTAGAAATTACCTATGGCAGCGAGCACAACCGACGGCAAGATCTTCGACCTCCTCGACCCCCACTGGTACCGCAGCAACCCACACGATGACTACACGTGGATGCGCGCCAACGAGCCGGTGTATCGCGATGAAGTCAACGAACTATGGGCAATCACCCGCCACGCCGATGTATTGGATGTAGAACGGCGATCGCAGGTGTTTTCGAGCGGTGGTGTCTACCGCGCGGTGCCCGAGCCGCTTGAAGTCAACATGATCGCGCAAGACGACCCACGACATCAGCAGCAACGGCGATTGTTATCGAATCGGTTCACACCAAAAGCGGTCAAGACGAACCACGAGCAATACCTTCGCGACACAATCGATGAGCTCGCAACCGAAATCGCACAACAGAACTCAATGGAGGTTGTACATGATCTTGCTGCGCAACTGCCCTGTCGTCTCACTGCGAAACTGTTGGGTTACCCCGAAGAAAAATGGGCCGACATTCAGCGCTGGTCAGAACGCCTCATGCGCATCGACATGCGTTACCGCGATGAGCAACAGGCTCAAGAGTTTTTCGAGGCCAACTTCGAGTTCGCAACCGCGTTCACCGAAGTGTTCACGCAACGCAAAGGTTGTCCGATGGACGATCTTGCGTCGGTCTGGGTCAACGGCGAAATCAACGGTGAACCACTCCCCATGGAAGCCTGGTACCACGAGACTGGCCTGTTTATCTCCGGTGGCGCCGAAACAACGCGAACAGTGATCGCACACGGATTACGAGTGTTTTGCGATCATCCTGATCAGTGGGAACTCCTTGCGGAACAACCCGAACTGGTGCCATCGGCAGTCGAGGAATTGTTGCGCTGGGTTACGCCACTCAACAACTTTTTTCGCACAGCTCAAGTAGACACGACGGTCGGTGGTCAGGCCATCGCGGCAGGCGATCGCGTGATCCTGCTGTATCCGTCAGCCAATCGCGACGAGGCCGTCTTTACTCATCCGTTCACCTTCGACGTTCGCCGTCATCCGAACCCCCACCTTGCATTCGGAAACGGCACCCACTTTTGTGTTGGCGCCAACCTGGCTCGCCTCGAATTGACAATGTTGTTCGAGACGCTCACGCAGCGCTTCACAAATCTACGAGCAGTGACCGAGCCCGATGTTGAAGCCAACATCTTCGCCCGCGCTGTTCGTAGCTTTGATCTGGCGTTCGACCGACGCTAACGATCCCGATCGGCGCCCGACGCGATCCACACCGCAATGGTCACACAATGAGGCGAGAAACCTCAATATTTGTGTGACTGCGGCTAGCGGCGCGAGGCTACGAACTGTGCCATTGACTCATGCGAGCTCCTCCGACGCCACTGTGACCAGTGAGCGCTATCTCATTATCTCTGCCGACGGACATTGCGGTGCAGACATCGCCGACTACAAGCCGTATCTCGAAACCGCCTACCACAATGAATTCGAAGAGTGGGCTGCGGCGTACGTCAACCCGTTCGGAGACCTCACCGCGGAAAACGCTGATCGCAATTGGGATAGCGATCGACGCATTCGCGAGTTGGAAGACGACGGCGTTGTCGCCGAGGTGTTGTTCCCCAACACGGTCCCTCCTTTTTTTCCCTCTGGCAATCTTTTGGCTGGTGCTCCTGAACCCGATCAGTATGAATACCGGTGGGCGGGATTGCGAGCGCACAATCGCTGGCTCGCGGAATTCTGCAGCCAAGCACCAGGCCGTCGCGCTGGTCTCGCGCAGATCTTGCTGCACGACATCGACGCTGCGGTTGCGGAAATCCGTTGGGCTCATCGTGGCGGGCTGCGGGGCATCTTGCTGCCGGGGATCGCACCCGGAAGCAGCCTTGAAGGTATCTACTCACGACGCTACGAACCCATTTGGGAAGCTTGTGAAGAACTTGACCTCACGATTACCCAGCACGGTGGCGCCGGGCTCCCCGACTTCGGGATGACGCCTGAAGGCTTAGCAATCCTGCTCATCGAGCTCCCGATCTTTTCGCACCGTGCGCTGTGGCATCTCATGTTCTCTGGAGTTTTCGATCGCCACCCGTCGCTACGGTTCGTGATGACGGAGCAAGGAACCGGCTGGATTCCTGGCGCGTTGCGCAGCCTTGATTGGTTTCAGCGACGCATGCTGATTGAAACCGCAGCTGAGTTCATTTTCGGCGGTGCGATGGCCACAAAGATGAGCCTCACTCCAACGGAATACTTCGCTCGCAACTGTTACGTAGGCGCCAGTTTCATCCGGCCAGTCGAAGCGGCGCTGCGCCACGAGGTGGGCGTGGATCGAATCATGTGGGGCAGCGATTTTCCCCACTCCGAAGGAAGCTTTCCGTACACAAGTGAAGCCCTACGCGCATCGCTCAGCGACGCGACAGAAGCTGAAATGCGCATGATGCTCAGCGAGACCGCGGCGTCGGTGTACGGATTCGATCTGAATTCGTTGCAACCCGTTGCCGACCGGATCGGGCCGAAAGTCGAAGCGCTGCGGGTTCCGTTCGAAGTCGCTGATTATCCAAACGATTCCACATGCAATGCGTTTGACCCAGACGCCGTGGTGCGTTCCTGGTGATCATCGAGCTTCGACTCGCCACCAGGCGAGACGACGGCGCCGCAATCGCCGACGTCTACCTGGACAGCTTCCACACGACGTTGCCATCGATAACGCTCGCGCACTCAGACGATGAGTGCCGCCAACATTTTTCCACCACGGTCATCGACGAGTACGAAACTTGGTCGGTCGTCGTCGATGACGAGGTCGTGGGATTCTTGGCATTGAGTTCTGATCACATCGACCATTTGTACTTGCGCCCTCATTGGACGGGGCAAGGAATTGGCACTCGATGCATCGAACTCGCGAAACACCGTCGGCCCAAGGGCCTCGAGTTGTACGCGTTTGCGATCAACGTTGGCGCGCGCCGTTTCTACGAACGACACGGTTTCAACGCGGTGGGTTTTGGTGACGGGTCCGCTAATGAAGAAGGTGAACCCGACGTTCTTTATGCCTGGCGCCCCGAACTCTGACCCCGAGATCCGCCAGGTGAGCCACCGCGAGATCCGCCACTCGAGCCTCCTCGGCCAGCACCGCCGGAACGGCCTCGCGGTCCCCCACCACCGCTGCTGCTGCCGCCGCTGCCACCGCTAGCTCGACTGCGCTGCGACTCCTGACGGCGCTCACCAAACGTCTTGGCGCCACTAGAGCTAGACGAACTGCCTGAACGCGCACCTGATTCGAAACGTTCGCTGCGTGGGGAACGCTCACCGTGTGCCGATGACTGCGAACGACCTTGACGGGCTTCGCCGCCGGCTCCGCCTGAGCGGCCACCTTGGCTCCGGCCACGGCCACCGCCACGGTTCGAGCGACCGCCCGACTTCCCGCCACCTTGACCGCCACCGGAATACGCAGAGCGATCGCCTTCGGCTGCAGGCAACAACCCGATTTCTCGCTGCAGTTTCGTGGCTTCTTTACGCTGATCGCGCGCGATGTACGACAGCACGATGCCGGTCTTACCCGCGCGGCCGGTACGCCCGGAACGGTGGATATACGTCTTGGTGTCGACGGGCGGGTCGAAGTGGATTACGCACGCAACTTCGTTGACGTGAATGCCTCGGGCAGCCACATCGGTGGCGATGAGTGCTTCCACTTTGTAGGCCTTAAATCCAGCGAGTGCACGATCGCGTTTCGCTTGTGAAAGCCCACCGTGAATCGGAGCCGAGTCGATGCCATGAGTTTTGAGTTGCTTCGCGACCTTCTCAGCACCATGACGGGTACGAGTGAACACGATCGTCGGGCCGTGTTCACGAATCGCTTTCGCGGTGCGCTCCACACGCTCCGCAAGCTCGCAGTCTTCAAAGAAGTGCGCAACGTCTCCCTCTTCTTCCACACCTTCTACCTCGTGAGTTACCGGGTCGGTTTGGTAGTTGCGGGTGAGCAACGCAACGTCACCATCGAGCGTTGCAGAAAACAACACCGTCTGACGTTTGGCCGCGGTCTCATCAAGGATCTTGCGGACCTCGGGAAGAAAGCCCATGTCAGCCATGCGGTCGGCCTCGTCGATCACGACGATTTCGACATTGTCCAGACGGACAGCATTTTGATCAATCAGGTCGCGTAAACGACCAGGACACGCAACGAGGATTTCTACACCGTTACGCAACGCCTTGCGTTGTGGTTCGTAGCCCACACCACCGTAGATCGTGAACACGCGCTTGTTGCGGGCTGCAGCCATCGGCGCGAGCTCTTTTTGAATCTGGGCTGCGAGTTCGCGCGTCGGAGCGAGCACCAACGCACGCGGCCGCCGAGGTTTCGCCGTCTCAACCCGGACCACGAGCGGGATTCCGAACGCCAGGGTTTTTCCCGAGCCGGTCGGGGCCTTACCGCAAACATCGCGGCCAGCCAGAGCGTCGGCGATTGTCGCGGCTTGCACGGGGAATGGTTCAGTGATCCCGTTTTTGGCAAGCGCGGTCACAATGTCGCCAGGAACGCCGAGTTCAGCAAAAGTAGACAAGATGAATTCTCCTAGCCGCGCGTCAACGCACGACTGGTTGTGTTGCATTTCGGACTAGCGCTCTTCTCGAGCACCGTCAACGAAGCACGGAATTCGAGGCGGGAGCAAGCAACGGCTCCCTACAAGGGCGTGAACACACCGCACAAGATCGCGGTGGTGTCGCCACCATAGCACGCCGCTGGCGTGACCCCGAACGGATGTGCGTTACCGAAGGTTGTAGTCGTCTTTCCACCACGTAGCAGCTCGAAGATCGGCCTCGGTGGTCTCCCAGCTCAGATCTTGTCCGAAACTGGCCGGTGTCGGCCCAATTGCCGCGGCAATCGGAGCAAGGGTATCGAGATCGAAACCGTAACAATTGGCCGCGGTTCCACCGAGCATCGCCCGCGCGTCATCGACGGGAATCCCTCCAAAATCAGCCTTCAAGCGAGGCACTGTGTTCGGCCACGTTCCTTCAGGGTGCGGGTAGTCGGTCCCCCACATCACACAATCAATACCGATCGAATGACGGCGACGAATCTCTTCCTTCGACATCGTCGACGCACCAACGAAAATGTTGGTTCCAAAATATTCCGATGGCAGTTTGGAAAGAATCCCTTGCATCATCGCAGCCATCTTCTTGGTGGTGTGGCCTCCACCAAAATACTGATCCCATTTCCACTTCATATCGACCACCCAATAACCAGCGCCTTCGGTAACGACGAACTTCAGCCCTGGGAATCGTTCGAACGCTCCGCTGAACAGCAAATGCGCAATCGGGCGATGGGTCCACCACACCACCTCAGCGAGGTAAATGCCAATGTGAGTCCCGTATTCCTCGCGCGGCGCTTCGCCAGAGTGCGTGTGGACCGCCAAGTTGGCGGCTTGACATGCCGCCCACACCGGGTCGTAACTCGCATCGTTGTACGGCGTGCGGTCGCGCCACATCGTAGGAATCATGATTCCACGAATTCCTGGCTGTTGAGCCAGCCACTCGATCTCGCGCACCGATTCCTCAACACCGTGACAGATCGGCACCAGGCCGATTCCCGCGCGTCGATGCGGGCTATTCGAACACAAGTCGGCGAGAAATCGGTTGTGCGCGTGAGCTCCGGCGAACGCGAGCTTCGGGTCCATGATTTCGCCAGCCGATAAGCCAGCGCCAAACGGCGGTGAAGCATTGCCGGTAATCGCATCCGCGTCTGGGAAGATCACTTCGGCAGCTACACCGTCGGCGTCGAGCTCTTTGTCACGTTGTTCCACTTCGAATGCGCCTCGAAGACCTTCTTCATGGTCCTGTTCCCAGTGCATGATGTAGTCGTAGTTCATCTTCAAATCTTCACTGCGCTTTGCCGAACGCTCGGCGAGGAAGATTTCGAACTCTGGGAAAACCGAAGGGTCGAGATACTGGCGGTACTCCTCGCATCCGAGGCCGGCGTGACCATCGGCCGAGATGATGGTGTACGGATCGTTCGTTGCCATCGTCAATCCTTCGAGTTCTTGCCCAACACCGACATGTCGTCGTAGCGCTGATGCACGTACGGCAAGAGATCCGCAGCAGGAACGCGCGCTTTGGTGACACCAATTTGCGTGGACGCGCGTTCCGTCCAGTTGATGTCGATCATGCGCCGGATCACCAAATCCGCGACAGGATCAAGATCGGAGTCTTTCAAGACAACGTCACCCTCGACGCCATCGAAGACCCGCGCTTTTTCGGTCTTTTCGCCGTAGACAAGCCAACCGTCGTCTTCGAGACCTTCGCCGGACGCTGCCGGCAAGAATTTGAACCAAAAGTCACGCTTCGACAATTCGTACGGTTCCCGCGATTCCACGACGCGACCGCTGATCTCAATGAGTGGCTGGCCCATGCGCGCAATGATTCCGTAGACCTGATCGCCATCACGTGTAGAACGTACGTCGGCAATCTTTTTGGGCTCGCCGAAGTTCTCGCGCCCACCGACGACCGATTGTTCCGTCGTCATTGGCATGAAAATCGGATATTCACCGACCTCATCACCATGGCGCGCACGTACACCGAGCCAACCTGCTCCGAATGCAGGCCCGATTGGCATCTGTACCGTGGTGATCGTGCACCGCACGAATGGTTCGCCCTCGATCGGTTGCAGGGGCGGCGGAAGAATCGCAGCAATCACATCGGGGTCGGTCTCCCAAATTGCGGTCAGCGCGGTCGACCAAATTTCTGCCCGAACGGCTTCAACTTCGCGGTTCCTGCGTTGTTCAACTGGTCGAGCGCCATAGCGAACTGTGCCCATGAGATACCTCCGAATAGAGGGGATGAAGTGAGACACTCTGGCACGCTTCGATACTGCGCACAAAATGCAACGAGCATCACAACTACGAGACGATTACCGGCCGCCCTAGCCACGAGAGGCGATGAATACCCCAATTGGTGGCTCGTTCGGCTCGCCGGCGAAGGTCAGTGGCGTTGGTGCGTTTGCCAGGCCGCGAACAGGTCGGCATATCGCCCACCGCTAGCGATGAGATCCTCGTGAGTACCAATTTCAGCGATCCCACCCTCGTCGATGACTGCAACTCGATCGGCTCGCGCCGCCGTCGAGAGTCGGTGGGCCACCACCACAACCGTTCGGCCACTCATCAGCGACTCAAGCGCGGCTTCGACCGCATGTTCGGTGCCTGGGTCGAGGTTCGATGTTGCTTCGTCGAGAATCAGAATGGCAGGGTCAGCGAGCGCCGCGCGCGCGAGCGAGACCAATTGCCGTTCCCCGGCTGAAAGGCGCGTCCCTCCCTCGCTCACTTCGCTATCGAGGCCACCTTCAAAGGCACTAAATCGATCCCATAGCCCGAGCGCAGCAACCGCAGCATCAACTTCGGCATCGGTGGCGCCAATACGCCCAATTCGGATGTTGTTACGCAGCGTGCCGGCAAAGAGATACCCCTCTTGAGGTACGACGCACATCGTGGCCCGCAACGACGCCAACGTCGCGTCTCTTAGATCTACACCGCCAACCGCGATGCTCCCTTCGACGGGGTCGTACAAGCGGGCGAACAGCTTGGCCAACGTCGACTTCCCCGCGCCGGTCGGGCCGACGAGTGCAAGTCGCTCACCGGGTGCGACCGTCACCGTGACGTCGCGCAGTACCGTGTCCATCCCTTCGCCGTACGAAAAAGACACACCGCGCGCCTCAATGCCGAGGCCTTCGGACGGAAGATCGAATGCGCCCGGTCGATCCACAATCATTGACCTTGTGTCGAGCAACCCGAACACCTTGTCGAGTGCAGCACCCGCCGACTGAACCGTGTTGTAAAACTGCGACAGCTGTTGAATCGGTTCGAACAGATTGTTGAGGTACAGCACAAAGGCAGAGACGATACCGACGGTAACCAGATCTCTGTGGACGAGCCAACCGCCAAACGCGAGAATTATCGCAGTGCCGGCCACGTTGGAGAACTCAACCGAAGGGAAATACTTCGCGGAAATTTTGACGGTCTTGAGGTTGCCTTCGAACTGAGCTTCGTTGGTCGCTTCGAACCGATCCCGGAATTGATCTTCGCGTGCGAATGCTTGCACGACTCGAATACCTTCGAGGCCTTCTTGCAAGGTGCTCATGTTGGTGGCTATGCGATCCCGAACGTCGCGATAGGCATCATTCGAAACGCGCCGAAACCACTTCGACGACCAATACACCGGCGGAACGATGATCAGCACTGCGATCGCCAACTGCCACGACAAAACCGTGATAATCACGACCGCGCCCAAGAACAGCAACACGTTTTGCACCAAGAGCACGAGCCCTTGGGAAATCAATTCCTGAAGTGCATCGATATCGCTAGTCATTCGAGCGACGAGCTTGCCGGTCTTTTCACGTTCGAAAAAGCCCATCGACAACGACATGAGGTGTCGAAACAGCGTGGCGCGCAGTGTGCGCAGAAACGACTCCCCAACTCGAGCGATCAAGAGAGTCACAGCGCGACCCAGCAACAGCCCCACAAACGCCAGCACCAGATACAACATCGATGCCCGTGAAATGACCCCGAAACGATACGCGCGCGATGCAGTGTCGTTATCAAGACCTTCGTCGATGCCCCAACGCACGAGCGACGGCCCCGCGAGCAATGCGAGCACTTGCAACACCAGCAGGATCGAGGTTCCTGCAATCGTCAGGTAGTGCGGTTTCAGCATCCGCCACAATCGGCGCAATAGTCGTTTGGCATCGCTTCGGCCCAGATGTTCATCCGGCACCATGTCGGCCCAGAAGCCCTGCCCTCTCATCGTTGGTCCTGTGACTCGGCGTGCGCCGTTACGACTTTGTCGGGCAGCCCCTCGGCATCGCTGCCCTCTGCATCAAGCAGTTCCGCACGGGCAAGCACCTCGCGATAAGCCTCCGACGACACCAACAGTTCCTCATGGGTCCCGTCTTCGATAATCCGACCGCCACCGAGTAACACAACTCGGTCGGCAAGCGCGATCGTCGCCGGACGATGAGCGATGATGATCGTCGTTCGCCCTCGCATCACTTCGCCCAGCGCGGCTCGAATTTCGTGTTCTTTGCTCGGATCGACCGACGAAGTTGCGTCGTCAAGAATTAGTACGCGTGGGTCTGCGAGTACCGCACGCGCGATGGCGATGCGTTGACGTTGCCCGCCTGACAACGTGTAGCCGTGCTGTCCGAGCAAAGTTTCGTAGCCATCAGGCAAACCAACAATGAAGTCGTGTGCACCTGCCAATCGAGCTGCGCGTTCAATTCCTGCAAATTCGCATTGAGGGTCCGCGAACGCGATGTTGTCGCGGACCGACTGCGAAAACAGGAATGTATCTTCAAATACGAGGCCTACCGCTTGACGCAAATCATGCAACCGCAACGTGCGTACATCGCAGCCGTCGATGGTGATTTGCCCATCACCGACATCGTAAAACCGAGGAATGAGCCGGGCAATAGTGCTCTTGCCACTCGCCGTCGCACCCACAATGGCGATCGATTCGCCGCCGTGCACAACGAGATTCATATCCACAAGAACATCACGGCCGTCTCGATATCCGAACGTCACGGAATCGAAAATCACTGTGCCTGCACCCGCAGGCAACGGTTGCGCGTTGGCCGAATCCATCACCAACGACTCGGTTGCCAACACGTCATCTATACGAGCGGCGGCAGCGATCGCACGAGGAATCTGGCCCAGCAGCATGCCGACCATTCGTAACGGCCAAATCAACATGAGCACGTACGTGTTGGCTGCAACGACCTCACCCACGCTGAGGCGCCCGTGCACCACTTCATTACCGCCGTACCAGAGAATTCCGACAAGCCCCAGCGTCGGCAAGAGATCAATCAAAGGCAGGAACGACGCCCGGAGCTTCGCCGCCGCTATCGAACGATCGAAGACGTTGGCGGCTTCCTCATCGACGCGTTCGATTTGTCGCGCTTCGGCACCAAATCCCTTCACCACCCGTATCCCGGTGACGGTCTCTTCAACGACTGCCGAATAACGAGCCAACTCATTTTGCAGAGCTGTACCAATTGGAAACATCTTGTGCGAAAAACGCGTAGCCGCCATCTGCAAAAAAGGCAGCGAAACCAGTGCGAACAAGGCAAGGCCAGGCGACGAGATGAATAACACGACAATGACCGCGAGCATCGTGAGCGTGGAGGCGATCGTCAGTGGAATCAGCAGCACAACGTTGTTTATTTGTGCAATATCAGAGTTCGCGTTTGCCATGAGCTGGCCAGTTTGAGCTTCATCATGAAACGCGAAATGCAACCGTTGCAGGTGCGCCACCAACTTCATCCGCAAATCGGTCTCGACTCGCAACGCCAAACGGAACGCGGCGTATCGACGCAGCCCGGTGAATAATGCTTGCACGAGACCCGCCGCGACGAGCACGCTCACCCAGAGCGTCAGCTGACTGTTCGCAGGTGAGCCCTCAATGCCATGGTCAATCGCCAACCCCGTCAGCTTCGGGATGGCCACGCGCGCAACTGTCCAAAACAGACCACACAGAATCCCGTACCACGCCCAAGAACGATGGGGTTGGATCGCCGCTCGCATCACACCCCAGCCGATACGGCGCCGTTGTTTATCTTCGCGTTGTTGCTCTGACACCAGCACTCCGGAACTGTTCCCGGCATCCGAGGCAGGCGTCTCGGACCGGGCGGCAGGCTACCTGACGCTCTCGTCAGCGCTCGTAGGAAATAGTTCCTTCACCATTTCACTCACCGCTTCGACGTCGAGTTCACCGGCCCAAATCGCGACCCGCTGTCCACCCGCTCGCAGCAACGCGGCGCGTCGACCGAGTTCTTCAGCGTCGTCTCCGCAGAGCACGATCGCAACATTTGGGGGTTCAACATCGAACGGCCGTTGCGCCACAGGAGCGACGGTATCGTGACCTGCCGTGTCGCACTCCATTCGGCCGTTGTTGACCGCTCGCGCAGTGCACGGATCCGCCGACGAATTCGTTAGCTTCCTGCGGGGCGAATGGCCGGGTCGGTGCCTCAAATCGCAGAGCTAGACGACTTCAAACGCCTCCTCCGCGCAATGCAGCACGTCGAGGATCTCATCGCCAACGAGTTCGCTGCGCTCCAACAACGCGTCGCGTAGCGCCGCCACCAGATGCCGGTTTGCATCGAGCAAGAGTCGGACTTCGTCCTTCGAACCGTCGAGAATGCGTTCCACAGTTTTGCGAGACATTTCGTCTGAAAGCACTTTCCCGACGATGCCTGGAGACAGCGGGCCACTTTCTATGGCTTCGAAACTCAACAATGAGCCAGCCATCCCGTACGAACCGACCATGCGACAAGCGATCGCAGTCGCGTGGGCCAGATCGCCAGAGGGGCCCGTGCCGCTTTCGCCAAAGTACAGCTCTTCGGCAGTCATACCACCCATCGAAATATGAATGAACGTCATCATTTCGGAACGAGTCATCGTCCAACGTTCTTCAATATCCGAATGCGCAAGCAAGCCGAGTGAACCTCGACGTTTGATGATCGACAACACTTCGAGTTTGCGAGTGTCAGCACCTTTGAGATATGCGACGACAGCGTGTCCGGCCTCGTGGACCGCGATGATTTCTTTTTCGTTGTCGGTGTACTCGACCGGCTGCTTCAGACCGATCTCTTCGGTCATCTTGGCCTGATGCACGTCTTTCCATGACATCGCGCCTCTACCGTCGCGAAGGGCCCACACCAGCGCCTCGTCCAGCAAATGCTCCAACATCACCGGTGAGTATTCGATCGTCATCGAAGCAAGTTGTTCACGTCGACCAGGTCGGTCTAATTCTGGGTCATGCATCTTACGATCAAGGTAATAGTCAATAATTTCGCGACGACCACTGCGACTCGGCAGGTCAAAGTGAATCGAACGATCGAATCGACCAGGACGCAGCAATGCGGGATCTAGATTGTCGGCACGGTTCGTCGCACCGATGATCAAAATATTCGGGACTTCCGATGCGCGCTTGTTGATTGCGTACTTCGTAGGAGTGAAGCGGTTGACCGCATTGATCAACGAACTCTTCATTTGCTCCCCACGCGTCGGTTCATCGAACGACTGCAACTGCACCAGCAGTTCATTCACAACTCCGGAGATGCCTTCGGCCATCCCACCCGCGGCATTGGTTCGGAGTCCGAACGCACCCGAAACAGATCTCGGCGTTGCGCCATGCATGCCCGAGCGCGCACCCGCAATCGCGTCGATTTCTTCGATAAAGCCGATGGCTCCGCCTTCCTCGCGGGCAATCTTGCGCAGTTCTTTGAAGTAGGAACGGATCTTGCGGCTGGTCTGTCCGTAGAACATCGCTTGGAATGAGGTCGCCGACACGAACAAAAACGGAACGCCAGCTTCCTTCGCCATCGCTTTGGCCATATACGTTTTGCCGGTCCCCGGAGGGCCTTCGAACAGCATCGCTTTGCGGGGATTTCCGCCCATTCGTTCTCGGAATGTGCGATAGGCCAAAAACAGGTTCAGCGTGTGCATCACTTCGTCTTTTACAAGTCCCAATCCAACGACATCGTCAAAACCAGTTTTGATTTCCGATGCCTGATACCGAATGTGAGGTGATTTCCCAGCAGTCAGCATCGGCACAATGAGTATCGCCGCGAATACCCCGACCAAGATCAGGCCAGGGGTCAATTGTTTCTGTTGGTCGGTGTAGCGCAAGTCGAACGGCAAGATCGCCAAACCAGCGATGATTCGCCACCAGAGGTACACCGCCAATGGCGTCAGCAGATAGGCCGCTCGGGAGAGTTTGCGATGGCGCGTCGCCTCGCGATGGCGCGCAACATCAAGCCCACTGCGCACCTGGACCACGACATCATCGCCGCGACCTTCAAACTGATCAGTACTCCCGACAACGAGCTGGGCAAGATCCGCCACGTGAATCCCCTTCCTGGCGGTAACAACTATGTGGCGTTCAACGTAACAACGGCTTTGGCAAATGAAAACTGGAGAAACCCGCGGTGTAACCGATTTCACCCGCAGGTACGCTGCGCATCTGATGTCGTCGCCTGCGCCTGTTCCCGCACCGTCGCCTGCCCCGCCTCGGGGCCTCGACACACTTCAGCTCCGTTGGGAACGCAGCGTCGCCGCCATTCTTTTGATCAGCGGCTACGTGTGGAAACGCGATTTGGTAATCCCAGCAGTGGCTGTGGCAGTCACTGTGTCGCTGGTCACCGCCTGGGACCTGCGACCGTTCGGAGCGCCGTACGAATCATTTATTCGACGCCGACTGCGACGGCCAGCAGCTCAAATGTCGATGACCGCGGTCCGCACCGACGATCTCATGGTTTCGTCATCGCTGTTACTGACATCACTGGTCTTGGCTATGGGGTTCGAGGGAGTTGCACAAGTCCTCTCACTGCTGATTTCGGGAGGGCTCATTATCGAAGCCGCTGGTGGAGTGTGGCTCAGCGCCCCGCTCTGGCAGAGACTCCGTTCACGACGCTAAGCAGCACAAACCCACTCACCGCAACCAGCCATATGACCCACTGCCCGATTCCAGTCGCGCCAGTCGCGACGACGGCGATCGCCAACAAGATGAGGTTACGGACCAACGTCCAGACGTCGGTCGGTCTCGAGGCGGGCCCGGAGCCAAAGCATGGGCAGGGAGCACCATTGCCCGTCAAGACTTGGTAAAGCACGAATGCACTGAACCCAGTCAACAGCGCTATCGCAACGTACACCGACCACGCTGACCGTCGCTCCATGATGATTCCGAACGCGGTAAACGCTTCGAACACCACCAGCGTCAAATCGAAACCCGGTGAAATTCCGGCCGCGCGCAGCTGTGCTCGGGTTTGTGAGCGATCCCTCAACTTCGACGCAGCCGCGAACGCAAACAGTGCAGCGAGCATTCCGCGCGCCACTAGCGCAATAATAACTCCAGAAGTCACACCTGGTAGCGCCCGTAACCACCGCGAAAAAACATCAAAGGCGAACCCTCGCGGTAGCCAAGTTCAACAACCTTGCCCACGACGATCACATGATCGCCCCCGTCAAATTCATTGACGATTTCACAGTCGATATAGGCAAGCGCCTCATCGAGTACTGGCGCACCCGTTACAGCTTTCGAATAGCCGACTCCGTCGTAGCGTTCCGGTGCAGGCTTCGAAGCAAACGTGCGACACAGCTGTTCGCCGTCTTCAGCCAAAATATTGACGCAATAGTGCCGAGCGCCCTGGATCTTGGGCCACGTGCTCGATGACGTTGCTGCACAAAACAGCACCAGCGGCGGATCGAGTGACAGTGAAGTGAACGAATTGCACGCCATACCGACCGGTTCACCATCGGCCATCGCCGTCACTACGGTTACGCCGGTGCCAAAGTGGCCCATAATCGTGCGCATCATCGCCGAGTCGGGTACCAACCCGCGTTGGAGGCTACTCACTGCGTGCCGCCGACCATCACGACAAGACCTTCCGCGGCCGCAATCACATCAGGCCCTCCGGTGTTGGCGCTGATCTGTTGCGTTGAACGCAACATGCTGTCAATCATGTCGTCTCCGTGACTCGGGCAATGATGAAACAATGCGAGCTGCTTAGCTCGTGCCGTATGGGCCACCAGCAATGCGTATTCATTTGTGCAGTGCCCCCATGCGCGCTTGGCTTCGAACTCATCTGGCGCATGTTGCGCGTCATGAATCACCAAATCTGCACCATCGCAAAGCTCCAACACTTCTTGGGGAACGTAGTCGTCGCAGTCGGGCTCACCGCAACCTTGACCGTGGTCGGAGATATACACAACAACCCCGCCATTCCATTCGACGCGGTAGCCCAATGTCGCACCAACGTGACGGACATAGCGGGCGCGCACCTTGGCCTCGCCGATGGGCAAATCGTCATCGTCAAGCGAATGCCACCTGATATCGCCAGCAAGGTGCGCGGGAGTGATCGGAAAGTACGGCGGCTGCATCATGCCGCCAAACACGTCACCAAGATCGGTGTTGCCTTGTCGAGGACCGTAGACATTCACCAACGAATCCGGATGCTGCAACGGAGTAAAGAACGGCAAACCTTGAATGTGATCCCAGTGCATGTGGGTGAGCAACATCGTCCCGCGATATGGCCGTGCGGCTCCGCCAATCGATTCTCCGTAGGGCCGCAAACCCGTGCCGAGGTCGAAAACAATTGGAGCCTGCCCATCGACATCCAACACAACGCACGATGAATTACCCCCGTAACGAGCGTACTGTTCACCAGCACACGGGGTTGATCCCCGTACGCCCCAAAAACACACTCGGATCCCCCCGGAACCTGCCATCCGGCGAGGTTACCGATCTCACAGCGATCATCAAAGCAAACTGGCTAAATGCGCGATGCGTCACGCGCGGCGCAGCGTGACTCTGTGCCCCCCAACTTCAGGCAACTACCCTTGCGCGCATGAGTCGCAAGCGAGTGGGTCCGTTCTCCGCCGCGCGCGGCATGTCCGGGAATCATTCCGATCTTGCAGTGATCGTTTCGCTCATTGCCGTTTCCCTCGTCGCGGCGGTCAGCTACGGGCTCGTGCGAGGCGGCGATGATGGGTCGGCAGTTGTGACCGTGAACCAATCAACCAATTCCACGCCCCGCTACACCGCTCCGCCAGTGACCAAACGCACCACGGCTCCTCAGTTCGCGGTTCCACAAGACACAACGACCTCGGTTTCGCCTGTACCGGAATCACCCACGACAACCACGACACGAACGACCGCCAAGGGCAAAGGCAAAGGGGCCAAGGCTGGTGGGGCTCAATCAGGGGGTCAACGTCAGTTAGGTCCGGCAACGAACGTACGATGGGTTGCGTCGCCCGGCACTGCGACGTTGGCTCCAGGTGGACATCTCTCGGGGGTCGTCACCGCAAAGAACCTAAGTTCAGTACCCGGATGGGTGATTACGCCGGGGTGCTCGTCCGGCCCTAGCACGTTCGCCGCAACGCCGTTCGCCCTTACCTGCGCTACCTCTGGCCGTCAGGTGGTGCTGCCAGGGTCACGTTCGAAGAGTTGGGAATGGACGTGGAACGCGACGGTGAGCGGCAAAAAAAACGCTACGCCGCTCGCACCCGGCACCTACTCGTTCATGATCGGACCCGCGACCGTATCGGTGACAGTCGCTTAGTCAATCTCTTGCGTCGGGGGTTTCGTACGGGCGTTGCCGAACCGGCGCAAATTCCTGTTTCCACACCATGACGCGGCGCCGGAAATAACACACTTCTTCGCCGCGCTGGTTATACCCAAACGTTTCGACCGTCACGATGCCGCGATCTGGCTTGCTTGATGACGCTTTCTTATCGAGCACGCGAGTCTCGGAATAGATCGTATCGCCGTGAAACGTTGGCTTTTTGTGCTGCAACGTTTCGATTTCGAGGTTCGCGATCGCTTGGCCACTGACGTCGGGCACACTCTGGCCAAGCACAATCGAATACACCAAATTGCCCACGACGACGTTCTTTTTGAAAGGCGACGATTGCTCGGCAAACCACTCGTCGGTGTGCAACGGATGGTGATTCATCGTCATCATGCAAAACAAGTGGTCGTCGGCTTCAGTGATCGTCTTACCCGGCCAATGGCGGTACAGATCGCCGACCGTAAAGTCCTCAAAACAACGGCCAAACGGGCGTTCATGAATAGTCATAACCAAATTGTGGCCCGACGGTACGAGCAGTACAAATTGTGCCGTTGAGAATGCATCACAGCAACGACTCGGCGCACTTGGCTCCCAGTTCTTCTCCGATCGCCATGAAGTCGATGTCAGAGGCGGCTTCTTCATCCCCGAGGAAACCAGCGACAAATGCGTCTCGAAACGCAGAAGCAACTTTCGGATCTTCCCCCAGTGCCTTGAAGAAGCAGTCGCTAAATTCGGGCGACAACTCATCGAACAAACCGACTTGCTCGAATACCTGACGAATGAAGTCGATGAGATCGATGCAACTCTCGAGCTTCTCGGCGATCTTGTCGGCTTCGTCACGCGAAACAATATCGCTGAGAATTAGTTCACTATCTTCCTCGAAGTCGGGCGGACGTACAGCTTCGCTAGAGAGTTTCACGGGTGTGATGACGTCGACGATCCCTTCGATGATGCACTCGGCGTCGTCTTCAGTAAACGGATTGTCGTCTGATGCAGCGTCGAAAGACTTCAGGCCAGCTTCGACGTAGGCCGCTTTCGAATACAACGCAAGTTCACAGGCGCCAAGCGTCTTCATTACGAACTCTTCGGCCGCTTCAGCGTCGGGCTTGTAGTCCTTGCCCTGTTGAATGCTGTCTCGCAGGTTGTCCCGGTATACCGAACTCTTCTTCAGCGCATCCTTAACACACTTCGCAGCCGCAGCGTCGGGCTTGAGTTCCGGATTCGTTTCCTTCGCCGCAGACAACAACTTCTTCGATGCGTCAACGCAGCGCACAATTTCGTCGGCGATTGCAGTCGATTGCGCGGCGGAGGGCTTGAGGTTGAGGTCGTCGAGGTCTTTGGCGGCCGCTACCTGCTTCGCGGTGACCTTATTAGTTTCAAGCTGCTTCACCGTGAGTGCCACGACTAACGGCTGAGCGATACACCGAGCCTCAGCGGCAGAATATTCAGTGTCGTTGTCGTTTTGCAACGCGGTCTCAAACGCCTTGGTGAATTCCGCGGCCTTATCCGGATCGCTGCCACAGCCGGTCAGCGACAGTCCTCCAATGAGCGCCGCGGCAATGCAACCCAGCCCAGAGCGCTTCCATCGTTGCAACGTCATGATGCCCACTCTCTCATTGTTCGACTCGTCGGTCCGGGCATCCTACGCACCCGACGGACCTATGGTGAGTTAACCCAGGTTGTGCGAACGGCTCAACAGGCCGCGGGCGATCACTAAACGCTGAATTTCGTTGGTTCCTTCACCGATGAGCATCAATGGCGCGTCGCGGTAGAGCCGCTCCACAGTCAGCTCGGTCGTGTATCCGACGCCCCCGTGAATTCGCATCGCGTCAGTGGCATTTTCGAACGCGGCCTCGCTCGCGAACAGCTTCGCCATTCCGGCCTCGACATCGGCTCGCTCGCCGCGCTGTTTGCATTGCGCCGCGTTGCGCGTCAGTAGCCGGGCCGCCTCAAGTCGTGTAGCCATGTCGGCCAACTTGATTTGGATCGACTGGTGTTCTGCTATCGGTTTGCCCATCGTCACGCGCTGCGTCGCATATGACAAAGCCGCGTCGAACGCAGCTCTAGCCACCCCAACTGCACGGGCCGCGATGTTGATCCGCCCCACTTCCAATGCAGACAAGATGTATCCCAACCCGCGACCGGGTTCTCCGATCAACGCGTCCGCAGGGACCCGATGATTGGTATATACCATCTCGACGGTTTCAATGCCCTTGTACCCCATCTTGCCAACGTTCTTGCTGACGGCAATACCTCCGCTCTGCGGTCCCGGCGCCTTGTCAACCATGAAGCAAGAGATGCCCTCAGGAGTGCGCGCCGCCAATGCGACCAACCCCGCTCGCTCACCGTTGGTAACCCACATTTTCGTGCCGTTGATCACGTACTCATCACCATCGAGTTCAGCGCGACAAGAAATATTTCGCGTATCGGTGCCTGCGTCGGCTTCTGACAGCGACAAACATCCACGAGGTTCGCCGAGCGCCAGCCCTGGCAACAGGCGCTGTTGCTGAGCCTCGGTTCCGTGCGACTCGATGATGATGGCGGCGATCGTGTGAGTATTAACGACTCCCGACAACGACATCCACCCGTACGAGAGCTCCTCGATGACTCCGATGTAGGTCAGCAAATCAAGCCCAAGACCGCCGAACTCTTGCGGAATCATGATGCCAAACAGCCCCAGCGCCTTCATGTGCTCGACAATCGCTTCGGGATAGCGATCCGCGTGCTCAAAATCTGAGGCAATCGGAATCACTTCTTTGGCGACAAATCGCCGGACCGTGTCAATGACCTCGGCACGCACATCTGGATCGGTTGGGTTCTGCATCGGCAGAGTTTCGCACAGCCATATCCAAACCTGCCCTACTACCGTGAGCAGCAATGGATCACATGACCGCGATGAGCTTTCGCCACGACCGCAAGAGCCTCAAGACCAAGAAACTCGAGCGCGAGGTATTGCGGAGAGTGTTGGGGTACGTCCGGCCGTACCGGGCCGCGGTGCTCGGTTTCCTCGCCTCGGTCGTTGGTGGCGCAGTCTTCGTCGCCGTTTCGCCGTTGCTGTTCCGCAAACTCATCGACGACGCAATTCCCAACAAGGACCGCACGCTGGTCACCGTGCTTGCAATCGGGGCGGTCGGGCTCGCGTTGGCGAATGCCGCATTGTCGCTCACTCAACGCTGGCTGTCGTCACGTATCGGCGAAGGGTTGATCCACGATCTTCGGGTCGCACTGTTTGATCACGTGCAACAACTTCCCGTGGCGTTCTTTTCGCGCACGCAAACGGGAGCTCTCCAATCGAGACTCAATAGCGACGTCGTGGGTGCGCAGCAAGCCGTGACCAACACCCTCGGGACGGTGGTTTCCAACGTGATTAGCCTCGTTGTGACCCTCATAGTCATGATTGCTCTCGAGTGGCGGCTCACCATTTTGGCACTGCTTGTATTGCCGGCGTTCATCTACCCGGCCCGCCGCATCGGGCCTCCGCTGCAACGCATCACACGACAGCAAATGACGTTGAACGCAGAGATGAACAACATGACCGCGGAGCGATTCAACGTTTCCGGAGCGCTACTGGTGAAGCTGTTCGGAAATCATGATCTCGAACATGAATCGTTCGCTCGACGCGCCGCCGGAGTACGTGACACAGGGGTTCGTTCCGCGATGTATTCGCGTGTGCTCTTCGTCGTGCTTGGATTGGTGGCATCAGTCGGCACCGCCGTCGTGTATTTCATTGGCGGCCGGCTCGCAATCAGCGGAGACCTGAGCTCCGGCGATGTGGTCGCATTTTTCATCTTTGTTGGCCAGATTTATCAACCACTCGCGCAGCTGACCAATACCCGGGTCGACGTACTCACGGCGATGGTCAGCTTTGAGCGAGTGTTCGAAATTCTCGATTTTCCGCCTGCAATCACGAATCGCCCCAACGCAATAACTTTGGTCGCACCACAAGGAACTATTGATTTCGAACACTTGTGGTTCCGTCATCCCGCCGCATCCGAAATCTCAATTCCATCGCTTGAAGGCAGCGGCAACCCAGACCAAGAAGCCAGCGAATGGATCCTCAAGGACATTTCATTTCACGTTGAACCCGGCCAGACAATCGCACTCGTTGGGCCATCGGGCGCGGGCAAAACCACGATCGCGATGCTCATCGCACGCATTCACGAAGCAGTAGATGGTGCAATCTTGATCGACGGACACGATGTCCGCGACCTCACCGCCGATTCGCTGCGTCACAGCATCGGTTTCGTCGCCCAAGATCCACATCTGTTTCACGAATCGATTCGTACCAACCTGTTGTACGCGAAACCCGACGCAACCGACGCTGAACTCTGGGCGGCGCTGGAGTCGGCACGCATCGCGTCACTAGTGCGATCGCTTCCAGAGGAACTGGCAACGGTGGTGGGTGAACGCGGATATCGAATGTCGGGGGGAGAAAAGCAACGATTGGCGATCGCGAGAGTGTTACTCAAAGATCCCGCCATCATCATCTTGGATGAAGCAACCGCGCACCTGGACTCCGAGTCGGAAGCCGCCATCCAACAAGCGTTGGGAACTGTCCTGACTGGCCGGACCGCCGTTGTCATCGCGCATCGACTTTCAACCGTCGTCGACGCGGACCTGATCCTCGTCGTTGAACACGGTGAGATCGCAGAACGCGGCACGCACGCTGAATTGCTCGCCCGTGGCGGCCTCTATGCGGAACTGACTCATACGCAGTTGGGAACCACGGCGCCCAACTGACGACTGCCTGAGAGCTGACAAGGCTCGTCCGCACCTGCCAAGTACGCTGACCCACCCATGGGCACCCAATCTCTGCGATCTCGGCGCGCCCGACAGACCGCGCGATCATTGAAACTGCGGCGAGTAACGACAGTCGTAGGTAGCGCCACCGTTGTTGCTGTGCTCGCGGTCGCGGGTTACTCATTCCAGCGCGGCACAAACGCCGCTCCGACCGAAACCGTGAGTCGCCCCCTGGGATCAAGTACGACAGCTCGCCCACCGCAATCAGTCATAGATCGCATCAACACCGAACATCCTCCCCGACCTTTGAATCACGAACGCCCCTTGGGGGTCTGGGTGGGAGGGGATTCGTTCGCTGGGCACATCGGACCAACCCTCGGAGAGCAACTCACCGACTCAGGAATCGTCGCAGTCACCGTCGATTTCAAAGTGGGTTCAGGGCTCCACGACAACGGGAGGCGCAATTGGTCGACCCGAATCCCCGAGCAAATGGCGAAACACGACCCCGACGTCGCGATCTTCATGATCGGTGCCAACGACGCGTCAATTGTCAGCAGCAACACAGATGCGTGGGCGCCGAAATATCGTTCGCGTGTGCGAGCCCAGATGGAAACACTCAGCGGGGACAGCGATCGAACGGTGTACTGGATCGGCCCGCCGCCGATGAAATCAGGACAACTTGAGCGTGGTGCAAAGGCTCTGTCGGAACTCATGGCCGATGAAGCTACACGCCACGACAATGTGGTTTTTATCGATGCCTACACGATGTTTGCCGATAACGAGGGGAACTACACCAACCGAATCGACATTCCGACGCTGCAGAAAAAGAGGGTGCTGGTCAGAATCAGTGACGGTGTGCATTTCACGAACGACGGCGCCGATTGGCTGGCGTACCGGCTCGCGCTACTGCTCGATGAGCAATGGGATATCACCAAACAATCCGGCGGTAAACCCATCCGGATTTCCATTGAATCCAACGGCGGCAGCGTACCGGGATACACCCCACGCACAACAGCTTCCTACCGAGCCACCACAACTACATTGCCCGGCAACACCACGACAATCGGTAACACCACGACGTCATCTGGCACTACACCGACGACCGTCGCGAGTTCCACCAGCACCACCTCGACAAGCAATGCCCCCCCAACGACCTCCGCGCCGCCCACAACTTCAACGATTGGCCCGTGACGCCGTCTGCTCGGCGAGTTCGGCATTCGGGGCACAACCCCAAGCCTCTCTAGCCTGAACGCATGTTGGAAGAATTTGCATCAGGCCAGGCCCTTGACCACGCACGGACAGCAATCGAATCGGCGTCTCAAGTAATTGAATGCGCAGCGCGACGCCTCGCTGATCTCTCGGTCGTCGACGGCAAGATCTCCGTCGAAAAACTCGACGAGCATCAGGTGCTTGCATACGAACTCGCTCACGGCGCAGCAGCGGTTGAAGGTTCGAAAGTGATGCTCAACTACGGCCGCCACGGCACTATGGAAGCCCAGATCGCGGTGGCGTTCATCGCCGACGCGCTGTGGGATCTCGGCACGCGTGTGCACGGCCGCAGTGCCGTTTGGGGTTCCTCGCTCAGTGATCTTTCCCCGGCAACTGAATTCATCGAGCGGTTCCGATCACCAGAGTTTCTCAGCGACTTGGGAAACGCCACATCGAGTGTTGGCACCGGACCGAATCACCTCGATGAGGAATTCGAACTCGTAGCAGAGACATTCCGGCGATTTGGCGACGACAAAGTGCGTCCACACGCTGAACACGTGCACCGAACCAACGGCGATGTGCCCGAATCGATTCTCGAAGCTCTCGCGGAAGTTGGTGGCTTCGGACTATCGGTGCCCGAGGAATTCGGCGGCTTCGCGACCGGCGGCGAGAGCGACTACATGGGCATGGTTGTTTCCACCGAGGAACTCTCACGTTCCTCGCTCGGCATCGGCGGTTCGCTCATCACACGGCCCGAGATTCTCACCAGAGCCGTGGTCGCGGGTGGTACTCAGGCGCAGAAGGAGACATGGCTACCCCGAGTCGCGAGCGGTGAACTCCTGGCGGGCATCATGGTGACCGAACCGGATTTCGGCTCCGACGTAGCGGGCGTGAAAGTCGCGGCCACCGCCGTCGACGGCGGATACGTCATTAACGGAGTGAAGACCTGGTGCACCTTCGCAGGACGGGCGACCTTGCTGCTAGTGCTTGCACGCACCAACCCAGACCGGTCGCTCGGACACCGCGGTTTGTCGTGCTTCTTGGTCGAAAAACCACAAGCTGACGGCCACCACTTCGCATTCACCCAGGATTCCGGCGGCAAACTCGAAGGCCGGGCAATCGACACCATTGGGTATCGAGGCATGCACTCCTACGAAGTTGCATTCGACAACTGGTTCGTACCGAACGAGAATCTTATTGGCGAGGAAGCCGGACTCGGTCGAGGGTTCTACCTGCAAATGGCCGGCTTCGAAAACGGTCGCCTCCAAACCGCGGCGCGCGCCGTCGGTCTGATGCAAGCGGCGTTTGAGGCCGCTCTCAGCTATTCACAGGAGCGCAACGTTTTCGGCCACTCAGTCTTCGACTATCAGTTGTCCAAAACGAAACTGGCGCGCATGGCAGCGCTCATTCAAGCTGGGCGTCAATTCTCGTACGCAGTTGCGAAACTCATGGCAAACGGCGAGGGCACTCTTGAAGCGTCGATGGTGAAAGCGTACGTTTGCCGAGCCGCGGAATGGGTCACCCGCGAAGCGATGCAACTGCACGGCGGCATGGGCTACGCAGAGGAATTTCCAGTTTCGCGTTACTTCGTTGACGCACGCGTGTTGTCGATCTTCGAAGGTGCCGATGAAACGCTGTGCTTGCGAGTCATCGCACGTCGTCTCGCCGAAAACGCTCTCGCTGCCAAATAGCGAATAGCTAGTAACTAGTCGGGATCTACCACCTAGAACGACAGCGTGGCAACGCCATTTGGCATTACGACACTCGACTGTTGTGTCGAGTTGCCGTGGGTCGCGCGCACTACGTAAGAACCATCGAGCATCCACACGACCAGCGGACCGTCTTTATCGCTGGATCCGATCGCGACCCACGAACCATTGTTCCCGAGCGCCGAAACAGCAATATTGTTGGCCCCTTTGCCGTTCTTATACACATACACAGACATTGCAGTGAGTTTGAAATCAACGGTATCGGTGCTGCCGAGGATCGACACGCTCAATTGCTGCTGCGTCATGCCGCGGAAATTCGCGGAAAACGTATAAGAATCTGAGGGCAGCAGGGTGATCGAAAGCACGCCGCTGCCATCGGTGTTACCGTCACCAACCCAATACCCGTCGTTGCCTAAATGAGAAACCGTTGAGGCAATGAGCGGTCCACTAGCACCAACGAGGCGCACCAACACCGTTGTCAGTGCGAAATCCACAGTTGTCGGAGTTTCGAGTACCGACACGGCAGTCCGCTGATTGGTCTGGCCGCGGTAGTCCACACGGAACGTGTACCCAGATCCAGGAAGCAGATAAAAGGTTGAGGTGCCCGCGCTACTAGTTGTTGGGTCACCAACCCAATAACCATCGTTTCCAAGATGTGCAACCGAAGCTGCCGCCAAACTCGACCCACCATCGACGAGGCGAACAGTTACCGCCGAGAGCGCGAAATCGATCGTCGTCGTTGGCAGGCTCACCGTAATTGCCTCTTTTCTTGAGGTATGACCCTGAAAATCAGCAGAAACCGAATAGCCCGTGCCAGGGAGCAGAAAAAACGTAGCGATGCCGGCCGAATTAGTGCTCCCGTCGCCGACCCAATACCCGTCATTGCCGAGGTGTGCAATTGACGCAGCCGCGATCGAACCTTGAGCCCCAGTCAGCCGGACGGTCGCTGCAGCGAGGGCGAAATCAACCGTGTGGTCACCTGCGACTGTGACCGATTGCTGATTGGTTTGACCTCGGAAATCAGCACGCACGGTCAGGGCTCCGGGAAGCACTTTGAACGTCGAAGTTCCCCCCGCACTCGTGGCGGTGTCGCCGACCCAATAGCCGTCGTTGCCACGATGCGATATCGCGGCCGCCGCGAGCGTCCCGGACCCACCAGTGAGCCGCACTGTGATCGTTGCGGCTACGAACGTGACGACGGATCCAGAGCTCACAGCCACCGGCCCAAATCGATTGGTCTGACCTCGATAATCGACTCTGAAGGTGTACGACCCCGAGGGCAGCGCGGCATTGCTCGAACCATCGCTGTCGGTGTTTGGCATACCAACCCAATACGACTGCGAGTACGCCACCGCGCCCCCTGGGAGCCCATCGCCCGTCGAGTCGACCAACTTGACGGTGACCCCACTCGATCCGCCGGTACCAGCGCTCGCGCCCAACGTCGTGGTTGTAACCGGCAGTGTCGTCGTTGTGACCGGCAGTGTCGTGGTCGTCGGCTCAGGCGCGCAATCACCGGTATCTACGAGGGCGTAGCCATCATCGGTCAATTCGATGTCGTGCAGCAACGACTCTTCATCGAGCAGCGCATGCGCAACGAGATCACTCTCTTTGCCGTAGGCGCCAAACTGCGCTTTATTCGCTGCTTGAGCAGTGTCCAACACTCGCTCATCAGTTGTACAGGCGGCGACTTCGCCCCGATCGCCGATTCCCCCAACCGAGAACACGACAACGCCCGACAACACGCCGAGCAGCGAAATCACAACTAAGAGTTCCGCGAGCGTAAATCCACGCTGATGATTGCGCATACCGTCACGAGAACCGCCCATGAACGCAGGATCGACACAATGTGAGACGAACCCAACGGGCCAAACGGCCTACTCGTGAGGCACTACTTCGCAGTGCGAAGCAACCCGTTACGTTCGCCGCGAGCCCGCAACTTGATCGCGACCTTGCGCGATGCTTCGTCGATCATTTCGTCGCCGAACATCACCGCGCCCTTACGGTCGCCTTGCGTGGTGGCTTCTTCGTAGGCATCGAGGATGTCGCAACAACGATCGAACTGCTCCTGCGAGACACCAAACACCTCGTTCAGCACCGTGACCTGATCGGGATGCAATGCCCATTTGCCGTCGTACCCAAGAATTTGCGCGCGCTTACAGAATTCGCGGAACCCTTCGGTATCGCGCACCTTGACGTACGGCCCATCAATGACCTGAAGGCCATTTGCTCGCCCAGCCATCAAGATCTTGACAAAGACGTAATGGAAGTAGTCGCCCGGGTATTCGGGTATGTGGAGCCCGCCCGACAGCGATGGCATTTCCATCGACGCGCTCATGTCGACTGGTCCAAGGATGATGGTTTCAACCCGAGGGGAGGCGGCACAGATTTCTTCGACATTGATGATGCCGCGCGCCGTCTCGATTTGCGCCTCGATACCAATATGGCCCTTTGGCAATCCAGCTCGTTCTTCGACCTGCGTGAGCAACAGATCCATTGCGACGACCTCGGCTGCACACTGCACCTTGGGCAGCATGATTTCATCGAGGCGCTCACCGGCATTGCCCACTACTTCGATCACATCGAATGCGGTCCACTTGGTGTCCCACGCGTTCACGCGCACGCACAGCACGCGGTCATCCCACGGCAGGTTCCGAATCGCGTCGACCACTTTGGGTCGCGAAGCCTCTTTTTCAAGCGGCGACACCGCATCTTCGAGGTCGAGGAACGTCATGTCGGCAGGAATCGTGGGGCCCTTCGCCAGCATTTTTTCGCTGGACCCAGGCACGGACAAACAAGAGCGACGGGGAAGACTGCGGCTACGTTCTGACATGGGGCAAAAGGGTACCGAGCCGCTTCTGTTTCGCCACAATTCTCTGTCAGATGCTGCGGCAGTGAGGGCCTTCACTGCGCCATCAACCGATAGCTTCGAAAGCGTGCCTCCTTCAGTCGCTCACAACGCCCTCGTCGAAATTGCCGACGGCGTGTTCACGTGGCTCCAGCCCGGCGGAGAATCTGGCGTCAGCAACGCCGGAGCAATCATCGACGACGATGGCATCACCGTCGTCGACACGCTCATGGTGCGTGCGCAATGGGAGCCCTTCGCACTCGCAGTCCATGCACTCGGGCTCCCTGTCCGCCGCCTCATACTTACCCATGCCCACATCGACCACGTCGGAGGCACGCGAGCGTTTCCGAATGCGGCCGTGTACGGATCACAACAAACGAGCGACCTTCTTGACTATGAAGACATGCCCATCGACGCGTACAAAAACTTCATGTCAACATTCGCTGACGGCTTCGACGAACTCGCAGAAATTGGATGCCGCAAGGTCACGCACCTCATCACCGGCGTCGCGCAGCTCACCCAACGCATTGAGGTGTTACCAGGCAGCGGTCATACCAACGGCGATGTCATGGTGATGGTCGACGACGCAGATGTCTTGTTCGCCGGTGACCTGTGTTTCTTCGGCGTGACGCCGCTTGCGTTCCAGGGCGACCCAACGACGTGGGCCGCAACCTTGGAAGTCATCTCGGATTTTGCGAGCATCATCGTGCCCGGCCACGGTCCTATCGGCGATGAACGTCACTGCTTCGAACTCGCTCAGTACTTGCGCCATTGCGCGGCTGGCATTGTGCCAAGCGGCCCATGGGACAGTTGGATTGAACGCGAACGCGACGCCATCAACATTGAGCGCGCGGCGCTGCTGCGCGACGGTCGCGACGAAATGCCTCCGTCAATGCTGAAGGCGCTCGGCTTCGGCTGATGAGCGTCGGACTCGCCGCGACACAGCGGTTTCGCCGCGCAGCACTAACGTGGCGACCATGGCGCAAAATCCCAATCCGTCGCTCCCACTCACAAGTTTGGGCGGTGTCACCCGCACAATCGACGATTGGGCGACGATTTTCAATCTTGCAATCGTCATGCTCCCTGCTCGAGCAGAAGCCGCCGCGTTCATCCCGGTGATCAAGCGCGTCTACGCCACATTCGGCGACTCAGACGTGCGCACCACAATTTGGATCCCAAGTACTCCGACAATCACACGACGTATTCTCGGCCCAATCGCCGATGAATACCTCACGTTTTGCGATCCCGATGGGGCATTGGCCAACAGCTTGGCCCTTGACCGCCTTCCTGCGTTCGTCCATCTTCGCCAAGACACCACGTTGGTCGATGCATCGCAAGGTTGGAGCCCATCGGCGTGGCAAAAGGTCGCCGACGGCATCGCCAAACACGTCCATTGGACATCGCCAAATATCGCAAACAACAAGAACCCCGCCCCATCGCCCGGGTGGGCGATTTCTGCATAAATGCGCACTTCCCGCGAAGCGGCGACACCCCAGGTCACAGCGTTTTTTTAAGTTCAAACGGGCACCCGGCCACGACGACTGCTACGTTGCTTTGCGTTCGAACATTGCGAATCTTCAATGTTCACACACCTTTTCTTATGACTCGACGTTCGACGGTTTCCGTTCGCAACGCCCTCCGGGTGCTTTCCCCCCGCACCGGTCGGTCGAGCCTGGTGGCAATCATTGCCCTCCTGGCATCGTTGCTCGCGTCCGCGCTCGTACCCAGCAGCGCCGCGGCGGACAAGATCGCCGATAAACGCGCTCAGGCCGCAGGCATCGCAGCTGAGATCCAGCGCAACTACGACCGGATGTCGGAACTCGACGAAGACATTCTTGACGCACAACAACGCATCTCGGAACTCCGGCGCGATATCGCTGCATCGCAACGCCAAGTCATCACAGCCAAAGGGCATATGGCCGATCTCCAGACCGAGCTTGCAACACGGGCCGCGGCGCTCTACCGCAACGCTGGCAGCGGTGATCTCGGCATGTCACATACAACACTGCAAGAGGCCGGAGCGCGTGCGGTCTACGCGCAAACCGCGGCCGCCCGAGACCGCGACATGATCGACCGGTTCCGCCGGGCCCGCGATGCTGCAAAATCGACAGAACAACGACTCGCCGCAGCAGAACAAGAGTCTCAAGCCGCTGCCAAGCGCGCTCAAGATGCGCGATCGGCAATCGACAGCACCAACCGAAAACAACAACGTCTCTTGGACCAGACCAAGGGCGAACTCGCGACCTTATTGGCTGAAGAACAAGCTCGCATCGCCGCCGAACAAGAACGCGAAGCGCGTCGACGCGATGCCGCACAACGCGAGCGCGAACGCCAGCAGCAAAATAGCCCGAACAATGGCGGGTCCAGCGGTGGCAACAACTCAGGCAACGGCAATGGAACCACACCACCGCCGAGCCACGTAGTCGCGCCCAATCCGCGCACACAGATCGCCATAGATGCTGCAATGGCACAGCGTGGAAAGTGGTACAAGTTTGCGGCCTCTGGCCCGAATCAGTTCGACTGCTCAGGACTACTGGTGTTTTCATGGGCCAAAGCTGGCGTCTCACTACCTCATTCATCGCGGGCTCTCTACGCATCGCTGCCCAAGGTGCCGAAGAGTTCCTTGCAACCAGGTGACTTTGTGTACTACGGCAGTCCGATTCACCACGTAGGCATGTACATCGGTGGCGGCATGATGATCGAAGCTCCCCACACCGGAGCGCAGGTGCGAACTCGGAGTATTTTCCGCAAGGACTACGTCGGCGCCACACGCGTTCCATAGGGTCTACACACGGCCCGATCCGAAAGCAAACCGACGTGTCGCTAGTTTCACTAGATGACCGTTCGGCTCACCGAGTTTTCCCATGGTGCTGGTTGCGCCTGCAAATTGTCGCCTGCGGATCTGCGCACTGTGATGGGTCTTGTGCAGGGATTCACGCCCCCGACTGACCCCAATTTGCTCGTCGGGTTCGACAAATCTGACGACGCCGCGGTCTACAAACTCCGCGACGACCTGGCAATCGTGTTCACCACCGACTTCTTTACACCGATTGTCGATGACCCCTTCGACTGGGGTCGAATCGCGGCAACCAACGCACTTTCTGACATTTACGCAATGGGCGGTTCACCGTTGCTCGCGCTGAACCTCGTTGGGTGGCCGCGAGAAACCCTCGGCTTCGACCTTCTTGCCCAAGTACTCGATGGAGGCGCCGCGGTCGCCAAGAACGCGGGATGCCTGATTGTTGGTGGACACTCAATCGACGATGCAGAACCCAAATACGGCCTCGCCGTCATCGGAACAGTGCACCCCGACGAACTGTGGAGCAACGCCAAGGCCCAGCCGAATGATGTGCTCGTGCTCACCAAACCCATTGGGCTCGGCGTCTTGTCGACCGCGTTGAAACGCGGCACCTCTACGCTGCAACACACGCAACGCGCAGTCGAAGTTATGACCGAATTGAATGCAGGTGCACGCGACGCCGGTATTGCCATTGGCGTGCACGCAGCAACCGACGTAACGGGATTCGGTCTGCTCGGACATCTGCGCGAAATGTGCGCGGGTTCGAACGTCGGTGCGACCATCTCGCTAAACAACGTACCTGTGATCAACGGGGTTGCCGATCTCATCTCGAGAGGAATGGTGGCGGGCGGAACCCAACGAAACCACGCATTCGTCAGCGACTCCGTCGACTGGACCACGTTAACTCTCGACGAGCAGTATCTCCTCGCCGACGCGCAAACTTCAGGCGGGCTGCTGTTTGCGGTGAGCCCAGCAAAGGCCGAAAAACTCGTCGCCGAACTCAACATCCGAGGCACTCTCGCCGCCCAAACAATCGGCACCACCACCGCCGAAAACCCCGGCAGAATCACCTGCACCAAGTAACCCAAACCAACTGGGTTGGGTTGTGCGCATTGTTAGGGGATGACGAGCATTCCGAGTTCGGTTTCGAGCTGGGTCCTTGGCTTTGCTCCCAGTACCGATCGCTCCAACTTCCCGCCGCGAAACAACCCGATCATCGGAATGCTCTGCACGCCGTACTGCTGTGCGAGTTGAGGTTCTTCGTCGATGTTGACCTTCACGAACTTGTACGACCCTGCTCGCATTCGCGCCATCTGGTCGATGACCGGCGCCACCTGTTTGCACGGCCCACACCACGGTGCCCAAAAGTCAACGATCACTGCCATTTCGGATTGCAGCACCTCCGAAGTCCATTGAGCAGTGGTCACTGAAGGCACTAATTCGATGGGGTCATCCGGAACGGATTCGTTGGGCAATACGCCATCGAAAACCTGGTCGATCCACGCCACCGTGTCACGCATGCTGTCGAGTGTGACGTTGTGTTGCATCGCATACTCACGAAACACCACTGGAATTCCTAGGTTCGATAAGAACCGCGCAGTGGCGCGCGCACTCTTGATCGGGATCATCGGGTCTTGACTGCCATGCTGGATAATGACCGGCACCGTGCCTGCAATATCAGGATCGATGTCCAGCAACGCGAAATCTGGGACCGCGGGGCTCATGGCTACGACCGCCGCGGGACGATCCCGATTGCCACGGCGTAGGCCAAGGGCCAACACCAGGCCGGCACCCTGTGAGAAGCCGGCGACAACTGCCTGCGAGCGGGCAAAGCCAAGCTGGGCGCACTGTTCTTCCAGCAGATCGTCCAGCGCGTCCAGAGACTGAGCAAAGGCTGCCGCAATTGCATCCGGATCGTGAAATTGGTACCAGGCAAACCCCGGCGAGCCGGGCGCATTGTGAGGCCCCCGCGGCAGCACCGTCGCAAACCGCTCGGATTGGTCAACGTACGGCAGCAGGCCAGCGAGATCGCGCTCGTCGGCTCCGTAGCCGTGTACGAGTAGGAGCAATCGCTCAGCTGATGAACTCTTGATTGTATTTGTGATGAGCGCCATAGGCGCGCAGGTTATCGACGGCGCTACCTTGCTCCCAATGCAGCTTGGAATCAACCTCGGATATCAAGACTGGGGCAAAGGCCTCAGCAACGCAGTCAAGGTCGCTCAACATGCGGACCGTTTGGGCTACGACTCCGCCTGGACTGCCGAGGCATACGGCACCGACGCCGTGACGCCCCTCACCTGGCTGATGGCACACACTGAACGCATCAAGTTTGGCCCCGCAATTATGCAGATGCCGGCGCGCACGCCTGCAATGACCGCGATGACCGCGGCCACCCTCGACGCGATGAGCGGCGGTCGTTTTCTGCTTGGCCTCGGCGCATCCGGTCCGCAGGTAGCCGAAGGCTGGCACGGTCAACGCTATGGAAAACCACTTGTGCGCACCCGAGAGTACGTGAGCATCGTCCGCGAAATCCTTCAGCGCGAAAAGCCTCTTGAGCATCACGGAGAGCACTACGACATCCCGTACGTAGGCGACGATGCAACCGGCCTCGGCAAACCGTTGAAATTGATCGTGCATCCCCTTCGCAGCGAGATACCTATCTATCTTGCTGCTATCGGCCCGCACAATGTCGCACTCGCAGCAGAGATAGCCGACGGCTGGCTACCAATGCTTTTTTCGCCCCATCGGTACCAAGACGCCTTCGGGAGCTCAGTCAAATCTGGACTCGAAAAATCGAGTGACGTCTCAAAGGCATTCGACATCGCTCCGACCGTTACGGTCATCGTTGGCGATGACATTGAAAAACTCGCTGGCTTTATTCGGCCGATGATCGCGCTCTACGTCGGCGGGATGGGCGCGAGAGGCAAGAACTTCTACAACGACCTCGCCTGCCGATACGGCTTTGAAGCCGAAGCGAAACACATACAGGACCTCTACCTCGACGGCAAAAAGCAAGAAGCCGCTGCTGCAGTACCGCTCGAAATGATTGACGAAGTGGCGCTTATAGGTCCGCGCGAGCGAATCGCGGATCGCATTGATGCTTGGAAGGCAAGTGGAGTTGGCACGCTCATCGTCGCAGCCGCGCAGCCCGATGCGCTCGAACTGATGGCAGAACTCACGTTGTAGAGAGAGATCACTCAGCCGTGTACGCGCTCGCGAACGCAGCAGCGGCGAGCTGCAAACTGTCCGTCGCTGGCACAATGCGATCGTCGATTCGCACGAGCTTCATCGGGATGGTCGACATCTCTCGGATCTTCGACTTCGTCACCAAAATTGACCGCGCGGTTGCTCGTCATGTTCGTGGCGGCATCCATCGAGGGTCCATGTGCAAACTCAGATCCCCAACCCGATCGGGGTGGATAATGCGTTCAGCGAATCGCCAGGCGCCGCCAACCTGTTCAAAACGATCGGAGTATTGACCTCCGATAATCGCACGCAGACCCGAGTCCGGCGTACTTTGCATGACCGTGAAATAGCTCCGACTGCTTGCAGTGAGACCGGCAATGCCCGCGTCATCGTCAAAATGAATCGTGATGTTGGTAATGCAATGCATTGTGTGGGGCGTGCCATCGTCGTAGATGACGACACCTGCGTAGTTCTGTCGGGCCTCGCGCGAACCATGCATTCGATGCGGGTGGGTCGAAGCTCCAAGTTCCGCGTATTCAAACAGCGCTGCAACTCCATCTAGGTCGCCCGAGTCGATCCGATAGCAATACTCGTGAATCAGAGCGCGGATCGCTTCGTAGTCGTCGGCCGTGGCCATCTCGCACCTCTCGTTCAAGCCGGTCGCCCTCATCACATTGGAATTCGGGTGCCATTACCGTTAGTTTCGAACCATGGTGATGTTAGAAAACCAACGCATACTTATCACCGGCGCCACCGGATCTGTCGGCGGCCCGGTGGCCAAGGCACTGGCTCAGACAAACTCGGTGGTTGCGATCGCCCGCTTCGGCGACGATGCTGCTCGTGCCGACCTTGAAGCCCACGGCATCCATTGCACCAAGGTCGATTTTGAGGCTTGCGACTATTCCGAAGTCGATGGTGATTTCGACTACGCCCTAAATTTCGCGGTGGCGAAGACCAACAATTTCGAACGCGACCTCATCGCCAATGCGGAATCGCTCGGATTCCTTATGCAGCGGTGCTCAGCAGCACGTGCGTTTCTGCATTGTTCATCGACAGCGGTCTACGAACCCAATGGACATCATCGTTTCGTTGAGTCAGATCCCCTCGGCGACAATCATCGAGCGTTCGGATTCATGCCTACCTACAGCATCAGCAAGATCGCAGCCGAGACCGTCGCCGGATTCGCAGCGCGAGCGTACGGAGTCCCCACAACAATTGCACGACTGTCGGTTCCGTACGGCGACGATTTCGGCTGGCCACATTTTCAGCTCGCCATGATGCGAGCTGGGAACCCGATACCTGTACACACCGATGCACCCAGTGAATACAACCCGATTCACATCGACGACATCATCCACCAAATCCCAGCCCTACTGGCTGCGGCGACGTCCCCGGCCACAGTCGTGAACTGGGCTGGCGACGATGTCGTCAGCATCGAACAGTGGTGCCGAATCATTGCTGACGTGTGCGGGCTCACGGCCAAATTCGCACCCACTACCACCACAATTGCGAGCGTCGCGTGCGACACGACACGCCGCGCCGCAATTACCGGCCCGTGCACTGTGAACTGGCGTGACGGGATGCGCCGCCTAGCTGCAGCCGCGCAGCACGAGTCATAGAACGTCGCGCCGACCGACCCAGATAGATTCCCACCATGATTCGTTCCGAACGGCGAGACGCAATCGCGATCGTCACAATCGACAACCCTCCCGTCAATGCGCTCCCTGTCGCGGGTTGGCAACAGCTCGCCCATGCCATCAAGGCAGCCGGCGACGATCCTTCGGTGCACGTCCTGATTATTCGGGCCGAGGGCAAAGGCTTTCAAGCCGGTGTGGATATCAAAGAACTCGCAGCCGACCCAACAAACAAGTCCATGATCGGCGTGAACCGCGGATGTTTCGACGTCTTCGCCGCTGTATACGACTGCCCAGTGCCGGTAATCGCTGCGGTCAACGGCTTCTGCCTCGGAGGCGGTATCGGAATCGCGGGCAACGCCGACATTGTCGTGGCATCGAGCGACGCGACGTTCGGGGTACCCGAAATCGACCGCGGAGCGTTAGGTACAGCAACCCACCTCGCACGACTCGTTCCGCAACACAAAATGCGCGCCATGTTTTTCACTGGCGCGATGGCAACGGCAAGCGAACTTCAACACTACGGATCGGTGGAGCGAGTGGTGCCGCGAGAGGAACTCCTGAGCGCGGCGCTCGAGATCGCGCAAATCATTGCAGCCAAGAGCCCGCTAGTCATGCGCCGCGCCAAAGAGTCGATCAACATGATCGACCCCGTGGACGTCAAGCGCTCCTACCGAATGGAACAAGGATTCACCTTCGAAATCAACCTCTACGGTGATTCTGATGAGTTGCGACAAGCATTCGTCGACAAGCGAGCCGCAGAGTTGCGCGAAGGCGACGAGCTACTGGACCAAGGATGACCCGAACCGCAGTTATCTTCGACCTCGGCGGGGTGGTGTTCCCTTCTCCGTTCGAGGCGTTCGACCTCTACGACAGTCGCAACAGTCTTGAAGTTGGCACGACCAGATCCATTATTCGCACCAGTAGTGAAACGGGAGCATGGGCTGCACTCGAGCGTGGCGAACTCACAACCGCCGACTTTCATGCCGCACTCGAAGTAGAAGCTGCATCGGTCGGCGTACGAATCGACGCCGCGCGAGTCATGGCGACCATCGGTGAAGCGGGAGGGGCTCGCCCCGCGATGCTGCACGCGATCGAACAACTGCGCAAACATAAATACAAAGTCGGTGCTCTCACCAACAACTGGGCCGACGACCGCGGCGAAACCACTCCAGGCGGGTTTGGAGCGCTTGAAATATTCGACACCATCGTTGAATCCGCCAAGGTCGGTCTGCGAAAACCCGATCCAAGGATCTATCAACTCGTGTGCGAACAACTCGGCGTGACACCACATGAGTGCGTGTTCCTCGACGACCTCGGCATCAATCTGAAGCCGGCCCGAGCGATGGGCATGGCAACAGTCAAAGTGGTGGACCATCACGAAGCACTTCGAGAACTCGGGCTCATCGTGAACGTGCGGCTTCACTAATGGACTTGGTGATCGTGCGACACGCGGAACCCGTGAGGGTGGAAGCCCACGAAACAAACGGCAATCCTGCCGACCCGCGGCTCACCGAACGCGGTCGGACGCAAGCCGATCGACTTGCCGATTGGTTGCGGCACGAGCACTTCGACGCGATTTTAGTGTCGCCCAAGCGCCGCGCGATCGAAACGGCAGCACCTATTGCTCACGCACTAGCGATGCCAGCCCTCGTCGTCGACGGTCTCATCGAATACGACAGCCTTGCCACTGAATACATTCCCATTGAAGAGATGCAAGCCAACGGCGACCCCCGATTCGCGGCAATGATTGAAGGTCGGTGGGAGGAGTTCGGAGGCGAAGCGCCAGCCGCGTTCCGCGCGCGAATTTCTATGACTCTCGATACGATTATCGCGCAACACGCTGGGCAACGCGTGATCGCGGTATGCCACGGCGGAGTAGTGAATTTGGCCTTGGCAATCGTCGCAGGCCTCGAACGTCACCTGTGGTTTCGTCCTGAGTATACGTCGATTTCGAGAATTGTCGCATCCCGCAACGGTGCCAGATCTGTGCAAAGTATCAATGAAACTGCGCACTTATTCGGCCGCCGCGACGCGGCTAGCTGACACGGCTCACTAACTCAATGGACACTGCTACACGCCGAAATCGCCTTGCGCCAATCAGCATGGCGTTACCCGCGATCGCAGTAGCGGCCTTCGTGCATTTACCGGGTCTACTCAATACCCGACCGCTCGACGACGACGAGACTTATCTCGCCTCGATGGGCAAGATGCTCAGGGCCGGAGACGTGCTCTATCGCGACGTAATCGATCGCAAACCTCCACTGGTGATTTGGGCGTATCAATTCCTGGTGCCACAAAGCTGGGATATGCGACCGATTCGAGTCGTAACAACGCTGCTCATTGCACTCAACGGTGTGGTGTTGTACTCGATCGCGAAACGCCTAGGCCTCAGCCACAATGGCGCGAGAACAGCCGGAGCGCTAGCGATCATTGGTTCCGCCCTCGCAGGATTTTCTGATGCCCAAGCTGCGAACTTCGAAGTCTGGGGACTTCCGGCCGCAAGCGCAAGCGTGCTCTGTGCACTCATCGCGACAAATTTCCAAGCGTCATTCGCACGGTTCAGCGGAATATTCGCCAGTGGCGCACTTGCAGGCGTCGCAACCAATTGCAAACAGCCCTATGTCTTTACACTGATCGTCATCGCGCTCATATTTCCGCGTGGTCACCGAGTCTTGCGGTCGACGATTGCTACAGCGGGCCTGCTCACGGTAACGGGATTGGTCGCAATTCTCAGTGGATGGGCTAGGTATTGGAAATGGGTATGGTTCGAAAACGGCGACTACATCAACATCGGTGGCGCCACGCTCGCGACGTTGGCCGTTCGCCAATGCCTCGTGTTCATGCTTGTGCAATGGCCGCTCTCGACCACCGTGCTGGCGAGCCTGCGCACAACAACCGCGAAGATCCACCACCCCACGCCTGAACAACTTGTCGCGCGGCGCATAGGGTTCTTGTGGTTCGCTGCTGCAATGCTTGGCGTCGCGAGTGGGCTGCGCTTCTTCGGTCACTACTTCCAGCAATGCGTTCCACCGCTGGCGTTGCTTGCCGCGACGGCACTTGACGCGCAACACCAGCGAGCACGTCGGCGAACGGCAATCGCCGCAGGCTTCGCGCCGTTGTTGTGGACCCTGGCATGGGTTCCAGGATTCGCGGGTCTTGATGCTGCGCCGCCTGCGCTCGCGCGCGGCGTGGCCGAGCAAACAGCGCCGAACGACCGTGTCTTGATATGGGGGCGGCTGCCCGACGCCGCGGCACAGGCTCGCCGTACCCCGACCGGACGCTTCGTCCATCAGGCGTACCTAACTGGGAGTTGGGCTTCAGTGGATGGCGTAGCCGACCCAGCCGAAACAGCACCGTACGCACAGCGGTGGAACCAGTATCTCGCTGGGCTTGTGCAGGCACCCCCAGCGATCATCGTTGATGCAAGCCCAATCGTCGAAGGCTGGCAGCGTTATTCAATTGATCGACTGCCGTTACAACGGCTGATCGACGTCTGCTACCGACCGATCGAGGACATCGACAAGCTGCACGCATACAAACGAACAGGCTCGTCATGTGCGGCTGCCGTCAGTCGTCGTGGGGACTCATAGCGACGAAAACCAATCGAGGGTGCGTTGCCAAAGGCGAGCCGCATCATCGGGACGGTGCGCCGGGCGTTCTGGAGCATGCACAAAACCATGCTCGGCACCGTCGATCACGATTACCTCGCAATCAGGTCGCTCGCGCCAGGCCGATTGCAACGCCGCGATGTCTTCGGGTGGCGTCCAAGGATCGAGTGACCCAAAGATCGCAAGCGTCTTCACTACATCTGTGATGTTGTCCAACGGTTCACCGACAGCTGGTCCCCGCCAAGCTTCGGGTACCCGGATCATCCCGTACATCGCGACGCTCGCTTCGAATCGGTCCAGCTTGGCGGCCTGCAACGCGTACATACCCCCCATACAAAACCCGAGCACTCCAATGTTCGCGACATCATCTTCGACGACGAGCATGTTCGCGGCCGCTTCCAGATCACCCAACTGATCGACATCGCGCAGACCCGAAACCCATGACATACGCGTGGCGACATCATCTGCGGCCGCCGAGCGCACATCAGAATCCACGCGCGCAAACGGTTCAACACATGCGACCGAGAAACCGTGCGACGCCAAACGACGGCTGAGGTCTTCGAACAACGGGCGCACCCCGAAAATGTCGGGATGCAACACGATACCTGCGCGAGGCATACCTTCAGGCCGAGCATGAATGACCGGAAGGTCGCAATCCTCCCGGTCAATCGTTCGCGTTTCAACGATGGTTTCCTGGCGTCCTTCGATCAACAATCCCATGGCGCAATCGTAAACGCAACGCGTCCGTCAAGTGCGGTAACGCGGCACCAAGTCGGCAATACTGCACCTTGTGACTTCTCATCATTACGACCTGATCATCATCGGCGCCGGCAGCGGGAACATGATTCCTGGCGAAGTTGACCTCTCGGATTGGCGCATCGCAATCATCGAAGCATCCAAGATGGGCGGCACGTGCCTCAACCGAGGTTGCATCCCATCCAAGATTTTGGTGTACACCGCTGAAGTCGCGGATGCAATCGCGCACGCAAGTCGTTACAACATTACGGCGTCTACCCAACAGGTTGATTGGCCGGGCATCACCACTCGACTGTGGGATCGGATCGACCCAATCCACCAGTCTGGCATCGAGTATCGGCGGCGCAACGGCATCGACGTCTTCCAGGATTACGCCCGCTTCATCGCGCCAAAAACCATCCAGGTCGGAGAACACATTCTCACTGCCGATCGCTTCGTGATCTCCGCAGGCGCACGGGTCACGATCCCACAACTCGACGGTCTCGAATCCGTGCCGTACGAAACCTCCGACACGGTTATGCGACTCTCCGAAATCCCCAAGCATCTGATCGTGCTCGGCGGCGGCTTCATCGCCACCGAACTCGGTCACGTGTTCGCGGCGTTGGGCGCCAAAGTGACGATCGTCGGGCGTCGTGAACTGCTGCTGCCCGCCGAAGACCACGACATCGCAACCGCGTTTACCAACGCGGCCAACGAATGGGCAGACCTATTAGTAGGTAACGAACCTCAGCGAGTGTGGGCAACCGAATCCGGCATCGCGGTCGAAGTGCCGACCGCCAACGGGACGACAGTAATAGAGGGCGACAAGCTCCTCGTCACGATCGGCCGACGCCCTAATAGTGATGTGCTCAACGTAGAAGCCGCCGGCGTGAAAGTAGACGCCAAAGGCTATATCCGCGTCGATGCAACCTACGCGACCGATGCTGCTGGCATCTGGGCCTTCGGCGACATCGTGGGATATCACCAACTGAAACACACCGCAAACATCGAAGCGAAAATCGTCGCCCATAACTTGCGCCCGAATGGCGCGCCACTGCGCACAAGGGATCTGCGGCCAGCACCGCACGCGGTATTCAGCACACCGCAAGTCGCCGCGATCGGGCTCGCCGAAGCACAAGCCGTAGAACAGGGCATCGACTACGTCATGACGACGCGCTATTACCGAGATGCCGCCTACGGATGGGCGCTCGAAGACACCACGAGCTTCGTCAAGTTGCTCGCAGATCCTGCGGCTCGCACCCTCATCGGCGCGCACATCATTGGCCCGCAGGCATCAAACCTGTTGCAGCTCTTGGTGCAAGGAATGCACCTGGGTGCCACGATTGATGATCTTGCGACTGGCCAAATCTTCATTCATCCGGCACTGAGCGAGGTCGTGGAACAGGCCCTCCTCGATCTCATCGAGGCCGTTGATGCACGCCGATAACACATCAACGTTCAGCGTCACGACGGCAAATCAGCTGTAACGCTCGAGAATGCTCGCTTCGGCGAGGCGAGCCAACCCATCTTTGATCATCCTCGCCCGTACATCACCAATACCCTCGATATCGACAAGATCATGATTGCTTGCCCGCAACAACTTGGCGAGCCCACCGAAATGTGTAACAACACGGTCCGCGAGTTCCTCGGTCAGCCTCGGGATTTTCGCGAGCAGCCGATGGCCCTTCGGGCTCAGCGATGTATCGACCTCGCTGTCGCGTGGCAATTGCAATACCGAAACGACGGTACGAAGATCGATGACTTCTTCATCATCGAGCGACTGCAAACTGCGCATCACCCGGTCGAGTACAAACGCCGAACTCGCAATGAAATAGTCCTTGCACACGAAGCGCAATTCTTCAAGAACACCCGCAGTCATCTCCTCGAGCTGGAGCTGTACCAGCCGGCCGTCGGAGCCCAATTCGATCACATAGCCCGCAACTTCGTCGGCAATGCGGCGAACCATCTCACCACGCTGCAGCACTTCACCGACGTCGCGGACGGTGACAAGGTCTTCGACTTCGAGTGCCGAGAGCGAACTCACCGCGGTATCGAGCCGTTGCCGATACCGTCCCAAAATTTGCAACGCTTGATCGGAACGAGCAAGAACACGCGGGATCGGCTCCAGCGTCTTGTTTTGGGCTCGCACGTGAATCGACACTAACGACATCTCTTCAGAAACAGTTACGACCGGCACACTGATTTGACGAGCCACTCGCTCCGCAGTGCGATGGCGGGTTCCAGTTTCAGTGGTCGCGATTGACGAGTCGGGAACAAGGTGCACATTGGCCCGCACGATGCGGCTCGCATCCGGGGTCAAGATAATCGCGCCGTCCATTTTCGCTAATTCCGAAAGACGCTGTGGCGTGAAGCGGACATCCAACGGGAACCCGCCGGAACACAGTTCCTGCACCGCCGCACCGTCGCCAACCACAACAAGCGCGCCCATCTTGGCGTGCAAAATACGATCGATGCCCTCACGCAGTGGAGTGCCAGGGGCCACAAGGCGCAAGGCGGCAATGAACAGATCAGCGTCGTGATCGGTCACCAACTCAGCCTCCTTACCCATATCGATGCACACATCGGTGCTAGCAGTCGGGCGCTGCAGGACGCGCGGCACCGTAGCAATGATCGGCACCACAAGCCACCGCTTTATCGCAGCGTCGTAGCTTGTACTCACGCTGAGCGCACTTCGCTCGGCCTAGCTCCTCGGTGCTGGCGACAGGCCGAGGTGCAACGCTTCGCTGACGTCGCGGGCTCGGATCAATTCGATACCCGGCACTGGAGGCGTGGACTCCGGCACGATGGCTCGAAGAAACCCGATACGGGCGGCTTCTTGCAGCCTCCGCGCCGCCTGCGGCACCGATCGAAGCTCTCCGCCGAGCCCGACTTCGCCCAATACGACACTTTGTGCCGGTAATGGGCGCTCCAATACCGAAGACGCGATCGCAATCGCAACCGCAAGGTCTGCGCCCGTTTCGGCGATCTTCACTCCCCCGACAACACTCGCGTACACGTCCATCTGTGCCAACGAAAGGCGGCAACGCCGCTGCAACACCGCAGTGAGCATCGCGAGGCGACCACCGTCGAATGACTGCGCTTGGCGGCGAGGCATCGGTGCACTGGTTGGGGCCACCAGCGCCTGCACCTCCACCAGCAAGGGGCGAGATCCCTCGATGAGCGGCACGACAACTGAGCCAGTAGCTCCAGCTTGACGATCCGTGAGCAACATTGCACTCGCGTCAACGACTTCTTCGAGGCCACTCTCAAGCATCTCAAACAACCCGAGTTCATCGGTGCGACCGAAACGGTGTTTGAGTGCGCGCAACATCCGCAACGCGAAATGGCGGTCGCCTTCGAACTGCAACACCGTATCAACCAAATGTTCCAATACTCGGGGGCCGGCGATCGAACCTTCCTTGGTGACATGGCCAACCAACACCACCGCAGTCCCGGACTCTTTTGCGAACCGCACCAATGCTTGCGCGGAATCACGGACCTGGGTGACCGACCCCGGCACGCCCGGAGCATCTGGGTCGTGAACCGTTTGAATCGAGTCGACAACTAACACCTGTGGCGCTACCGACGCCGCGTGAGCAAGCACATAGGGCACTGAGGTTTCTGCGACCACCAGCAACCGATCGTTCAGTTCACCGAGTCGCTCGGCTCGCATACGCACCTGCTGAGGAGATTCTTCTGCCGCAATCAACAATGCTGTGTGACCTTGACGCGTCATCGCCAACAACGCTTGCAACAAGATCGTTGACTTGCCGACACCAGGCTCGCCGCCAAGCAGCGTCACCGACCCAGGAACCAGCCCCCCGCCAAGTACACGATCAAGCTCGGCAATCCCGGTGGATAGCCGCTGCGACGATGCAACGTCGACCCCGCCGAGCGGCACTGGCCGGGCGACCGAATCAGGCAGCATCACCGCCGAATTCGTAGCTTCGAGAAGGTCCGCTGCGACTTGCACGACGCTGCCCCACTCACCACAATCGGCGCAGCGCCCCACCCATTTCGACGCTTCGGCGCCACATTGTTCACAGCCAAAGCGAACACGCGTTCGAGTCATACTGCCAGAGTACACCAGAGGTGCGACACCTATGATCACCGCCGTGTTCGCAATCCTTTGGATGATCCTCGCCGTATTCGGAGTGTTTTGTTTGATCTCCGCACGACGAGTGTTAGTCGACCCAGATTGGGAAAGCGGCGACTGGTGGGTGCTGTCGAGCTGGATTGCGCTACGAGGCGCGATCTTCGGATTCTTGTTTCCGGTTGTGCGTACCGACCACACTCGAGCACAGGAGCGCACGAACGCCTTGTGGGTGGTGCTCTGGGGCCTCGTTTTGACCACCGTCGGTATCTTGATGGTGCTGTTCGAAAAGTAAGTGGCGGGCCTCACGAGGCCCGCCAGCTACATAACTCAATCTCTCGGTCAGCTCACTGGGGCGAGCACCGATTACTCATCAAGCCTCAGGTGAGGCCGATCCTGCCGCTTCGGGTTCGACGGCCTCGATCGGATTGGCAACCATGCCTTCGAGGGTACGAAATACCAACTCGTTATCCTCCGCGTCCACGAGTACAGAATCGCCGGCGTTGAATTCCTTCCACAGGATTTTCTCCGACAATGGGTCCTCGATCATGCGTTGAATAGCTCGGCGCAACGGGCGCGCACCTAGTTGCGGGTCGTAGCCATTGTTCGCCAACACAATCTTGGCTTCATTGGTGAGTTCGATGCCGAGGCCCTTGCTCGCCAGCTGACTCTTCAGACGCACGATCATGAGATCAACCATCTTGGTGATGTCTTCAGTCGACAACTCATGAAACACGATGACATCATCGATGCGGTTGAGGAATTCCGGGCGGAAGCTGCGCTTCAGTTCCTCGTTGACTTTGATCTTCATCCGTTCGTGCGTTGCCGCTTCACTGACCTTTGCGAAACCGAGCGAGGTCTTGCGAAGATCCGCAGTGCCGAGGTTGGACGTCATGATGATGACTGTGTTTTTGAAGTCGACGGTACGACCCTGCGAGTCGGTCAGGCGACCTTCTTCAAGGATCTGCAACAACGTATTGAACACATCGGGGTGCGCTTTTTCGATCTCATCAAACAGCACGACCGAAAACGGTTTGCGTCGAACTTGCTCGGTGAGTTGACCACCTTCGTCGTAACCGACGTAACCCGGAGGTGAACCAATGAGACGCGTAACACTGAATTTCTCCTGATATTCACTCATATCAATTCTTGTCATCATATTCTCATCATC
>SXGS01080714.1_pt1 | contig 52924 bp, 41 predicted proteins | sample 3174681 | NCBI WGS metagenome assembly SXGS01 (sample SAMN11356861, study PRJNA531348) | freshwater metagenome | isolation source: freshwater sample F1-80 | place: China: Fuxian Lake, Yuxi | collected 2017-12-25
CCGATGGCGCTGGCCATCAGCATAATAAAAACCAGCATACGGAGCGTGTGGACGCGATCGATGGTGACTGACACGGTGTTCTCCTTAGAGCTACCTCTTGTCAATAGAGGCATACATGGATATATGCGGAGCGTCCAGGTCGGTCGATCTGGATGGATCCGTTCATGGGCGCGTAGCTCAATTGGTAGAGCAGTTGACTCTTAATACATTGGTTGAAGGTTCTATTCCGTCCGCGCCCACCAACCATCATCGCGATATTTTCAAAAAATTCAAAAATAGCGCTATATTTGTGTATGCGTTTCGATTCCATCTGCATGCGTCGTATTCCCATATTTTTCTTTTGGACTCTGTTAGCAGGTTGTACATCCATGGCCATCATGGCCGCGCCGTCAAAAGCGCCATTGATCGATGTGAGTCCCGAGGCAACATCGGCGGATGCCGCTTTTTGGAAAGTGCTGCATGGGGGAGAGTATGGCGCCATCGGTGCGACATTGGATCAGCTTAAGGCTGCGTATCTCAAGCATCCCCAGGATGCGCGCATTGCGTCCCATATCGCATTTTTACATGTGTGGCGGCTTACCGAGCGCACACGCCTACCGCAAATTTCAGCAAGCATCACCGATGATGCGACCATGGCGCGTACGTATTTTCAAGAGGCGGTTAAGCTCGCACCACACGACGCACGGTTTCGCGGTTTTTTGGCCTCTATGACCATGGCGGAAGGTTCCCTGCATGGCGATGAAAAAGAAATCCGTCAGGGCTTTTTTATGATGCAAGATGCGGTTGATGCTTGGCCTGAATTTAATCTGTTTACCAGTGGCTATGTGATGAGCACATTTCCCTATGACAGCGAAAAATTTTTAAAAGCATTGGAGGAACAATGGGCCACGTTGGATCTCTGTGTGGGGACCCATGTTGATCGTGAAAATCTGGATTTTGCACCATGGATGAGGCTTGAGACACGCACAGGTCCTAAACGTGCTTGCTGGAATTCTGAGATTGCGCCCCATAATTTTGAAGGGTTTTTTCTCAATTTAGGGGACATGGAAGTGAAGGCTGGCCATCCAAAAATTGCGCGCGCAGCCTACGCACAAGCCAAGCAGTCAAAAACCTATGCACAATGGCCGTATCGTGATGTTCTTGATCGCCGGATTGCGCAGGCCGAAGACAATGTCGCTCTTTTTCGTGTTGAACGTTTGCCCAATGACACCGAGAAAGAACATCGCATGATGATTGATACGGCATTTGCCTGCATGGGGTGTCATCAAGAATAATAGACCGGTTCAATTCTTGCATAGCTTTTCAACGCTATGCTTGTTTCACTTCACACATCGTTGGTTTTTTTTGCTTCACTTGCGTTGGGGATCTGTGTTCAGCGGATTTTTACGATGCCATCGTGGGCGGTGATCCTATGGACAGCATGTGCGTTGCTGATGGCGTTTTGTGCTTGGAAGAAACGACGCGGGACATGGCTTGCTGCAAGTGTTGTCGTGTTTATCGCGGGCATGGTCGCCCAGGCTGGGCATACGTATGATCCTACCATTGAAACATGTGCGCCACGTTCTTTGTGGCAGGCTCAGATCCGCGGTGCATCGCGTATTAAACCACAGCAACGTGGTGTGCAAACGCTGCGCGTGCCCGTTCGATTGCTTGCGCAATCTTGTGATGGACGATGGAGAAACAGGGGTTACGATGTCGCTGTCACGCTTCCATTCGATGCCGAAACAGTAACCCGTGGTGATGTGCTGTGGATGGATCTCACCGTGCATCCCATAGAACCGCAGCTCAATCCTGGCGCGTTGCAATTATCACCGCGTATCCGAGTGCACGGCTATACCATTGGGCAGCGCGCCTCGGGGCTTTTGGCGGTGATTGATGGTTGGCGCAACGATGTGAATACAACCATTTGGAAGCATGTTCCCAAGCGAACAGCAGGATTGGTCGCGGCCCTTGCGGTGGGTGATACCTATGGCATCGATATTGATCAACGTCAGCGATGGTCCGATGCAGGGGTTGCCCATTTGCTCGCGTTAAGTGGTTTGCATACGAGTTTGGTGGCGGCGATCGGTTTGTGGCTTGGGCGATTGATTTGTTTTCTGATGCCGTTGTGGCCGCGTGTGGCAACACGCCTTGCCGCAATTTTTGCGCTCTTGTGCATATGGGGTTTCGTACTGTGGTCGGGAAGTACGGTTTCGGTCTTGCGCGCTGCATGGATGACATCGGCCTATATGCTTGCGTTTTTGGTGGGACGGACATCCACGGGCTGGACGGCATTTGGATGGTCAGGCTGTATCTTGCTGCTGCTGGATCCCAGTGCCATCGATGACATTTCATTTTTGCTATCGTTTGCGGCCGTGGCAGCGATCCTTATTCTTCAACCGATGGACGCGAAGGGCTTTCGTGGAGAATTGCGATCTTTGCTCGTTTTGTCGCTTTCGACCGGTATGGCCACAGCGCCTGTCTTGGCAGCCACTTTTGGCAGGATCTCCTTGATTTCGGTGATGGTGAATTTATTTTTGATCCCCACCGCAAGTTTTATTTTGACACCTTTGTGTTTGATTTTGGGACCCTTGTCTGGAACATGGCCATGGGTTGTATGGGTGCTTGATCGTTCAGCATGGATTTTTGATCGATGGGTTTTTTGGTGGGCGTCGTGGCCCATGGCAATCATGACGGTACCTAAACTCCACAGTGCCGTGTGTGTTTTATATTTGATATTGTTGTGTCTTTTCTGGTGGTTGCTCAAACGTGCATTTTACATGCGCGCGGTGGGGCTATCGGTGTTGATGCATTGTATTTTGCTGCTGGGGCCCGGATTTTTTCCACCCTCGGAATTAGAATTGATATTCCCTTACATCGGTCAGGGTGATGCGACCGTTGTGCGAACACCGTCTGGGCATACGTTGGTGGTTGATGCAGGCATAGGCACCCATGATCGTGTTTTGGTCGATATGCTTGCAAGCTTAGGTGTGCGCTCAATAGATGTTGCGGTGGTGACCCACGCCCATCCCGATCATTTCAATGGCTTTGCTGCATTGTTACGACGATTTCCTATGAGGGAATTGTGGTGGCCGGGCGGGGAGATCCCCTCGGAATTTGCTGCTATTTTGGATTTGGCAAAATCGCGGGGCGTTGTTGTACGCACACCCAATCACGAACGTGGGCCTTTCTTGTATGGCGATGTTGGTGTTCGTGTATTGCATCCGCGATCCCAAGAAGGGGGCGTGTACGAAGAATTAGGTGCCAACGATAATTCACTGGTGTTGGATCTCTCCTATGGCAAACACCATGTGCTTTTAACGGGGGACATCGAAGCGATGGGAGAGGCACTTTTGTTGGAGGGCGAGGTTCCATCCATCGATCTTCTTAAAGTGCCACATCACGGCAGCCGGACATCATCAGGTGAAGCATTGCTTGTGCGCACCAAACCCAGCTGGGCGGTGCTGTCCGCAGGCGTGAGCAATCAGTTTGGGCATCCCCATACTGAGGTGGTTGAGCGTTACGGAGCGCATGGTATTTCGCTTTTGGAAACCCCAACCCATGGTGCGTGTCGATTTCTTTCCGATGGTGCCAATTGGCATGTTTGGGCGGTTCGGCCGCCGGAGAATTCGACAAACATTTTACCTTGGCACGATTTTCGCATGTAACATTGACCACGGGAGTGGTTTAGGTGGAGCATGCATCATGGCACTAGAGCTTAAACAATCACAAAAGATGTCACAACATCTCGTAATGACGCCTCAACTGCAACAGGCGATCAAACTGTTGCAACTTTCTCATCTTGAACTTGTCGATGTACTTCAAGAGGAATTGCAAGAAAATCCATTGCTTGAAGAAGGCAGCGATGAAGATCCGGCACCAGGTGAATCGGATGATGATCGGGAAGTGGAAATCGACGCTGATCTTGGCGCTCAAGATGAAGAACCCAATCAGCAGGACATCGACTGGGAGCGTTATTTGGAAGCCGATGGGCAGACGCTTCCTTTTGGGGAATCGCTTGGTGTGCATGGCGATGAGATGCCTGCGTTTGATGCGACGCTCTCGGCTGCAGGTTCACTTGCGCAGCATTTGCGTGATCAATTGCAGATGAGTGTGCTGACCTCAGAGCAGCATAGCATGGGATTGTTTTTGATCGATGCCATCGGTGACGATGGCTATTTGCCAGAAGACATTGTTGCAGCCAGTGCCGAAGAATGGGGTGTTGAGGCTTCTCAGGTAGAAGATGTGCTTCGTGTGTTGCAATCGTTTGATCCGTTGGGTGTTGGGGCGCGAAGTTTGCGTGAATGTTTACATATTCAACTTGCGGCCCAAGGACTTGCCCATGGCACAGCGTGGCGGGTGGTGGAGGATCACTTGGAGGATGTGCAACGGCGCGATTTACAAACGATTGTGACACGCCTCGGCGTACCTTGGGATGATGTGCGTGAAGCGATGCGCCAGATCATGCACTTGCAACCACGGCCAGGTCTTGCATTGGCTGAGGACAAAACAAAGTACATTGTTCCAGATGTTTACGTGCGTAAAGTTGGCGATTCATTTGTGGTGATTGTTAATGAAGAGGGACTGCCACGTTTAAAAATCTCACCGTATTACGGCTCGCTATTACATGACCCGAAGGGCTCGGCAAAATCCTATTTGCAAGAAAAACTGCGTGGTGCGACATGGTTGATTCGAAGTATCCACATGCGACAACGTACCATTGCTCGTGTCATGGAGAGCATTATTGAATTTCAGAAAGAATTTTTTGAAAAGGGACCCTCATTTCTTAAGCCCTTGATTTTAAAAGACGTTGCAGAAAGTATTGCTATGCACGAATCAACGATTTCACGTGTGACTTCGAATAAATATGTCCATACTGCGCAAGGTCTTTACGAGTTGAAATATTTCTTTAATTCAGCGATCAAACGGCCAGGGGCTGAGATGATTGGCTCTGAGTCGGTTCGCGAGCATATAAAAAAGCTGATTGCTGCAGAGAGTGAGCATGATCCCATCTCGGATCAGCAGCTTGTCGCCTTGTTGGGGAAATCGGGTATCAAGATCGCGCGGCGAACGGTGGCAAAGTATCGTGAGATGATGCGAATACCCACGTCGACCATGCGTAAAAAAGTTTTCTGAGAAGTGAGGGGAGTAGGTTGATGAGTGCGATGCATATGGCAGAAATTTTAAGGCCTGCGATGGTGATGCCTTCGGTTGAGGCTGCAAACAAAGAAACATTGCTTACTGCGATGGTGCATCATGCGGCGGTTCACGGATCTGGGCGTCTCCACTCGGAGGCCTCGGTGTTGGATGCGATCATGCATCGTGAAGAATTGGGTTCTACCGGTGTGGGAGGTGGCGTGGCCATACCTCATGCCAAGATCCCCCAGCTTGATTCTTTAGTGGGCATCTTTGCGCGAATTCCGGCTGGCATTAATTTTGATAGCATGGATGGTAGTCCAGTGACCTTGGTGTTTATGCTTTTGGTGCCTGAACAGGCATCAGTGATACATTTGAAAGCACTGGCGCGTGTGTCTCGTTTGCTTAAAAACGAGTTATTTAAGGACGAATTGTTGTTGTTGCAGGATACCCAAGCAATCTATGCGGCGATTTCGTCGCGTGATGAGGATGACTGAGTGGATACCGTCATTGTTGTAGCCGGTTTGTCCGGTTCGGGAAAGTCGCTTGCGCTCGATGTGTTTGAGGATCATGGTTATTGCTGTGTTGACAACATTCCTGTGAGTTTGGTTCCCGATCTCATGGATACAGTCGATCGTGAATCGCGATATTCACGTTTGGCCTTTGGTGCTGATCTCCATTTTGCTATTCTTGTGGTTCAGTTTCTGGAGCTGTGGCAAGGTTTGCGTGCGCGTTATAACGCAAAAATGATTTTTATGGAGAGCAGTAATGAAACGTTGATCCAGCGTTATTCCGAAACACGTCGTGTGCATCCGCTTGCCCATCATACCGATTTACCAACCGCCATTGCACAAGAACGCGAAATTTTGGACCCTTTGCGAAGCATTGCCGATGATATTGTTGATACCAGCCATTTGAATCCACAAGATTTTCGTACGTTGGTTGCATCGCGTTTTGTGGGGATGTCGGCAGATACACGTTTGCAGATTCAATTGGTGAGTTTTGGTTACAAGTACGGATTGCCGTTGGATGCGGATATAATTTTTGATGTGAGGTTTTTACCCAACCCCTATTTTGAGCCTTCTCTTAAGCAGCTGACGGGTCATGATGATGCCGTGTACCGGAGAGTGACCACGGCCAGTGGCTTTTCAGAATACATGAAACGCTTGTTGCACTTTTTAGAATTTTCGTTCGCGGCATTTGGGCAGCAGGGACGTCGGCGGATCACAGTCGCAGTGGGATGCACAGGCGGACAACATCGATCGGTGTCCGTGGTTCGCGCTTTGCACGAACATTTACGCGCAGGTGAAGTGGCAGTGGATGTGAGGCATCGGGAGTGTGCCGCAAGTTCGTCGTGATTAAGTCTTCTCGTTTTCTTCTGATACCATTAGATATTGAAGATGTTTGTGACCCCTTTGGTATGTGGTTTTTCACCGGGTTCGGGAAGATCTCTTTTTGAGGGATCAACGCTGCTTTCCGGAAATACGGCATGGACTCCGCCGGCCCTGATATGGGTAGCACAGCACAAGCATCGCTTGGTGTCCGAAGAGTTCGGTTTGATGCCGCCTGCGCCGAAACCCGTGACCATGGTGCCCCAGGGCCTGTGTTTCTTGGACGTCGATCGCAAATTGGGAGAGGACTGCTTAGGTCTTTTTGCTGCCCAGGAAATTCCTCCCACGGTATTTTTAGGCACCTTGTGTGGTACATGGATAGTCGGCGGTAAGCATGTAGGGGTGAGCGATTACGCCGATGCCTTTTCCCTGCAAGGCGTGATGGATGATTTACTTCTTGATGCGATGCCTGGTGGGACACCAGAGCATTTTAATGGCAATCTTTTGAACGCAATCAATGGTGTATCATCCTGGGATGCGCATTTGGCGAATGTGCGAACTGCATTGCGTATGTCACAGCTTCCTTCCGGAGAGCCTGCAGTTGAAGCGGAAGTATGGACAATACAAAGGATCCCCGTGGGAGGGCAGATCCTTGAGTGTTACGGCGATGCGTGGTTCGAAGCAAGGCATGAGGAGATTGAGTACCGAACACCGAGTCACAGATGTGTTTCAGATGAAGACAAATGACACGCTTTAGGAATGCAACCACTGCCCCAGTTGCTTGATTGTGGCTTCGATGCCAGCACCGACCTGTGCAGGGGTGCTGTTGTACATATAAGCGGGCGTGGTGATGATGCGATTTGTTACATCGATGCGACTTTCACCTGCGGGACATGTGACATGTGTTGCACCGAGTGCTTCGATGGCATCGGCGGTGCCTTTGTCATTGCCTATGGTAAGTTGTGCACCTTTATCGCCATTGGCGTGCATGGCTGCCGCCAACACGGCGGGTGAAATGCAGATGGCAACAATCGGTTTTTTTGCGTGATGGGCTTCGCCGATAAGGCGTACCAAATCGCTGTTGACTGTGCAGTCCTTGCCGTTGATTGCGAAGGTGGATAGATTTTTTGCGGCACCAAATCCACCAGGGAGCACCAATGCATCAAAGGCATCCATATGGGCTTCAGACAAGGGCGCTATTTTCCCACGGGCAATGCGCGCGCTTTCCTGCAACACATTGCGCGTTTCTTCTGTAGGCTTTGCGTTGAGATGATTGATGACATGCATTTGAGGCATATCAGGCGCAAAACATTGCACCGCAATATTTTCGCGACTTAAAAAATACAGTGAAAGGACGGCTTCTTGGATTTCTGTTCCATCAAGATGTCCACAACCCGAAAGAACGACACATGCAGTTTTTGTAATCAAAACGTTATCTCCTGTTTGGATAAAACGTAGGGGCAGGGCTTGCCCTGCCCTGGGCGCAGCAAGCTACGCCCCTACCTCTGTGGTTTGTGCTTCAGCGCAGCGCCGATGAATCCTGAGAATAACGGATGCGGCTGAAAGGGCTTGCTCTTAAACTCAGGATGAAACTGACATCCTAAAAACCAAGGATGATCTTTGAGCTCAATAATTTCGACAAGGCTGTTGTCGGGTGAGGTGCCTGAAATGACGAGACCCGCTTTGGAAAGCTGTTCGCGATATGCGTTGTTAAACTCAAAACGATGGCGATGGCGTTCTGATATTTCTTGCAGTTTATAGGTGCGTGCTGCGAGTGATTTTTCAGCAAGAATACAGGGGTATGCGCCGAGCCGCATGGTTCCACCGAGTTTATCCACCGATTTTTGGTGTTCCATCAGTGCAATGACTTTATTGGTGCTGTTGGGCTCAAACTCTTCCGAATTGGCATCGGTGAGTTTGAGTACATGACGCGCATAGTCGATGACTGCCGCCTGCATGCCTAAGCAAATACCGAAAAACGGAATATTTTTTTCACGTGCAATACGAACGGCCTCTATTTTGCCTTCCATTCCGCGATGCCCAAAGCCACCGGGAACCAAAACGCCATTGGACTGCAACAGCGCATTGCGCTCACCATGCTTGTTTTCGATCAGTGCTTCGCCATCGATATAATTAAAATTCACGCGGCAATCATTTTCGATGCCACCGTGAACCAGTGCTTCATGCAAACTTTTATACGAGTCAACCAATTCGATGTATTTGCCAACCACGCAAATGGTGACTGCACGTTTTGGATCGAGTGCCACACGTGCGATTTTTTCCCAGCTTTCAAGGCTTGCTGCTCTTGACCAAATGTTGAGTTTTTCGGCAATTTTTTCGTCGAGGCCTTCGTGGGCAAATTCGACGGGGAGCTTGTAAATGCTGGGAACGTCCACTGCACTGAATACGCAGTCTTCCGCAACACTACCAAACAATGCAATTTTCTTTTTAACCGACTGTTCGAGAGCTTCAGCACAACGGCACAAAAGAATATCTGGAGAAATACCAATCTGACGAAGTTCTTTGACGCTGTGCTGGGTGGGTTTTGTTTTTACCTCACCGGCTGTTTTAATATAGGGCACCAATGTTAAGTGAATATACAGGCAATCTTCTTTGCCAACATCGTAAGGAATTTGACGAATCGCTTCGAGAAAAGGGAGCGATTCGATATCACCAACCGTGCCACCAATTTCGATGATGCAGATGTCGTGTCCGTGCGCAGCATTTTGGACCACCGATTTGATTTCATCGGTGACATGGGGAATGACCTGGACGGTGGCACCGAGATAATCACCGCGTCGTTCTTTTTCGATGACTCGAAGATAAATGCGACCCGTGGTGCAATTGTTGCCGCGTGCCATCACTGCGGTTGTGAATCGTTCGTAATGGCCGAGATCGAGGTACGTTTCGTCTCCGACGTCGGTGACGAACACTTCACAGTGCTGAAACTGACTCATGGTGCCGGGGTCGACGTTGATGTATGGGTCGAGTTTCAAAAATCCCACGTTGAGACCGCGATTTTCAAGAAGAGCGCCAATGGAAGCAGCGGCCAATCCCTTGCCGAGCGCGGATACCACACCTCCAGTAATAAATATGTACTTCGGGCGTCGTGGTCTCATCGGTTCTCCTTGGCTGGGGATCTCATAGGGATTGGGGCGCTTGGGGTCAAGGTAGTGAAAGATCATGTATAAGCTGACCTGCCCTACAGTGCACCTACTGAAAAATGCAATTGCCAGATTTGCTCTTTGAAGGCTTGGGAGCCGTCGGCAAGCAAGTAGGTGCGTGGGCGAGGATTGACGCCTATATCGACGGAAATAACCCCTACGGGCGTCTGGTATCGCAGCCCTGCACCGGTTCCAAGTCGAAGATCGAGTAGGCTTTTGGCTTCAGGGGTGCCGACCCATAGGTTGCCTGCGTCAAGGAAGAGTCCCAGGGCCATTTGTTTGTAGATAGGAACGCGAAGCTCTCCTTTGAGTAAGACATAATGATGGCCTCCACGTGATACCGGCGTGGTGACCCCGGGCGAAAAGACTTGTTGGATGATGTTGACACAACTTGATTGATCGCTTGTCGCATATGTTGCATCGTTGGCAAAAAGTGTACGTTCAAGAAATCCGCGTACAGTATCGCGGCCTCCGAGATAAAATCGCTCATCTGCTGGGGCACATTGACTTTTATGATCGATAATGGTGCCGCCGCGTGCTGATAGTGCCAATGTTGCGACGCCTACAGGAACATAGCCTGTGATGCGACCATCAATGCGTGTGAATGAAAATGGATTATCAAAATTGTTGCTGAATAATTCTTGAATTGAAATTGCAGGATCATTGCGGGTTTCACCGCGTGCAAAGGAAGTGAATAATTGCACGTACAAACCTTTCTTGGGCACGAGGGGATTATCGCGAAGATCAAGCGTGAGTACGCTTCCTAGTTTAAACATTCTTCGTAAACCGCGGTTGGTTGATTTTTGTCCTGCGGTGGGTGAGGAATTGGCTTGGTTTTCACAATCAAGACCTGGCGCATCGGCACAGGTTAAGTTCGAGATAGATAGTTGGGGTTCAATGGTAAACGTAATGGTACGATGGGGATGGAGATCGACGCCTAGGATTGCGGCGAGTGTATCGAGGGAATAGGGAACGGCATTTTCACGTCCATTGACCAAATCGATGCGAAACAACGGATCAAGTGGGAGCATACGTAGGGGGGGACTGCGCAGACCAAGACGGATTTCTCTTTCTAGGGCATGCGTGAGTTGTTTGATGCCGTCGTAGCCATCATAGCGTGAACGCATCAGATCACCGTATTTGCCATACAATGGAAAAAATATTTGCCGATTGAGCCTGAGCGACCCTAAAAATGATACAGCAGTTTTAAAAAGATTGGCATGCTGATAACTGAATCGTACGCGGGGCCCTTGTGTGACCGACATGCCGGCGCTGAGAGCGAGGCGATGTCTTTGCTTTTCTCGTACGTCAACCACCAGATCTTTGAGCTCTGAGGGTTGGTCTTCGTTGAGTAATCGTACACGTACACTTGAAAAGACTTCAAGCTGTGAGATGGCACGTTGGTCATCAAGTGCGCGCTGAATGGTATATAGATCGCCCGAATTGATTTTTATGCGACTGCGTATAAGGCCTGTATAGGTATGGGTGTTGCCACGTATGAGAACACGTTGAATGTGTACCGTGTTGCCTTCTTCGATGTTAAAAACAATGCGTACTTTTCGATGGTCTTTGTCTGCTTCAAATTCTGCTGTGCAACGCGCGTAGATGTAACCCCGATTGCGATATTCGGCAACAATGGCGACCCGCGCATCTTCGATGGCATCGTAATGGATCGGTTCTCCCAACGCGAGGTGGTATCCGCTGGGCCATGGTCTGTCCTCGGTAATCAATTTTAAAAGTTCGTGTGAAGGCACGTTTGTATTGCCATGAAAAATGATGCCATGGGTTAAAAAACGCGGCCCTTCAACAATATGATAACGCACGGTGACGGTATGACCATCAAAGGTGTATGTGGGAGGGTCAATGTGCGCATTGAGAAATCCCTGATTTTGGTACAGTCTGTGCATTGTTTGGGGTGCTTCTTCAAGAACCTCTTCAATCCATAGTTCTTCGGGCCTTGTGATGCGTGCGTGAAAAAATGGGCCGTCTTTATTGGCATCGACTTTTGAATCAATATCAATAAGTTGGGTGATACGTGGTGTTATGCGATCCGTGGCAGCGTCACGCAACATGCCTTGCACATTGTCACGCAGAATTTTTGCTGAAATACCACTGGCACCATCAAAAGATAAACGTTCGATGGCGATGTGGGGGCCTTCTTTGATCTGGACCGCGATGGATTTGCTGAGCGCATGCTGCTTGGTACTCACGACACGGGTTATTTCTACACGAGGATACCCTACGAGCGCATACGCTTCTTTGATGCGTCGTTCAAAGAGGTCAAAATCGCCGTCGGTCAATGAAGGGTTGTCATTGGGCCACAACGAAAAAATTTGATTTTTGCTAAACAGCGTGTTTCCTTGCAATTCGATATGGGTCCGCGTTCCTGCGTCGACTTCAAAATAAATAATATCGCCATGAACACCGACAGCAACACGGGCGTTCTCGACGCGTGCTGCACGGAAATCATGATCTTTGAGCGTTTTGATCAATCGCATGCGATCTTCTTCGAGAATATTGCGATTGGTAACATCGCCAACGCGTGCGTGAAGCACTTCGGTCAGGATTTTGTCTTCTACGGGTATGTTGCCTTGTAAATGAATGGCTTCAATTTTCCTGGGCAGTCCTGCTTTAACATGGATCTGGGTATTGATGCGCGGGCCGATGGTTTGAATTTCTACACGGATGTCGGCGTTGGGGTACCCTGCATCATGAAGGGCCTGTATGGTGAGATTGTGCATGGTTGTTTTTACGTCGGGTTCTACAGCGGTTCCTTCCATCTTTTTCAAGCGTTCTTTAAACAACGTGATGTCCGCTTTTCCCTCGACGTGTAGCGTGATGGTGCCCATATGAAGAATGGGTGTTAGGACAAAGTGAAGTTCAACGGATTTCCCCACCTGATTGATGTAGACGCTGATATCGGCATAGCGATCGAGTGCGTAGAGTCGCTGCAAAGCCTGTTGAACCAAGTCTTCGGACAGCAAATATCCGGGATGAATATCGACCAAACTAAAAAGCGCGTCGTGGTCTTCCTTGTCTAGAGTGTCAAACGTGACGTCAAGTACAGGCATACCGCGATAGGTTTCATAAACAGGCGCGGTTTCGATGACAGAGGTGTCTGTTGTGCTCTCGGCGCTTATTGGAAGGAGGTTCGTTAGGAGCACACAAATAAAAGCGAGCATGTTGGTGCGTATTTATGAGCTGATGCTTCTCGCTCGATGTCTGAGCCAATGATCGACCAAGACCAGAGCGGCCATGGCTTCAACAATGGGGACAGCGCGGGGAAGAACACAGGGATCATGACGGCCTCGTGCGGCCAATGTGGTTTGGTTGCCATGCTTATCAACGGTTTGCTGCTCTTTGCGCACGGTGGCTGTTGGTTTAAATGCCACACGCACTAAAATATCTTCACCGTTAGAAATGCCACCTTGCATGCCTCCTGAGTTATTTGTGTGCGTACGAATGCGCTGCCCGTCGTGGTAGAACGAATCGTTGTGTTCAGATCCGGTCATGAGGATCCCATCAAAACCAGAACCAAATTGGACGCCCATGGTTGCTGGCAACGACATCATCGCTTTTGCGAGATCTGCTTTGAGTTTGTCGAAAACCGGCTCACCCCATCCAGCTGGAACATTGCGCACCACAAGGTTTATAACACCGCCCACCGAATCACCGTCGGTGCGTGCTGCGTCGATGCGTGCAATCATTGCATCGCTTGTGCTGGGATCGGGACAACGAACCATGCTTGCGTCAACGGTTTCTGTCGTTACGGTGCTGGGATCGATGTTGGCGATGATGTTGTGAACCTGGCTTACATAAGCAACGCATTCTACGTTACAGCACGTGTGCAAAATTTGTTTGGCAATGGCGCCAGCAGCGACACGTGCAACCGTTTCCCGTGCGCTTGATCGGCCCCCACCTTGCCATGAGCGAATGCCGTATTTCGCATCATAGGTGTAATCTGCATGGGACGGTCTATAAACATCGCGCATGTTTTCATAGGACTTTGATCGTGCGTCTTCGTTCCATACGACCATGCTGATGGGGGTGCCTGTGGTGATGTCAGCCTCGACCCCCGACAAGATCTCTACACGATCGGCTTCATCGCGTGGTGTGGTAAGGCGATTTTGCCCTGGCCGCCTGCGATCGAGTTCATTTTGGATGGCGTTGATATCCAACTGAATTTGCGAGGGGCAGCCATCCACAACGACGCCAATACCGCGGCCGTGCGATTCGCCCCATGTGGTAATTCTAAAGAGAGTTCCGAGGGTGCTTCCCATCACGGAGACCATAGCATGGGGAGAGGTAGTCGCAAAGTCATGGTGAAAGGAGCCGCATGTTTATCAATCAAACATCCAAGAGAGATTCAGATCGAGGCCCAAATCGCCATAAGTGGTGAGATTGTTGATGGTCCAAGAGCTCGCGATCGTAGATACACTTGAAAGGTTGTAGCGCAGATTGAGCTCCTGTTCGTCGACGTTTTGCAGTGAACGTGCATATTGGAGTTCAAAATTTTTGCTGAGATTTTTGCCTACAAGTACCCAAGATGTTGTTGTTCTACTTATGGATGACCAGCGACTTGTGAGTCTGAATTGATCGATAGCGATAGGCAAGCGTTTTTTGACTTCGCTATCGAGTCCCGTGACGGTCCAAAGCGCATCAAGGCCGCCAGGGACTGCGAGCCCAACACCTTTAGTATTAGGTCCCGCGAATTCTCGAAGGCGAATGCCAAATTGCAAACATGAGATCACATCAGAAGGGCTCACGGTGCCTTGGGGATCCTGCCCAGAAGCGATGAAGGTATATTTGTTGTCGGATCCCTGAATGGTGATGCGTGCTGCAATACCGCACGCATTGGTCGATGCTTCGATGTCAAAAAAAGTCTTTATACTGTTTTCATCGATGAAATCGAGCATGGCGCGATCAATATTGAATGTATTGTTGCGGTATTTGACACGCCCCCAAAGAGGCGTGATTGAACCTATAAGTCCGGGTTTTCCGACGGTTCCAGTGAGTGTTGTATCGATACGCAATTCGGTTTCAATCAAGTTGTTGTTTAATAGTATATTGCCTGGTGCATGAAACCTTATACCCAAGGCAAGATGGTCAACCCCAGTTTCTGGGCGGACATACGTACGACGATTGGGGATCAGTGATTTTATATCGATGGCACGTGTGAATCGTAACGCATTGATGGTTACATTGCCGTCAAGTTTTGCGTGTTTCCAAGGACCTGTGAGATTAAGTTTTCCACTGAGAATGCTGTCGAGATCCTTGAATGGTTGCAGTGTTATTTGATCGATCTCCGCTTGCAGATTGAGAGATGGCTGCGTGTCCCTAAAAAAATCGAGATTGCCGTGAATATTGACATGGCCTTTTCCCAACGTTGCTGTGAATGCTTGGACATCGATACGTTTGCCCTGAAGTGCAATGCGCATATTTACATCGTCGAGGTGGCCTATGGACTGTAATCCTACGACACCATTTTGAAACGTAAGATTGCCGTTGAATAACGGTTTCTCCAGGGTCCCACTTGCTTGAATCCGTGTATCGATCGTTCCGCGCAGGCTTTCAATGCCTGGAATAAGTTTTTCATTTGTTTGAAATGGACCTTGCAGATTGAGTGTTGCTGTAATTTGGTGGTCGGCACTTTGATTGCCATGAAATGCGAGTGTGAGCGCATCGTTGTGGAACAGTACATCGCTGATTTCAATGCGATTATTTTGCCTATTGATATGAAACGAATCGCGTTGTTTTAATGTCGTTGCGTGCCAACGTACGGTTCCATCCTGCCATTGGCTTTGAATGGTCCATGCGGAAAGAGGCCATGCGGGTCCTGATGTGTTTACGATACCCGATAAGCGAATATCGCTTGCGGAAGGCAATGGGGCCCCAAAATCATGCAAACTGATATCTTTTAAATGCCATGTGCTTTTTTGTTCTCCACCCGCAGTCCCAAGACGAATCATTCCTTCGCCTTTAACTTTTTGTCGGTGCGTGTGGGCTTTCCATGTGGCTGTTCCTCGATCGATCGTGGCTTCAATGCGGGCGTCGCCCCATATTCCTGCATAGGTTCCCAATTGATGAAGTTCAAGTTCAATGCCACCGGTTGGTTTGTCGATGGGGCCGTGGATGAGCACTTGTCCTGACATTTTTCCTATGGCTGCTCCGTGTGTGAGGATCCCTATGGGGAGCCTGTCAGCACCTATTTCTAGGCTAAGAAGGTTGGGCGATGCATACGTGACAGTTCCTGCAAGTTTTCCTTCGCCCATGTGGCTGTTTATGTGGGCACTCCATGCACTTCCGCCTGGACCGAAATTTCCGGTTGCATGGGTACGTGTGATGGGAATGGACGCGATGTTTCCACTTTGAATGGTCGCCTCAAAATCGCCGATCAATGCCATGAATGGGCCATGAAGATGGACATTTCCGGAAAGAGGAATTTTTATATCGGTCGGCATTGCATCCACTAAATTGAGATTTAAAAGCAAGCCACGAAAATCAGTGTCGTGCAGAGAGGCTTGTGCATCGAAAATAATGGGTGTGGGGTTGAAATCCAAACTCCCCTGCAATTGAACGCCATGTTGCGTCGTGGCTTGTTCAATGTGCAGGATCTGATGATTGTAGCGCAATTGGGCCTGAGTATCGCCCAGGGTAAGATCTGCAATGGCGAGTTCTGTCAATTGAACACGGCCGATGATATCGGGATCGTCGATGGGACCTGTGATGGTTGCATTAACGGATCCCTTGCCTCCGAAAGGTATACGGGCAATGGGGCCTAAGTCGCTCAGACGAAAATCGTGATCTGAAATTTGAAGATCATAACCTTGTCGCTTGGCACTGTAGTGCATACTTCCTTCGACGTGCACGTTTGTTTTTCCAATATGAATGACTCCGTTGTCCAATGTGGCAGCGCTAGGCGTAACGGTGAGATCTGTTTCGATGTTTGCCTGTTCCAATCGAAGCATCACTTCAGCCTTGGGGTCGCGATACCCGCGATCGATACTATCGAAGCGCGGAACATGGGCATTGAATGGGCCGCGAAATTGAAATGGCCACAATGTGCCATCGGCCACATAGAAAGCGTGAATGCGCATGCGTACCCACGAATTGTCGACGTCGCAGAGATCTAGGAGGTGTTCAAGGGATAGATTGTCGAGTTTAAGTTCGACGTGGGTTGGATAATGTGCGCCCAATGCAACGATCGCCGAGGCTGAGGCTTGTCCCATATCGCGTGTGTTGATTGTTAATTTTGTGAGATCCACCTGCTTTTCGTCGATGATGGCTTGGGCATCTAAAACACCAATAGGACGCTTGTTTAACGCAATATCTGTGAGATGGGCATTTAAAAGGGCTTTAGGATGGGCCAAATTGCCCGATGCGCGCAAATCAAAATGTGCTTTGCCCATGAGCAACGGGGCTTTGAGAAACGTATGGGAGAGTGCATTGAGATCGGCTTGAAGCGTTGCTTGGGCGTTAATGTCTGTCTTGTTATTTAAAGGAATATGACCTTGCAGGCTGAGAGTATGGGCGTCATCAATGCGTACTGTGCCTCGTTCGATGGCAATCGCCTCTAGGGCTGTTAATTCGCCATGAAGGGTTGCTTGGGTTGATACGCTGAACGATGCATTGTGATCTTTGTACACCCAATCAAATTGAAGACTTTTGAGATCGATATGTGTACTTTGACTTCTGGGTTTTAACGTCACGGTGAGATCGTGCAATGTCGCATGCCATTGGTCATATGTGATGGAGCCGTGAATATCGTGGAGGTTGATCTTTCGGATCATCTCAAAGGGATTGGATGTTTCGCCAGACGCAGTTTCCCACGGATGCCACTGATTAAAATCAAGGGAAAATCGAAGGCCAGACAGATCAATGGCGTGAATTTCAGGCGCATCACCAAGAAGTGAAAAGAGTTGAGGGTATACACCTATCTTTGTTGCTTCAATAGTAGAATGCGCGTCGATGCGCGCGCTTAATCCGTGAACAACGACGCCAAGCGGAAACCAATGCAAAGAAAATTTTTGGATGCTTGCTGTGCATTGGCATTGTTCTTCAATTATTTTTTCAAGCTTAGGTCGTGCATCGGAGAGCAGTGCGGGCGCAATCCATAGATGGACAGTCAAGGCGCATAGAAAAAAAATTGAAACAAGTGATGCAAATCCTATGAGAATATTGCGCCGCCATCGAGGGATTCTAGTGTGTTCGTTGTTCGATGGCGTGTTCATGGTGTGTTTAAGGGACTAAGTGACGGGCCTTCCGTATGGAGAGTGTAGAATCCAAGATGGCATGTGCAACGTCTTCTTTGCGCATGCAAGGCAGGGCCGACACATGACCATCACGGGAGATCAGAATAACACGATTTGTGTTGCTCCCGAAACCAGCGTCGGTGCATCCGATGGGATTGGCCACAATGAGATCAAGATCTTTGGTTTGTAGTTTGGTGCGTGCGTAATGTTCAATATCGTGGGTTTCTGCCGCAAAGCCTACGACGATACGGTCGCTTGTTCTTGCGTTGAGTGCTTGCAGAATATCTGGATTGGGTTCGAGGGCTAGTGATGTGGCTGTGTGTTCTGTTTTTTTCATTTTACGGGGTTCGGGGTGTTGTGGCCGATAATCAGCAGGTGCTGCGGCCATGATCAACATGCTTGCGCTGCCAATGTTGGCTTCACATGCGGCCAACATGTCGCGGGTTGAGCTCACATGAAGCACAAGGATCCCCGCTGGGGCTTGAAGTTCTGTGGGGCCGAGAACAAGTGTCACTTGGGCGCCTCGGCTTTGCGCTGCGGTTGCGAGGGCGATGCCCATGCGGCCTGTCGATGCATTGGATAGAAAGCGTGCGGGATCTAACGCTTCGCGGGTTGGGCCTGCGGTGATCAAAATATTTTCTTGTACTAAATCCTGGGTGCCGATGACTGCACGGAGGATTGTGTTGGGTTCTGCCATGCGTCCGATGCCAGCATGTCCCGATGCTAGCGCACCTTCTTCAGGGCCTATCACGACAAATCCGCGTGATTTTAGGATTGCGATATTGTGTTGTGTGGCTGGATTTTGCCACATGCCAGTTTCCATGGCCGGTGCGATGAATTTGGGCGCAGCACTAGAGAGGACGGTGCTTGTTACCACATCGTCGGCACGGCCTTGGCTTAAACGCGCGATGAGATCGGCAGTGGCGGGCGCAATGAGAATGAGATCTGCGTCATGTGCGGCTTCGATGTGCTTAATACTGCCGCGTTCACCTTCTTGCCAAAGCGATGTGATGGTGGGCACACCGGCGAGGGCTGAAAACGACAAAGGTGTGACGAATTGCTGTGCGCTTTGCGTGAGCATGGGGATCACATGGGCTCCCCGCTCGCGCAATAAGCGAAGAAGGATCAGCGCTTTGTATGCGGCGATGCTTCCCGAAACAGCCAGAACAACGCGTTTGCCTTGCATGGTGTGTTTTTATCGTGTTTTGATGGTGGATTGATAGGTCCTACGTGTGCTGAAAGATAGGCAAGAGGTAGCCCGTGCCAGAGAATCATGCTGTTCGAGATCCTTCTGCGAAGAACCAGCATTTGGACGTTTGTCTGGGAACCCAGGCCTTGTACCAAAAATCAACGGGTTTTGAGCGTTTTGCGTTTACCAATGAGGCCACTGCGGGTCTTAATTTTGCGGAGATCGATACGTCGGTGCAATGGTTTGGACGCAGGTTACAGACACCTTTGATGATTGCTCCTATGACGGGTGGCGTAGGCCGGGGCCATACGCTCAACATGCGCCTTGCGGCGGCGGCCGAGCGATGGGGATTGCCTATGGGGGTGGGCAGTCAGCGTATCGCGCTTGAAGACCCCAATCGTGCGAAATTGTTCGCAATTCGTGACGTAGCACCCACAACATTTATTTTTTCAAATCTTGGCGCAGCGCAGGTTGCCCTTGGATGGGGTGCCGATCAGGCCATGCGTGCCATTGAAATGGTGTCGGCCCAGGCTCTTTTTGTGCATCTCAATCCGTTGCAAGAGGCGTGTCAGGGCGGCGATGTTAATTTTTCGATGTTTCTCCCAAACCTGTCGCGTTTGTGTGAGGATCTTTCACGGGAAGGTATTCCTGTTTTGGTTCGAGAAGTAGGGTTTGGTTTAAGCGTACGTGCGGCCAAGGAACTGATCGCATGCGGTGTGGCGGGACTCGATTGTGCGGGCGCAGGTGGAACATCTTGGGCTAAAGTCGAAGCGCTGTGTTCACTTGATCCACATACGCGTGAAGTGGCAGCAACATTGGGCGAATGGGGTATTCCTACGGCCGATGCGATCCATCAGGTGCGTACGGCTTCACGCACCGTGCCACTGATTGCCACAGGCGGTATCACCGATGGTCTTGAAGTTGCGAAGGCGTTGGCACTTGGTGCCGATCTGGCTGCGATGGCCCGTGCGATGCTGCTTGCAGCCGAAGCAGATCGCGTCGACGATTTTATTCGCAGAACGATACGTGAACTTCAGGTCTGCATGTTTGCAGCGGGTGCGCGAACGGTACGTGATTTGCGTGGGTTAATGATGGATCTCTGAGGGTTGCTCTGCATGGGGCGGCGTTTGTTTTCCGTACAAGACATACCCCACAACGCCTGCAAAAATAAGTGAAGCCACCGTGACCAACGCGGCCAAAAGCTGAACCGTCGTAAAGTGTTTAAAAACGCCTTTGCTGCGCAAGGTACTTGCTGAAATGGAAAGATCGCGATCGGGTGTTCCTATTACGCTACCCGTGTATTCAATGGGCAAGGGCAGCGGTGTGTGTGCTTTTACAGGTGCTGATGCCAGGGATTCAACCATATGGGCGTTGACCCTTGATGTGGGTACTGCCCAATCGGAGCTCGCAACCAGGTCTTCTGTGCGCAATGTTTCTGCTTGGGGCGGTGCAATCGGAGTGCGATAGGCGGCAGGGTCCCCTACGCAGTTCTCTAGGGTTACTTTGGCATAGGCCTGATGTTTTGCGCTCAGATTTTCAATTTCTTTTTCAAATAGCGTGTGCATGAAAGTGCGTGCTTGTTGGGCACCAAAAATAGAACGTTCGTGAATGAGGCCTGTGTGCAATGCTTCAGCCAATTCAGAGCCCCACTGATAGCGATCTTCGGGGTTTTTGCTTAGGCATTTATTAAGGATGTCTTCGATTTCTTTGGACACGTGCGGTGCATGTTCCCGAATAGGCGGTACAGCGGCTTCTTTGACTTGGTCCATAATAGACAAATCGCTTGAACCGGAAAATAATTTGCGTCCACTGAGAAGCTCATACAATACGATGCCAAGGGCAAAAATATCGGCGCGGCGATCGAAGGGCTTTCCACGAACTTGTTCGGGAGCCATGTAGCTGAATTTGCCTTTGAGCACGCCTGCGTGGGTTTCTACGATGTTGCTCTGTGCCCTCGCAATTCCGAAATCGGTGACTTTGACTTCACCTTCGAAACTGACGAGAATATTTTGCGGATTGATATCTCGGTGAACAAGTCCCATGGCTTGGCCTGTGAGATCTTTTCTGCGATGGGCGTAGTCAAGGCCTTCTGCGGAACGTGCAATAACATAGCACGCGAAGGCCATGGGAATGGACTGCTTGGTTTTGGCGGCGACGCGCAAAATGTTGCGAAGATCGTGCCCGACGATCAGTTCCATGACGATGTACAGCTGCTGCTGCAAGCGGCCGAGCTCAAAAATTTGGACGATATTGCTGTGGGAGAGTTGCGCTGCCAGTTTCGCTTCGTTGATGAACATCCGCGTAAAGTGCTGATCTTCTGCAAGATCGGGCAGGATCTGCTTGATGGCGAAAAGTTTTTGGAACTCTTCGACACCGATACGTTTGGCACAATAAACCTCGGCCATGCCACCGGAATTCAGGCGATCGAGTAGGATATAGTTGCCGTAGGCAACAGGAAAACGTACATGACTCATCGAGGGTTCCCGTTGTGTGTACTATCATCGTACCCTTATTGAATATGTGATTCAAGAGAAGTGGCCATGTGCGTATGTAGGTATTTTGTGCGTGGGCATGGGGCATCAGACAATCCACAAAAACCAACCTTGTCAGCGCATCCCTTAAAGCTCTATGTATACCGCGCGATCTTTCTTGAGGAGGCACGAGCCATGGAAAAGAACACCAATACCACCAATGTGGGCCTTGCAGAGATGCTCAAGGGTGGGGTGATTATGGATGTCATGAACGTTGAGCAGGCACGCATTGCGGAAGATGCGGGGGCTTGCGCGGTCATGGCGCTTGAGCGCGTGCCAGCGCAAATTCGTGCTGAAGGTGGCGTGGCGCGTGCCAGCGATCCAGCGATGATCAAAGCGATCCAAGCCGCTGTCAATATTCCAGTGATGGCAAAGTGCCGTATTGGTCACTTTGTTGAAGCGGCTATTTTGGAAGCGCTTGAAGTCGATTTTATTGACGAAAGCGAAGTACTGACACCAGCCGACGAAGAGTACCATATCGACAAGCGCGCTTTTCGTGTGCCGTTTGTGTGTGGCGCCAAAAATTTGGGTGAGGCGCTCCGGCGTATTGCAGAAGGTGCAGCCTTGTTGCGCACCAAGGGCGAGCCGGGTACGGGAAATATCGTCGAAGCTGTTCGCCATTTGCGAAAGATGCGTACGCAGATCCGAAGATTAACAACGCTTACCAGCGAACAGATGATGGCTGAAGCCAAAGATCTTGGTGCGCCTTTGGACTTGGTGCAGTCGATTGCACGCACGGGTCGTTTGCCGGTTCCTAACTTTGCAGCGGGTGGCATTGCGACGCCAGCGGATGCAGCCTTGTGCATGCGTTTGGGCGCCGAAACGGTATTTGTGGGCAGTGGTATTTTCTTGAGTTCCGATCCGGCTGCGCGTGCACGTGCGGTTGTGGGTGCGGTCACGCACTTTGAAGACAACAAGAAGCTTGCGGAATTGAGCACAGGCCTTGGTGAAGCCATGCGTGGTATCGAAATATCGGAGCTGCGCGATGACGAGCGCATGAGCGATCGTGGCTGGTGAATTGAAAGAGAAAGTAGGCGTTCTTGCTTTGCAGGGTGGCTTTGCGGCGCACGTGAGCGCCTTGCGTGCTTTAGGTGCGGTGGTTCGTGAGGTGCGTACACCCGATGATTTGGCGTGTGTCACGCGATTGGTATTGCCAGGTGGGGAGAGTTCGACACAGCTTAAGCTATTGCACAGCACAGGCTTGTACATGGCCATCAAAGACTTCGCAGCGGCGGGTTACCCTCTTTTTGGAACCTGCGCAGGTGCTATTCTGATGGCCCGTGACGTGCGCGATCCCGAGCAGGACAGCCTTAATATTTTGGATATCGAAGTGAGTCGCAATGCGTGGGGTCGGCAAGTGAACAGCTTTGAGGCCGACTCTGACGGAACCTTGGGCGATCGTGGACGATCTCATTTGGTATTTATCCGCGCGCCGCGTATTTGCCGCATTGGATCCAGTGTGGAAGTGCTGTTGCACTATCATGATGAGGCGGTGTTGGTTCGCAAGGGTGTTCATTGGGCGTCAACGTTTCATCCCGAGCTTACGTCAGATCCGGTTGCGCTTAAGGTTTGGCTCCAGAAAACAAAGTCATAAAAAAACGGCGTGGAAAATCGAGATCTCCCACGCCGTTTTGCGTATTTTTTTAAATCTTAGAGCTTTTCTTTGAGTGCTTTGGATGCACGGAATCCCACTGTTTTTGACGCTTTGATTTTGATCTCAGCACCTGTTTGCGGGTTGCGACCTTTGCGTGCTTTTCTTTTGCGCAAGGAGAACGTACCGAAGCCCGGATAGGAGAAACGTCCTTCCTTCTTGACGGCTGCGGTGGCGTTTTCAAACACGTCATCCACCAGTTCAGCAATCATTCGCTTGGTTATTTCAGCGCCGAACTTTGCGTGAAGTTTCTCTATAAGCTCTGCTTTGGTCATGGAAGGTTCTCCGGTGTTTTGCCTTTGAAGGCCTTTTAATGTGCGAGTATGTTGTTTAGCGATCCCCATAGGGTGGGTCAAGAATACGCAGGATGTATTTGATGTCGCGAATGCCTTGTGAAGAGATACGCATGCCGACGCCACAAAGTATCGAGGAATTGTGCGTGCGTGCGCAGGCACTGCAAGGGCGCATGGTATGTGAAGTTGCACAATTTTTACATGTAGCGATCCCGAAAGAACCGCGTCGTTCCAAAGGGTTTATAGGACAACTTGTGGAGCGAATTTTAGGATCCGATCCTGCTGCGGGCGATCGTCCTGATTTTACGGGGTTGGGTGTTGAGCTGAAGACTATTCCTGTCAATACTCATGGAATACCTAAAGAATCGACGTTTTGTTGCAGCATCGACATGAATACGGCGGACACAGAAAAATGGGAAACATCACGTTTGCGGAAGCGTTTGGCGTGTGTTTTGTGGGTGCCTATTGAAAGTGCGCTTTTGGCTCCGATGCCTGCACGTCGATTTGGGGTACCCGTACTCTGGTCGCCATCCTTGGCTCAAGAAGCATGTTTGCGTTCCGACTGGGAATATTTGATGGGCGCTATTGGTGCCGGCTATGGTGGTGTACTGAGTGCGCGAGAAGGTGAGGCGCTGCAAGTGCGTCCCAAAGCCGCAAATCGTCTTGTGCGTACGGTTGCACCTGCACAAGACGGTGCGATGCAAACGTTGCCGCTGGGATTTTATTTGCGTGCGGTGTTTACGGAAAAAATATTAAAAGACACGTAGCGGCGCAGCTTGCTGCGCCACCACGTTCGATGTGTATTATATTTCGTATCCATCATGGCGCCCGTGGTATGTCCGGTTGCTTTTTATTTATGCCATATTGCGCATTGCGTCAATATGTTTTTTTAGGCCGCATCCCGTGTTTCAAGCCATGCACGCAGTACCGGTTGTTGTTTCATGATAAATTGTTCACGCAGATCAAAGGCCTCAATGGCTTTGTGCATGGCGCGTGTGGCTTCGGGCACCGGATGTTGTTTAAAAAACTTTTCAACATCGGATTTAAGCGGGATAGGCAAGCGACCGGTGGCTTCAATAAGCCGAGACAGCGACATGGACCCCACGCGGGGTGACAATGCATCCCAATTCTTTTTCATAAACGCCCACGTTGTGCGACCCGTTCGAGGATTGCACAACAAGGGGACAAGCAACACGCGCAATTGATCTTGAGGAACACTACCGTCAAGGCATGCTTCAAGCACAAGCTTGAGTACTGTGGGATGCTCGAAATGAGCCATACCATGGAGGTAGCGTGCACTTATTTGGGGCGCCATGCGTTGATCGCGACGGGTTTGATAGGTGTCCATGTAGCGGGTGAACATGCGTTTGTCGCCCTGGATGGCGGCGATGTTGATGACCGTACCTGCAAGATCAGGGTCAAAGCCTTCAGGGGCTTTGCATTCTTGTTCCACAAATTCCGTGCAGCGTTTGCGAATGGCAGGATCTGCACCGGGGCCACCGAGTGTGCTTAATACCAAAGCTCTGCGCATGGCCATGGAAGGATGCTCATCGGTGCCACGTTCAAAACCGAGTTCGTGCAATTGTGGGCTGAGCAAACGTTGGATCAACGCCTCAAGTCCTGGTCGATCTTCATCGCCAGCCAATGTTTCAACCAACGCATTCAACTGGCCGGTCATGCTTTCAAGCACAATATGATCGCGCTCATCGGCCAGTGCTTCAAGGACATTGAGATACGCATCGATGCCCACTTCACCGGCTTTCGCAAGCGCCCACTGATCATCAAGGAGCGATTTTCTCTCGCCTGGTGATAGGTGCTTAAGACCGTGCGTAAGCAATGCGTTCAGTGTGTCTGGTGACATCTTGAGACGATAAAATCCTGTCGCATCGACGTTGGCATAGGCCCAAAGAACATTTTTCCCATGCAATTTGATGGTGCCTTGTTTGGTTTCAAACAACATTTTGGTGCGATGAACGCCTTGCGCGTCGCCGTAGACGATGACCATGGGGATCATCCATGTTTCACCGGACGCATTTTGTTTTGGATCGGCAAAAAAACGTTTTTGTGACACATGCAATATGGAATTGCTTGCACTTTGCTCAAGCGATGTTTCAAGCACTGGGAAGCCGGGTTGAATGACCCACGATTGCATCAAGCGGTCGACGGGCTGTCCAGAGCTTTCGGTCAGCTTGCCCCACAAATCGGGCCCGGTGGCATTTTTATTACGAAATGCTTTTTGATAGGCTTGGATGCCTTTTTGGAAGACTTCTGCACCGAGATAATTTTCGATCATGCGCAAAATTGCGCAGCCTTTTTCATAGGTGATGACATCGAAAAGTTCGGTGGCTTCGGCGGGGCTTTTCACGTCGGTATACACAGGATGTGTGCTGACCAAGGCGTCGGCCACCATGGCGCTCTCTTTGGATCCTAAGAAATCGTCCCACATGCGCCATTCGGGTTGCCATTCGGCAACGGCTTTAAAGGAAATCCATGTGGCAAAGGCTTCATTGAGCCAGAGGTCATCCCACCATGCCATGGTTACAAGGTTGCCAAACCATTGGTGGGCTATTTCATGGGCAATGACTTCGGCGATGCGTTTTTGGCCCATCCATGAGACAGCACCAGGTTGCATCAAGAGCAAGCTTTGGCGGTAAAAAATCGCCCCAACATTTTCCATGGCACCGGCGTCAAAACCTGCCACGGCGACCTGATCAAGCTTGTCGTAATTGTATTTTTGCCCGAAATATTTTTGATACCAGGGCAGCACTTGTTCGGTGACTTCCATGGCAAATTGGGTTTGATGGCCTTTGCCTTCACCCGCCCAAATAGAACATGGTATTTTGGCAATCGTGCGTTCTATACCGCACTCGTATTTTCCAATGGTGATCGCGGCCAAATAGGTTGGGATGACTTTGGTACGTGCGAACGTATGGATTTCGCGTACTGGCGTGGTTTTGCTCTTTTTCTTCTTTTCGAGGGCACCGTTGGTGATGACCACAAGCCCTGGGACAGTATGAACTGTCCATTTGAGTGTGGCTTTAAACGAGGGTTCATCCATGCATGGAAAAATGGCCCGTGCATCAGTGGCTTCGCATTGTGAGCATATGGCACGTTCTGTGCCATCGGCGCCAAGATACAGGCCATGCAAGCTTGGATTGAGCTTGCCTTTGAAATTGACGGTGATGGTGACTTCGCCCTTGGCAAGGGTTTTATCCAAGACCAATTCAGCGGTTTCACGGTCCTTGTGGATGCGAATTTTGGCAGCAAAGCGCTTGCTCCCTTGTTTCACCACAGCGCCTTCGAGCTTAAGATCGCGGGCGTGGAACTCTATGATATCCGTTGCGCGTTTGATTTTGGCCGACACAATCACCGACCCGTGAAAGGTCGCGCGATTGGGGGCTGAATCAATCGTGACATCGTAGTCGCTGGGGATAACATGGTGCTGTAGACGATAATCGGTCGTTGTCATGGGCAATAAGCTACCGTGGGACGCTGCATTGTACAAGGTTAGACTGTCGCACAGTTGCTGTCTTGTGTGAACTATGGAAAATCTCTCCAATGGATCGCTTGTTATTTTTTGCGCGGCCGTACACCCGACGATTTTTATGGGGGGCCGTTCTCTTGTTGCTCACCAATGCAACAAGTCTGGCGATGCCCCAGCTTGTACGCATGGCCATCGATGGTCTCCACGAAGGGACGTCCATGGACTTTCTTCGTGATATTGCAGTGATGATGGTTGCCCTTGCGGTAGCAGGTGCTATTTTTCGGACACTCAGTCGCGTTCATGTCTTCTATGCCGCACGCGACGTCGAGATGGATTTGCGTTGCACGTATTTTCGCACATTAACCCGACTTGCACCCTCATTTATGGCGAAGCAAAACACCGGTGATTTGATGAGCCGTGCGACCAGTGATTTGCCGCAGATACGTTTGATGCTGGGGCCAGGATATCTTAATTTGGTGAATACCGTGGTGGTCTTTCTGTTGGCCATTCCTGCCATGGCAAGTATTTCGGGGAAGCTTACGGCCATCAGTTTAAGCCTGTATCCGCTGGGTGTGTTGACGATGCGCTATGTGGGGCGTCATCTTTTTTTGCGCAACAACAAGCAGCAAAAGGTGTTGGGACAGCTGTCGAGTTTTATTCAAGAAGGTTTGGGTGGCTCTCACGTGATCCGTGCATTTGCCGCCGAAGAAGACCAAATGCGCGCGTTTCGTGATTTGAACGAGCGATACGCGGCGGCTGGCATTGATGTCGCGTGGGCACGAAGCGGCATTTTTCGCATCATGGCGACACTGGCCAATATAAGCATTATTTTTGTGGTTTTTTTTGGTGCGCATCAGGTTCTTGACGAACATCTCACCTACGGTGAGTTGGTTGCGATGGTGGAATATCTTGCGTTGATTGCAGCGCCTACGTCGGCATTGGGATGGGTTCTTTCCATGTGGCAGCGTAGCGTTTCAGCCATGGCGCGTATGGATGAGATTTTATTAGCGCCCATTGAGGAGGGCGTTTCCGGCGCGATCGATGCGCAAGCACCTCATATCGAGATACGCGATTTGACGCTGGCTTTTGGGGAACGAGAAGTGCTTCAGCACGTAAATATTCACGTGAATGTCGGAAAAACCCTCGGGATCGTAGGGCCCATTGGCTCTGGGAAAACGACGTTGGTGCGTTGTTTGATGCGAATGACCGATGTTCCTGTGGGCCATGTTTTTTTGTGTGGCCGTGATGTGGCGGTCTGCGATCCAAGGGCAACACGATTGATGTTTGGTTATGTGCCGCAAAATCCAGGGCTTTTCTCTGATACGCTTCGTGAAAATGTACGTTTTGGAAAACCTAAGGCCGACGACACGGCCGTTGTATCCATGCTCCAAAGCGCCGCCATGTTGCGAGATTTGGAAGTGCTTCCCCATGGCTTGGACACCGAGGTTGGGGAAAGAGGTCTGACACTGTCCGGAGGTCAAAAACAGCGCACGGCCATTGCGCGCGCGTTGTTGGTGGATCCTCCCATTTTGATACTCGACGATGCACTTTCCGCGGTGGACACCGAGACTGAAGCAGAAATACTAGGGAAAATCCGAAGCCTTCGCCGTGGCCGTACCACTGTGATTGTGAGTCATCGCTTAAGCGCCGTGCAGCATGCCGATGAAATTATTGTTCTCGAGGAAGGACGTGTTGTGCAACGGGGAACCGATGCGTCACTTCGTGCCATGGAAGGACTTTACGCGGTTTTGGCCGAGCACCAGGACGTAACACGCGAAGGCACGGAGGTGCATGTATGAGCGATGTAACCCACAGTGATTGGCATCTTACCAAACGACTTGTTGGCTACATGGCCCGTGAGCGTGTGGCTTTTTGGTTTTCATTTCTGTTGTATCCCATCGGTGCGGCTGCTGTTGCGGCACCGCCTTACATTACGCAACAAATTTTGGATATTGCACTGCCAGCACGTGATGTGTCCCTGGTCAATATCTTGGTGGGTTTATTCTTCTTGGCGTTGGTGGTCGAATTTGTTTCTGGTTTTTTGTCACAATACATTTTGACGGTACTTGGGCAACGGGCCATGGCGGCGCTTCGTACGGATTTATTTCGTCATGTACAGCGTTTGCCGGCCTCGTATTTTGATCGTCATCCGGTGGGCCGTATCCTGACGCGTTTAACCAATGACATCGAATCATTGGCCGAAGTGTTTGCGTCAGGTGCTATTACAGCAGTTGCGGATGTCGTGACCGTGATCGTGGTGATCTGTTTGATGTTGTGGCTCGATGTACGACTGACATTGTATGCGCTTTTGGTCGTGCCACCGCTCTTGGTGGTCGCGACTTGGTTTCAGCGTCTTGCACGCGAAGCATTTCGTGAGATCCGTGTGCATATTGCGAAGATCAACGTATTTCTTGCAGAACACATTGGGGGCATGGGCGTAGTGCAGGCTTTTTTGCAAGAAGAGCGATGCGCCAAGCATTTTGATGTGTTGAATATCGATTATCGTGATTCCAACCGCCGTGCTGTTTTTTACGATGCGGCGTTATTTTCTGTGGTGGAAGCGATTGGTACCACGGCGGTTGCGGCCATGATTTGGTTTGGTTCGGGAAAAACATCGGCAGGTGTTTTACAGCTCGGTGTGTTGGTGGCTTTCATTCAATATATTCGGCGTTGTTTTGTTCCCATTCGTGATCTCTCCCAGAAATACACGGTGTTACAATCTGCACTCGCATCGTCGGAACGTATTTTTGCGATGCTTGATGAACCGGTTGCTTTGGATGAAATGCCGAATGCGCGTGCTATACAGAAGCTTCATCAGAGCATTGCAATGGATCATGTTTGGTTTTCCTATGCGACGCCACCCACCGATGAAAGTTGGATTTTAAAAGACGTATCGCTTGCGATTGGGGCGCGGGAACATGTGGCACTTGTGGGTGAAACAGGTTCAGGAAAAACCACCATCGGCAAATTGCTCAATCGTTTTTACGACGTGCAACAAGGTGCTGTGTTGGTGGATGGGATTGATATTAAAACAGTTCGTTTGGCTGATTTGCGGCGTCTTTTTGCCGTTGTATTGCAAGATGTGTATCTTTTTTCAGGCACGATTTTAGAAAATCTCACCTTGGGTGGACGTATTTCAGAAGCTTCGGTGAAAGATGCGGCGAAAAGCATTGGGATCGAAACATGGATTGCTTCTTTACCACACGGTTATGAGACACTTCTTCAGGAGTTTGGATCCAATCTGTCTTCGGGAGAGCGGCAATTGCTGGCTCTTGTGCGCGCACTTGCGATTGATCCTGCTGTACTCATTATGGATGAAGCCACGAGCAATGTGGACTCGGAAACGGAAGCCATGATCCAGCGGGGTCTTGAGGTGGTTATGCGTGGACGTGCGGCTCTTGTGATTGCACATCGATTATCGACCGTTCAGAAAATGGATCGCATTGTTGTATTGCAACGCGGGCGTATCCAAGACGAAGGATCGCACACTGTGTTGATGGGGCGGGATGGTTATTATCGAAATCTTGTGGAGGCGCAATTTCGTGATGATAGGGCGGGTCTGTGAATTGTTTCCTGTAGGGGCGGTTCGCGAACCGCCCTAAACCGTCGCCTGTGAATTGGGTTTGATATGCCCGAGCAATTCGCGAATACGTTGTTGAGGCGATGAAAACTGCACACCAAGGCCCAATCCATCCGCACCGCAGCCGGAGTAAACCACAAGACCATCAGTGACGATGGGCGCGATGCCACGGGACACTTCTATTTCTAAACTTAAAATACTACCTGGCGGGAGGGGAGCGACATCGGGGCAATAGATCCCCCCCTCGCTGATGGAAGAGGCCATGATGATCCTATCTTCGGGTGCCATCTCATGAACCATTAGATTAACCCGCCAACGTGGAAAACGTCGGAGATGATCAAAACTTGGATTCCAGTCGGCGGTTCCGCTCCAGCTCGGAGGCGGCGCGTTCCTATCATTTCCAGGTGGTATTTGGCTCACGTTGATATTGTAGCGCGAGGTTTATGGGCCCGCAAACAACGGGGATTAAGGTCCGATATTGCGGTGCAATTTAACAGGCGCCATACGTGATTTGCGTATGCGAATATTGAGCATTTCAACTGCCAATGAAAAGCCCATGGCAAAATAAATGTAGCCTTTGTTGATGTGTTGACCAAAACTCTCTGCGGTTAAAAGAACACCGATCAGAAGCAAAAATGACAATGCGAGAACTTTGAACGAGGGATGTCTATCAATAAAATTTCCAACAGGCGTTGCAAATAGAGCCATGATCGCAACAGCAATGACCATGGCGGCAACCATGACTTCGAGATGTTTTGCCATACCCACCGCGGTGATGACGGAATCCAGGGAGAACACGATATCAATGACCATGATTTGCAATATGGCGCTTATCACACTGCGTGCAGCCTGTTGCTGTGCTTCGTGCTCTTCACGGACTTCGAGACTTTCAAAGATTTCCAATGTGGCTTTGGCGATCAAAAATAATCCGCCGCACAGAAGGATCACGCTTCGTCCAGAAAAGTCGATGCCAAACGCGGAAAACCAGGGCTCTGTAAGACTGCTGATCCAGCGCACACTAAACAGAAGGAGCAATCGGGTTGCCAACGCAAAGATGAGGCCCAATTGTCGGGTTTTGGCGCGGTCATCCGTGGGGAGCTTGTTGGCAAGGATTGTAATGAAAACAATGTTGTCGATGCCGAGGACGATTTCCATGGCAGTCAAGGTAAGAAGGCTTATCCACGCCTCGGGGGATGTAATCAGTTCGATCATGGGGGAAACCGTATCAACGATAAGGCATTCTGTGTAGCCTTTGGCAACTGACGGGACCGTGTTATGGTTCCGTCCATGCGTCGCCTGTTTTTTTATGGACTTATTGTTCTCAGTTTTTGCACAACAAACCGTGTTTGGGCGGCTGTTCCGAAGCCCTATGTAGAACATTACGGTGTCTACATGAATGGCCATAAAGTGGGATGGTTCCGGTCTGAATTTGCCACAGGGGCCCAATATCGGCTCAGCACGCATATGGAAGCACAGATGGTTGGGCTTGGACGGAAAACCACGTTGGAAGTGGACGAGAAACGTTTTTACAATGTGAAAAATGGAAAACTCGAAAAGGTTGATTTTTCACAGTCGGCAGAAACAGGTCGTGTGGTTGTTTTAGGCACGCGCAAGGGCGATGGGATGGTTTTGAAAATAACGGCGGGAGGCGCAACCCAAGAGCGTACCATGGCTGTTCATGAAACATTAAACGATGCCCTGGCGTTATTTCGTTTGGCACGGGCAGGGAAAGGCGCTGTGGCGACCCATCAATTCGATCCATCTCTTATGAAAGAAATGAAAGCCAAGAGCCATGTGAGCAAAAGTGAACGGCGTCAACTGGGCGGTGTGGATCAAAAAGTCTATCACATTACCACCGAAATACCCGAAATGGGGGTGACCCAAGGCACCTGGGTGGACGGCACAGGCCGTGTGTTAGAAACCAAGATCGGTGGATTTCTTGTGGTACGTTTGGAATCGCCTGATGTGGCTAAAAAACGCGATTATAGCCAAGATCTCTTGGTGAGCGCCGTGGTGAAGGTCCCAAGTGATTTCCCTAAAATAAAAAATTTACAATCTCTTGTTTTGCAATTTCAAGGGTCCGGCGATTTTCAATTTCCTGCATCGTCGTTTCAACGTGCAGAAAAGTCGGGTTTGAGCACCACCGTCACACTCACGCAAGCCAAGATGCCGCGTGGGATCTTGCTTGATGAAGAATTTAAGAAAAAATCAATCCGTGTGAAATCGGATCTCGAATCGACGCCTTTTATTCAGTCAGAAGATTCATCAATGATCAAGCGCGCAAAACAAGTTGTTGGCGATGCGCGCACTTTGGATCAGGCGATTATCAAGCTTACGCAATTTGTTCATGATCATGTGAAGGATCAATATGTTCCAGCCTATTCCAATGCACTTGAAGCATTGCAGACAGGCATCGGCGATTGCACAGAGCACAGTATTTTGTTTGTGGCGTTGGCACGAGCGCTTGGTATTCCATCGCGTGTGGCAGTAGGCATTGCCTATTGGGCCTATGGTGGCGGTTTTGGTTGGCATGCATGGAGTGAAGTGTGGACGGGCACAGAGTGGCTTCCTGTTGATCCCACATGGGGACAACCCGTGGCTGATCTCTCACATGTTAAACTTGCAGATGGGGGTCCCATGGAACAAGCGCGGATCATCATGTTGCTTGGCCAATTGAAATTGCAAACAGCGCGCGGCCTATGAAACCCTGGGGCGTTTATATCCATGTTCCCTATTGCAGCGCGATTTGTCCGTACTGTGATTTTAACGTTTATCGTTTAAAAAAAAATACCGATTGGGATGGGCTAAAGCGCGCCTATCTTCAAGAAATAAAGTTACGCATCAAAGATGAAGGTTTGGATTTATCCAATTTGGTGAGTATTTATTTTGGGGGTGGTACACCCTCGCTTGCGCCGGTTGGACTGTTAAAGGCATGTATCGACGCGCTTCAGCCAGCACAACATGTAGAAATTACGCTAGAGGCCGATCCTCAAACGTTTACACAAGAACGTGTTGATGCATGGTACTCCATGGGAATGCGTCGTTTAAGCACGGGCTGGCAATCGACCCATCCTGAGATACTAAAAAAATTGGGGCGTTTGCATCGGGCCGAGCAAGCCTGGGATGCGTTGGCCATGGCGCGCGCTGCCGGATTCACCAATATTAACGTGGACTTGATCTTTGCGGTTCCGGGACAAACCGAAGAGCATCTTGCTGTTGATTTGGAACGCATGGTGCAGGCCAAACCCCAACATATTTCTATTTATGCACTTACCTATCACACAGGCACTCCATTTGACCGATGGCGTGCTTCTGGGAAATTGCGACAAACACCCGAAGAGACAGAACTTGCGATGATGCGCCAAATCCAAACCGCATTGCGTGCATCGGATTTTGAACATTACGAAGTCTCAAACTATGCCCAACCGGGTATGCGTTCGCAGCACAATCAAATGTATTGGCGAGGTGCGACGGTGCTTGGGATAGGTCCAGGGGCCCATGGTTTGATGAATTATGGAGATCACGCACGCCGATGGGAAAATCACCGCGATGTGGCACACTACATCTCGGCGTGGACGAAGGATGCGATGTTCAGTGTGGCGTGGGAAGAAGATCTTGATGCCCAAAAGATGTTAATAGAGCGCATCGCCTGTGGTGTTCGTCAGAAGGATGGCTTTGCGTTGTCTCCCCATTTGGATTGCCAGATTGCAGCGCTTTGTGCGCAAGGCTTGATGTTTATCGAGGGTGGAAGGGTGTGTCCGACCGATCGTGGGATGGAGATTGCCGATCTCCTGGCATCTACGCTATGTTGTTGATGCGATCTTCACTGCGTGATACGCCGGTGCAAAGTTAGGAGTACCCATGCGCGTTGCCACCCTGCGAGACGGAAGTCGTGATGGTCGCCTTGTTGTGGTGAACCGCGAAGGCAATGCCTTCGTGCCTGCATCCCACATTGCGCCGACTTTGCAAGCTGCACTTGACCGATGGTCGGTTGTCGAACCCGCTTTGCGAAAGCTAGCGAATGTATCTGGCGCCGAGCCTCTTGATCTCTCGCAACTCATGGCACCTTTGCCCCGTGCCTACGAATGGGTCGATGGATCCGCGTACATCAATCATATTGTGCTTGTTCGCAAAGCGCGTGGTGCTGAGCCGCCTGAAACACTCAAGACGGATCCACTTGTGTATCAGGGCGGTTCGGGCATTTTTCTGGGACCCTACGATGACATTGCGTTGATCGATCCTGCATGGGGTTTGGATTTTGAATCGGAAGTATGTGTGGTTTTAGGCGACACGCCTCAGGGCACCAAAGCAGCCGATGCGCTGCAATATATCAAGCTTGTCATGGTGGCCAATGATGTCACCTATCGTAATTTAATTCCCGAAGAGCTTGCCAAAGGTTTTGGTTTCTTTTGCTCAAAGCCTGCCACCGGTTTTGCACCGTTTGCGATCACACCCGACGAACTTGGATCTTCATTTCGTGACGGTCGCGTGTATTTAAAGCTGCGAACATGGTTAAATGACGAGGTGATCGGCGACACAGATGCTGGTCCCGAAATGCATTTTTCATTTTGTGATCTCATTGAACATATTTGTAAATCACGCAGCTTTACCGCAGGGACCATTTTGGGAAGCGGTACAGTGTCCAATGAAAATATCGATCGTGGTATTTCATGCTTGGCTGAGCGACGTATGCGCGAAATCATAGAAACAGGAAGTGCGAAGACCCCGTTTTTGAAAGCGGGCGATCGTGTGCGCATTTCGTTGATCGCCAACGATGGCACAGACGTGTGTGGTATCTTAGATCAGCAGGTACGCGCATGATGACGCTTTATGGCTATTGGCGCAGTTCGAGCAGTTGGCGAGTGCGCATTGTTTTGGCGTACAAGCGCATAGAATACCGTCATGTGCCTGTTAACTTAATTCGTGAGGGCGGTGAGCAGCGTTCTGAAGAACATCAACAGCGCAATCCCATGAAGCAGATCCCCGTACTTGAACTTGCGGATGGACGTATGCTGGCTGAATCGGTGGCCATTGCCGAATATCTGGAGTCGATTCACCCGACGCCGGCGATGTTTCCACGGGATCCTTTTGAACGTGCCCGTGTTCTTGAAATGGTCGAAATGATCAATTCGGGCATTCAGCCGTTGCAAAATATGAAAGTATTGCAAGCGGTGAGCGATTTAGGTGGCGATAAACAGGCGTGGGCAGCGCGATGGATCCGCGCAGGCTTGGAAGCATTGGAGTTGCGTGCTTCTCAGCAACCTTGTCGATTTCTTGTGGGGGATCATCCAACATTTGCGGATGCCTGTTTAATTCCACAACTCTACAATGCGCGCCGTTTTGGTGTTGAACTTTTTACTTTAGAGCGTTTGCTGGCCGTTGAAGCCCAGTGTCTTGCCCAAGAGAGTTTTGTCGCAACCCATCCGGATATGCAACCCGACAAACCAAATTTGTAGGGGCGCAGCTTGCTGCGCCCTGTGTGAGGCAAACATGCAAGGTAAAACAGGTCTTGGTCTTAAAAGAGTAGAAGCAATTCATTACTACGTTCACGATCTTGCGCGCAGTCGCCGCTTTTATTGTGAGATGATGGGTTTTGACGAAATTGCTGTAAGCAGCAAAAGTCTCGAAGAGCGCGGCAAGCAACGTTCTGCGATATTCCGCGCAGCTGATGTGACGGTGATTTGTTCGGAGCCTGTGGGTGAAGGCGGTCGTGCGGCACGTTTTATGGCCAAACATCCAGCGGGCATTGGAACCGTTGTGTTTGAAGTGCATGATATCGAACATACATTTCGTGTGCTTGAAGAACGTCATGGGACGCCGATCACCGATATTCAACATTTTGAAGAAGATGGCACAATCAGTACATTTTCAATCACGACGCCTTTTGGGGATACAACATTTCGTTTTGTGGAACGTCACGGAACCGACCGTTTGTTTTTCGGATTTGACTATCACGAGAAACCGATAGGACTTGGAAATCCCATGGGATTTCAGCATATCGATCACATCACCAGCAATTTTCAAACACTGCAACCGGCCATGTTGTGGATGGAACATGTGATGGGATTTGAATCGTATTGGGACATTGCATTCCATACCAGCGATTTGGCACCAGAGCAGAAAACGGGTTCTGGATTGCGCTCAAAAGTGATGTGGGATCCTGAATCAGGTGCGAAATTTGCGAATAATGAGCCCCTGCGACCGTTTTTCAAAACATCGCAGATCAATATTTTTGGTGAACAAAATCGTGGTGATGGTGTGCAACATTTGGCCATTGCTTGCAGCAGCATTATTCCTGCGGTCAAAAAGCTGCGTGAGGCAGGCATCCAATTTATGCCAACGCCTGGTACCTACTATGATGTGTTGCAGGAGCGTTTGAACCGATTGACTGTTGGGAAGATCGACGAAGATATCAATGTGTTGCGCGAACTGGGCATTTTGGTGGATGGCAAAGAGCCAGGGAAATACCTGCTTCAGATCTTTTTGCAAGAAGCCGCAGCGCAGTACGAAGAGCCCGAAGCGGGGCCTTTTTTCTTCGAAGTGATCCAGCGCAAAGGGGATCAAGGTTTTGGTGCAGGTAACTTCCGCGCGTTGTTTGAAAGCATTGAAATGCAGCAGCGCATGGATGGGCTTGTGCCATGATCGAGCGTGAAGTACGGGGCGATGTCCCCGCGAAGCATCATATTGTGTTGCGCAGCGATGCAGGGCAGCTTCGTTATGAAGAGTGTATCACGCGCAACGGCTTCGATGGTCCATACACGATCATGTATCACGTCAACAGACCACATACGGCAGCACCTGCGATAGTATCCCATGGTTGGGATATTGCTACGGCGCGTGGGGTGACCGAACCGTTGTTGCGTCGGCATTTTCAAACCGACAAACTTGCGCGCAAGCGCAATGCGCCGGTGGATGCGCGTATTCCGTTGTTGCACAACGAAGATGTCGTTGTGGGCGTGTTGCGGCCTACGGAAGAAGATCCTGTTTATTTTGTGAATGGCGATGCCGACGATCTTTATTACATTCACCAAGGTGGTGGTGTGTTGCGATCGATGGTGGGTGATCTCCGTTTTAAAAGCGGTGATTATGTGTACGTTCCCAAAGGACTTTTGCATCGGTTTTTGCCCGATCTGGCCCATGCGCAGATGTGGCTATCGATGGAGTGCTTTGGTGGGCTTGGGCTGCTTAAGCAATGGCGCAATGAATTGGGTCAATTGCGCATGGATGCACCGTATTGCCACCGAGATTTTCAATTGCCAGAATTTCAAGGACCTCTTGAAGAGGGGATCCGTGAATGTTCTGTTAAAAAAAATGGTGCGTTTCACGGGTTTGTTTACAATGAATCGCCGCTTGACGTGGTCGGATGGGATGGCACGGTTTATCCGTTTGTGTTTCCTATTCTGAATTTTCAACCACGGGTGGGGCTCACCCATGTGCCACCCACTTGGCATGGAACCTTTGCGACACGTGGTGCCTTAATTTGTAGTTTTGTACCGCGTCTGGTGGATTTTCATCCTGAGGCAATCCCTTGTCCCTATCCACACTCGGCAGTGGATTGCGATGAAGTAATTTTTTACTGTCACGGAGAATTCACGTCACGCAAGGGCATTGATGCAGGAAGTATTTCCTATCACCCTGCAGGGATCCCCCATGGTCCCCATCCTGGGGCTTATGAGAAAAGTATCGGGACCCATCGCACTGACGAAATGGCGGTGATGCTCGATACATTCAAAACGCTGTATCCTACGGATTTTGCGAAGGGTGTTGAAGACAAGGCGTATCACGCGTCTTTTGTTTGATCCTGTTGCACGTTGGGTTTGCCTGTTGTAGATACGGCAAGACCATGCGGGTGTAGCTCAGTTGGTAGAGCATCAGCTTCCCAAGCTGAGGGTCGCGAGTTCGAACCTCGTCGCCCGCTCCAAAATTCAATTGCGTGACATCAAAGACCGAATCAAAGTGCTTCCTCCAAGCATTACGCCCAATGTGACGGGCGATGCGGCCGCCAATCCCAGCCCAGCGACAACACCTGCAACCATGTGGATTTTCCCTGTGCGCTTCAGGCGTGCAGGGGATGGCCAAGAGGTGTTCTCCAAAACAGATCGAAGTGACAGATCAACCCAGCTTGAGATGACCAATCCACCGCTCAAGACCCCCATGCTTAATAATAATTTGGTTGTGTAGTCAGTTTGTTCATCGGAGAGTATTTTTTGTGCTGTATGGATTGCTGCAGAGGCAATGGTCGCGCCGCCCGCGCGGGCGAGGCCTCGTGCAATGGCTTGTGTGAAAGAGGTCTCCTGGGTGGTTGCACGCAATGCGCTATGCAGCACAGCCACGCCGGCTCCTGTTTCCAGAGGGGATAGAAAGAAAGGTGCGGTTCTTACGATGGTTTCACTCAGTGCCTGGCCACCCTGACGAATATTTTCCTGCGTTGGCATGTAGAAGTATGCCCTATCGAGCTGCCTGGTGAATGCGTTAACAAAAGTACTCATGGATTGAACCTCATTGAATTCCACCATTATTGTGTTTCAAAATCATTGTATGTTGCTGCACGGTGATACTTATCGCAGTGCTATTTGCGATGAAATGTGATCTAAGTTGATATTTCCATGTTGTCCACATGGCGCTCTCACATGATTTTTCCACAATACTGCACATCTGCTTTGCAATAGGATCATGGGGCGATTCTCTGATGAAATGTAGCAATTTATCGAGATCAAGTGCATAGGCCGTTTTTTCTTTTTTCCACGTGGGGATATGCCAAGGCAACAGAGGTAAAGAGAATTTACTTTGTTTGATGATTTTTTCACTGTGTAAAAAGTCTTGGAACTTTTGACCATGTTTGACTACCAACTGTTTCACGGTCAAACGCATGGCTTCATTGTAGGCACCTTCTCGCTTGAGTCGACCAAGTAAGAGCGTAAGTCGATCGGCGGTACAATCGGGAGCGCGTTGATTCAATACTTGATCCGGATTCTCTTCATGTTGAATGGCATGGGTAATGCGTCCCGTAAGTGCAACGGTTTCGGCGGAGGATCCCGTGGCTTTGAATATTTCACTGAGGCGATTGTGATCTTGGGTAAGAGCACGCAAGATCTCACGCAATTCTTCTTGATGGGGTCGGTTGTAAGTTCGTTCTGCAAGTATTTTGAGCTTTTCGCAGTGTTCGTCTTCGTTGAGTGTGGGATATTTAATATGCAATTGCCGCGATATTTTGACGAGTTTCATCCAGGCGAGTTGTGTCGCGACGGGTTTGCGCAATGCAATGAGTTCTTCAATGGATTTCTGAATTCCATCAGGTTCGGCAAGGTGCGTTAATGCCTCTGCAATGGGGCCTTGGAGTATGACACGCTCATCGAAGCCATAGCGTTTGGCAGCTCGAATATCTTCGGATGCACGCAATCCAACCGCAAGGCCTGTGATCACAGCGCCGGCGACAAGTATGGGTGTGCCAAATCCAACGATAGGTCCACCCAGGATCATCATACTTTGTCCTGAAGCAAGCAGTCCCCCGGCAATAATTTTTCCAGAGACATGGTTACGCAATTCACCTTTTAGAATAGCGATTAAGACCCGTCTCACTTCTGCGTTGTTTGCAAGCAGTGGGGTTGTTCTCGCTTCTTTGATGCGTTTGCGGAGTTGGTGCGTAAGTAATGAACCTTGAACGCTATTGAACACACCGTATCCCGCCATGGCGGCTTGACCGATGGGAAGTAGATACTCGGCGGCATGGGTGAATGCTTTTTCCGCGGCGTGATTTTCTGCCAACTTTGATAACGTTGCCGCTTCATAACCGGCAATGCTCCACCACATGAGTCCTGTGCCTGCAATGGCAAGCGACGTGAAATAACGGCGGAGTTTGGGCGCCAAATCGAGATCGCGTGTTCGTTTTTCTTCCATGAGAAGATGCAACAAACGTGAACGTTGGTTGGCGCTTTCTGGGGTATTGCTTTGAGCCAACAAGGTGGATAGCGCGCGCATGCGTCCCCGTTTTGAACCAGTTTTTTTGACGGCTGAATCCAGCACATCTTTGGGGATCCCTGTTCCAGGATTGCCATCCAAACGCGCTTGATGTTCATCCTTCAATGCTTGAAGGATCCCAGCCAGTTCATGAAGTTCACGGGTTGTGATGCGTGGCTGTGCGATCAATGCATGCAGTCGATCAGTGAGAATAAATTCTTGTAGCAAAAGTTCAATGATGTGTTGTTGCCGTGCTTTGCTTGCATGGGTATGTGCGTGATGTTGTTGTGAGGCTTCCTGACGCTCTTCTCTTGCGCCATCATATCCCATGGCGATGAGTGGCAGAAACATCGGATAGGCGAGAGCTTGCAGTATGGCCAGAAGCTTTTGAGGGACGCCGGATCCTTGCAATGCACCCAGGGCGTCATCGATCCCATCCACCACGATCACAACACCGCCTGAGGCTTCGGTAAAGATTGATTTTACAGAATGGGTGCGTTCGGGATGCCCAGAAAGGAGTGATCGAAACATTTGTGGCCAGCGGGAGGGATTAAGCATCGAGCCTGCGGTTTTGACGAAATAGGGCGTATCACCGGTGAGACGCTGTGCTTGGGGATCATGTTTGATGCCAAAGCCATCTTTCCAAAAATGATGGGTCGAATGTTTCTTTTTTTTGAAAGAGTCAGGTGCTTGTGGATGCAGCAGATGAGAGACGCTATCGGAAAGTGTGGAGCCCATGCGATGGTCATTGAAGGCAAATGTGTGGCCGTCCACCTTTGCGCCATCTTTTGAAATAAATGCATCGTTAAATCCATGGCGAAATGCGGGTTGTTTCAGAATATGGCGGACAGAATTGACGCATTCTTGGGCAAGCTTGTCGGGCGAGAGATGGGGATGACTGCGTGCCGAGACATCATAATAACGTACTTTTCCCGGGATGTTGGGAGGTATGGTGACGCGAATGTGCCCTCTGCCAATATCGCGCCACTGAGGGATGGTACTGCCGGAGAATCGCATCGTTTCTCTTTAGATGATAATGAGAATGATTTGCAATATCATATTTAATCCAAACGCGGTTTTGCCTGGAGGCTGTGATTTTTTTCCTGTAGTTGAGGAATCATCATGACAATCGATTTGGATTCCACCGCGTTTTTTCCTGCTTTGGACACCGTGCGTGTTTTTGATGTTCCATTGTTGCGTGCTACACACGAAAGCTTACTCGGTTATGGGCATCCTGTTTTTTCGTATGGTGACGCCGACGTTGAAATTGTCACATGGCCTGCGGCCGGTTGGCGTTCTATCGATGAAGGAACTGGGCGTGGTGCGATTACGGAAGGTGCATTTAAGGTGTATCGTGAAGGCGATATCATGTTGGGTGAAAACCATGCGGTGAATGGACGGTATATTACCGGATGGTTTGGTGATCCTGCGCAAGCTACACGTACACAGCAACGGGTGCATTCAAACGCAATTCTTACAGCCGAAGCCAATTATCATCCTGACAGTGGACAAATATTCTATCCGCGTGAAGCCAAAGCATTTGTTGCGTTGCTGGCATTGCCTGGCGATGACATTACGCCGCAGGATTTCCGCGCGTTTTATTTCGATGGCAGCTTTGGTATCCACATCAATTCGGGGGTATGGCATCAGCCCTTGTATCCTGTTGATGCAATGATCACGTTTGATGACAAACAAGGCCAAGTGCACGCCTGCGTGTCTTGTGATTTCTTACGAGAATTTGGTGGTTATCTGAACGTACCGCTTTACGCGCCTTAAGTAATCACGGGTGCTGTGAAATGCGCACCGACGCCGTACACCGCAGTAGGAAGACGTCCTTTGTGGATACCGCCGATGTCCTTCGCGCCAATGCCGGGCATGGCCAGAAATAAATCTGTTTTGTACTTCTCGCCATACACGTTCGTTATCGTTACGTCGGTCGTACTAATTTCTAATTCTGAAATTCGGGTGGGGGTGCGCGTCCAGTTTATACCCGATTTTTCCAACATGGTGTCCACCGTTTTTGCGAAGACAGGACGATCCACAGCCCCATTGCTCATGCCATCCGTTGATAGACTTGTTGTTCCGAACAAAACACCACCGTGGGGATATTTCTCTTGGGTACCAAGTGTCTTCTGCACCTCTTCTTCATTGAGTATAAGGAATCCCGTTTCGCCACGCTGTTTGGCGACACCGAGGCATGCTTTAATGCCCGCTTTGTTCATTGGAATGGCCAAGAATCCATTTGAAAGGAGTCCTGTGGGCAACTTGGCTGCTAGCGCGGCAGTTTGATATTCAATCCAGCCTCGTGCTGCAACGGCTGTGAGTGCATTGCGTTCGTCGATGGAGTGCCAGGGAGCGATCCCAAGATGATTAAGAACGGCGCGTGCAAGATAAGAAAATGTACTCTCGGCAAGGTGTCCGAGAACGATGCGTGCAAGATATGGAAATGAGCTGCATCTCTCTAAGGAGAGTGGTGTTTCGCTGCGAAAAATACTCGCCCAAGTCTGTAATCCTGTGGGAACAGGATAGGGCTGTGACCCCAGATGAAAATGATGCAGGGCTGCTGCATGGCGATAGGCCCCCTCACCGGGGTCATCAAGTTGACATATTTCGATACGTTTCATGTCCAATGCTGGAAAATAGTGGACGTGGTTTGCAAACATAAACTTGAGATACTGCACCACAGGGCCGTTGCCGATGATGACAAAACGTACGGCTCCATCGCGTTCTTGCAAACGATGCAAAAGTTGTTGCTCAATCGTATAAGCAATCGCTTTGGCGCCGGCTGGAGCTTGCGTCCAAAGTGATTGCGATCCGCCATTTTGATGGATCCCCAAAATACGCGTAATAGGGAAGTGCGTTTTAGGATTTTGCAATAGTCGATCGCCCAAATGAATGACGCCTTGGGGCCCATAGAGATCGATAAATAGAAAGTTGTCAGGTGTGCAAGGTCTGGCGCATCGTGAAACATCGCCAAGACGTTCGACCTTTGGGCCGAAAATATCGCGCATTTGTGCTTCAAGCTGTCCTATTTTATCCGTGAATTGGGCTTCCGAGGGTTTGTGAGCGGGGATCACACCATTGGTTGCATAAAGGATGCGGGGCGCCGGTGGTGCTTGTGGTTCGGGATATACTTTTTCCCTGTTTTTTAGCGGCGGTATGAGGGGGGGTCGGAGAGCATTGGGGAATGTGCTGCGCGTGCAGGTGATATATGGAGACCAAGGAGGCCAGAGCCTTCGGGTTTATCTTTGCGTCCGTAAACCGAGACTCCAGGGAGTTGCGCCGTCGCCCTTTGAAATGTCACGAAGTCCGCCCTTTGCGGGACTTTTATTTGGTGCTTTGGGTGAAGACGGGACAACATTTCTTTGACTGTTTTCTTCCCAATGCGTGGTGTTACTTCTCTCTATAGGATTACCAAATGGTCCATATAAGATTATATTTTTAATTAAGTAAATGGTTCATTAATTGTCAGGGCTATTTCCGCAAACATCATCCTGCGCGATGGATACATTTCCATAAAAACGAAGTGTCTGTGCGCGTGAGAAGCGTATATTATGTGCATGGGCGACGATCGGCTGGAATCGTCGTGGAACGCTATTTTGATATACCACCGAAGCAACCGTCAGACGTGCTTTTAAATAATCGCGGATGGAATCAGGTGTTCTGGGGGGAAGGCTGCTCAAAAGCGTACAATCACCGTTAGGAACGCACACAATGACGTCGCCGCTGGGGTAGTAGCAAACCCATCGATCGCCTTCGTTATAAAATGTTCCGCCGTCGAGTTCACAAATTTCTTTGATGACATCGGCTCCGCTGTTGCCTTGGGCAGCCTCTGCAGAAGGAGCACTCAAAAGAAACATAGAGACCACAATCAATACACGTTTTAATCCAACCATGATTTGATTTCCTCGCCGTGGTTCACGAAGGATTGACTCATAATCACCCTGAACAACATAGGAAAAATGCAGACCCATGTTGTTTACATGGGTTTATTTTGCCATGGGCGATCTTTTTCGATGTTGTAAATTCTTTAAATTATGTCGGATGGTGGCGGGTATTCACTTTTTAGAGAGGTGAGGATGTCAAGTGCTCCATCCAGCAAGCAATAATTATTCAGAATTCCATGCGGAGTAATAGATGTGGAAAACACCCGCCTCATCCGCAGCCATTGTGTTTTCTGCCCTCACATTGGGCGCTGCCGCCGGACTTGGCGGATTTACATTCATCTACGCAGAAGGCGCATCTTACCTCACAAACGCTCCAGCAGCATGTGCCAACTGCCACGTGATGCGAGAGCATTACGATGCATGGGTAAAATCAAGCCATCGATCTGTTGCAGTGTGCAATGATTGTCACACCCCACCGGGGTTTTTTACAAAATATGCGGCGAAAGCGACCAACGGCTACGACCACTCACTGGCATTCATCACGGGCAACTTCTCCGACCCCATACGCATCAAGGTAAGCAACCGCACAGTGGCAGAGGCAAACTGTCGCCGCTGTCATGAAGCCGTTGTCGATCAAATGGACACACAGTCTGGAACAGAACCCATCGCATGTCTACGATGTCACAATGCCGTCGGACATATGCCGTGAAATTCGAGAAATGATGACATCAACATGAATACAAAAAAGTTAACAAGACAGCATGTTTCTTTCTTCATCATCGGGATCACTATCATCGCAGCTGCCTCAGCGGCGGTGATAGCGGCGATTTTGGTCAGCGTCGCCAAACAAAAACAAGCAGCGCGCACACCATTCTTCCGCGTTGTTGATCTCGATAACACCATCGATGATCCTGCCATATGGGGAAGAAACTTCCCGTTGCAATACGATAGTTACCGCAAAACCGTGGACCCCTCTCGTACACGTTTTGGCGGCAGCGAAGCTGTACCCAGAACACCAACACGCGCTGATCCACGCTCAGTCGTCGCTCAATCGCGTCTGGAAGATGACCCACGTCTTAATATCCTCTGGAATGGGTATGCATTTGCGCACGATTTTCGTGAAGATCGCGGCCATGCCTACATGTTGGACGATCAAACATATACGGAGCGTCAGATACTCGTAAAACAACCAGGAACATGCCTGCACTGCCATGCGTCCATCTATGCTCCCTACATGCGTCAGGGAGAAGGAGATTTATTTCGCGGTTTTGAACGCGTCAATCAAATGTCCTATGCCGAAGCGCGCAAGTTGGTCTCGCATCCCATCGCTTGTATTGATTGCCATGACCCCGCAACCATGCAGCTGCGAGTCACACGGCCGGGGTTCATCGAGGGCATTCGTGCCCTTAAAGCCTATGAAGGCATTCCCAACTACGATGTAAACAAAACGGCAACGCGACAAGAGATGCGTTCATACGTGTGTGGCCAGTGTCACGTTGAATACTACTTTAAAGGCCCAGAGAAACGTCTTGTGTACCCATGGGCCAATGGTCTTCGCGCTGACGATATTTTTTCGTTCTACGAAAAAACAAAACATGCAGATTGGTTGCATGCGGATACGGGTGCACCCGTTCTAAAGGCACAGCATCCCGAATTTGAACTATGGAGTCAGGGGATCCATGCGCGTTCCGGGGTCGCATGTGCGGATTGCCATATGCCATATCAACGCGAAGGTGCATTAAAAATCAGCGACCATCACGTGCAAAGCCCCATGCTTAATCTCAACCGCGCATGCCAAACATGCCATAGGATCCCGGAAAGCGATCTTCGTCAGAGAGTGGAACGGATCCAACAAACAACCCATGAAATTCGTGATCAGGCGATGAACGCTGTCGTTGATCTCATCGCCGATATCAAAGCCGTGCGGCAAAAACATGATGCGCCCGTTCTCATCGAGAAAGCACAACGTTTTCACCGCGAATCTCAGTTTTTGCTTGATTTCATCGAAGCCGAGAATTCCTCGGGATTTCATGCATCGCAAGAGGCTGCGCGCATCCTTGCGCTCGCTATTGATCTTGCACGGCAAGGTCAACTTGTGCTGCGCATTGCACCTTCAAACTCTTCTCGCAAAACGCATGAGTGAGGCCGTGGGCCATGGTGCCGGGCTGTGGTGCCGGCTGTGGTGCCGGGTATTCACTTTTTCAAAACTGCACATAGCAATACCCGGCGTGATCTCTTTTTTCAAAACTGCACATAGCAATACCCGGCGTGATCTCTTGATTTCGAATTTCCTCACCGTGGTTAACGAATGATTGGCTCATAATCACCCTGAACAACATAGAAAAAATGCAGTGCCATGTTTTTTACATTAACATAATGAACCATGGGCGATCTATTCAGGTGTTTTTTGGTTTGTATTAGCTTGTTGGCGGTGGTGTCATGCGAAAGCAGTAGCGATCCAAGCATCACGCCTCGGAGCTGTATTGACGGCGCCAAAAACGGCGATGAAAGCGATATTGATTGCGGTGGCGATTGTGGCGCTTGCGATACGGGAAAAGTTTGTGCCAATGCGGGAAATTGTACGAGCGGTGTTTGTACTGCGAGCGTTTGTACAGAGGCAACATGCATCGATGGCGTGAAAAACGGCGATGAAAGCGATATTGATTGCGGTGGCGATTGTGGCGCTTGCGATACGGGAAAAATTTGTGCCAATGCGGGGGATTGTTTGAGTGGTGTTTGCGACGACGATGATCTGTGCGCAGAGCCCACGTGCAGTGATGGTGTGCAAAACGGCGATGAAAGCGACCTTGATTGCGGTGGAGATTGTGATGCTTGTGATTCTGGAAAAATTTGTGCCAATGCGGGGGATTGTTTGAGCGGGGTTTGTGACGACGATGATCTGTGCGCAGAGCCCACATGCAGTGATGGCGTGCAAAACGGCGATGAAAGTGGCACGGATTGCGGTGGCAATTGTGATGCATGTTCTATGGTATTTTTTGGTTCTGGCTTTGACTATTTGCCCAATGACTTGGATCCATTTTGTTGGCCGCAGGCACAAGAAGTAGGACAAACAGGTTCTGTTTACACCCATACCGCCAATTCGCTGGATATTTCTATTGGATCCATGGGTATGCCTAATAACCTGAATTGTTTTTTTATAAACAGGCAGACAGACTCTCTTGCTAAGCCAGAGGGTGCCACATCGTTAATTTTTCACGTGACAGTAGATCATTCAACCGGTTGTGGCAGCACAGTTAACGTTCAAGTTTTGGACCAATCATCCTCTCCCTCTTCCTGGATACAAGGTCAGCGAATAGATGGTAACGGTGAGCATACGTATACAGTGCCATTATCGGCGAGCTCCACGCAGGTTTCCGTTTTTATGGCGGCTTGGGGTGGGCAGGGCGATGGAACAAGCCACTGGTGCCAAAATCTCCATATGCAAATTTCCGATATGGAGTGGGGATATCCTTGACCTGATGTCTCCGATACGAACAAGGGTTGTTTTTGAACTTCCATCCCGTTAAACCGCCCTGATGCGCAGCATTTCAGCAGCCCTATCGCGCAGGTTGATCGCCTGTTTACGCGTGATTGAGCGGATCGGAAATCGACTTCCCGATCCGGTAACTATGTTTGTAATTTTATGCGGCATCGTTGTGCTGGTCTCGTGGCTATTGGCAGGTTCTGAAGTCGGTGTGGCTCAGCGCGATGGCCAAACTGCCCAGGTGGTGGTGAAGAGCCTACTCAGTATCGAGGGGCTACGCTGGATGCTGACCTCGGCGGTCGACAATTTTCTCAACTTTGCGCCGCTGGGGCCTGTACTCACCATGATGCTGGGACTTGGCGTAGCAGAACGTACAGGCTGGATTTCCACGGGCCTGAGTGCGCTGGTGAAGGCTGTTCCTTCGCGCATGCTTACGGCGGCTGTGGTGTTTGCCGGTGTCATGAGTTCTATGGCAGCCGATGCGGGCTATGTGGTGCTTACGCCGCTTGGGGCTGTGTTGTTTGCCACGGCAGGAAAACATCCCCTTGCAGGCCTTGCGGCAGCATTTGCGGGGGTGTCTGGCGGCTACAGTGCCAATCTTTTTATCACAGGTCTTGATCCACTTCTTGCGCGTTTGACATCGCAAGCGGCCAACATGATCGATCCCACCTACCACGTGGACCCTACCGCCAATTATTATTTCATGGTCGCCTCTACATTTTTAATCACAGCCGTGGGTGCATGGGTCACCGAACGTATCGTCATCCCCACGCTTGGGCCGTGGAAACCTGAAGAGGATGTGGTGGTTCATACCGAAGCGCACAATGCGGACCAGTGGTCGCAATTCAAATCGTCCTTGTGGGTGTTGTTTGCGTTTTTAGGCCTGGTGGTGTGTTTGTTTGTGGGCGATCCAGCGGTATTGCGTCTGCCTGCACAAGCCGATCTACCCGAAGTCGAACGTCTCAAGCCTTTGTTTGATTCTGTTGAAATCGTGGTGGCCATTTTGTTTTTGGTGCCAGCCGTGTGGTTCGGTTGGAAAAATGGTGTGCTCAAGTCAGATAAAGATGTCGCAAAAATGGCCAGTGAAACCATGGCGAGCATGGGGCCTTATGTCGTTCTTGCATTTGTTGCCGGACAATTTGTTGCCTATTTCAATTGGACCGGTGTGGGTGTGGTGACTGCTGTGAAAGGCGCTTCCCTGCTTCAGCATGTTGGATTATCTGGCATTGGATTGCTTGCGTTGTTTGTCATGGGATCCGGCACAGTCAACCTGTTGATTGGCAGTGCATCGGCCAAATGGGCGTTTATGGCCCCGATCTTCGTACCGATGCTGATGCTGATGGGTTTTAGTCCTGAGCTTGTTCAGGTGGCATACCGCGTAGGCGATTCAGTCACCAATGTGATTTCGCCGCTGCTTCCCTATTTTCCTATTTTGATTGTTTTTGCACAGCGCTACGATAAAAAAGCAGGCCTCGGCACTTTGATGGCCACCATGTTTCCCTATTCGATTGCATTTGGCATTGTATGGCTTGCATTTCTCTTTCTCTGGGTTGCACTGGGTATTCCGCTTGGACCTGGTGGATCGCTCACATATCCATCTTGATACGTTAGTTTCGAGGCTCATCCGCAAAGCCATGGTACCCTGGAGTAAACCTTTGGCTTACGGGGGCCCTATCTATGACATCATCATCCAACGAAGATGGACGCGACATTTGGCTTTCGCGGGTGGCATCATTGCGTGATTTTGCCCTTCAGGTTTTGGATCAGCATGGTGTTTGGAAAGATGTTGAAGGCTTTCCTGGTAAATTGCAGATGTTTGAAAAAGAACCTTTGATGCTGATTTATAGGACACCGTTTCAGCCTATTCCTATATCCCAAGAGGCTGTTTTGGCCGGAATATCGGCCCATGAGCAGCGCCGAGTGGCCCGCGATTTTGGTTTGGATATTTGGGAATCGCGTCGTAAGGTTTTGAGCTTGATGTGGAATCAAACGGGACCTGTGGCTGTCTTGTTGTATCGACCCGGCGTTTGGGAGCATGTTCTCTCCAGCGAGATCTTGATTGAATCGGCGGGTTAGCAATTTGGGCAAGACGAATATACTGCGCATCTTGGTGCTCATCATGTTTGTGTGTGGCATGGGGAGCGTCGCGTGCGTGAATGGCGCGGTTCGGTTGTTGGGTGATGGCTATCCTCGGCTTTTGTCGGCCCGCGATCTTGATATGAAATGGAAGGCCATCAAAATGCTGGTGAATCATTGGGTTCATGGGCACCGGGATGGTTGTCACGATGATATTGCCGATCATATTCGCTACGCCGCCGTAAAACACAAAGTGCCTGTAAGTCTTGCCATGGCCGTTGCAAAATCCGAATCCGAATTTCGTCCGCATCGTATCAGCAGAGCGGGCGCCATGGGTGTGATGCAGCTGATGCCAGGCACTGCATTGGAAATGGGCGTTGTGGATCCTTTTAATGCGCGTCAAAATGTAGACGGTGGCGTGCGTTATCTTGCTAAATTGTGGAAACGTTACAAGGGCGATGCCAAACGTGCCGTGGCTGCTTACAACGCGGGCCCTGGTGCGGTGCCTCTGCATGGTAATTTTTCAATGCCCCAAGAAACACGCCAATATATTCAGAATGTGACGCATCATTTGAAGCGCGCGAAACACTAAAGTCGTTATCCTCGCGAACCACAGAAAGCCTTTTGGGTCTACCAGGCAGTCGAGAAACTTGTGACGTAACGAACCCACTTATTTTTCTTATGTAGGGGCGCTTCGCGAAGCGCCCGTGCGGTTTTTGAATCAAAATTTTAACGGGCGGTTCACGAACCGCCCCTACGAGAGAACACCTGCTCAATTCAAGTTTCTTAGGAATGCGGGGATCCAGTTCTAAAAATGATAGATCTCCGATTTTGCGAAGATGATGCCCATCTTGCCGCACTGACTTTTCTTGGATACGAGAAAAGCGGGGGTGTGGAATGCGTTATTTATTGTTGCTGTTGAGCCTATGCGTTTCGGCGTGCAGCGGAGACACGTTGCAGCGATCGCCCGCTTATTTTTTTCCTTCCGATAACAGTTTCGATTTTGGTGATGTGGAGCTTGGCTCCAGCAGTCAACGCATTTTGACGGTGGTCAATCGTGGCGATCAACCATTAACAGTGGAGCACATTACGTTTGACGGATTGGCGGGTGTGTTTACGGCAGAACTCGATACCAATACGGCGGACGTGGGTTCAAGTGTTGCGTTGAAAGTGTCGTTTAAACCGACTGATCCCGTTCGTTACGCTACGCTGATTCATATCACGAATAACAGCGACAATGAACCCAAGTTTGTTTTTTCTGTCAGCGGTCGTGGTTTGGCTCCGGATCCATGCAAAAACAAAATATGCAACGACCCACCCAGTACAGGGCGTTGCGTAGATGTGAATACACGCGAATTTTTTAAAGCAAGCGGAACGTGCCAAGCAGGCACATGCGTTTACGATACCGAGACCATGGAGTGTCAGTTTGGTTGCAATGCCGACACGGGATCGTGCCGTGGCGATCCATGTGCCAACGTGACGTGCACAGAGCCTCCTGGAGTGTGTTATTTCCCTCGCGGGGAGTGTCACAAGGGTGCGTGTCAGTACCAAGTGCGCGATGACATTGGGTGTGACGACGGCAATTTGTGCAGTACGGGCGATCGTTGTTTTGGGGGCCTGTGTATTGGATTGCCAAAAACATGTGAGTTGCCTCCGGAGCCCTGGTGTACGGATGCACAAACCCGGCGTTTGTTCGATCCTGTGGGCGTATGCACCCAAGCGACCGGTGGATGTGAATATACCCAACGCGATCAGTACTGTTCGTATGGGTGTGGCAACGGTCGATGCAGCAGAGATCCATGTGAAGGTGTGGTGTGCAATGCGCCTCCTGGATCGTGTTATGCAGCACAGGGCACATGCGATCGCGGGGTGTGTCGCTACGATGTCCAAAACAATATTCCATGTGACGATCGAGATCCATGCACCCAAAGCGATACGTGTACTTCGGGATCATGCCGTGGAACGCCACTTGCTTGTTTGACGCCACCTGCATCGCTGTGTACGGGAGCACAATCGCTGACCACTTACAGCAGTCCAGGTGCGTGCCGTACGGGAGCATGTGAATATTCATCGCAAAATGTTTCATGCGAATTTGGTTGTGTAAACAATACATGCGCACCGCCGCCTGATGGCACGTTTGATACGGTTCGTGTCGAAATGGATGTGAACAAGAGCAGCCCCGAGCTTTGGGAATTTGATTCACGCGATGCGGCGCTTCGATTGCACAATCCCTTGGATTCCGATTGTTCGCGGGATCATCCATCGATTACGGGGTGGGATCGGGTGTACGGTACATGCAGCATGCAATCACGCAACAACAATGTGTTGTATGAGAGCATGACCCACAGTGCTGATCTTCGGGGTGATGGGGCTTATGGTGTGCGCGTGCTGTATCGCGATGACTGCTCCAACATGAGTTGCTTTGGTGGTTTTTGCATATGCACGGGTACTGGGAGCATGCAGGTGAAAGTGCGACTGTATGTGAATCAACGACTTTCCGTGCAATGTACAAATAGTCTTGGGAATAAAGGTGATTTACGTCGTTTGTTTGTGATTCAGCGCACAGGGGGACATGTGAGTGGTGTGACACTTACGCCTGGCATGGGGTGTGAAAAGGTCCTATAATCATCTCATATGGACGGTCGAATTGAAGATCTGCGTGTTTCCGGTTTTGAACTTCTTGATTCACCGGAGACGCTTTGTGACGAATATCCCAACACACCCGCTTCAATGCACACGGTGTTGCAAGCACGTGAACATATTCGGGCAGCGCTGCGTGGTGATGATCGTCGCTTGGTCGTGATAGTTGGGCCTTGTTCTATTCATGATCCCGTCGCGGGTTTGGCTTATGCTGAAAAATTGCGCGTTTTGGCCGATGAAGTGCGTGAGCATATCATTGTGGTGATGCGCGTTTATTTTGAGAAGCCGCG
>SXGS01056311.1_pt1 | contig 52885 bp, 32 predicted proteins | sample 3174681 | NCBI WGS metagenome assembly SXGS01 (sample SAMN11356861, study PRJNA531348) | freshwater metagenome | isolation source: freshwater sample F1-80 | place: China: Fuxian Lake, Yuxi | collected 2017-12-25
GGACTCAACAACAAGATTCGAGTGACTACCAGGCGAGCCTATGGATTTCGAACGTTTCGAGCTCTCGAAGTGGCTCTTTACCACGCTCTTGGGAAACTACCAGAGCCGCCTCTCACCCACAGATTCTGCTGAGGAGGCCTAAACTCAAATGACCATGAAGATTTCTAAAAACTTGACTCTGCTCGCCCTCACGCTCGGTTGCATGACCGCCGCGAACGCTGTTCCGACACTGATCACCAGCCTCGATATCACGCAGTTCCCCTCGTTCGGTCATGACAACGTGCAAAGTGGAATCAAAGCTGGCATCATCGCCTGGAATGCCGCCAACGACCCCGACCTTCCCCTCTCGGGCATCGGCGAGACACCCGATGTGAAACTCAACTCGGGCGATGTCGTTTCGGGCTTCCCCCCATTCGGCGCCGATACGCTGTCCATCACGTTGCCTATGGGAGATTACAATTATGTATTTCTGCACTGGGGTGGTCCGAACGATGATGTGAACTATAAGAATCCGCAGCTCTATTATATTGGAGATGAAACAGGATCCTATCTGCTCAATGCGCCCGTTCACACCATTCCCGCACAATATTTCACCAGCGGCCCAAAGGTGGGCCAGTTGAAATCGGCTGCTGGGGAAAAACAATACGGGCTGTCATTTTATTCCTACTATAGCGAGATTCCGAATTTGCCCCCTCCGACGACATCGGTACCTGACGCGGGTTCGAATCTGGGTCTCCTGGGTATCGGCATGTTGGGAGTCGCTGGGCTTCGACGATTCGGCCAACGCAAATAGCCCAGAAACGGGTCCTCAGGGATCCACCGCATAGAGCCGGAAAAGGTGAGACTCCTCTGAAACTTTCCCGGCTCTTTTGCATGTGGCTGGAGGTCAAATGGGCGGCCCCTTTTAGAGCGCGGAGCAGCTCCATTGCATTGCGGTCTTGAGTTCAGGAGGCGTGACTGTTCAACTCAGTGGGTTGACCGACGAATCTACATCCGGCGCCATGCCAAAGAAACCTCGTGAAATTTCCATGGCGAGACCAGTGCATGCCTTGGCGGTGCTCTTTGACTTGGTGGCGAACCGACTGCGTCTGACCTTCTGCGATATGGCCTCCCAATCGGCCATCGGGGTTTTTGAGATCAGCGTCAACACCTCCGAACAAGCGCTCCTGGGACCATTGTTGGCAACCCGGGTCGATTCGGGATCGGTAGGAAATCGATCTCATGTCATCAACGGATACGAGAGTTCCGGGAGAAAATATTTGGATAAGCTTCGCAAGGACTATCCAGTTAGCTTGAACCATGTCACATTTTCGGTGCGGACTGAACCCGAGGTGATGTTTAACATTCTTGTTCAGCCAACCAATCGCAAGTGGCGATGGCTGACGACGGCGATTCAAGCGTTGGCTGAAACAGCCAGCACCCTCATCAACACGCGAGGCTTGCAGCCTTCGAGCCATGCGCGCGACGTCTTTCAGGAATATCGAGCGCGGTGCCTCCCGCCCTCGCCACCTAAATTGGCACCGGTGAAGCCTTCGTCACAGCCACCAGCTCGGACGCTCTCTCAAATATTGGCAGAGTTGCAACGATTGGAATGCGTTCGAAATTTCAATGGTGGAATCGCAAACGTTGATCAACCGCCCCGGGAGCAGGTCGAGGAGCGGATTAAGGAATCTCTCACTCGGGAGGAGCGACCTCCAGGATCGAATCAAAAGCCGAAACGAGAGCCGACGGCCGTCGCTCCAAGCAGAAATTTGGCAAGGAGTTTAAGTCCTTCTCAACCACCAAAAGCAACGCCGCTTTCAACGGGGGTGGCTCCGCGCCCGGAGCAGCCGATTCCAGAAGTTCCGGTCCATCTGGATTTTTCTCAGCTCCAATTCCAGGATTCGTTGCTGCCGATATCGTCCATGAAGAACTGGCAGCTTCGGGAAATGGCTGCTCAATGGTGGGTGACCAATCAGTCGGATGATCTATTGGGGTTGCCATACTGCAACGTGGAGAGGCTCGAATACCAGGTTCGCGCTGCACTCCGGGTGATCGGCCCCCTGCGTGGTCGGGCATTACTCTCGGATGAAGTGGGACTTGGTAAGACCGTCGAGGCGGGCCTAATCCTAAAGGAATACTTGGTTCGAGGGATGGTTCGGCGGTTCCTGGTGCTCACCCAACCCTCGCTGGTGGATCAATGGGCTGAAGAATTGGCGTCGAAGTTTGCGATCGAAGTAGCGACGACCAATCAGGCGGCGTTTCGCGCCGACCCGCTGGGTTTCTGGAAAGACCAAACCGCGGTCGTGGCATCACTGCACACGCTGAAACAGCCGTCGCACCTTGCCGTCGCCGAGAAAGCCCAGTGGGATTTGCTCATTGTTGATGAAGCGCATCATCTTCGAAATCGAGCGTCTCAGGCATGGCAGGCGGTGAATTCATTACCACGGCAGTTCCTCTTGCTGTTAACCGCCACCCCGGTGCAGAACTCGCTGGATGAACTGTACAATCTGGTGACCCTTCTTCAACCAGGCCAACTGCCTTCACCGAAGGAGTTCAGCAAGAAGTTTCTGGATTCTAAACGACCGCATCAGCCCAAGGAGCCCGAGGAATTGAGGCGCCTGTTAGGTCAAGTGATGATTCGCAACACTCGAGCCAACGCAGGACTGAATTTGCCTCCAAGACGCGCAGAAACGGCGCTGTTCGAGCCAGATGCGGAAGAACGTGCCTTCTGGCAGAACTGGGAGACTGAGTTGCGACGCTGCCTCAAAACCTTGCCAGCCAGCCAGTCGAGCCTGTGGGGACGGTTACTGTTGCAGGCTGCTGGAAGCAGTCCTGCGGCTTGGCATGCTGCATTGGAGAAATTTCCAGATGCTCACGCTTCTCGAGCATGGCGTCAGACAACGTGTGTCGGCAATTCCTGGAAAAAGAAGTGCGATTTGATACCCCCATTGGCGCGCTCGCCAGGTGGCGTCGTGGTCTTTACTCAATTCCTGGCGACGCAGGCAGCACTGGAAGATGCTTTGAAGACACACCGAATTCCGGTGATTGCGCTGAATGGAGCCACCCCGGCAGCCCAACGCCAGCCTCTCACCGAACGATTCCGCAGCCAGGGCGGTGTCCTCCTGCTGACACAGAGCGGAACCGAGGGGCGCAATTTGCAATTCTGTCATCAACTGGTGAATTTCGATTTGCCGTGGAATCCGATGGAGATCGAACAACGCATCGGGCGCTTGCACCGACTCGGTCAGATGCATCCCGTTCGAATCAGTAATTTCGTGCAGTCCGGCACCCTGCAGGAACACTTGTTGAACTTGCTTCAGGAGAAACTGAACTTGTTTGAGCTGGTGGTGGGAGAGGCCGGCCTTATTTTAGGCGAACGTTTTGCCGGTGAGGAATTTGCCGAGGCAGTTCTGAATCGATGGCGGGAGAGCGAGGGTCGTGTTGCGGATGCGTTTGCTGGGCTAGGCGAGGAAATTGCTACGGCGCGAGGCACCTATGATGCCGTGAGGCAACTCGACAACACCTTATTCGCCCAGGACTATGCAAACCTTTGATCCCAGTTCCAAACCCTTCTGACCCATGAAACTCGCTCGATTGCGGCACGACCCAGGAGTGCTCGCGGATTTCTACTCGGAAGCACTTCAACACTGCGGAGCACTTTGCGAACGGACTTGGTACGATCGACTGGACGTTGTTGCCGAAGGTCCAACGGCTCGGCTATGGAATGATTCAGGTGGCCTGTATCAGACCGAGCTTCGATTTCCGTCCATAGAAACCGAAGGAGCTCTGGAAGTGGGACGCGATGTTTTTCCCGGGTGTCCACTCACATTCCGTCTCGCAGAAAAGCTCAACGCCAAACCGATGACATTGGAGCGGTTGGTGATGGCCACGAATAGCACCGCCTCCCGACCGCCTTCGATGGATGTCGCAGAAAAAACCTGGAAGAATCGCTGGCCTGGATGCTTGCGGTGGCGGTTGGAAGCCCCATTTGCCGCCGGGTTTCATTTCAGCTTGCTGACATTGGTTCGATGCGAAATTCAGGCTATGGACCAGCGCTGGTCGCTCCATCGCGTGGCGATTTCACTGCCCAATGGAGAATTGGATGACGCACTGGCTGCAGACTCCTTTCTGGAGCCCGCACCCCCTGATGCCCCGCTGCCTTCCTGGCCCACTCCAGACCCGGCAGCCTGGCATGAACTGTTGAGTGCCGGCATCCAGGCTGATTTTCGAGAGGAACTGGCTGAAGTTCGGGTGCGACAAGCCCGTTACCTTCGTCGGGAGCTGGAGCGTGTCGACCAGTATTTCGAAGGTTATGCACGGGAGCTTGAAACCCGAAAATCTCGAGGTTGGACAGACCGCGAGGTGGCGGCGGCAAAGCTTCAACAACTGACGGATCGCCTTAAGGCCGCCAAGGCTGAGCATGAGAGGCGCAGACAGGACCAAGTGCATCGACACGAAATCAGGGTCGTGCCTCATCTCGACGCCTTGATGTTGATTGGGGAACCCGCGTGGCAGACCACAGTCTCGATGGTTGAAGATCATCGAGTGCAGTCCGTCCGCTCACATTTTGTTCCGCGAACCCGGCGTTGGTACCGCGAGTCGCACGTCGTCGCGACTTGAGACCTTTGATTTTCAGTTTTCGACTTTGAAAAAGTGGCGCGATCGGCTGACCGTGGCGTCGGTGAGTTTATCCGAGTTTAGTTTACTGGCCTTCAGCTCACTGTTCGTGATTGTTGATCCGATTGCGGTGATCCCGGCGTTTCTCGCCATGACGCCCCACGACACTCCCGAGCAGCGGACACGCATGGCGCGATTGGCCTGCATCGTCACTGCCATGCTGCTGTTAGTGTTCGCGTTTCTCGGCCAGGCGGTATTTCGATTTTTGGGGATTACCTTACCGGCCTTCCAACTCGCCGCCAGTGTCGTGCTGATGCTCATCGCCCTCGACATGCTCCGGGCCGAAAGGTCTCGTGCGCAGGAGACGAAAGAGGAAGTTGCCGCAGGTGCCGCCAAGCACGACGCAGCAGTGACGCCGCTCGCGATACCCATGCTGGCAGGCCCAGGTGCCATCTCCACCGTTATCCTACTCCACTCAAAAGCAGCCGGCTGGGCTCAGCAGATGGCCTTGGGCTTGAGTGTGATCTTGGTTTGCATCGCTGCTTATGGCATTTTTGCCCTTTCAGCCCACGGAGCGCGGTGGTTGAGCCCCATCGCCTTGCGTGTCAGCACCCGCGTCATGGGACTGCTTCTCGCCGCCATCGCCATGCAATTCCTCCTGAACGCGTTAAAGGAATTGGGCGTGATTCAGGTGTAGGGGCGGTCAGTAGATCATGGCGGTTTTTGGAGCACCGTTAGAAACACCACGCTGGAAATTCGCGTTTCGAAGATCACCCGGCCAACCAAGAATCGTGGCAGCGGACTGCCCTCACTCCAAAAAGTGCCAGCTCGCGCCTGCAACCTTCTGGGCGGGCGTCTCGGACGGGCCAAGAACTATTTGGCCTCCGGTCGCGGGCACCGGAAGAGCGTGGGGCGCTTGTCATCGCGGTCAGCGAGTCGGTGGAATCCATTGTTATCCACCGCCAGCCAAATATTCTTGGAATCGACCGAGAGCCCTTCGATAAATCCGTAACCAGGATAGGGGTTGAAATAGCCGTCGGAACGGCTCGTCTCGACGGCGGCGTAATCGTACTCGGCGAGGACTCGATGGGATTTGGCATCCACTCTCAGGACGCATCGGCTTTCACGGCAGAGAACCCAGAGTTCGCGATCGAACCAACAAAGGTCTGAGTAATGGACATCACGGGCCTGCCGTTCAAAGGGTGCCACCTGAAAATGATCGATGATTTGAAAAGTTTGCAGATCCACGGCGATAATGCGGCCTACCCCCCTCTCGTTCGCCACATACAACATGTTGTCGCCCACTGCGATCCCCTCAAACGATGCATTCGAATCCTTAGGGTCGAAATAGCGCCGCACAGGGGCCCAATCAATGGGCAGAACCTCGCCCGACTTCGAGGACGGATCATATCGGAAGACGCGTCGGCTGGATTCTTCACAGACGTAAATCCTACCCTGGCCATCCACGCCAAGGCCTTCGATATCATACCGTTTTGGCGTGGGTTGTCCGACTCGATAAAGGCGATCGGTGGAAAACAAGTCGGGCGCCGGGACGAGATCGGCGGTGTTGCCATCGGACCGAAATTTTATCTGATAAACAAGGGGCACGCGATCATTGACGGTGCAGAACGTTCCATCGGGAAGCCGGAGCAAGGCCGAAGCGTCAAACCGTTCGGGTGTCGCTGTCTGTAGTCGCCAGACGTTACCCACTCGCAAGGTGTAGGTTTGTCCCTTTTGTGTCCTCTCGGCGCGGACGGCTATGGGCGGGTTGACTATGGTTCGAGACGGATCGGAGACGGGTTTCGGGCCCGACTGAGCTTCGGTCACGCCCGAAAAAACAAAGAACCAAAGACTAACCAGAAGGACGTAAGGACAAGTGCTTAGGATGTGCATTGGGTCGCAATGGTACAATATTCCAGCAGTGGCAACGGGATCGAAATGTTATAAAGACTGAGGTTGGTCGATGCGGTTTTCTGAGTAGTTTTGACGTCTCAACGTGATGCGAAGCTGACGAAGGAAGGTCAGGACGCTTTTCGAGCGGCCCCTTAGTGGCGGTGACTTTCTCCTTTTCCCGGAGCAAAAAGAACCTTAGCTTACGCGTACCTGAATTTGGTGACAGGCGTATGAGCGGCACAACCCAATCAATTGACGATAAGCAGATCGTCCTGAAAAAAATGACACTCTACCAGTGGTTTCGCGAAGAGCGTGAAGAGATTCTTCGCCACAAGTGGTTTGAATCGCAGAAACAGGGTTTTGATATTGGGTTTGAAGCGGCACTGACTGATTGGATTCTGAATCATCGCGCCGGGTGGCGCGAGGCGCGAATAGCCGAGCAGCAGTTCCATTCATTGGTTTTGCATTAGTTAGTCATGTTTCTTCTGACACCAAATCGATCGGACTGTTGAAAGTTTCCGCCAACGACCCCGAAATAGGACTGGGCCTGAGCTCCCGACATTTGTTGCTCCAAGTTCACTGGATTTAGAGGTGATTCGCGTGTTTATTATCGCCGGCCGGCTTAGCCGCCGGCTTTTTGCTTTCAAATGACCCACATTCTTCTCGATGCCGCCGGATTCCAGGAACGTCTCAATTGGCTGGCACACCAGATCGCTCAACGCAATGTCAATGGTGCCGACGTGTTGATCGTCGGAATTCAACTGGGCGGCGTGCACTTGGCCCAACGACTGGCTTCCAAGTTGAGTGCCCTTTGGAATCGATCGGTGCCTTATGGAGTTTTGGATGTCTCCATGCACCGCGACGATCTCGGGAACCGAGCCACCCCCTTAATGCGGCCCACCGAGATTCCCGGGGACCTCACAGGTAAGACGATTCTGCTAACGGACGATGTGATTTTCAGCGGTCGGACGACTCGGGCGGCGCTCGATGCCTTGAATGACTTCGGTCGACCCAAATGCATTCAGCTAGCAGTGATGGTCGATCGCGGGCATCGCGAATTGCCCATCACGCCAGACTTTGTCGGATTACCGGTGGAGACTCGCGTGGATCAACGTGTGGAAGTTCTTTTTGTCGAGGAGGCAGGCCGAGACGAAATCCAGTTGGTCTAGCGCTTGAATTGAATCTCTCGACAGACGGTGAATGACGGAGTAGCCCTGTTGAGCCCTCCTATCGCCTTATGCCTCACTCCTGGACTCGCCAACACCTGCTGGACCTGCAATCGCTCAGCGCGGACGAGCTGGTGGTTTTGCTAGACACGGCAAGACACTTCAAGCAAGTCGGCGAACGATCCATCAAAAAGGTACCCGCGTTGCGCGGCAAGACCATCGTCAATCTCTTTGTCGAACCGAGCACTCGTACACGGATCAGTTTCGAATTGGCCGGACTGCGCCTCAGTGCAGATATCATCAATTTCAGCGCCGAATCGTCTTCGTTCAAAAAGGGCGAATCGCTCAAGGATACCGCTCTCAACCTGGAGGCTCTAAATGCCGACTTTATCGTCATCCGACATGGCGCCAGTGGGGCTCCACACTTCCTGTCGAGATTCCTAAAGGCTCACGTGGTAAACGCCGGTGATGGCGCTCACGAGCATCCCACGCAAGGGCTGTTGGACGCGTTCACTATACGCGAAAAGAAAGGACGCATCGAGGGTCTCAACGTGACCATCCTCGGCGATATTCTCTACAGCCGAGTCGCGCGCTCCAATATCTGGGCACTCCAAAAACTGGGCGCGAATGTCACGTTGTGTGGGCCTCCTAGCCTGGTGCCGAAGATCTTCGAGGAAATCGGATGCCGGGTAGTCTGGAACATGGAAGAGGCCTTGCGCGATGCGGATGTCATCAACCTCCTCCGCATCCAGCATGAACGCCAGCGCGCCACCATGTTTCCGAGCATTGGTGAATACGCCGGCCTCTTTGGCCTCAACCAGTCTCGGCGACATCTGGTGAAACCCGACGCGTTAATCATGCACCCGGGTCCCATTAATCGAGGTGTCGAAATCGACAACACCTTCGCAGATGGGGCGCAATCCGTGATATTGCAACAAGTCACGAACGGCCTCGCCATCCGCATGGCCGTACTTTTCTTGCTCGGCGGCGGGCGTCGAGAGGAAATTGCCGCGGCGGTGTAACTATCAGAATCCAGGGGATTTACACCCACAACGCGGCGTGACACCGCGATGACTCCTGCAACGACCCGGTCTGGCTTTGGGCGCCGCGTTGAACCCTTGAAATATCCCAATTCCACTGTTTTATTGCCACACTCCCATGAGGCTTCAATCTGCGGCCATGTCCTTTTTTGCCCGCGACTCACGTTGGTTTTACTCAAACCCAACCATTCGGCGAGGGGTACTGAATGTGTTGGTACTGATATCGGCAGTCATTCTAGATCCTTTGACAGCGGCGGATATCGACCGGGTTCGAGAAGCAGACTCGGTCCGTAGCGGGTATCGCCCGCTGGTCGCGGCAGATCGGGTAGCTACGCCCATTCTCGCTCCCGCATCGAAGGAAGGCGAAATCCGGCTCAAACAATTCAAGGTAGCCCCAGGATTGAAAGTCGAGTTGTGGGCCGCTGAACCCATGCTCGCCAATCCAGTAGCGTTCAGCGTCGATGAACAGGGACGAGTCTTTACGAGCGAAACCTATCGATATCGCTCCAGCGTCCTCGATATCCGCCACTACATGTTCATGCTCGAAGACGATCTGGCATCCCGGAGTTTGGACGATCGCCTCAAGCAAATTCGGAAATGGTTTGGGCCGGATGGCGAGAGATTGTTGTCGCAGGAAACCGAGGTAATCCGAATGCTGACCGACACCAACGGGGATGGAAGAGCCGATCAATCGACCGTTTTTGCGGATGGATTCAATTCCCCATTGGATGGCATTGCCTCAGGAGTGTTGGCTCGGCGGGGGGAAGTTTGGGTGACAGACATTCCCAGCTTGTGGCGGTTTCGGTCGGGCAATGGTGATTCTTCAAGAGACGCGAGCACCGGATTGAAGGTCTCCAATCGACTTGCGTCCTCGCCAAGAGCCATGAGGGGTTTCGTCGCCGAAGAATTGCAGCGCGGCTTTGGCGTGCGATTCAGTTTTACTGGGCACGATCTCCACGGATTAAAGTTCGGTCCAGACGGACGCTTGTATTTTTCTTGTGGCGATCGGGGCGCGCGACTGCTGACCAAGGAAGGGAAAACCATCGATCTGCCGGACGAAGGTGCCGTGTTTCGATGTGAACCAGACGGGTCCAACTTGGAAGTGGTTCACCGCGGACTGCGAAATCCGCAAGAGCTGGCATTCGACGAGTACGGGAATCTATTCACAGGGGACAATGATTCCGATCAGGGTGATCGTGAGCGTTGGGTATTGATTCAGGAAGGCGCGGACAGTGGCTGGCGTGTGGGACACCAGCATGCGCCGCTTGGCAATGCGGGCATGTGGAACCTGGAACGGCTGTGGGTCCCCCATTTTGAAGGGCAAGCGGCTTACGTGATGCCACCGATCGCGAACCTCGGGGATGGGCCCAGTGGCATTGTCTATGACTACGCTGGCACGTACTCAGGTTCTCAGCCTCGCACTGGTCTGGCGTCACATGGTGGCCCAGCGCACCGATTCCTCATGGCCTATTTCAAGGGAACCAGTGCCAAAAGCGGCATTTATTCCGTCGCGCTCCGCGCGAATGGCGCCGCCTTCGAGCTAGTCGATCACCAGGAGTTTGTGTGGAACTCGCTGGTGCCGGATGTGGATATCGGTCCAGACGGCGCCGTGTGGTTTGCCGATTGGCACGAGGGCTGGCCCAAGAGCAACAAAGGGCGAATCTATCGAGCATTCCCCAGCTCGCTGGAAAACGATCCCATAGCCAAGGAGACCCAACGACTTCTGGCGGAGGGACTGTCGCAGCGCGGAGCGGGCGAGTTGCTAGCCCTACTGACACATCCGGATATGCGCGTGCGGCAGGAAGCTCAATTTGAATTGGCGGCCCGCGGAACCAGTTCATATCCAGGCCTGCGCGATGTGGCGCTCACCTCGCCAAATCTTTTCGCACGATTGCATGCCATGTGGGGGATAGGCCAGTTGGCGCGGGTGCTGCCGCTTAATGCCTTTGTCGAAGAACTCGCCGCACTCAAGCCATTGCTTTCCGATTCCTATCCAGAAGTGCGTGCGCAGGCAGCACGATTGCTGGGAAGTTCCAAATTACTTTCTGCTGCCCAAGGAATCGCATCGCTGACGCGGAATTCTTCCGAACGCGTCCGGTTCATGGCATTACAGGCGCTCGGTGATCTGCTTTCGGATCCCCGCGTGGGTCGGGTCAATCGATCGGATGGGGGCAGCGCGGGAAAAATGCAAGACACGCCACTCTATGTGGGTTTTGCTCTCCTCAAATCCCAACCGCCAACACCCCAGTTTATTGCGGCGGGACAGCAACTCTTCAATACTCCGGAGCTGATCGAACGAGCGTTCCAAGTCTCGAGATCGCGTCCGCAAGACTCGAAACTTTTCTCGCTGAGTGCCGTCGTCGCGGCCCGCCGCATGGAGCACCCCAGCGCCTCTCTTTTTCTTGAATCTCTGGATCCATTGGTACAACTGGAAGCGGCTCGAGCCATCAATGATTTGCCGATTGTTGGAGCACTCCCAGCATTAGCCGCCATGGGTCAGCCGGGACTGCTCGACAAGTTGCTCCATCAGTTTTCGGCGTTGACTACCGAACTTCATCCACCACGGGTCCGGATTTCACCAGGCGCCATTCGGGATGTGCGCGTCGACCAACCCCTGCCCTGGACCAACGCGCCCATCGATCAGTTGGCACCGATGCTCTTGCGAATCGTCAACGCCAACTTCCGCTTAGGAACCCCTGAAACGGCTGTCCGTCTCGCGGCACTGACGGTTCGCAAAGATCTGCCAGAGCAGATCCGCTCGGAAGCCGTCTTTGCACTGGCGAGCTGGAGCAAACCTGCTCAGAGGGATCGTGTGACCGGCAATTTCCGGCCACTTGCGGCTCGCGATGCGACGCCAGCGCGCGATGCCTTGCGGCCCCAACTCGCGGTCTTGTTCGGCCCTGGTTCCTCGGAATTACAAATCGCTGCGGCCGATGCGGTGGCGCGACTCGAGTTGCGTGAAGCAGCGCCTGAGTTGAAAGCTCTGTTGGGGAACAGGGCAGCCTCGGTATTCGCTCGAGCCAAGGCGTTGCGGTCGTTGGCGATTCTCAAGAGCGACGGGTTGAGCGATGCATTAATCCTCGCGGCGGCTGACCCATCGGAAACGCTTCGTTTGGAAGCTTCAAAACTCAATGCTGAATTGAATCCCAACGACGCGGCGGGTGCGTTGGTTGCAAAACTCACCTCCGGTTCCATAGCGGAGCAACAGTCCGCTTTTGAATCCCTGGGAGACCTCAAATCGGAAAGTGCCGACGCGATCCTCGCGGACTGGTTGGATCGGCTGATGAAGCGCGAAGTGGCCAACGAGGTGATGTTGGATTTAGTCGAGGCAGCCTCTAAGCGCACCGCTACCGCTGTCCAGCAACGATTGACCGCCTACAATGAGTGGAAACTTCCTAACGACCATCTGACTCCATTCCGCGAGACCTTGACGGGCGGGGATGCAGAGCGCGGGAAAAAAGTCTTTTATGAACGCCAAGAAGTTGCCTGCACTCGGTGTCACAAAATTGACTCGGATGCCGGTGGCGATGTCGGTCCGAATCTCGCGGGAATCACAACACGAGCCACCGCAGAGCATGTGTTGGAATCCATTGTTTTTCCCAATCAACAGATTGCCGATGGATTTGAAAGCGTGCTCCTGACGCTCAAGAACGGCACAACCTACGCAGGGGTTCTCAAGTCCGAGACGGCGATAGACCTCGTGGTGAACTCGCCCGAAGACGGGTTGCTCACCCTCAAGAAATCCGAGATATCAACCCGGGAGCGCGGGTTGAGTGGCATGCCCGATGGGATGGGCCAGTTACTGAGCCGGCGCGACCTCCGGGATCTGCTGCAGTTCCTGGGAACTTTGCGTTGATTCTAGAAACCCACTACCAAGGCAACGGCAATGCCGACAGAACCGCGGCGCGCCATTCTTTCGTAGTGGGTTCGGGCGGCAGGCGGAGCCCGGATCGGTAGTCCACATAGCCTTTGCCTTCCGTGGAGAATCGAATCAACGGCGCCATAAGTTCCGAAGATTCGGTTTGACCGGCGAGCCGTTCTAATGCGACCCGGGCGGCCTCAACGGATGGGATCTCCAGCAGTTGCAACCGAACCAGGCGCAGACGACCATTAGAGAGTCGCTGCAAATGGAAGCCCAACTGAGGCTGCAAAAGTTGGCGGGCACCCGGCCCGCGGACGATCAGTCCCTGGATGCGTTGGGCGAGACTGCCCTCCAGGATGGTATAAAGAAATGCGTCGGCATTCGCGGCGAGCTGAGGCCAGATGGGTTGGACGGAGTATCCCCAGCAGTCCTCCAAGATTTTTCGATACACCTCGGCGCACTGGATGGGGCCGTAGGCTTCATCCGAGGGAATTCCCTGGAACACCAAGGCAAAGGAGGAGGCGTTGGCGGGACCCTCGATCATGACGTCGAGCAATGCGAGTTCTCGCAGCGAGGAGGCTAGCGGCGAATCCGGTAATCCAGACGCCTCATCGGGCTCCTGAATATCACGAAGTTCAAATCGAAGCGCTTCGGTGGCCCGCAACGCGTCAGACCTTGGCCGACTAGTGTTTAGTATTCGTAATGGCTTTTTGGAGGAACGAGTCAAAGCGGCTTCTGCCAGACCCAGCCAAGCATCCACCTTCTTCATTTGTTCCCGGCAGAAGATGGCGTGGACTTGTTCCGCGGAAAGCTGACCCAAATCGATCCGGCCCGCGGGTGCTGTGGCGTCGATTCGATTCTCCAGTACGTCCAATCGATCGCGGATAGCGTCGAGAAGCTGGGCCGCCGTTTTGCCACCTGCAGATTTGCGTTGAGCCCACAACGGGATGTGATCACTCCAAAAAGCTGTCCTGGTCGCGGGCAGAATAGGTTGCAGCTTCAAACCGAAAGCGTCTCCGTCAAAATGAAACTCTAATCGTGTGGGAGCGCCGGGCGGAATCGCCACAAGTCGTTCGGCGAGTGGTTGAGCCAATTCACGTTCCACCACCCGCTTGAGCGCCCGGGCGCCGAGTTGAGGGTGGTGCCCCAACTCCACCAAACGCGCGATCGCCGCCGGTGTGACCTCGAGCAGACATTCCCGTTGCCGGAGTCCTTGCCGACTGAACACGCCTGAAATTAGGGTGTTTGCTATCTGTTCCAGGTGCGACCGTTCGAGGGATTGAAACGCAATGACGCGATCCAAGCGGTTGAAGAATTCGGGTCGGAAGAATTTTTCGGCGGCACCTCGATACGTGTCCTCAATACGGACAACATCAGTGTGAAATCCGGGAGTGTTGCGAGCCTCACGCACACCGAGGTTGGACGTGAGCAGGATGACCGCGTTGGTGAAATCGGCGACGCGGCCGAGGGAATCTGTAAGACGGCCTTCATCGAGGACACCCAATAATAGATCGAAAACTTCTGGGGCAGCCTTCTCAATTTCGTCGAAAAGCACCACCGAGAACGGCTGTCGTCTCAGGGCACTGGTGAGAAGCCCGTCCGGCTCGCGTGGTATTCCAACGAGTCGAGTGACGGCACTGGCATGCACATACTCATTCATGTCGAAGCGAAGCAATCGTTGGGTGGAACCAAAAAGGAATGTGGAGAGTGCTTTGGCTGATTGCGTTTTGCCAACCCCCGTCGGACCGAGCAATAAAAAGGTCGCCAAGGGACGCGCCGGATCGTTTAAGCGCGCTTTCAATACACTGACGGTATCGGCGAACGCCTCGAGGACGTTGGGCTGTCCTGCGATTTCGCGACCTAGTGCTTCGACCACCTCACGACGAGTCAAGCCCGTACGCGCATCGAGCAATGCCAGTCGAAGTCCACTCTGCTGTCTAAATTCATCCAAGGTTTCGTTTCGTCCCACCCGGCCACCAGCGGCTCGGGTTGCCAGACGTCTCAAGAACCCTGCCGCCTTCCCTGGAAAGGCGGCGTCCCGCACAAATCGGCGATGCAAATCCACCGTTATCGGTACGACCTCAGGCGACATTTCACAACGATGCTGCGATTCCAGGTCACGGGAGAAGGCGATCAGCACTTTCCAGGTATCTCGCAGGGAGGATTCATGCACCGGCAAGACCTGGAACAGATCGGCGAAGGCTCGATCCCGTTCGCGGAATACCCGCAAGGCTTCGTGTGTCATTTCGCCAAGGAACCGGACCGATCGTTTTTCGAGAAATGGCTTAAGAACGGCAGCGACGTTGAGATCACTGGCAGCGCTGATACCGGCGCTGAACAAGCCCAGGAGGTCGTCGACATAGAGGATCGCGTCACGCGTGGCGATATGGTCGAGGATGGCGAGAACACGATTTTCCCATTGGCCAAGGACACTCATACCGCTGATGAGGCGCATCGGACTGACCTGCCATATCACACGAGGTGCCGAGTCGAATTCTTCTGGAGAAACCACCGAACCATTGGGCGCGGGTCTCAGTGACGAATTGCTGGGGGTACTTTCTCGACGATGTCGTCGTGCGGTTTCCAGGCGCCGAATTGCCTCATGGATCAGTGCGGTTTTCCCAACCTTGCGTGGGCCCACGAGGAGGATGCTCCGGCGATCGTGTGCCGAGAACAGTCGCAACAATTCGGCTACCTCGGTATCGCGGCCAACGGCGCGATCGAGATCCTCTGGATAGAGATCGTTCAGACGGTGCCCGATACGGCTCAGTTCCGTGGCGCCATCCATCGGTCCCTCCTCCTCATCGCCGAAAAGAACGGCAAACTTAGATTTCTTAGCTACCTGAATTTTCGAGGAAGGCTCGATGGAAACCTCCATCGATGCCAGGCGAACTTTGCCCTGCAAGATGAGTGTGTTTAGGTCTATGAGGATACCCGCCTTTTCCTGAGCTCTTAGGTGACTCGTGATCACCTGAGTCGCACGCTCCTCAAGCGATTGGCCTTGGCCGACTTCAAAAACTTCAAGGGGAAGGGATGGTGTGACGTACAACATTCGGCCCAAAGCGGCCCATCCCATCAGCACGAAACGTCTCAAGGCGGTGGTGGACTTCAATTCAATGCGTAGCTCCAACGTGGTCTCGTGCAAACTGGGGGCATTGGTCCAGGCAGCCAAATCGTCGTGGCGTGGTGCCTTACCGATTTCGGAAAGATGCTTCTGCACGGCAGCATTGAGACGATTTAGGACGCGAGCCAATTTGGGACCGCGCTCGCGGATGGTTGGGTGGAATACCGGTCGCACATCGAATACCACCTCCGAACCACGGCCCGTGAGTTCCTCGATCAGAATGGGAATCGTGAGGGTCATGTCACCGTTCACCCCCGATGGCGCGGATACGCCGCGCCAATCGTTCTTCGATCAAGATTCGAAGAATTTCGTCGATAAATTCCCCATTCCAGGGGCGCTTGCCCAGAGTGGCGTCCTCGACAAATTCTTGCCGAAGATCGAAGGCGCGACACCGGTTGGCGTGAAACGTGGCGATGCCTCGAGTTTTTTGAACAATTGCCGGAGGATGGTACTCCTCGAAGCCAGTTGGTTGGACCTGGACAAGCACATGCACCTCTGGGTCACTCCCCAGGATGGAGTTCAGTCCATGTTCTTCTTGAATCAGCGCCCACAGCAACGGGCCGCGGGCTTGGAAAACCACTCCCGAGATTTCCTGCCAAGGCAACGGCTTGAGTTTTTGCCCGGAAGACACTGTGGGGGGCTTTGGCATGGATTGGCCCTCTTCGACAGTCGTGAGGGTTTTCGATAGTTCGCGCAACAGCACCGGGGGAGTGTTCGTCGAAAAGCGGTCGTTTGGGTCGTCCATTGCATGACGGGATAGGGTCATGGTCTTCGATCGTGAATGGGTCGTGGAGGAAGGGGTGAAGTAGGCAGCGGCAATCAACTCCCCGTGAGTGTTCAGTAACCGGCCATAAGCGGTCGCGAACGCGTGCATAGAATGTCGGGGCTCGGCAACGATGGCGAGGACGACATCATCCGGCCGGTCGAACATGAGGCGGAGGATCCATCGTTGAAGTCGGCAGTGTTCGGTGGAGAGGGTGTTGAGATGAGACGAGAGCGATGAGCCTGAGAACGGGGTTTCCTGGGCGTAGGAAGCTAGCAAATAATCGCTCTCCAATTCTTGCGCGGCTTGTATATGGGTATCCACGGCGGCGATGCATTGGTGCAACTCGGGCAGACGAGCGACACGTTCCTTATCGGCTGGAGCAGATCCACGTTTTCGAACCAACGACTTTTTAAGCGCTTCGAGCAGACTCATTTGGTTCTCGATGGCCCGAACCTCGGGTGAGTGTCGCAATCGGGCGGCTTGACGGCGATAACGGGTTAGGTCGGCGACGCCATCGTATGCCGTTGGGGATCGCTTAGAGGCAGGCGCCTTTCCGCACAGTGCGACCGATAGTTTGCCTGCCTGAATCGAAACCGTAGCCGCCACTGGCGCTGTTTCTTCATACCCATTGAGCGCTGCGGCCAGTGGCGCAACAAACTCTTGCTCCATTCGACGCTTGAGCGGACGCGCCCCATAACGGACATCGTAACCGCGGATAGCCAAGTGTTCGACAACCTCTGGACTGATATCCAACGTCACTGATCGCTGAGCTAGGCCATCGCGTTTGAGAACGAGATCCATCTGTCTCCGGGCAATGGCCATGACAACCTCCTGGGGCAACGGGGCAAACGGCAAGATCGAATCGAGTCGATTGTAGATTTCAGGCCGTAGGAACTGGCGCACCGCATCCGCAAACGGTTCTCCTGTCGCCGAATTCGAAGCCGCGCCAAAGCCGCTGGGACCACGTCGCACCGATTCCGCACCGAGGTTCGACGTCATAACAATCACCGCATTGCAAAAGTCGGCGACACGTCCTGAGGCATCCGTCAGGCGTCCCTCACCGAGGATCTGGAGTAAGAGATCAAAGAACGAAGCATCGGCTTTTTCGAATTCATCCAGGAGTAGAACAGAGAACGGTTGTTCGCGAATCCGTGCGGTGAGGAGTCCTTCTGGAGAACCCGCCCCCAAGCCGCCGATAAGTCGCTGGACCGACATCACATCGCTGAATTCGGACAGATCAAATCGGGCAAGCCGGTTGGCATCTCCGAACAAAAAATTGGCCAAGGAACGTGCCAATTCTGTTTTGCCAGTGCCAGTGGGACCGATGAGCAACAGGGAGGCCAGCGGACGGCGCGGCCGCGCCATACGGGTTTTGATGAGCACTAGGATATCCAACACGCGGTTCACGGCTGCGGTTTGTCCAATCACGCGTTGCGCGAACCACTCCCGCGCGACTTCCAGATCCAGCACCGTTTCATCGTCCAGCAGGACAGTCGGCAAGCCGGTTTCCCGTGAGAATCCACGGATGACCTCGGCAACGGTCAGGTTTTTTTGAGGATGAGCGTCGGCGAGGAGTTGTTTCAGAAATCGGACGGGGCGTCCTGGGTTGGCCGAGTAAGTCGCGTAGCGGGCGTGCAGGCGGTACAACCAATCCAGGGCTTCCACGGGTTTGGAACATTCCGGTCCGGGGGCATCCATCCAGAGCTTACCCAAAATTTGACGCAGTGACTCAGGAGTAGGCTCCTGGATTTCTTGAACCACAAACGCGTTGATGAGATGTGGGTCCCGCTGTCGCAGCGCGCCAAGTTGGGAAGGAGTGCATTCGGCGATGATCACAACCTCTCCTCGAGCCAACCAGGGGCGAATGAAGCCGGCGACACTTTGCCCGCCGCGCCCCAAGCGACCGACTTCCTGGAGTTCGAAGAGCGACCCGATATGAAGGATCGCACGAGCTCGAGACAGTTCCTGGCACAGTTGCTGGCAACGTTCCTGCCACATGCCAAAACCGACCTGACCCCGCATGAGACGTGAGCCCGCGGTAGTCCAGAACGTCGTGTGAGCGAATCCATGGGCAGCCCGGTTTCGCGCGAGTTCCTGAACCATTGCCGTTTTCCCGCAACCCGGTGGTCCGACGAGCAGCACGCTTCGAGGGCGCGAGCTGGAGAGTAGGGCTACCAGGTCACCCAGCGCGGTTTCCATTTCATAGGCAATCGGTACTTGGGCAGCTCGCCACCGGGCTGCGGTGGCCCTTCGGAACGGAGGCATTTCATCCGCCAGACTCGAGAGCACCGATGTGGGCTTCTTGGATTGTTCCGAAGTCAGTTCGATTTCTCGCGGTTCCGGCAGATGCGCCGATACCGAGACTTGCCCCAGTCGAATCGCATCCACGCGTTGGACGGTTTGGAGGAGCGAGAGTGTGAGGCGTTTGTGTCGGCTAATAAGCACCAGACGGATGTGGGCGCGGACGCGATCCATCAGGAGCTCAGGACGGTGTGCCATCACTTGGATCCCCAACTCGGGGACAAAGGCATGAAACAGATCCTCCCGTTCAGCCCAGCGAACCACGGCGAAAGTCAACACAGCCGTTTTCTCCCAGTCGGGTGAGCGTTTGGGTGGTTCGAATTCCACAATCACCGAGTCGATTTCTGCCTGAATAGCCAGGCGACGCCGATACATCGACGCGGCGGGGCATAATTCCGGGTCTGACAACAAAACTTTGGCCTTCTGGCAGAACAACCGCTCAGCCGATTCTGCGGAATCACCCACCGCAGAAATCTCTGAAAATCCCAGTCCATCCACCAATTCCGTGCCGTCCTCATAACTGCGGCGGACAGTGATAATCGTAATTACGGGATCTGGCATGGCGCGGACAGGAAGACTGTCGAGGATTATAGACCAAATCCAGACGGGAATCGGCGGGGGTCAACGGCCGAAGATTCGGTCGAAACCGCGCCAGGTGGCAGGATTCAATTGGCGCACAGCGCGGCGAACTTTTTGCATGCCCGGCAGCGCGGTCTCTCCGGCACGCTCCAAGTCGTATTGAAAGAGAAAACCGATACTATGCGCCCCTTCAGTCTCTCCCCGAATGGCATCAAACCCATAGCCGTAGCCGATCAAGAGATGCAATTTGTTGTTGGGAGAAGTCCACCCGAATGCGCCTCCAGCACCAGAAAGATGTCTTACATTAAGTTCCAGCCCAGTCACGTAATCGACCCATGCGGTGGAACCAACGAACATGAACTCAAAATTCTTGCCCAGCGGAAAACTGTAGTTGCCATTGAGTAGCACAAAACGTTCGCCACTGATTTCTTGGAAGTAATAGCCTGGAATCATTAAGGGAAACTCGGAAGCCAGCGGCAGCGCGCCTCCCAGCCGATAAGCACTGAACCGATCGCTCTGAATGGAAGTCCCACCGGTGATGCTTGCCTCGATGTGCATGCCGTTCTTGAAGCCGTACGCCATTAAGGCGCGACCCCAGAAAAGGTGAGATTGAGATTCGATTTCACGATCGCCCTGATAGCCATACGCCGGTGTGTCCGTACGGAATTGCCCCTCATACCAAGCACTCAACTCGAACGCTTGAGCTACTTGCATAAGGGGTTCCCGTCCACCCCAACGCAATCCAGCCCTCACTTCGCCTTGAAGCTTGTCCTCAGGTACAACAAATCCCGGATTCGTTTCGTCGTCGCGTGAATAAAACGAATACCGCATCGACCCACGGAGTATGGCCTGCAGCGGAATTTCCCAGAGACTGGTTGGAATAGATCCGGGGGGCAACGGATTGAACCTATGATAAACTGCCATGGTTGTTTCGGCCCCATGCCCAGTGAAGGACTCTTCGCGGAATAATTTGCCGCGCCGGATCTCAAAATAGCTGTCAGCAAAGCCACCCCCGGCGATGCCGACACCGACATCTGTTGCGGGCCCCAATGCATCGGCGACGCCGAGTTCGGAATCGAGGTACGTGGGGGCCACCACCAGCCGCATCGTCCAGTTCGTACGAATAAACCCTGGGTGATTGTGGTAATAGAACGCGTAAGCGCCCAGCGGGCCGCGTCCTTCAATCGGTTGATTGTATCCCAACTGGATGAGCTGACGTGCTACCGGATCTATCTGCGCCTGGAGCCGCTCCCGCATTAAGAACATCGACCACAAGAAACCGCAGGTCAGCAACAGTTTCTTGAGTAAACCACCTCTTATGGGATCAAGCATTCGAAGCGTCACAAGCCTGAAGGGTGATCCACAAAACTCCAGGGCACGCGAAATTTCCTCGATAGGGATGCCGCCAAGGCTTTGACACCGAACGTTTCGGTTGCGTAGTGGCCTCCATAAAAAATATTGATCCCCAACTCTTCCGCCAAAGCGTGAGTCCAATGAGGACCTTCCCCCGTGACGAATGTGTCCACGCCCTCCGCAGCCGCCAGTTTCAATTGAGACCCCGCGCCCCCGGTGCAGACCCCAATTTTTCGGCACTCAACTCCACCGCCGGCAAGTAGCGTCACTGACCCACCCAGTATTGATGCAAGTCTCTGATGCAATAGCTCACGTGGGATTCGGGCGGAAAACTGCCACCCAATCGACTGCCCTTTGTCATGAAAAAAGGGCCTCAACTTGGTCCCACCTAACGCCCGAGCGAGCACGGCACAATTGCCAAGGCGAGGGTGCGCATCCAAGGGCAGGTGTTGCGAGTAAACAGCCAAATCGTGGTCCAGCAGACATCGCAAAAGTTCGTATCGCCGACCCGTCCACGGATGGGTGGGCGCCCAGAAAAGGCCATGATGAACGATCAAGAGATCCGCCTTTGCGTCGATGGCTTTGCGAACTGTGGCCAGCGAAGCATCCACCGTGGCAACCATCCGGGAGACGCCTCGGCGATTCTCGACCTGAAGCCCATTCACGGCCCCGTCATAATCCTTGAAGTGTTCTGGCGAAAGCTGCTGGTCGCAAAACCGGACGATGGTATCGAGTGGGATGGGTGTCATGTGGGAGATATGGAGGCTGAATCAGAGAACAAATCAACCCTGCAACTCGTAGAACTTTGGATTCGGGCGAATCACCACCCGTCGGCAAGGCCTTCGACCCGGGGATCATGAGCTCCGATGAACACTGCGGACGCGCCCAGGCCACGTTGACCCACGGCTTGCGTGGCCCCGAGCGCCTCGACCCGTTTCAAACGATGTCCGCGCCGCGCGAGTTCCTCCCGAATGGCTTCCGGGATGCGTCGCTCAAGGATCAACTCATCTGGACGCCATTGCTGGTGAAAACGGGGTTGCGCGAGAGCTGTACTTGGGTCGGCGCCGAAATCGATGACTTGAATGATGGCGAGCAAGGTTTGTGAAATAATGGTTGGCCCCCCGGCGGCACCAAGACTGAGAATGGGTCGGCCATCTTTCAAAACGATCGTGGGCGACATGCTGGACAGAGGACGTTTTCCCGGAGCAACCGCATTGGCCTCGGCACCTACCAATCCAAACGCATTGGGAGCGCCGGGTTCCGCAGAGAAATCATCCATCTCATTGTTCAGCACCATTCCAGTACCTGGCACGACCACCTTCGACCCAAATGTTGTGTTGATCGTTGACGTGATAGCCACCCAATTCCCCTGGGCATCGGCTGTCGAGAAGTGGGTTGTATGTTTGGAATCTGGGGCTGTAAACGCGCCCTCCATCACGCGTGGAAACACATCGCGGCTCGATTTAGGGGGCGTGTGGTAGTTGGTCACCGCGAGAGTGCGATCGAGTCGAATCGAGCGAGCGAGCGCCGCAGCATAATCACGATCTATCAGCCCGCGCGGAACTCGAGTAAAATCGGGATCGCCCAACCAATGAGCGCGATCTGCGAACGCCAGTTTCATGGCCTCGGCCACGACGTGAATAGTGTCGGCCGAACTATCCCCAAGGGCGCGCAGGTCGAAATGTTCCAGGATATTTAGGATCTGGCCAACATGAATGCCGCCCGAGCTGGGAGGTGGAAACCCGATGATCTCATGTCCGCGATAGGTCGTCCGGATGGGCTCTCGCACTTTGACATGATAAGCAGCCAAGTCCGCGGCATTCACCAGTCCGCCATTGTTTTGCATCCATTCTGAGATTCGGTGCGCGAAGTCACCCCGATAAAAGTAGCTTGATCCCTCTCGGGCCAGGTTGCGATGGGTCTGCGCCAAATCGGGTTGCCGCAGGATTTCGCCCCGGATCCATCGCGAACCATCCGGCTTCAGAAAGAGACGGCGGAATTCAAGGAACGGCTCCGGAGCCAACTTTTCAATTTCTTGAAGCGCGCCTTGGAGTCGTCCTTCGTAGCTGCGGGTGATGACGAATCCGTCGGCGGCGACACGTGCGGCTTGTTCCAACGCCCGAGACAGGGGTAGCCGCCCGAATTTCGAGCTGACAAACGCGAGCGCGGCGAGCTGCCCAGGAACTCCCACTGCCAACGCACCGTGCTGGCTCAACGCGGGGACGGCACGCCCGTTTCGTCGGTACATATCTCGGGCCGCCGCCGCCGGAGCAGTTTCGCGGCCGTCGACGGCGATTACCCCCCCATTCGCAAGACGTACCACCAGGAAACATCCGCCACCGAGGCCGGAGTTTTGTCCATCGACCACTCCCAGCATTAGTGCGGCAGCAACCGCAGCGTCTATGGCATTGCCGCCTTGCTTGAGTGCGTCGACACCCGCCTGAGTAGCGATGGGATGAACCGTGGCCACAATGCCATTGTGGAATTCGGAAGCTCTTGGGATGGTTGTACCACAAAGGATCAAAACCCAATACCAGGCGAATACCGCCAACCGTACTGGAGCGTTCAACCGCGCTCCAAGGTGGTAAAGACCGCACGGGTGCGGTCGGGTACTCTGTAAAGAGCTTCGCGCCTGGCCGCTTGGAGACAAGGCGTGAGATTCGGCGCGGCAGTTCATTGGTGCGAGACATTGACGGAGAGTCGATACCACGTCGAATCAAGATCTCGAGGTGTATCGAGGACGCGGTGTTCGCGGGTTTTGGATTCGGGTTCGAACTGTCTCCACGTCTCCCAAGCATCGTCGTGAACCCTACGGCGCTGGATGGTGTGTCTGCGATTCGACACTCCGATAAAACTAAATTCGAGGGACCCATCAGCAGTCAACCCCGCCCGGAGGATCGGCAGGCTAGACGCATCCCTCGGATCGGTACCTGCGATGTACTCGGAGAAGTTTGTCGACCCATCGCCGTCCAAATCGGCATCGGCATCGGCCGCGTTCGGATTTGTTCCAACGACCAGTTCCCAATCGTTTGGCATTCCGTCGCCGTCGTCATCCAGCGCGGCGATGTTCCAACTCACACCCGGCGTCGGAGGACCGACTGTCCATGCACGTGGCTCCGACACTGGAATTGACAATGAAACGCGTTGCAACGAAGACCCCGCGCCGTCCGCTGTCGAGGGCCATGGCGATGAGTCCTTGTATACCATCGAAAACACGTGGAACCCGGCCGGATGTTTGAACGTGAGCGCTTCCCCCGAGTTGGAGAGTCGTCCTCGGTAACTTCCACTGACCCGGACGCCGGGATACGTCGCAGTGAACTGTTCCGGGTTGGCCACAATCAGGAAGACGCCCCCAGGAAGCAGCGTGGTATTGTCTCGAAAAGTGAACTCAACACCCTCGGTGATGCGAACTCCGTCAAGTTGGAGGGGAATTGTCCCGGTGTTAGTGCACTCTATAAACTCAAATTCATCACCGTCGATACCATCGATATCGGCGGGGTGATAATGCACTTCGGTCAATTGCAAGGCGGCGTAATCCTGGGGGACAAAATAGTCGACTTCGAGTAACGGACTCCATGTGGTCCCGGAGCGAATTCGCGTCTTGATCCGGGTGTGGCTCGATACGGGTATCGGTGTTTCGTAGGTTTTGGCCGTCTGGGCGATAGCCCCGCCACTCTGGCGCGGGTCCGATCCGTCCGTCGTGTACAGAATCGAACCGCTATTGTTTCCATTCCGAAGTGACGCGGCAAAGCCCGCGCTGACCAATCCTGGCGGTTGGTCTACAAGCGGAGCACCGAGGGATGGGAACAAATTCGCGTTGCGAAGTTTGCGCAACGCAATGGCAGTATTAGTCGGGAAATAGACGGTGCGCATCCAGTTGAGATGGGTCATCCATTCCACGTGGCGCAGATAGGGTTTGGAAGCGCGTTGATAGTCCCCCCAGCGGGCGCTTTCCGCGACGACGGCTCGATCCACTTCGGCAATTCGCCGGTTCCAAAGGGCTAGCGTGTTGCTCGGCGTGAGAACGCCATTGTTGAAAAGGTGTTTCTGGACATGATCCGCAAAGCGGAGCCGAAACTCCGGGTTGGCCCGACATCGCGCGTAAACATAAGCCGGCGTGTTGGGTGCACCCACGTCCACAACCCGAGCCCCCCAGGACGTGTGGCTTTTAATGATCGAATTATTGGAGATTTCCTGATCCCACGCGAAGAAGCGGAAGCCAGTGCTCTCCGATCCTCGACGTCGAGCCGCCCACCAATTGTGATTGGGCCAATCATCTGCCGTGATGAAAATGTGGAGCAGCATGTAGTCGATCAAGTTGTCGATATCCACCATTACCTCGAGTGCTGGATTTCGAGTCCCGTCGGCGTTGCGTCCGAGTAGACGTTGGTAATTGACTGGCACGGACAGATCCGCAGAGGCGAGGGTCATCAGTCGATTCCAGGATGCGGCATCGCCCTGTTTAAGTTCTGCAAAATCTGCCATGACGTCATACTCTTCTTCGCGTCCACCAAAATGCAGTGCGTTGAACTGGCTATCGTTTCGTTCGCAAAGATTGTAGAGACCCCAATAGATTCCATTTAAATAGAGATGCGCAAAGGTACCGTGGCTTGATCCTTGCCCCATCGCTAATTGCAGGTCTTTGACGTATTGCTCACGGATATAGCTGGCATCCTTCCGGTACCATCGCTTCTGCCCGTCGACCAATTGATCCCACTCGACGCTTGGCCAAGTATCCGTGGATCCTGCCCTCACGATCAACCAATCGAAGCCGGTCGCGGTGGTGTCTGGAAAGATCGGATAGTCGAGTTTGGGTGGGCCGTATCGGCTGCGAAAAATGACGCTAAATCCGTGCTTCGGAGTAAAACTTTTGTTTCTGGAAATGCCACCGTGAATACGCAATCCAACATTGTGTTGGAAACCCTGCCGCCCATCGGAATAGATCCATTCCATGCTCGCCGCACGCTCCCAGGCATCCCCTTGATTGCCCGAATTCACATAGATGCCTTGAGAATTGCCAAACAGCCCCGATTGTGGCAGGACCACGCTTAAGGTCGGAATGGAAGTCAGCGCATTGGTGAATTCGTAGCCTGGCTCGGCGCCATTCACGACACGCGAGTCCACCAGAAAATCAGCCGGGTGTCCACCCGGCCAAGTGGAACCAACGCCAACCGGACGTTTTTGCGATGCCACGGCTCCTGGAAAAAGGTAGGTCCGGGTCCGAAGTGTGCTGGGAGCGTGGTCCGTCCGAAAGCCGGCCGCGCGAACAATGGTGGTGGTGGCTATCGGGATTGCGTTGTTTCCTTTCTCCAGCCGCGCGCCGTTTGTCAGCGAGGGTTCGCTGCCGTCGAGCGTGTAAACAATGGTCGCTTCCGGCGTGGGGCAGGTCATCCGCAATTCGAATGGTTGCGTAAACAGGCCGTGATCGACGCTGAATTGAATGTCCTCGACGAGACCAACAACCCCGGGTCCGTTGGGGGCTCCGGGAGACGCTGAGCTAAAAAACCGGGCACCCAGATGACGCCCGAGAGACAGTTGAGGTTGGATGAGAAAGCTGGGGTCCGTAGCAGTGCGGTTGAGACCATGGATTGCCAAGATATTGTCACCCGGCTTGAGTAGACCCTGGGCAACGATTTCAAATTCCTCAGGAACCGTTGACTCACCCGGAGCTCTCGAAACAGTCGCCGCCGAATTGTGGGTGAGAGTTTCCGGGGCATTGCGTCGAGTGATCTCCACGCCGTTGATTGAGGCAACCAATCCATCGTTGTACCGCAGCCTCAATCGCATGAAATCGAAGGCCTCCGGGTCTTTCACTTGAAAGGGAATTCGCAGCCATACCGAACTGTTGACTCCAAGGGCAGCGCTCGCAATGTCGGTCGATATCATTCCCTTCAGTTCCCGCAGGTCCATGGGAGAGGCCCCTGCCGCAAGTGCGACAATCTGGCTTGGGGCCAAAGCAACACTCCAGATCGAGAGGTCATCGATCAGTCCCTGGTACCCGCCGCTCCCGGTGGGGTTATTAGCTCCAAGGAAGAAACTGCGGATGGGTTTCAGCGGATCCGTGTTCGTACCTTCCAGCAGGAGTCGACCATTCTGCCAAATCTGTTTGGTGATGCCTTTCTTGACGAACACGTAGTGATTCCAGGCACCTTTCCATTGGGTCGAGTCGGGTTCGGCGATCGAGACCCGTTGACGCGAGGTGTCGCAACAACCGGTGTCCCAGTAAATGACCGAATCGCCCCAGGGTAAGTGCACATTCAAAGAGCGTTCACCACCGCCGTCGGTCTGGCTGCCAGCCCAGAAGAGGAACTGATTGGCAGGCTGTGTCGATGCACCCCGGATCCACAAACTGACCGTTATAGCGTTGCTCGCAACGGCCCCGTTGAACGCTCCCGTTGTGGCGTGTGGAACCGTCATGACCCCAGTGCCGCCAAAGTTGAGCGCCCGGTCCCCGACCTGCCCGGAAAACCCGCTCCCGACGGACGTGTAGGGCGCTCGTGTCAGGGATCCATGATACGCGCCACCACTGAGTTCCCAGGCGCGTGTGGCGCTACTGGCATCGTTGAAGTCCCAGTAGGCCAACAGGCCTGCGACATCGTTGGTGGATTGATCCCACCCAATGCTCGCTGTGCCCGGTGTCCAATCCGTGTCCTCAAATTCAGGCTGACCGCCCGTCCAGACTAAACCAGCGTGTTTCTTACTGGGGACCAAAAATATTGCAGGTCCATTGGTGGTGACCAGTAAGGCCTCAAGTTGCGCTTGGCCAAGTCCTTGGGACCAATCCCGTCGCTGTGGTCCAAACGAAATATCCGACACCCGCGTGGCACCGTCCGGCTTCCAAAGGACCAACCGGTCGCCCTCGGCTTGGAGTGTGAAGTCGGTGTGAAACGGAAGTCCAGGGGTGGATCGATTTTTACCGGAGGCGAACAGCACCCATCGGGCGCCTGGAAGTAAGTTAGTGGATCCCAGAATCCAAGGCTCTCTACCTGGGGCTCCGTTTCCCAACCGCCAATCCGTGAGGTTCACTGTCTGCGTGCCGAAATTGTGAAGTTCGATCCAGTCGGGACTATCCCCGTCTTCATCCCGAAGGGTTTGGGTATTGCTGGCCATCCATTCGGTGATCCGAATTTGTGCACAACTCCAAAGTGGAGCCCACAAGAGACCCAAGAGACAAAACCAAAGGAACCATCGGGATGTCACAGCAGGCATGATATCACCGAACACGCGAAATGTCGCGACGTAACCTTCTTGATTACTCGATGGTCATAAGCCGGTAGTACCGTTGTGGTGTTTCAGCTACCAGTTCCACTTCCTGGTCGCGCGGCTGAGGCGAGGCGGGGATATCCCTCACCATGAACCACTGCAGCGGGAGGAGTGTGGGACTGCCTTCAAGGCGATAGGCGCGGCTAGGTTCGGCCAGAAACAGAATAAGCAGCGCTCCGTTGGCCGCGCGTCGAATTGTCAACCCGAGCGCTGTGGTTGGCGGAACATACTCTACTTCCAATAACGGCGTCAGGGTGCTCTCTCGCGATCCGAATCGTCGGGCGGTAAAATTGGGACCCTCATCCACCGACCGCAGCATCCATCCAAAGTTGGCCTCAGGATGATCCACCCAGAATTGCAGGTCTGCGACCAAATCGGCTGTGGATTCGAAGAGGTAGGGGGAGTCGTCCACAGAATAGATTAGTGCCAGACTGCTGGGCGTGGCCGCAAAATCAATCTCTTCGGCTCCACCCGGTTGGGTCCAGGTGTTGGTGCTTCCATAAAATCGATGCGTCCAGGTGGCATCGCCAGGAACCGCAAAACCACCCAGTCCTGGAGACGTATCCGGCAACCGCGGCACGGTGGATCCTTCACCCCACGAGACGCGCATGCGATACAAGCCCATTTGGGTCGCGGCGAATCCGTCGCGCGGCCGCCGTTCGACTTCTATTTGGAGCGTCACACGCGTGACTCGTGCCCCTACCGGAACTTTTGCCAAGGGATCGAATCGAAAGAGTCCGCGGTTGCGCGTGTAATTTTGAGTGGTGCCCGCGTTGACGAATTGCGCTCCCCCAAGACTGTTCGTAGGCGAGACCTCAAACAACGTCGTGTCCGCGACGGGCTCGAACACGGCAACTTCTGCCACCGCCTGCATCAGTCCGGCGAGCCACCACGCAACGAACCCAGAGCTCCGCCACGAAAGCATTAATCCAGACTGTCCGCCGTGATCGAAGCCGAAGGAATTCTTCAAACAATATCTGGTTCCGGCGCAATTTTGACGCCGTCCTTGGTCTGGGTGCCACCCGACTTCAAGCGTTCTGCAGTTTCGTTCGCGTATCCAGGGATGATCCGGCTTAATTGATCCTGAGTGGCGCCTAAGTGGTCGCGGATGATTTTTCCGAGGACCTGCCTATAGTCGAGAGACCGCTGTAGATAGCGATCTTCGGCTTTGAACATCGTGCCGGTAGGACCGGTGATCCATGGGACAGAATCGGCGCCGCTGCATTGATGGATACCGCTGCGGGTAACACCGCCCAACCCATTGGGTTGAAATCCTTTGACCGCGCCACCGGCGACCCACATGACGCTGGCTTCGGCGTGATCGGTACCGTTGTCGTCATTCTCTTTGGTAGTGCGACCAAATTCGGAAAGTGTGACGACCACGACATCTTCCCATTTGCATTTGTCGCCGTAGTTCGCGAAGTACTTTTGGAGTCCGTAAATGGCCCATCCAATGCGTCGCAGCAGATTGGCGTGTGAGCCCGTTGCGCCTCCCTGGTTGCTGTGGGTATCGAAACCATCCAACTGGCAGCCCGCCACGATGGCGTCTGTCTTGTTCAGTACCAAGGCGGCGGCCTTGAGGTTGCCAAAAAAGTCGTAACTGCTGGTGGGGACCACATACTTGTTCACTTGGTTGCCAGCAGTGCGGCGGTAACCGCCATTTTTATTGTTGCTGGTGGGGAACAGATAATAGCCACCTCCGGCGTTTTCGTTGGCCCAATTTTGGTCACCATCGGTGACTTCGTTGTCGCGGAAAGTGTTGCCGTTTTCCGAGAAATCAATTTGATCGAAGATACCAAGAGTACGATTGAAGTTTTCGTACTGGAGTCGCAACAGCTCCCGTGAACGTTTGTCCGCAAATTCCGAGGAGTTCGCCAAGCTGAGCATGGTTTTGGATTTCTTCTCGGCCGAGGCCGAGGCCGGAACACCCAGGAGCCCAAACCGTTCCGGACGCTCCACATTGGTCATGGCGGCGGCGGAACCCCGCAGGAGAAGGGGGAGGGATGATTGAAACGAAACCCCGGTGAGCGGAGCAGTGTTGGCGAGGCCGCTCTCGACCATGGCGCGATAGAAGATACCTTCTTTTTTTGCGTCGTTCGAGGGTAGGCCATTTTCCCAGTAAACTTGAGAATCGAAATGCGAGCGCGATTGTTTGGGGTAGCCCACCCGATGCAACATCGCCATTTGACCGGCATTATAAGACGGGACGAGGAACTTGAGTGATGGATGCAACCCGGCGAAATCATTGCCCAGGGGCAAGGCATAGTTTCCATACACCGGGTCGGCACTTCCCGAAGGTGTCCAGAGGGCCTTACCGCTCGAAGAATAGTTCCAAGTCGGATCGGGGCTCGGCGCGATGGCGATGGTCTCTCGGCTCGTGACGTACGCCGGATCCGACAGTGGAATGACCGAGTTCAATCCGTCGTTCGCACCACGTAGGAAGAGAAACAGGACCTTTTTGATCCGACCGTTTGGACCAGGCACACCGATGGAACCCTCGGCGAGAGCCCGCTGCATAACCATGGGCACGTCTGTGAGGCTGCTCAAAGCCGCCAGTGAGGCCAGTCGGGTGCTGCGCGACAAGAAGTCGCGTCGAGTCAGAATGTTAATCGAAGAGTTCATGATATCCGTCGATGAAAGAAGCCGGGGTGGAATGGAGGGTTCGTGTTGGAAAGAACACCTTGAGTTTATTGTTCCTGAAATCGCTGAGTCGTCATGAGAAAGGCCACCATCGCGCGGAGCCGGTTTTCGTACTCCGTGGATGTGGTTTGGAGCACGTCAAACGGAGAGCTGGAACCGGATGCGTTCGTGTTGAGGAACTCGATAGCCGCCTGGCGGTATCCCTGAAGATTGGCCTGACCTTCCGCGGGATACAAAATCCCGAGGAAATAATCGACAATGGCTGGCGCATCTCGAACTGCCTGCGGCTTCTTGAGTTTCAAGAGTGCGAGTGGATCTAGGTTTGGTGCGCTGCGACTCGTTCCAGCCGAGGTTTTGGTCAGACTGCGTTCAATGAATTGAAGACGCTCCGTCAACGTGCCAGCACTGATCCAGGCCGGAGCTTCCTCCGGATAACCGTCTGGATCGCCGCGATCGAACAATCGCATGCGACCCGCGTCGTTCAGCAGTTCGGTGACATCCGATTCCCCGCGCGTATCCGCAGTGAATGTCCCGTCGGGTTTCCTGGCGCGCAAAGCGCGTGTAGTACTCAAGGCAAACTCCAATGGTGTTTTCACTTTTTGCAACGAGCCGGAGTGATGGCGAAACAAATCACTGGTCAGTATGACCCGAAGTATCGGACGCAGTTGTCCCTTCGGTCCACCACCCGGCGGATTTTCCCAGGCCAACATGCAGTCATGAACCAATCGCTCTTCGGGCGTCACCTCGCCATCGGTGAAATCATAACCGTGGCGGAAGCCGTCATGAAGGAAGAGCCGACAGAGTTTGACGCTGAGATATTCCTGGGTGAAAGGTTGATCTGCCATATGCTCAATGATCTGGTAGCCTTCCTGAATGCTATTGGTGGTGGCACTGCCGGTGATGCGAAGTCCATAAGAACGCCCTGCCCAGGGAGCGCCGAACCGCGCCGGCACGACTTTAGGCTGGCCCCAACTGGTCACGTTTTGCTGAGCGTCGCGTTGGATTGGGCCATAGAAACAATACTTGGTTCGTTCATCGTGTCGCCCTTCGCGGTAGTGGATGGACCAGTATAGGCTGAAATCCTGGATGCCAAGATTGGGAGGATGGATGATGGGATCATCGCGCAAATTGGCCGCAAAGGGGTTTCCATCGTTAGCGCGGCGTTTGTAACCCACCGTCCACCCAGTGAAGACGCGCGAAATTTCAACGATGTCCTCCTGGTCGTAGCCGTTGTCCACGCCGAAGCAGAAGAGTTCGCACAATTCTCGAGCGTAGTTCTCGTTGGCAATGTTGCGCCGAGTGACCTGGCCGCTGGCGTTGCGGGTAGCGTTGCCTCGCGAGTTTACCGTGTCTAAATAGATGATCATCGCCGGACTTTCGGCGCTTATCTTCAATAATTCATGGAAGGTGACCGTTGGCTTCAACAAGGAACTGCGCCACTTCAGATTTTCGCGCAGCTCGATTTGGGCAGCCGCACGGCTGTTCGCGCCGTCATCATAGTAGGCATCCAAAAAATCACTGGTTTTGGAGTACTGCGTCACGAAATGATTCTCCAGAAACTGCCTCAGAATTTCGAGCAATTGCCGTTGTGAACGCACACCATGGAGTAAGTGCCAACGCCGCAAATCAGTGATGGATCCGTAACCGTTGGACAGCTTTCCCCAAGCGGTTTTGTAGGGGGGCTTCTGGGAGGTCAAAGTCTCTGGGGCATCTGCGCTCGCACCAGACAACCGCAGCACTGGCACCAAATTGTCCGAACTGGTTCGGTACCAGAAACTCAACGTATATGTCGCACCATTCGCAATCCCTTGAGTGGTCTGTACGATGGAGTTGCCTCCGCCGGATCCATCGTCCGAAGCCTTGACCCAGAGGCTACTGGCTCCGGAATGTTTCACCGTGGTCGAGAGGACCGAGTTGGTGAAATTTTCGGTGGGGACCCAGGACCCGGCAAGAGCCGACTCGAAGTCGCCATTGCGGATCAGATTCGGCTTGGCGAGATCTTCCACCTCGCCGGCCACCAAACGAACATCGTCCACGTAGGCGGATCCATCATCGAGAAGGTAAATGTAGAAATTCGGATTGGCTGAAGTCGCGACACCACTCACCACCAGCTTCGTCCAACCATCCGCTTCCCTGATCGGTACGGGAGGCGCGGGCTCGTCGATTTCGAGACTCAAATCTTCAAAAATTTTTTCCGGCGCTATTTGTTCTTCGAGGTAGCCCTCCGCTCCCAAGGAAGAAACTCGATCCAGTTCATCCGGGGTCGGCCCGTAGGCAATTCGGTTCAGCAGCGTGGTGCTGTACAGCGCGTCGGGAGGGATCTGTTGCGCTCGGACTTGGAAGAATGCACTGCCAGCCGGGGCCGCCCCGGACCATTCGAAGCCATTCCAAACGCCCGAGTTGTCCTCGGCGAATGGGAGACCCAAGGCGGGCGAGCTCCAAATGTTGTAGGCCTGGACCGCAGGTGAGGGCGTCAGCCGGATTCCACTTTTTCCATTCCCCAACGAGAAGTGGCTGATTTCTGGCCCCACGGCCGCCGCGGGCACCCTCAGCGGATCCAGTGCGGGTAGAAAATAAATGATAAAGGCAGATCGCCAAAAGCCGATAAACGATTTCATGACACAGCGACAATTCAATTTCTGCTGCCAAGGTAGCAGTATCCTTGCCGAGTCCGCGAGCGGCAAAATCAACCACCACCTTTTAGCAGGCCTAATCAGTTTTCGTTGAAGATTGACACAATTAGGCCATTTCTACCGTGTCCTGAAAGGAACGCCTACCCAACATCGTTTTAGTCAATCCATGGGTCTACTGACATTTGGGGCAAATGCAGCGAGATCCGGCAACAGCGACGACCATGATTTCCATACCTCTATCCCAAGCGCCTAGGAACTTCCTGTCTCTCAAAGATTCTGCCAGGACCCCAGTAGGTTCTCTACTGTCCGGCATAGGCGACTCACAAACCTCACAAGCGCACTCATCCAATTCACCGATCAAAGTCGCCATCGTTGAAGACAACGATAGCATTCGGACCGGTCTAGCTGGAATTGTCCGCTTATCCTCAGACCTATGCCTCGCGGGTCTTTTCCCAGATGCCGAGTCCGTTTTGCGTGATATTGACGCTTTTGCGCCAGATGTGGTGCTCATGGATATCAATTTGCCGGGAGCGTCCGGCATTGAGTGCGTGTGCGCCGTGAAACATCGGCTGCCGAGAACCTTCATTATCATGCTCACCATTGAGACGAACACGGAACGCGTCATGGGAGCGATCCGAGCGGGTGCCTCCGGTTACCTGACCAAAAGCACTCCGCCAGAACGTATCTTGGAGGCCATTCGAGAAGTGCACCGCGGGGGCGCCCCGATGTCTGGTCAGGCAATCAACGTCCTGGTCCATCGTGTTCAGCATGAGCATGAAGCCCCTCGCATCGTCGATGGCCTTCTCACTCCGCGCGAACGTGAGGTGCTGCAACTCGCTTCCGAAGGCCTGCGCGCCAAGGAAATTGCCGAACGTTTGACGATCAGTACGTTCACCGTTCAGGCTCACATTCGAAACATTTACGAAAAACTGGGCGTCAGATCGCTGTCCCAGGCAATTGCGAAATTGTCCAATTTCGGAAAGGGCGCCTGATTAGGCGCTCTGTCGTCGTGTCATCCCATCGAGGGTGGATTCGTCCCCATCGATGGGGTTTTTGTTCCTTCTGGAACTGGAGGCCATCGCTCCAGAAAAGCCAGTTGCGCTTCCCGATCTGGCAGAATGTCCCGCGCCGGGTCAGTCAAAAAACGTCGCGGGTAACCGGGTTCCAGCCAGAGAACGGTGACTTGATCACCTCGGACATGAAACCTTGCCCGCCAGGCCCCGCAACCAATCTCTAGTTGCTCGCCATCTCCTCGCCGCCGGATCCGTCGGGTCCGATGCGGCGTCGGATCCCGCTCCAAGAGTTCCACCAGCCTGGATCGAAAGTCGATCTGCCACACCTGAAACAGCCAGTCCGCCTGCATTTGAGCCAGAGGTGTCCACTCGACAAAATGCGACGGCGGCGCCACTAAATTCTGATCTAAGTCCTCACACCATCCGCCACTGGCTTCAGGAAACGCATCGTAAGAGGCGATGTACGGCTTGATGTCAAACACCGGGGTGCCATCCACCAGATCACAAGCACCCAAGATAAGTCGGCGTCGTTCCACGCCAATGAGGTTCACGGTAGAAAGTCCGAGAGGGTTGGGCCGGTGGGGGGAACGTGTAGCGAACACGCCGCGGCGGATCGCGGGTCCGCGTGGTGGCAGGACCAATGGTTTCCAATTAGAGTTACGGTGGAACCACCAGATCAGCCAGACCTTTGAAAACCGCGAGAGATCGCGCAGCGCCGTCTCGTAATTGTGGCCAGGCAATAGTTCCAGCACACTGCGTTCAGGCTCGCCTTCGGTGGGTTGATGGCGCGCCTGAAACTTGACCTGCTTGGGAGATCGGATATGGCCAATAGGATGAAGGGTCAGGGATGGTTCCACAGGTCGAGAAATTCTCCCGGATTGAGTCTGAATCCGACGGAAACCGCAAGGGGTCTCCACGGTAAACAAACGCCGATCTTGATTCGGAAGCCACGCTTGCGCATACATCGCGCGCATGAATTCCGGTTTGTCCGCCATCAACGCCGCCGTACAAGAGGCGGGCGCGTTCCTCTCCCCTCTGTTCACTGAGATCAACAAGGTGGTCGTCGGCCAAAAATACCTGGTCGAACGCCTAGTCGTCGGCTTGCTCGCCAATGGACACGTGCTGCTGGAAGGTGTTCCCGGACTGGCCAAAACGCTATCCGTCAAAACACTGGCCACTGCCCTGCACGTGAAGTTTTCCCGCCTGCAATTCACCCCGGACATGCTGCCAGCAGATGTCGTAGGCACCCAGGTGTTCAACCCGCAACAAGGAACGTTCAGTGTTCGACGCGGTCCCGTCTTCGCCAATTTGGTGCTGGCAGACGAAATCAACCGGGCTCCCGCCAAGGTCCAAAGCGCGTTGCTCGAAGCCATGCAGGAACGGCAAGTAACTATCGGCGAACAAACCTTTCGCCTCGAGGAACCCTTCCTGGTCCTGGCCACCCAAAATCCAATCGAGCAAGAGGGAACTTATCCCTTGCCCGAAGCCCAGGTCGATCGATTCATGTTGAAACTCAAGATCGGCTACCCGACCCGCGATGAAGAACGCACGATCTTGGACCTGATGGCGCGCACAAACGGACACCCCACCGCCAATGCGATTGTCACCCCGGAACAGATTCTTCGCGCTCGAGAAGTCATCAACGATCTGTACATCGACGACAAAGTGAAGGATTACATCGTCGATCTTGTCTGTGCGACGCGCGAACCCCAGACCTACAAGATTGACGTCAAAGGCCTGATCCAACTCGGCGCCAGCCCCCGCGCCACCATTGCCCTGGCACTGGCTTCCAAAGCCCACGCGTTCCTTCGCGGACGAGGTTATGTCACCCCTCATGACGTCAAGTCCATCGGCATGGACGTCCTTCGCCACCGGGTAAGCGTCACCTACGAAGCTGAGGCCGAAGAAAAAACCTCGGAAGACGTCATTCAAAAGATTTTCGACGAATTGCCGGTTCCCTGAGTCTTCCCATGTTTCGACGCACCGCACAGGTTTTACAGGAGGGTGTGGCCCGGCTCTTCAGTTCCGGACCCGTCAATGCATCTCGCGCACCCTTGCGGACTGCCGGCCAGTCTTCGACTGGCGGCAGCCGCGCGATTCCGGTTGAGATCCTGAAAAAGATCCGGCAGATCGAAATCCGCACCCGCCGGTTGGTGAGCGAGACCCTAGCAGGTCAGTACCACAGTGCTTTCAAAGGTCAGGGGATGGATTTCGACGAAGTCCGCGAATACCAACCAGGCGACGAAGTGCGAAGCATCGATTGGAATGTCACCGCCAAGATGAATCATCCGTTCGTCAAAAAATTCCGTGAAGAGCGAGAGTTGACAGTGGTGTTGGTCGTGGATCTAAGCGGCTCGGGAATGTTCGGTTCGGGTGATTACTCGAAGCGAGAACTCACGGCTGAAATCGCCTCGGTGCTGGCATTCAGTGCGATTCGCAATCAGGACAAGGTCGGCCTGTTACTATTCACCGAAAGCGTCGAAAAATTCATTCCTCCCCGCAAGGGACGCCGGCATGTCTTGCGTGTCATACGAGATGTCTTGTTTCACGAACCCAGGTACCCCGGCACCAACATGAATGGCGCCTTGGAATTCTTGAATCGCATACTGCCCCATCGCAGCGTGGTGGTCGTGATCAGCGATTTTCTCGGTGAAACCCATTTGAACCGTGCGGATGTCGCAGCGCATCTGCGACGTAAGGCTCTATATTCCGAAACATTGGGCCGCCTCAGCTCGACCGTGCTTCGGCAAACCAGTCGCAAACACGATGTGATTGCCGTGCAAGTGACTGATCCCCACGAACTCTCACTGCCAAATCTGGGGCGAATCGTGTTGAAAGATGCCGAAACGGGGGATGTGGTGGAAATCAATACGAACGATGGACGCCGCCGGGAGGCGTTTGCGATGCGCCAAGAGAAGACCCAACTCGAGCTCATTCACTTGTTTCGAAGTTCCAATGTCGATGCCATTCAATTGCGCACCGATGAGCCTTACGAGAAGCAACTCGCCGCCTTTTTTGACAAACGCCAAAAACGAAAGCGGGGCCGCTGATCGACTGTGCGAGGTGCCGCCAGAAGCTTCACGGAAGGGCTCGACTTTGGCAGCGACTGACGTAGCGTTGCGTCCATGAAAGCCGTGTTCTCATTCGCTGCCAGCTCTTTGATCGTGATCACGTTACATGCAGGGCAAGCTGTCCCGATTTTCGATGGCTCCTCATTCCACGGTTGGGATGGTGACACCAAAAAAACTTGGCGCATTGAACAGGGCGAGATCGTTGGGGGTGACCTAAAGAAGATGGTTCCTCAAAATGAGTTCATCGCCACCACCAGGAGCTATACCAATTATGTATTGCGACTCAAGTTCAAGCTCACCGGCACCGAGGGGTTTGTGAATTCCGGCATTCAATACCACAGCCAGCGAATCCCAAACCACAACGAGATGAAGGGTTACCAGGCCGACATCGGTGTGGGTTGGTGGGGGGCAATCTATGATGAAAGCCGCCGCAACAAAGTGATGATCAAACCGGATGAGGCTGCCGTGAAGAAGGCGGTTAAATTGAACGACTGGAACGACTATGAAGTCCATACCTCGGGCCGACGGACGGTCTTGAAGATTAACGGGGTCCAGATGGTGGATTACACAGAAGCCGATGAAAGCCTCCCGCAGTCCGGTCGAATTGGGTTGCAAGTTCACGGTGGTGGAAAGACTGAAATCCGTTTCAAGGACATTTTGATTGAAGAGAAACCTTGAGTCGCAGAGCCGATTTCGGGGGCATGAAATTTTTGGCGACATTGAACGTCTAATAACCATGGCAAACGTATTGATACGGCCGGACTGGTACATCCCAGAACGATTGGTGACTCCGGAGCACGTTTATAGAAACCGACGCACGTTTTTGCGCCAAATGGGACTGACTGGCGCCGGCCTCTTCACCGCGGCGCCAGCCCTGTTGTCGGCTCGCGCCGCTGAAGCAGCATCAAAAGCCATCGCATCGAGGTTTCCGGCCAAGCGCAATCCAGACTTCAATCCCAAGCTACGGATTTCGAACGAAGACCCGGCGACGTCTTACAATAATTTTTACGAATTCAGCACCAGCAAGGACCGGGTGAAACGGCTGGTTGGAAATTTCAAAACCCAACCATGGCCCCTCGAAATCTATGGGCTATGCGAAAAGCCGCTCAAAGTAGACCTTGCCGACCTGCTTGAGGAATTCCCCCAAGAAGAACGTGTCTACCGTTTTCGTTGCGTCGAGGCGTGGTCAATGGTCGTGCCTTGGACAGGTTTTGTTCTCGCCGACCTCCTGAAGAAGGTGCAGCCGAAGTCCGAGGCCAAGTTTGTCCGATTCGAAACCGCGGGGCGGCCTGAGGAAATGCCCGGCTATAACCGGCTTCTCGCGCAGGGGTATCCTCTGCCGTATAATGAAGGTTTGCGTCTGGATGAAGCCATGCACCCACTGACCCTGGTCTGCACCGGCATGTACGGAAAACCCCTCCCCAAACAGAATGGGGCTCCTGTGAGAATCATCGTCCCATGGAAGTATGGCTACAAATCGATCAAAAGCATCGTGAAAATTGAGTTGGTCGCCAAACAACCATCGACACTTTGGGAAGCGTTGCAACCGACGGAGTATCCGTTTGAATCCAACGTGGAACCAAACGTGCCTCATCCGCGCTGGTCACAGGCCACCGAACGGGAAGTGGACACCGGGGACCGTATCCCCACCTTGCCCTACAACGGGTACGCCGAGCAGGTCGCAAAATTGTATAAGAAAGGGTGAACTCGGGCGTGCAGACCTCGCCCCAAGGCGGCTTCGATAGGCGTCAATAATCGCGATCGCAAGCGGCTCGTGGTAGAGAGCCGACCTCTGCGGTCCTTGCAGTTGAAAACCCTATCAAACTCTACCAACCAGCCGGTAAGAACTGCGGGTAGGACTGCCACGTGTAGCCGCGCATGATGTACTTAAAGTCGCGGTCCTTGAGCGCACTTCCACCCGCCGGAGTCCAGTTGAACGGCGCAGTCCCTTGCTGAGCCGCCCTTCGAAACGCGTCGATCGACGTTTTCTCCACCCATTTCTTCATTTCAGCATGACCGTCCGAGAAGCCAAAGCTGCTGGCGGTATTGTGGAAGATGGCCATGGGATCAATCCAACCAGGGGAGCGGACGAAGATGACCCAGGTGCCCCAATTGTGCCCTCGAGGATCCGCCTCCTCAAGGAACGTATACATTTGGCTGGGCTGCTGGACTTGAGACATCTTCGTGACAGGTTCGACGCCAGCTTCCCAGCCGAAAATGCCATTCATGCCATTCGCTTTGCTGTAGCTGTCGAAAGCCCAACCCGGGGTCGCCACTTTCTTGCGGATTCGGGTATCTCCCGGGCAATGATACGAGCCAATGGCTGAATTGAATGGAAAAAGCGGTCCCTTCCGAATGCCATCCTGAACGTTGGTGAGACTGATCGTCTTGCCAGCCCCCAACAGCCCAGGCCAAAACCCTCCACCATCCATGTCGACCCCGTTGAATTTGTAGGACGGCATCGTGTCGTTGTAATCATTGGCGTACATGGCATGCGCCAGAGACAACTGTTTCTGGTTGTTCAGGCAGCTTGCGCCAGTGGCCAATTCCTTGGACTTGGCAAGCGAGGGCAGAAGCATCGAGGCGAGGATCGCAATGATGGCAATGACCACGAGAAGTTCGATCAAAGTGAATCCAGCCGGGTGGCATCCAGGGGATTTTGTAACAGACGATTTCCAATGCATGGCGATAAATTTATTAGTCGGACCCAGTGACCACTTCAGGTGGTTTACCCTCAGCAAACCTACCCAGGCGCGTACTCATGTCAATCCACTCCCATGTAATCCAACTCGCCACTTGCCGACAATTCAGCCAACGTTTCCAAATGGATGTCACTCGAACGGCATTTGGAACATGGAACGGTGGTCGGTTCATGCATTACGGCCAACCCTTGGAAGACGCGCAGTGGATCCGCGTGGCTCAACATGCGTATCAACGCGGTATCCAGACATTTTTGACCGCCGACGTATATGGCAACGGACAAGCGGACGAAATTCTCGGGCGATCGTTGGCTGGCTTGGCCCGCGAGAGTTACTGCTTGGTCGGCGCTGTGGGCCACGACTTCTATTCGGGGAAGCGGGACGGTGCGAAAGGTTATCCGCGCTTCACGAACCCGCAATTGCGGCGTCCCCAGGACTATGCGGATTATTTGCGCATGGCCACGGAGAAGTCGTTGGAACGTTGCCAGGCGGACCGCTTCGACCTGCTTCTGCTGCACAACCCGGATTCGACTGGGTACACGAGCGATGCGGTCTGGAATGGCATGGATCGTCTGCGGGATGCGGGACTAGTGGAGCGGTTGGGTATCGCTCCTGGGCCAGCCAACGGATTCACCTTGGATCTGCTGCAATGCTTTGAACGTTTTGGACCGCTGATCGATTGGGCCATGATCATCCTGAACCCCTTCGAACCCTGGCCAGGTTCGCTAATCCTGTCCGCTGCGGTAACGCATGAAATTAAGATTCTCACCCGAGTGGTCGACTTCGGGGGCATTTTTCACGACGACGTGCGACCGGGACATCGTTTTGGGCAGAGTGATCACCGGGCATTTCGCCCGCCGGGGTGGGTTGAATCGGGTTGCGAAAAATTGGATCAATTGCGACCCATTGCTGAGCGTCATGGCTTGACTCCGCTTCAACTCGCCTGCGTCTGGAACCTTCAGCAGCCTGCAGTACACAATGTCATTCCCACATTGATCCAGGAGATTGGCGACCAATCCCGCACCATACAATCCAAAGTGGATGATCTGGCCGCGCTACCCGAGGTGAGCCTCGATGCGGCTGCATTGGAATTAATTGCGCGAGTCGGCGACAACGCGGGCTGCATGCATTTGAAGGGCGCCAGTGTGGAGTACGAGGGCGAACCCATCGCGGATCAATGGAAAGTCAGCGCGGAACTGGCGGAAGTCGGCCGCCGCTGGTCGGTCGATCCGACGAACGACCTCATGTATCGCATGGCCAAAGGATGAACGAATACCCGGGATAACGACTCAGTCCGACGCGTTCCCGCTGGAGCAACAGATCGCACGATGGCGAAACTACCAACGTCGCCGAAGGGTTGTCAAAGACTCCGACCTTGGTGAATTGGAGGATCATCTCCGCGAAGAGTTGGCTGCACTCTAAAGCGCATAAATTAAGGGACAGGTCTATTATAATAATGGCGAAGCGATGGCGGGCAAGAAGCGGGCGCGTTTGGGATTACAGCGTGTTGTGCAGGCGTTGTTGCGAGGGGAAGAAGAGACGTTGAGCCGTTCGATGGAAATCTACCGGATGCACGTGTACCGAGAAGGAACGGAAGAGCGGGGTAGAGGACGCATTGTTTTCACTGCGAGACTTGAAGTTGGGAGTATTTGGGTAGGGTCGATTCGCGTCTGCTGACGAGTTTGCCTGGGTTGTTCCTGACGGTTTTGCACGGATGTGGTGGGATGGAAGTGAATCTAGTAACTTCATCAAAAACAAAGACGCGGAACTGTTACGTTCCGTACTATCGGGATTCCTAATCACCCACCCGACTCAGCTCAACCTCCCCGAACAAGAGGATGGCATACGTTTCTTCGCTCAGTTCAGCAATCAGGATGAGAGAGGTCGGACGCAGTCCAACGCGGCCTCCAGGATTTTCAACGCTGTCGCCATTTCCTCGCGACTTAGTGTCAGCGCTGGCGTCAGGGTCAGAATGTTTCCCATTGTCACCTTGAAGTTCAGACCTCGATTCAAGCACTCGTACATGACGGCTTCGGCCTCGTCCGAGGCAGGGGTGCCGTCCGAATGGCGCAATTCCACACCGAGCAGCAGTCCTTTGCCACGCACATTGGAAATGAGTGGTTGACGCCTCTGAAGTTCGCACAGTTGTGTGATGGTTTCTGCACCGAGTTGAGCGGCGTGTTCCACAAGTCTTTCGTCACGCAGGATATCCAATGTCGCGATTCCCGCTGCGCATGCTATGGGATTCTTCTCGTGGGTGTAGTGCCCCAAGGCGGTTTGGGTGGCAACGTTCAAGTGTTCGCGGGCCAGCAGCGCCGCCAATGGAAAGACACCGCCGCCTAATCCCTTGCCCAACACCAACATGTCGGGAACCACGTCATAGTGCTCACAGGCGAACATTTTCCCTGTTCGGCCAAGCCCGATGGGGATTTCATCCAGGATCAGGAGAGCCCCGTGGCGGTCACATGCGGCGCGCACCCGTTTCCACCAATCGGGTGGTGGAATGAACGGTGTGCAGCGAATGGTTTCACCAATAACGGCCGCCACGTCGCCTTCTTTTTCGAGCACGTACTCGATATAATCGGCACATGCGAGGTTGCACTGAGTACCACAACGGAACGGGCATCGAGCGGGTTCAGGCGGGGGGACATGTTCACAGCCGGGAAGTAACGGGCCGATGCCCTTGCGAAACACAGCTTCTCCGCCGATTGAAATGGCGTCCAGTGATGCGCCATGAAAGGCGTCCCACATGGAAATGAATTTGAAGCGACCAGTGGCCACGCGCGCCAGTTTGAGTGCCATCCCGATGGCGGAAGTGCCACCGGGCGCAAAGAGTACGCGGCTTAAATCGCCGGGCGCGAGTTCCACAAGCCGTTGGGCGAGAGCGACCGCAGGCTCGCAGGTGTATCGACGCGTGCAAAAGCTCAACTGGTCGAGTTGATGCTTCACGGCCTCGATGACACGCGGATGACCGAAGCCCACCTGGTGTACATTATTGCCGTGAAAGTCCAGATAACGCCGCCCCTCCACGTCCTCAATCCAGGGTCCCGAAGCCGACTTCAGAGCGTTTAAGCAGGGCGTGGATAGTGATTGATGAAGGAAATGTTTGGCATCTGCATCCAGCAACGCTTGGGTTTCTGGTGCGATGTGGCCGACGGTCCACTTACGGCGGCGAGGTGATAAGTTTACGTCCCCCTCGGAGCGCAAGACGTTGAGCGAATCGGCATTCATGACAAGCGGCGTGTTGGACTGGACTGCACTGGACGGGTTGGGTTGGTTGATGGGTCGTCAAAGCGCCCGAGCTCATGCTGCAAACATAAGTGCCCGGAATAGAAGCAACAAAATGCCAGCCATTTTGTGAAGATGTGGTTACACTTCCGACATGTCGCAACCGAAGGGCATGTCCTATCGCAGCCTGGATCCGGAGGCTATCTTATCAACCGTTGATGCGTTGACAGCTCGAATTCATAGGGGCTTTCCGAACACCGGATTGGGTGCGGTGGCCACAGAATTGCAGCAGGTTTCGCGCGAAGTGCGGAACCTCGTGATGTGGCTGGGCAAGCCACTTCCCTGGGTACGTGCCGTGGTGGGCATTGGCTTATTCCTATTGCTGGCTGGAATGGTCGGAGCCCTGTTGAAGATCCCGGTGAGTTCCCAGACTCCAGGCGTGTCGGATGTATTGCAGGGGATTGATTCAGGTGTCAATGATGTGGTGTTCATTGGCGTTGCGGTATTTTTTCTCTTCACCATTGAGACTCGGGTAAAGCGCAATCGGGCGTTCAAGTCGCTACACACCCTTCGATCCTTGGCGCATATCATCGACATGCATCAATTAAAGAAGGATCCGGAGCAATTATCGGATGGCGGTGCGATAGCGACCCAAGAACCCGTTTACACAGCGGACCAGCTGGCGCGATATTTGGATCATTGCGGCGACATGTTGGCGTTGCTGAGCAAACTAGCGGCGTTGCATGTGCAGCAATTCAATGATGGTGCCACACTCGCCGTAGTTCAAGAAGTGGAGGATTTAGCCCACGATTTGCTGCGCAATATCTGGCAGAAAATTGTCATTATAGATCGCCTTCATGGCAACACCCCTCACCTGTGAGGACGCGCCATTGGGGCAGCAATCGAGCTGAAGCGTCACCGACTCTCCGAACTGGAGTCGGCGGACTCAACGCCGGTCGTTCGCTCTGCATCGCCCGGACATGTTTCGGAGCATCATGGGACCAAACTCACCCGGTAGTAATGAGAGTCCGAGGCGGCTGGTTCTGAAGCTAACACGGCGATGCCATTGCCGGGCACTAGGATCTCGCGAATGAAACTCCATGTCCCCTGGTCGGTCGCGGGGCGGGATTCGATACGGAATTTCCGTCCGGGACTGGCGGCGAGCATCAGGTTGACAATGTCACCGGCACCATATCTCACGCCCAATTGGATCGCGCTGGTGGCGTCTTTGGGGTTGGTGCCATTGAGCAGTTCGTGGCGATTCAGGAATCCATCGGCATCCGGGTCGCCGTCGGGCCCGTTGTCGGCCGCAGCCGAATCGGTGGCGAGGCCGTGTTGGATTTCCCATGCATCTGGCAAGCCGTCGCCATCGACATCGATACCGGGCGACAAGCGAGGAGATGCGAGCCAAGCCATGGGATCGCCGCCATAGGTGGCGAAATCTCGACGAGTCAAGGAACGACCCGTACCAGAGGTTTGACTAGGCCAAGGAGTCTGATCGCGATAGGTGAGTTCCTCGACCGTGATATGTGTCAAGGAAACCGATCCGTCCTGGGAATTGACCACAGGCGTGCCCGGTCGAAGCAAGCGGAGAGTGTCGGAGCCGTTGGCGAGGGTTCCTTGCCAAGGCCCCACGATCGGCGTGGCGAGATCGAAGCCCATGCGGCGTTGGAAGGATTCCAATGTCGCAGGTTCCAAAATTGGATCAAAGCCAACGAGCAGGACGCGTCCGAAAGGAGGCAGGGCAAAGTTGCGGGGGAAATCGAAATCGATGCCGCCACGAAGACGCCACGTGTTGGTCGCATGGGCCAGATCGAACAACGGGACAAGCGCATTACTTGTGTTTAGCAGTTCCACGACTTCGTCGACGGTATTGTTCTGAATTCCCAAGGCGGGCGGTTGGAAAAGGATTTCGCTGAAAACCACCGGGCCGATGGCTGGTCCGGCGTTGATGGCGCCCATGGTGGGGCTCTTTTGAATCAAAAATGATTCCTCCCCCGTACTAGTAACGAAACGTCCAAAGCTTTGCGCGGGTTCTGAAGAGGCAAAACTGAAACCGTGATAATAGCCGGTGAGAGCCCCTTCACGGTCAGCTGAAAAAATCCAGATGTCATCCCCTTTGGTGCTCAGTCGGAAGCCTTCGCCGTTGGGGAGATTGAAGACGGACTCACGAAGGACGATGATACCGTTGCGCAGTATGCGGGTACCAGAAGGCAGACGGACCTTTCGTGGTTCGTCGAAGCTGTCGGAAATGTACCAACCTGAAACATCGGCGGTGGTATTTTCCAAATTGGCGAGTTCGATCTGAGCTTCACCCGCGACGGGTGCGGTGCGGGGCAACACTTCATTGACCACGACCCTGGGCACGACAATCGGTGTTCCGTCGACGGCACCGGGTGAACCGCCGGCGGCAGCACTCAACCGCCAAGCATTGGGTTGACCTGAGGAGGAGGATGGTTGGTTTTCGTTGATGGCGACCAATGAAAATCCAGCGCCATCGGCCAGGCGATACCAAGAATCATTGTAAGAGAAGTCGAAGATGGGTTCTTCGGCCGGGCCAGCAAGAGAAAGGCGTTCACCGGCATCATCCAGGGATCCGGCGAATTCCCCGGCAATGCGGCTGATTCCTGGATAGCGGCTTAGGAATGCAGCCCGATTGCGCACCACCAGCACGCGTTCGCCTGGTGCCAGAGAGGTGACTTCGTTGGTTGCGGTGAAGGTGAATTCGATCCCTGCATTGAAGTGATAGCCCACGAGGTTCAGCTCCCGATTCGAGATGTTCTTCAATTCCAGGAATTCAAAATCGCCTGCGGCGTAGAGCGAACCCACTGGGGCGTCCGGATGGAACATCAATTCAGTTAGGGCCAGAGGGGCTGGGGTGACGACGAACGTGGCGGTGACCTGTCCTGACCAAGGAGTCGTGCTGGGAGGGCCCTTCTGAATCCGGGCTTTGTCGATCAATCGGGCGATGACGCGAGTGTTGGTAGTGATTGTAATGGGGCCGGAGTATTGAAACGCTGACGGACCGATGGCTCCGGTGGATCCACGGGGGTCGGTCCCATCGAGCGTATAGTACATCGAAACATTGGTCGGATTGGAAATGCCGGTTGGCACCGTTAGGTCGAATTTGAAGCCCGGGGTGACCACGGCATCGGACGAACTGAGGCGCGGTGGGCGCGCAAACTGAGCATCGATCCAGGATACACGGTTCGAGATCCAGGTCTTCATGATGCGCGTTTCGTTGTCATAACCACCCCGCGGAGTCGTCTCAGTCCAGCGTTTAGCCTCGCGCGGTTGCACCCACCGGACCTCATTGGTCATGCGGTCGATGACGGAATGCATGTTAGCGAGCGAAAGTGGGCCGCGGCGGTGGAGTTCCCATCGATCCACCCAGAGCTGCCAGGCGTCAACGTCGCGAAGCAACGTGTTCCACCAGGGTGTGGCGAACAGGCCGCCGCCGCCGTCCCAAACCCGCGGATTGTCATCGCGCCCATCGTCCTTGCTCTCCCAGGCTCGGTCGTAATCCCAACGAGGCCCGTATTCGACCTTGCCGTTACGGCGTTTATAGAAATACGTGCTCAAACGAATCGCATCAACCTGCCCGCTCAAGGTCTCCAGCAGGTGAAAATCCATCCAATTGGTGACCTCGATATAGGCGCGATATCCTAAGACTGGATCTCGGCGATCGGGGTTGGAGATGCTCATGGCGTTTTGCATGTCACGCCAATATTTGGTCAGATAAGCGAGTTGCGGTGCGCGTTGAGGCGACTTCATTTCGCGCTCCTTAGGTTCTACGAACGCATTTTGGCTTCCACCTGCATTGAAACCAGCGTCGCCGTCGTCCAATCGATCGGTTTTGAACATGTAACTGCCGGTCACTTCCGGAAAGTCGACGTCCTCCGGTTGAGCCTTTGGGGCATCGATTCGTCCCTTGGACAGTCCGGGTTTTTCCATGAGGACATACAGCCCAAACCATTGGTTCGAGTTTATCATGCCACCCTTGTTCAGGTAGACCTCGACGAACCGCGTCCGAGGCGCGCTGGAATTCATTTGGGCGCTAATCTCCATGGTGAAGGGATTGTGGATCAGCATCGGGTCAAACCCATTCGGCGCATAGAGAACCCATTCCGAATCCTCGGGCATGCCCAAAAGTTTCACGTCTTTGTCCTGGTCGAATTCGTCCCAGATATCCACGGCGAAGTTCGACTGCGGCTGACCGCCGGTGCTAGACCCCCGTGTCTTGATGCCGGCGCGAGTCGCCAGATTAGGGGGTCGGCGGAGGGAGGTCAGCCCGTTTTTGGGTTCGTACAAGCTCAGGTGGACGGGGGTGTTTCGGGTCCCTGAGACGGAGGCCGCCTTGAGAGTCGTGATGATAATCACGGGCAGGGATGACGTAAACGACGCCAAGTGAGGGAGGCTGTTCGTCAGGTGGAGAAACGTTTCGCTCGATGGCGGCCCGGCAACCAATCCGGGGCTGTAAGCTCTGGCACGAACCTGGAGAGTGTTGGTGATTTGAAGCGGGGCGGTGTAGGTCAGCAAGTTTTTGTTGGTCTCAGCTGGAAACGTTCCGTCGATCGTGTAGCGAATGACCGCCTTGGTATCGACCGTCTCCAGCGTCAGCTGAAATGGTCCGGTAATTGTTCCACTAACACGTGAGAACTGGACGCCCGGGGAGAAGCCGCTGCCGGTTTGAGCGTTAATGGCGCGAGGCGTCGCCAGTGTGAAGAGGCCAAATTCTTCACCGGCACCCGGAACTCGACCGTAACTAACGTCCCGTGATTGTGGGGGAAACCGCGGAGAAAACGCCGAGACGACTTCGCCATCGGGTGCTACCAGTGCCAGATATTCGCCACTCGCTGAGAGTTTGAAGTTGGTGTGGAAACTGGCGAACGCGTTGGGTCGGCTTCTGCAGGCTCTGGCGACCGATGTTGGCATGGTCGTCTTGTTCTTCTGCGAAGCGAATACCACGAGGTAAGCGTCGGGTCCGAGTTCATAGGAGGGGAAACGCCACTTGGCTTTTTCATCCGGGTCATCGGTCAGAGACCAACCCCCTAGATTGACGGGGGTGGTGCCGGCGTTGTGGAGTTCGATCCAGTCGGCCGGGTCGCAATCGTCGTCGTAGACCGCCTTGTCGGTATCGGCCATGAATTCGGAAATGTACACCTTCCCTCGGGCGGCGGCGGGGTCGAGGGTGACGGTCCACGTGGATCCGACGAAGGGTTGGGGCGTGCCGAGGGTATCGGTGATACTATGGGAGTCGGCCCAGCGAAATTCAACCGAACCGGCGGTGGGTTGGAGAAAACCGAAGACAAATTGAGTGGGCGTGCGACGCTCCAGCCCGGTGGCTGGAATGCCATTGACTAGCAGATCGGCGGCATCGACACCCGAAACCGGTTCACTGAAGTTGATTTCGAGTTGAACCAAGGAATCCACCGTCGAGTTCGGGGGCGGGATTCGTTCGGCCAGGGTGGGTGGAGTGGTATCCGCCTCGACGTTGACATTGGCCAGAAAGGCGAAATCGCTGCTATCGGATAACGATGAATTGAAGGCCTGAACGGCCAGCACGTTGTCGCCATCGACGAGGAGTTTCCATGGGTTCTGAACATCGATGTCCTGATAACCCAACGGTTCTTGGAGGGCGCCGAGCGCGGTGGAACGGACGGGCAAGTCGCCCTCCGAAACGTTGTAGCGGCCGATTTCCGTGCCGTTCAGCCAGACAACGAACCCGTCGTCGGCCAATACGTTCATCGTGAAAGTGCCAATGCTCCCTGGACTGCTGACACGGAACTTATGGCGAAAGAAAACAGCCGTGTATGCTCCGCGCATGTCGGTGAGTTCGGTTCCGACGTATGGCTCTCCATAGTAGAAGGGAGCTTTACCGGTTTGCCAGGCGGTGGCGTTGTAACCCGTTTGACGCCAAGCGGTCGCATCGGCTGCCGAGGCCTCGGTCCGGCCCTTGAAATAACTCCATGTCGTATTAGGCCCGACAATCTCCGTGGCATGGGACGTGACAAGGCACGTAAAGAAGGAACAAAGGCTGCCCAGGAGGGCATTACAGAAAGGTTTCATGGAAGCGTCCGAGGAGCCTACCGACAACAGACGTAATAATCCAACCGAGATGTTTCTGAATCGTCACACAATCTTCCCCTCTCGACTTCTCGGCATGGGACGACCTAAATGCCCGGACGACATATGTCTGAAATTGCCTCCAGCAATCCGGTGCCCGTTCCGGCCGATTTTATTCGCGACATCGTTACCACTCACGTGGCTGAGAAACGATATCCGCAAATCATCACCCGGTTTCCGCCCGAGCCCAATGGCTACCTGCATATTGGCCATGCAAAGTCCATTTGCCTCAATTTTGGCATTGCCCGCGAATACCAGGGGCGGTGCAACCTGCGAATGGACGACACCAACCCCGCCAAGGAAGATCTCGAGTATGTTGAATCCATCCAGGAGGATGTGCGTTGGCTCATCCGCGGTTGGGCTGACCACTGCCTAGGGCTCAAGGCCCAGGGGACGGGACCCATTGATGAGGTGATCGGAGGGCGGACCGATTACCGAATGGAGGCGGTGATGGCGGCGGATGGGGTGGAGCGTGAGCCATTCTTTGCATCCGATTACTTCGAACAAATCCATCGATATGCGGTGCAGCTGATCCGGCTCGGCAAGGCCTACATTTGCGATCTATCGCCTGCCGACACCGAACATTACAGGGGGTCACCCGATCGCCCGGGCACCGACAGTCCATTTCGGACTCGAAGCGTGGAAGAAAACTTGGCGTTGTTCGCTCGAATGACGGCTGGGGAGTTTCCGGATGGTGCGCGCACTTTGCGTGCAAAGATCGACATGTCGTCCCCGAACATTTGGCTTCGAGACCCGGTTTTGTACCGAATTCGGCATGTGGAGCATCACCACACCGGTGCTCGGTGGTGCGTGTATCCGTTGTATGATTTCGCGCATTGCCTGAGCGATTACCTTGAGGGAATCACCCACTCCATATGCACCTTGGAATTTGAGGTGCACCGGCCGTTGTACGATTGGATTCTCCAGGCTCTGACGCTACCCCGACCCCTGCCGCATCAGTATGAGTTTGCGCGGTTGAACCTGGGTTACACACTCATCAGCAAACGCAAACTCATGGCGCTGGTGAAGGAAGGGCTCGTTTCCGGTTGGGATGATCCCCGGTTGCCGACGTTGTCCGGGATGCGGCGCCGAGGGGTTCGCCCCGAGGCCTTGCGAGAATTTGCCCGCAGCATCGGCGTCACCAAGTACAATGCATTGACGGATGTCGCCGTGCTGGAAAAGGCCATTCGAGACGACCTGAACCGTTACGCTACCCGCCGACTAGCGGTCCTCCGTCCCATCAAAGTGGTTCTGACGAATTTGGGAGAAACCGAGACTGTGGAGCTCACTGCAGTCAACAACCCGGAAGATCCCGCCTCGGGGACGCGAACGATCCAACTCACCCGGGAGGTTTGGATTGAGCAGGACGACTTCATGGAAGTGGCGCCACCGAAGTATTTCCGGCTGCGGCCCGGTGGCGAAGTTCGGTTGAAATATGCATGCATCATTCGATGCGACGACGTGGTCAAGGATGCTGCCGGGCGGATCACGGAATTGCATTGCACGGCTCAATTCGACACTCGAACCGGTGGAACCAACGCGGCAAAGAAGGTGAAGGGCACCATTCATTGGGTCAGCGCCTCGCTAGGAATTCCGGCGGAGGTTCGGCTTTACGATCGGCTATTCACCGAGGAAGAACCCGAGAAAGATGGGCGAGATTTTAAGTCGGTGCTCAATCCCGGTTCTCTCTCGGTGGTGTTTGGATTTATTGAACCGTCACTGAGTGGTGCCAATTTGGGGGAGAATTTTCAGTTTGAGCGACTGGGTTATTTTTGCCTCGACAGCGACAATAGCGCGACGAAACGGGTTTTTAACCGCACGATTACCTTAAAGGACGCCTGGGCTAAGGAATCGGTGAAGGTCTGATTGCGGAGCGTTTCCGGTTTGCTGTCTACGGGTGCCAGGGTAGCGTCAGGACTTTATGACAGTTCAACTCGCCTACGGGCAGGGCCAACTTGCGGTGGATTTTCCGGCGGATCGAACAACGGTGATTGAACCGGCGCATCGGTCCGGACTCGCCGATGAGCGCGCCGCTGTGCTGAGCGCCCTCGATCAACCCATCGGCACTCGAGCTCTCCGGGAGTGGCTCAAACCCAACGCCCGGATCTGCATCCTGTTCACTGATATCACCCGCGCGACGCCAAATGAGCGGATCATCCCTTGGGTCTTGAGTTACCTGGAAGCCGCGGGCGTTCGTCCAGAGCAGATCACCCTGCTCAATCAGTTGGGCACGCATCGACCGAATACTCCGGCTGAATTGGAAAGAATGCTCACCCCTGCGGTGGTCGCCAAATATCGGGTGATCAACCATGAACCCGAGGAAGAATCGGCTTGCGTCGCGCTAGGGACCACGCGCACCGGGGTCCCCGCCTGGATCCATCGGCAATGCGTCGAGGCGGAAGTTCGGATTGTCACTGGGTTTATTGAACCTCATTTTTTCGCCGGATTCAGCGGTGGCCCCAAAGGCATTATGCCGGGCGTGGCCCACGTGCGGACGGTCATGAGCAATCATGGCGCTCACAATATCGGAGATCCGCGCGCCACCTTCGGCGTGTGCGAAGGCAATCCATTATGGGAAGAACTTCGGGATATCGCTTTGCGTGCCGGTCCCAGTTTCCTGCTGAATGTTACCCTGAACGAAAAGCGATCCATTACCGGGGTTTTCGCAGGGGATTTGATCGAAGCACACCGGACGGGACGTGAATTCGTCCGGACGTCTGCGATGCAGAAGGTCAAGCAGCCCTTTGAAGTCGTCGTGACGACCAACTCAGGCTACCCGCTCGATATGAACCTCTACCAAGGGGTCAAAGGGATGAGTGCTGGGGCCCGCATTATCGCCGAAGGCGGCACGCTCATCCTGGCGGCCGAATGTCGCGAGGGCATCCCGAATGGGAGTCCCCTGGACAAACTGCTCCGAGAATCGAGGTCACCCGAGGAAATCCTCACCATGTTGGCGACACCGGGATTCGTCCGGCCCGAACAATGGCAGGCCCAAATCCAAGCGTTGATCCAACGCCGTGCTCGGGTGCAGGTGTACTCGACACTGTCCGAAGAGTCCCTCCGGGTGGCCCACCTCCAGGGTTGCCGTGACATTGGAGCCACGGTTCGAGCCGAACTCGAGCGTTTCGGACCGCACGCCCGCGTTGCCGTCCTGCCGCAAGGCCCTCTGACTATCCCCTATCTTGCGTGATTTTTTCGAAATCAAAACATTGTTCTGCAACGACTAACGGCAATACATGGCTCCATTTCTGAAGCTCTCCGGAAGTCAGCTCAAAGTTTTCCTTCGCCAGAGGGGCCTTGCTCATGTTCCATCGCCCGCCATTTCAGGTTGTGTCCTTGAACCCGCTGACATTCAAGTTTCGTCACGCCACACCCGGCGCTACCCCAAGCTCCGGGATCAACTCCGTTCCATTCTGCCTCAGCGGACCACGTCGCTTCTTGTTCCATGCCCACACGCACTGACATTCTTTCCGTTCTGATCATCGGCGCCGGCCCCATTATTATCGGCCAAGCCTGCGAATTAGATTAC
>SXGS01477435.1_pt1 | contig 52812 bp, 48 predicted proteins | sample 3174681 | NCBI WGS metagenome assembly SXGS01 (sample SAMN11356861, study PRJNA531348) | freshwater metagenome | isolation source: freshwater sample F1-80 | place: China: Fuxian Lake, Yuxi | collected 2017-12-25
CCTGTTCGGCCTGCTGTTCACCGCGGGGTTGGTCGCGAGGGGCCACCGGGCGGCCATCCTGTGGGGGATCACGGCGACGACGCTGGCCGGGCTGGCTCTGGGTCTGGTGAATTATCATGGTATCCTCGGCGCGCCGCCCTCCTTGAGCCCGACCTTGCTCAAGCTGGACTTGCGCGACCTCCTCTCGCACCAGGGCCTCCTGATCGTCTTCGTGTTTTTCTTCCTCGCCCTCTTCGACACGATCGGGACGCTGGTCGGGGTGAGTCAGCAGGCCGGGTTTCTCAAGGACGGCCGGCTTCCCCGGGCCGAGAAGGCGTTGACGGCGGACGCGGCCGGCATGACCGTCGGGGCGCTGCTGGGCACCTCCACGGTCACGAGCTATGTGGAGAGCGCCGCCGGCGTGGCGGCCGGCGGACGGACCGGCTTGGCCAGCGTGGTCACCGCCGGGTTGTTTCTGCTGGCCCTCTTCTTCGCCCCGTTGGCCGAGATGGTGGGAGGGGGCTACGTGACGCCCGAAGGCGCGCATCTCTATCCCGTGATCGCGCCGGCGCTGATTCTGGTCGGCGGCTTCATGCTGCGCGGGGTTGCCGATGTGCCCTGGGGGGACCCGACGGAAGCGATCCCGGCCTTCCTGACGATCGTCCTCATCCCGCTCACCGTGAGCATCACGGACGGGATCGCCTTCGGGCTGATCTCTTACGCGGTTCTCAAGCTCGTCACCGGCCGCTTGTCGGACGCGCCGTGGCTGATCTATCTGTTCGCGGGGTTGCTGGCGGTTCGCTATCTCGTGCAATGATGCGTCGGTCAGGCCGGCCGGCGCACACACGGCCTGTGCGCCGGCCGCTGATGGACCCTACTTGCCCATCCTGGTGGCTTCATTGACCGGCGGCTCGATCGTGATGTTGGGCCCTTGCACTTTCGGCAGCCGTCCCGCTCCCTCCTTCTGAACGATCCGTTGATTGTTGGCATCCCTCAGGTTTTGCACGGCATGTTGGTCGTCAACCGCCGCCGCCTCTTGCAGGGCTTTTTCTCCGGTCTGGTTGGATTGCCCCTTGTCGTAGGCGAACTCACCCCCTGAGGGGTACCCCGGGTGCTTCGGGAGCAAGGCGGGGTTGGCGAACACGACCGTGGCCAGAAGCGCGACGAGCAGCGCCGCGCCGGCAATAGCAAGATAGGTCTTCATGGCCGTCACTCCTTTCGTTGAGGAAACAAAAAAGCCTTCCCGGGCGGCAAAGCCCAAGAAGGCCTGATCGGAGGTGCCGATGAGGAGAACGGAGGAACCGAAGGGCTGTGGCTGTCTTACCCCGGTGCCATGGCAAGCCCTCGCAGAAACAGCTTCAGCTTGCTACGCCGCGGGCGGTTTGTCAACCGGCGGTTCGGCCTGAATTGGAAAACGATGAGCCTTCAGCCCTCAGCTCGTGGCTGCTCGCTGAGCGCTGACGGCTATTCCAGCTTGACTCGATCGGGGCTTTTCCACAGAATCACCCGAGAGCTGCGATGCACCCACGGAGACCGGCACCATGATCAACCGGCACCGCTTTACGATCGGACCGGGGATGCGACGGGGGGCCACGACGCGCGCGCCGATCCCCACCAGACTCGTGTCGAACGAGGAATGTCCTCCGTTGCCCCAAACGCCGGCGCAAGCGCAGGTCGAACGGTTGGTGGAGGCGATCGGGGACCGGGCGGGGAAGCGGCTGGGTCTGAGCCGGCGCGACTTCCTGCGGACGACCGGCGGCATGGCGGCGGCGCTGCTGGCGATGAACTCGGTCTTCGGCAAGTTCTTCGACGTCTTGGACGTGGAGCTGGTCGAGGCGGCGGCTTTTGCCGAACGGCAAGGCGATCCCTATTTCATCTTCGACGTCCAGACGCACTATGTCGGGTCCGCCTATGACCCGTTGAACGAAGAGGCGGAGCGCAAGGGGGCCGTGACGAAAGACCGGCTGCTGGCGATCCGCAAGCGGGCGCGCGAGGCAGGGCTCAATCCGAAACTGGCCGGGGACCGGGGTACGATGGCGGACTTGTCCTGGGAGAACTTTCTCCGCGAAGTGTTTCTCGACAGCGAGACGTCCATCGGGTTGATCAGCACGCCGCCGGGCCCCTATCCGCAGTTGGCCGTCGTGCCGCCGAAGGAGATGGCCCACATCCGGGACGAGGTGAACCGGGTCGCCGGCTCGCAACGGATGCTGGCCCACGGGCTGGTGACCCCGCAGCTGGGGCGGGAAGACCGGGACTTCATGGCCCAGCAGGTGGCGCAACTGAAGGTGGATGCCTGGAAATGCTACACGGGCGCGCCGCCCAAGGGGCATGACGAAGGCTGGTGGATGGACGATGAAAAAATCGCCTATCCGATGCTGGAGAAGGCGCGGGCCTTGGGCGTGCCCCGCGTCTGCGTCCATAAGGGCTTGCCGCTGGGGCCGGTGGAGGACTACAACCATCCCAAGGATCTGATCAAGGCGGCCAAGGATTTTCCGGACATTCAGTTTCTGGTCTACCATTCGGGCTTTCGCAGTGCGGCGGGGCTGGCGATCAATTTTGAGCGGACCGGGGAGATTCCCTGGACCAGCGAATTCTGCCGGATGAAGAAAGCCGAGCCCAAGATCGACAACATCCATATGGAGCTGGGCGGCACCTTCGCTCAGTTGGTCACGACCCATCCGGGGATCTGCGCGCATCTGTTGGGCGAGGTGCTCGGGGCCTTCGGCGCGGACCATGTGGTCTGGGGGACGGACTCGATCTGGTATGGGTCGCCCCAATGGCAAATCGAGGCCTTTCGGCGTTTCCAGATTCCGGATGAACTGATCCAGCAGAAAGGCTTTGCGCCGCTCACGCGCGAGATCAAGGAAAAGATTTTCGGGCTGAACGCGGCGAAAATCTTCGGGGTGGACGTGGCGGCGAAGCGGAACGAATTGCCGAAGGATGCGATCAGCCGGATCAAGATGGCCTATCGCGGCGGGACGACCGAGCCGAGCCATCGTATCTATGGTTGGGTCACAGGGTAGAGGAGCAGGGTAGAGGAGATTGATGCGATGAAAAGCGAAATTTTGTATCCGGGGGCCTTTCCGATGGCGCGGATCGAGCTGGCGGCGGGTGAGACCGTCAAGGCCGAATCGGGCGCGATGGTGGCCTGCTCCCCGACGGTGGATGTCGAAAGCAAGATGGAGGGAGGCTTTCTCGGCGCCCTGTCCCGCCGGATGCTGAGCGGCGAAAAGTTCTTCTTCCAGACGTTGCGGGCGACGCGCGGCGCCGGTGAAGTGCTGCTGGCCCCGACCGTGCCGGGCGACATCGTCGTGCTGGAATTGGACGGGGTGAACGAATATCTGGTCCAGAAGGACGGATTCCTGGCCGGGGCCGACAGCGTGAAGATCGAGAGCAAGATGCAAAGCCTCAGCCGCGGCCTGCTGGGCGGGGAGGGGTTCTTCATCCTCCGGATGAGCGGCACCGGCACCTTGATTTTGAACAGCTTCGGTGCGGTCCACAAGGTCGAGCTCAAGCCGGACCAGGAATATATCGTGGACAACAGCCATCTGGTGGCCTGGACCGCCACCACCTCCTACAACATCGAAAAGGCCTCCGCCGGTTGGATCGCCAGCTTCACCTCCGGCGAAGGGCTCGTCTGCCGTTTCCGGGGGCCGGGCGTGGTCTACATCCAGAGCCGCAATCCGGGCGGATTCGGGAACTGGATCAAACAGTTCATTCCGGTCTCCGAATAAAGAACAGTTGGAAAGTCGGAAAGTTGAAAAGTCCACACGTCGGCGCAAAACGGCGGTCGAGCCACCGACTTTCAAACTTGACGGACTTGAAAGACTTGATTGGACAGTAAACTCTCACCGTGAAAAATTTTCCCAACGCCCTCTGTTTCGGGGATGACCTGCCCGGTGCCGGTGTCCCCTGCCATGTCGAAGTCGCTCCGACCGGATTGACGCTGCATCTGGGGGATGCGCCGGTTGAGGCGATTCCCTTTTCCAGCTTTTCGATCGAGGCAGGCGGGTTCGACCATGACCACCTCGTGTTCAAGTGGCAATCCCAAGGCGCTGCCCAAACGCTTTATCTCAAGGACCCTGACCTGATCCGTTCCTTCCGACAGGCGGCTCCGCTTGAATTGATGACTCATGTGGAACGAACCGCGCAGCAGGTGCGCCGCGCCAGACAGGGGCGGAGGACGTTGCTGCTGGTGGCGCTCGGGTCCGTTGTGGGACTCATCCTGTTGCTCTGGCTCGGCTCCGATGCCCTTGTGCAGATGGCGGTGAGTCGGATTCCAGCCGAATGGGAACGGCCGATCGGGGAGGCGGCGAGAAGCCAGTTCCTGGCCGGCCAGACGGTGGTCAAGGACGGGCCGGCTGCGGCGGCGGTCCAGGAGATCACCACCAGACTGGCCGACGCGGCTCCCGGCAACCCCTACAAATTCGAGGTCACGGTGGTTCGGAGCGACGTCGTCAATGCCTTCGCCCTGCCGGGCGGCTATGTCGTCGTCTTCACCGGGTTGCTCAAGAAGGCCGAGAGCCCGGAAGAAGTGGCCGGTGTCTTGGCCCATGAGCTGAACCATGTGCTGCTGCGCCACGGGTTGGAGCGGATCGTCAAGACGGCGGGGCTCGTGGCGGTGGTGACGATCGTCGTGGGCGATCAACAGGGGCTGGTGGGTCTGGCGAAACGGCTGGGAGTCGAGTTGTTGACGCTCAAATTCGGACGGGAGCAGGAAACGCAGGCGGACCTCCAAGGCCTGCACCTGCTGCACCGGGCGAAGATCGCGCCGGACGGCATGATCCGTTTCTTCGAGCGCCTGTCGGAATCGGACAAGCTGCAAGTCGAAATCCTCTCCACCCATCCCATGAGCGCGGGGCGGGCGGAGCGGCTCAAGACCGAAGCGGCGGCGCTGTCGCGCCAGGAACCGGCGCCGTTCGCCTTCGACTGGGGCGCGGTGCAGGCAGGGCTATAAGCAGGGCGCTGCGATGAGTCCAAAATCCAGACCGCTTCGCATCGGTGTGATTGCCGACACCCATGGCCTGTTCGACCGGGCCATCCTGCGGCATTTTCACGGGGTGGATCACATTCTCCATGCTGGAGATATCGGGGGGCAGCCACGGGGAGGGGGCGCGTCTTGGCGTGTCCGGGGTGGGAGGGTGAAAAAGTTCATTGAGCAACTGGAGAAGATTGCGCCGGTCACGGCGGTCTCTGGCAATGTGGACGGCTACGAACAGAGCGGGATGCGTGGCGAGGCGATCATCGAACTCGGCGGCAAGCGCATTGGGCTCCGACATATTCTTTACGAAGGCGGCAAACTGACCAAAGAAGGGCGGGCATTTCTGGATCGGGAGCAGCCGGACATCTGTATCTTCGGCCACACGCACCGGCAGAAGGTCGAGTGGCTGGGGAAGACGCTGCTCTTCAACCCCGGCTCAGCCGGGCCCAGACGATTTCGGTTGCCCCGCGGGCTGGGCATGCTGACCATCGAATCCGGCAGGATTACGCCGATCCACATCGAACTGGCCGACCGACCCGAGTCATAAGGCGCTCGGGCTATTTCAAGTCGAGCTTCGTGAACTTGGCGCCTTCCAATGTGACTCCGGCCATCAAGCCCCTCTGGTTCAGGACGAAGGCCAGGATGGGCTCCGCCAGCTTTGTCGTATCCAACGACCCCTTGGCGCCGACGGTGACCAACGTCGCGCTGGCATCCACGCCAAGCTCGAAGCCCGCGCTCTTCCTGAATTTCTCCAGCGCCGCATCCTTCATGAACATCAGAATCAGCGCGGTCTTTTTCGCCCCGATCTGAAAGCCGAAAGAGGCGGCAGCGGTGTTGTAGTACTCGACGGTCTTGCCGTTGATGCGCAGGGCGCCGTCGCCGTATTCCGCGCCGAAGATAAATCCCGCCTTGTAGATGGCGGGAAACACCAGAACGCCCTTCGCGGTTTTGAGGAATTCGTCGGAGCCCGTGATCTTTTCGGAAAAATCTTTCAGCGTCACGCCCACATCGGCATCAATGGTTTTGGCATCGGCGGCCCTGGCCGAAGCGGGCAACAGACCAAGGCCCATCGCCATGAAGACGACGGTCAGCAGGATGGTTTGCTCGATCGGGCGGTCGGCAAACATAGGCGCCTCCTCTCGGTACGTCGTGAGCGATCACGGTGGAGCATTGACTTCCTTGGTCGAACGGCTCGCGTGGCAGACCGCAGCACCCGGCCTAAAAAGACTGCGTAGCGGAATGATACTCGCAGGCCGGCTGATGAACAAGGGGTTGCCGTCCGCATTGTTGCTGCAGTCGGTGATTGGCGTGTCGGGCTGCACGGCGTCGCCGCCTCTTTCACCCTTACGCTCCAAAGACAGCGTTGCGCCGCAGGCTACGCACTGAGTCTCAGCAAGAGGGCTGCGTCGTGGCATTGCATGTGCCGCTGCCGATCGTGCTATACTCCGTCCCGCCTATTAGAGAATATGGGCTGTTTCGTGGTTCACTCATCTCACAATAGGAGGTTCGCATGGCAAAAAATCTGTTGGTCGTGTCACTTGCGGCGTTCATCCTGGTCTATGGCAATCTGGCCTTGGCGATGAACCCGGACAACGGACCCGGTTGCGGCTTGGGGAAGTTGGCCTGGGGGGACTATAAAAATCAGAAGAGCATCGCCCCGCAGGTCATGATGGCCACGACCAACGGAACCTTCGGGAGCCAGACGTTCGGAATCAGCAGCGGCACGTCCGGTTGCACGAATGATGGCAGCGTGATGGCGCAGCACAAAACCACGCTCTTTGCCGAGTTGAACTTCGAAGACCTGTCCCAAGAAATGGCCCAGGGCCGCGGCGAGCACCTGGCCTCGCTGGCAACGCTGATGGGCGTGCCGGCCGACCAGCAGGCTGCTTTCTTTGCGTTGAGCCAGGAGCGGTATCAGGAGATCCTGCAAGCCGGGCAGACCTCCACCGCGGCGCTGCTGACCGCGCTGCACGACGCGATGGCCCAGCATCCGGTGCTGGCTAAGGTTTCCACCCGCTAAGCGTTTTGAGGCTCCCGGCTTTGAGGCCGGGAGCCTCTTTTTGCTTCATTCTCTTCGTGGAAGAGCGAGTGCCCCTCGCGTTTCCTTGATCCTCTCTGCCGTGCGCCCGCATACTTTCTTGGAGATCCGCTTTCCAAGCTGTGTTAAAGTTTTCTCTCATGAGTCAACGTGATAAGCTGCTGGCTCGAATCCTGACGGGAGCTTCGGATGCGAACATTCAGTTTGATGACATGTGTCAATGACTGCGACGCTTGGGATTTGATGAGCGCGTCCGGGGAAGTCATCACATTTTCAGGAAAGTCGGTGTTGAAGAAAAGATCAACCTACAGCGTGACGATGGCAAAGCCAAGGTCTACCAAGTGCGCGCGGTGCTCCTGAAGCATGCGTTGGAGGCGAAGACTGATGCACAAGTATGAAATCATTATCTACTGGAGCAAGGAAGACCAAATCTTTGTGGCTGAAGTGCCGGAACTGGCCGGGTGTATGGCGCACGGTTCTACGCAGGAAACAGCTCTTCGTGCGGCCAATGAAGCCATTCAGTTGTGGATCAGCACGGCCAAGGAATTCGGCGACCCGGTGCCTGAGCCCAAAGGCCACCGTCTCATGCTGGCCTAAGCATGCGGTTGTCTCATTGCCGACAGATCCCGCAGTTGAAGCCCTTCCCCTATCCTGTCTGATCTTTCCCGCATGACCTGCATTAGCTCGCGAAGTTCTTGGGGACGTGTGCTGTTCTTCCCGCTGCTCCCTCTGTTGCTTGTATCTGCCCCGGCGGAGGCCGTTGAAATGGTACGGCACGACTATCCGGGCGAACTGATCCAGCGCGCAGCCCAAGCCAAGCTAGCCGACCAGCGCGAATGGCATCTCCTGCTCCATTACAAACCCAATCTTCTCGGCGGAGTGACCAGCGAAGCGGACGACCCGGGATTTTTCCTCTCGCCCGCCGGCAAGACCGATCCCCAGGCCGAACTGGCAGCCACGCTGACGCAGTTCTTTTCGGACGAGCTCGTCGGCCGCTCTAAGCAACCGGCCCAATGCGCCTTCGTTGCCCGCTACCACTGGATGAAAGAGAAGCTGGCCTTCGACGACCGCCGCCTGCCTCCACTGCGCTGCGAACGGTTCGACCATTGGTTCACGGAGATGAACGCCCAGTCCCTGACGATGATTTTTCCCTCCTCCTTCATGAACAACCCCGCCTCCATGTTCGGCCATACGTTTCTGCGCGTGGATCGGAAAGGCCAGACCGAGCAGACCCGCATTCTGGCCTACACGATCAATTATGCGGCGGACGCCCCGCCGGACCCGGGATTTTCCTATGCGATCAACGGGCTCTTCGGCGGCTATCAGGGTTTCTTCTCCACGATTCCCTATTATTTGAAAGTGCAGGAGTATCGGGACATCGAGAACCGGGACATCTGGGAATATCGGCTGAACCTGACCGACGAGCAGATTCGCCGGCTCCTCATGCATGCCTGGGAGCTGGGCAACGCCTATTTCGATTACTTCTTTCTGAAAGAGAACTGTGCCTATCACATCCTGTCCCTGCTGGAATATGCCAACCCGGAGTGGCACCTCACGGACCGGTTCCTGCTGTTTACCATCCCGGCCGACACGATCCGGGCGTTGATCGAGCAACCTGGCTTGGTCGGCGAGGTCGCCTACCGGCCGTCGCGGAGCACACAGATCAGGCGCAAACGGGAGGCGCTGACCGAGGAGGAGATGCGCTGGTTCCAGCGGATCATCGCGGACGTGGCGGTCGTCAAATCGGAGCCGTTCGCGTCGCTTCCCTTGGCGCGCCGCGCCTTCGTGTTGGACCTAGCGTCCGACTACTTCCGCTATCGCAGCGTCACCGACGAATCCCATGCGGAGCGCCACAAGGAGGCGAATCGGGCCGTCTTGCTGGCCCGTAGCGAGCTGAAAATCAGCTCGGAGGATTTCCATGTCGAACCCTATGTTGTCTCGCCGGAGCAGGGCCATGAAACGTCGCGGGCTGGGCTGGGCCTCGGTTGGCGTCGCGGACAACTGTTCGAAGACCTGAGCATCCGCGCTGCGTATCACGATCTGCTCGACCCGGACAAGGGGTATAGTCCGGATTCGCAGATCGAGATCGTCTCGGTCAGCCTGCGCCACTATCAGCTGCATAACCAGGCCAGGCTGGAGAAGCTCACGCTGGCCAATGTCGTCTCCCTGGCGCCGTTGGACCGAGATTTCAGGGCCCCCTCGTGGAAAGTGAACGTCGGCTGGGAGACCGTCAATCGGCCCGGCTGCGGCTACTGCGGCAATATGAATATCAACGGCGGCCTTGGCGGGGCGGTCGAGAGCCAGCTCTGGCGGCGGGTCGTGGCGTTTGCCTTCGCCGAAGTGGACGCCAACTGGAGCCATGCCTACCGGGAAAATCACCGGATCGGCGGCGGAGGGACGGCCGGCTTGTTGGCGACGCTGACGGACCGTTGGAAAGTTTTAGCCTCCACGACGTATTTGAAATATCCGCTGGGCTACCGGTCGGAGGATTTTCGCTACTTCGTCGGCACTAGGTATACGCTGGACCAGAATCTCGCGCTACGGTTCGAGTTCAACCGCCGCTATGACGACAGCGAGGCGGTGTTCTATGTCCAAGCGTTTTTCTGAGAAGAAGCCATCAGCCGCCAGCAATCAGCCATCGGCTCATGGGGGAGAATCGGCATTGACCCGGCGAAGCGGTAGCGGCAGGCGGCTCTGTGGCTAGGGTCCCGCCTTGCGCTCCCACTGCTTGTGTGCTTCGATGTCGGCCTTGATCTGTTCCGAGATGGGCGGAGGCTTGTAGCCTTGGATGGCGGCGACGCGGTCCTCGGCGGTATAGACGATGACCGACCGCTCTTTGTGCCCTTGAAAGAACTCGATGCACGTGAGAATCGGTTCGGCCAGCAAAAACGTCGCGAGGTCAATGTATACGTTCAGCAAGGCCCGGTGGCCGTTGGGCGAATTACCCATTTCGTATTCGTAGGCGTCTTCACGCTGGCCGCTCTCGATGGCGCGCGAAGCGGTGGGCGCGCCGAGTTGAATTTCCACTTGTTTGCGAGACGATCCGACTTCGAAGGCCTCAAAATTTGGTTCCTGGTGGCCGCTCAAGGCCATGGCCACCGAGCAGCCTGACAAGGTCAGCAGTAGATAGGGCATGGCCAGGAACCGAATCGCTATCATGATCGCCTCCTGTCGGATGAGCTGCGGCAGTAATGGGGTAGTAGTGTGCTATGTGTTGGTACATAAGTCAATATTGGCCGGCCAGCCAATGCCCGGCCGGCCATTCATCGTCTTGGGAAGGGTTGTTGTCCGATGAGCCTGCTTGACCGGTTCTTCGTCTACCATCCGGCGCCCTGGATTGACCGGGACTGGGCCCGTGTCAGCGGATTGCCGCTGCAGGAGGTTTGGTTTCAGGCGGAGGACGGCACGAAACTATTCGGCTGGTACGTGGAGAATCGGACGACGCCTGTGGTTCTGCTCTGGTGTCACGGCAACGCGGGGAACATCATCCACCGGCTGGAGAACCTCGTCGAACTGTACCGCTGGGGCTTCTCCGTCTTGCTCTTCGATTATCGCGGCTATGGGCGCAGCCAGGGCCGCCCCACCGAGGAGGGGATGTACCAGGATGCGCTGGCCGCCTATGACTATCTCTCGAGCGAGAGGCAGGTCGCCCCGGAGCGACTGCTCCTCTTCGGGCGCTCCCTGGGCGGGGCTGTGGCCAGCCACGTGGCCTCCAAAAAACCGGCGGCCGGGCTGATCCTGGAGTCGGTCTTTCCCTCCGTCGCCACGGTGGCCCGCGCCCACTACTTCGGGCTGCCGGTGGACTGGTTGCTGGGGGCGGAGTTCAACTTGGCCGACCGGCTGGCGGCTCTGTCCATGTCCGTTCTGGTCATTCATGGCGACCGGGACAACATTGTTCCGATCGAGCTGGGCCGGCAGGTGTTCGAAGCGGCGAGGGAGCCCAAGGCTTTTTATTTGGTGCCGGGGGCGGACCACAACGACCTCTCTATGATCGGCGGGCGGGCTTATTTCCAACGGCTGCGGCAGTTTGCGGAACAGGTCGTGAAGGTGAGGTGAGCGCTCCAATTCAAACAGCAGTTGGCTCTCCAGGCGCTCTTTTGGTACAGTGAGCAGGGCTTGAAGGGTCTTTGCCAAGAACGAGAGGCCGTTGCAGAATAGGAGGTCGCAGTGCAGGATAAGCTAACGATCCGGTGGCTGTTCGGTGCGGGATTTGCGCTGGGGCTGGTCGGCTTGAGCGGATGCGCCACCGGTTCCGGTTCCCTGGGGAGCCTCGAGGCAACCTTGGGCCTGCCCTCCGTGACCGCGTCGGTGACGGTCGGAGCGGATGGGGACGGACGAAGCCTGAGGGAGGCGCTTCCCGGCGTCACGCTCCCGGCCTTCCCGTCGGGAGGCCAGTCCGAGACGCGCGCCTCCGGCAGCGATCAAGCCAAGAGCCAGGCCGCCCCGCTGGTGCTGGCCCAGGCCGACGGGTTCAGCCATCTTGGCCCCCATGACGAGAGCCCGGTTCACCCGGCCGCTCCGCCGCCTCCGGTTGAGCAGGCCGTTGAGCCGCCCGCCCAAGCAACCGCGCCGCCGCCCCAAGCCGAACCGCCCGTTGAGTCAACAGGCGAGCCGGCCAAAGGTGAGAACTACGATCCGTTCGCCAAGGCCGACGGCTCGGCCGACGGGATGGAAGAATACGATCCCTGGGAACCGTTCAATGTCCGAATGTTCCAGTTCAACCGCAAACTGGACGAATGGATCGTCAAGCCGGTGGCGACGGTCTATGACGGCATTGTGCCGGACGGAGCGGAACAGGGGCTCATGAACATCTTCCACAACATGCGCACCGTGCCCCGCCTGCTGAACAACCTGTTTCAGGGCAAGTTCAAGGGGGCGGGGATCGAGTTCGGCCGGTTTCTCCTGAACACCTCCTTCGGCTTGGGCGGCTATTTCGATTTCGCGAAGGAAGCCTACGGGATCGAAACGCCGGACGAAGATTTCGGCCAAACCCTCGCCACCTACAAGACGAAGCCCGGCCCCTATCTGGTGGTCCCGATCCTCGGTTCCTACACGGTCCGTGATGTGAGCGGCTTCGTGGTCGATTTGGTCCTCGACCCCTTCAACATCCTGCTGTTTCCCTTCGTGGACATCAACGGATGGCCGCAAGTGGTGACCAACGGCGACACGGTCACCTTCGCGCAGATCGGCATCCGCGCCGGCTACATGACGAATGAGCGCGCCATCAACATCGAGACGACCTTCGAAGGCGTGGAAGGTACCGTCGTGGACCTCTACGGGGCGGTCCGTAACGCCTATCTCCAAAAGAGAGCGAGGGCGATCCGGGAATAACAGGCCGTTGAAACCTGTCCTTGCAGGTGCTGCTGAATGCTCAAAGCAGGATGTGAATGGGTCAGGGGCCGCGCAGGGGAGGGTGACGGAGGGGTGCTCCTCCGTCACGCGGTCACGGTACGATGACGCCTAATTCCCGGCCCACCTTGGCGAAGGTTTTGACGGCCTGCTCCAATTGCTCGCGGCTCAACGCTGCCGACAGCTGCACCCTGATCCGCGCCTGCCCTTTCGGGACCACCGGGTAACTGAAGCCGACCACGTACACGCCTTCCTCGAGCAGCCGATCGGCCATCCGTGTGGCTAGCGCCGCGTCGCCCAACATGATCGGGACGATCGGATGTTCGCCCTGCGTCACGGTGAATCCGAGGCCGGTCAGTTGCGTCCTGAAAAATGCCGTGTGTGCGCGCAACAGGGCTCGGAGGGCTTCCCCTTGCGCCACCAGTTTGAGGGCTTGCCACGCCGCCGCCGTGATCACCGGCGGGAGCGCGTTCGAGAACAGGTAGGGGCGGGAGCGCTGGCGCAGGAGCTCGATGATTTCCGCGCGGCCCGAGGTGAATCCGCCGGAGGCCCCGCCCAGCGCCTTGCCCAACGTGCCAGTGATCAGGTCCACCCGGTCGGCCAGGCCGAAATGATCGGGCGTTCCGCGTCCGGACTGGCCGAGGACTCCCGTGGCGTGGCTGTCGTCCACCAGGACGGCTGCGTCGTAGCGCTCCGCCAGGCTGACGATCTCCGGCAGCCGGGCCAGATGCCCGTCCATTGAGAAGACCCCGTCGGTGGCGATCAAGCGCAGGCGGCAGGCCGACGCTTGTTTGAGGGCCGTCTCCAACTCACCCATGTCCGAATGGCCGTAGCGGAACCGTTGCGCCTTGCAGAGGCGGATGCCGTCGATCAGGCTGGCGTGGTTCAGTGCGTCGCTGATCACCGCGTCCCGCTCGTCCAGCAGCGTTTCGAACAGGCCGGTGTTCGCATCGAAACAGGAGCCGTAGAGGATCGTATCGGCGGTCCCCAGGAACGTCGAGAGGGCTTGCTCCAGGCGCTTGTGGAGGTCCTGCGTGCCGCAGATGACGCGCACCGAGGCCATGCCGTAGCCGTGGTGCTGCAGCCCCTCGGCCGCGGCTTTCAGGACTTCCGGATGGTTGGCTAGTCCCAGGTAGTTGTTGGCGCAGAGGTTGAGGACGGTGTCCGGCGCGTGCCCGCGGCCGGAGGCGACCCGAATCTGCGCCCCTTGCGGGCCCAACAACTGCCGCTCCGTTTTGTACAGGCCTGCCGCGCGAATCTCGGCGAGCTGCGTGTCAATGACCGGCTTGAAGGTTCCGTATGCCATAGGCGCTCCCCCAGTACTATGTTCATTTTGTCAAAAAACACCAACGATCAATCGATCAATGCGACTAAAACAGTTGAAATATCGGCAAAGTATTCTGTTTGCAGGAGCCGGAGTCTCTTTAGCATGCCGCACTAGCAGGCTGTTGACACACTATTGCTGCACCCCGGGAATAGCTTGGCCTGGGTCACAGACGGGATGAGAGAACCCCACAGGGTGTTAGGCCGCCTTCTCACCCACCCACCACGCACGTGCCGAGACGCGCGCTGTTCCCGTGGCACGGCCGCAGCGAGCGAAGAGGCGAATCGTACTCTTTGCCATGCGGCGGCATGAGTGTAAGGGGCAGGAGAGGCGGGAGTCTCCCCTCACGCTTCATGACCGGTTACGGGAAGAGCACTACTTTTCCGCACTGTCCCGATTGGATCAGGTCGAAGCCTTGCGCGAAGTCGGCCAGCGGCAGCCGGTGGGTGATGACCGGCCGGATGTCCAGCCCGGCCTTGAACAGCCCTGCCAGCCGGTACCAGGTGTTGAACAGTCGCCGGCCGGTCACGCCGTAGACGCGAATCCCTTTGAAAATGATCTCGTTGGGCAGGTCGAAACAGACTGGCCCGGTGGGAATGCCGAAGAGGGTCACGCGCCCCCCGTTTTTCACGGATCGAAACGCCTGGTGCAACGCGCCGGGATCGCCGGACATCTCGAGCGCACAGTCCACCCCCTCCCCGCCCGTGAGGTCCAGAATCGCGCCGGCGATGGCTTCGGGCCGGTCGGTATTCGCATTCAACACATGGTCGGCGCCCACTTGCTTGGCTAGGCCCAGCCGGTATTCGCTGATGTCGGTCGCCAGGATCACGGAGGCTCCGGCCACGCGGGCCACGGCCGCCGCAAAGAGGCCGGTGGGGCCGCAGCCACTGATCAGGACCGAGCAACCGGAGAGGTCTTCGACCAGTGCCGCATAGACCGCATTCCCCAGGGGCTCCTGCACGCAGGCCAGCTCCGGGGGAATGTCCGGGGAGGTTTTCCAGAGGACCCGTTCGGGAAGCGCGACATACTCCGCGTAGGAGCCGTCCACGTCGATGCCCAGCAGGCGGTAGGTCTGGCACACATGGGCTTGGCCGGTCCGGCACTGGAAGCATTGGCCGCAGGTGATGTGGGATTCGGCCGCGACATAGTCTCCGGGCCGGACCGACGAGACCCCGTCGCCCAGCTCCACCACCTCGCCGCAGACTTCGTGGCCGAGGATGCGGGGCGGGTGGATGCGCCCCCTGGCCCACTCATCCCAGCGGTAGACGTGCGCGTCGGTTCCGCAGAGGCTGGTGGCCTGCACCCGGACCAGCACCTCGGCCGGCCCGGGGTGGGGATCGGGCACCTCCAGCAAGGTCAGGCCCGGCTCCGGCTTGGTTTTGACGAGCGCGTTCACGATGGACTCCGGGCTCATTATCGCACAGCCGTTCCATACGCGCCATGACACATGCGTGCCATGCTCTTGACCCTCCGACCAGGGCCGGGTAGTCTGCCGCCTGTCCATCGTTGACGGTGATCCGAACAAGGCAAGGAGGAATCTATGGGACGAAGGCGACGAAGCAAGGCCGGCTGGCAGGCGGCGCTGGGGCTGATGCTGGGCCTGGTGCTCGGGCTCGATCAGTCGGCCCTGGCCGAGACGGCTCGGTACGATGTGGATCGGGACCATAGCGCGATCGAGTTTCGGGTGGCGCACATGGTGGTCTCCAAGACCCAGGGGCGGTTCACGGACTACAGCGGCTTCATCGAGATGGACCCGGAGGCGCTCACGGTCAAGACGATCGACGCGACGATCAAGACGGCCTCGGTCAATACGAACCACGAGAAGCGGGATGCGCACCTGCAGGGACCGGACTTCTTCAACGTGGAGCAGTTTCCGACGATGACCTATAAGCTGAAATCCTACCGCAAGGTCGGTGAGGACTACCAGGCCGTGGGCGAGCTGACTTTGCTGGGCGTGACCAAGGAGATCACGCTGGTCGGGAAATTCAACGGGGTGGCCAAGGACCCCTGGGGCAACATCCGCGCGGGCTTCACGGCGGAGGGGAAGCTGAACCGCAGAGAGTTCGGGATGAACTGGAGCAAGACCTTGGACAGCGGCGGGCTGGTCGTGGGCGACGAAGTCTTCATCAAGCTGGACATCGAGTGCATCAAAGCCAAATAGGTCGGCGAGAGGCCGGCGCGTTCCCTCCGGAATGCGGACGCACGCGGCTCTTCACGGCATCCTTCCGGAAGAGATAGGTATGGTACGGTGAAGCTCATGCAGCAGCGGCTTATCCTGACGGTGATCGGGATCATCTGGATGGTCGGCGCGGGCCAGGCCGTCGCGCTGGAGTTCACCGCCGATCAGTATACGCGGATCAACGGCCACAGCCGGAAGGCGAATCTCTACTACCGGGACGATAGGTGGCGGCTGGAACACCATGACCTGGGGCCGGTGAACGTCACGATCGTGCGCAAAGACAAGCAGGTCATGTGGCTCCTGCTCTCGCGCATGAAGCATTTCAAGACGATGCCCTACGATCCCGAACAGGCGCCCAAAGTCGCGGAGCGGCTGGAGGGGGAGATCGCGCGGGAAGAGATCGGGACGGAAACCCTTGACGGGCACCCCACGACCCTGTATCAAGTGACGGTCCGGCAGGGAAGCCGGGACATTGCCTATTATCAATGGCTGGCCAGCGATATCCGGTTCCCGCTGAAACTGGCGCGCAAGGACGGCAGTTGGACCGTGGAATACAAGAACGTGAAGCTGCGCAAAGTGACGGATTATCTATTTCAGTTGCCGGTGAATTTTCAGCCGCTGGAACGGTTCGATGAGCCGGTCACGAAGGACGATGTGAAGCCGGCGATGTGAAGCGGTCGTGATTTTCAGGGAGGAATGGAAAGACGCATCATGAACAAGAAGAGTGTGACTATCGTTGGGTTGCTGGTTGCGGTGCTCTGCGGGGGCGGGCTCGCCCGTGGAGAAGGGGTCGACGTGGCGGATATCACGGTCGAATGGACGCTGGCCGGCAAAGCACTGGCAGCCGAACGGGCGAAATTGCCGGCCAAAGACGAGATGGTGTCGGTTCCGGAAGGCTGGTTCCTGATGGGCAGCAACAAAAAAGAGGACCGGTATGCCTATCTGACGGAGATGCCGCAACGCAGGGTGTTTCTGGATGCCTTCGACATCGACAAGTATGAAGTCACGACGGTGCAGTTCCTGAAATTTGTGCTGGCCATGGGCCGGTCGCCGTTGATCGACTGGCGTTACGATGGAGGCAATTTCCAGGACACCATGGCCCATCACCCGGTCATGCACGTTTCCTGGTTCGATGCCGAGGCCTATTGCACATGGGCCGGGAAGCGGCTGCCGACCGAAGCCGAATGGGAGAAGGCGGCGCGGGGCGAAGACGGCAGGATCTATCCCTGGGGGAGTCAGGCGGCCGGGCTGAGCCGCTCGAATTTCGGCCGGACGGGGTTGTCCGGGCCGGTCCGAGATCGCCCGGAGCGGCTCTTGCTCTATCCGCCGATCATCTCCGTGGACAAGTACGACAATGCGGTCAGCCCGTACGGGTTATTCCAAACGTCGGGCAACGTGGCCGAATGGGTGGCCGACTGGTATGACAAGGACTATTACAAGACGGCGCCCGATCGCAATCCGAAAGGTCCGGAGAAGGGAACGCAGAAGAGTTTCCGCGGCGGAGGCTGGATCGACAGCACCCCCAGCGTGCGCGCCGCTCAGCGGAATGGGACCGATCCCAACACCAAGATGAACTGGCTGGGCTTCCGGTGCGCCACCGATGCGTCGGCTGCCGCGCACCCGACGGGGTTACGCTGACCGCTTGCGGGCGAGTATCGCGCCGGCCTGTTCGCTGCTTTCCTTGACCAGGATGCCCATCTTGGGGTGGGAAGGCTCCACATCCACAGGCCAGCCGTGGACGCGCAGCCGCTCGCTGGCCGTGGGGCCGATGGACGCCACGAGCATCCGGGCCAGGGCCTGCCGGAACGACGGCGCGTGCCCCTCGTGCGTCAGCAGGTGCATCACATGCTCTACCTGAGCCGCGTTGGTGATCAGCAGGACGTCAACCTCGCCGACTTGGATGCGCGTCAGGACTTCCCGCAAGGGCCCGACATCCTCGGGCAGGGCCCAACGATAGACCGGGATGCATGTCACCTCAGCCCCCCGTTCCCGCAATCCTCGCAATAGTTCTCCGTTCGACACCCCATATTCCTGGACCGCGATCCGGAGGCCGCGCAAGGGCCGGTCTGCATCAAGGGCTTGCAGCAGGTCCCGCCAGGTGTTCGGATCCGGCACGGTGATCGCGGGCGTGAGCCCGAGGGCTTTGAGGGCGGCGACCGGTTTGGGACCTCGGGCCACGAGGCAGGTTTTGGCCAACGCCGCGGTGACGGCCTGTGGTGCATAGCCCGTACGGAGGACCTCGACGAGCGCCGTGGCGCCGACGCCGGTCAATAGGACGAGCACGTCGATCGCTCCGTCGAGGAGGCGACGGCCGAACGCCAGCGCCTCGGCGTTGCTCTCGATCGGAATCTCCCGCAACGCCGGCGCGACCAACGGCTGTCCGCCGTGGCGGCTGATCAAGCGGGACATTTCTTCGGCCATCCGGCCTTCGAACGACGCGACGCGCAGGCCATTGAAGCCGGAGGCACCCATTACTCCGCCGGGGCGTCGGCCGCGCAGCGGAAGCCAGTCGATTCGTTGCGGATCAGCGGATCGCTTTTCACGCGCGTGAAGATCCGAACCAGCGGGGTCTCGACCTGCCAGCCGGAGCTCCGGAGCACTTTGTGCGTTCCGCTCTCCGGACCCTGGGGATTACGCGGCGGGCTCTTTTCATAATAGGCTGGGTCATACCAGTCGGCGACCCATTCCCAGACGTTCCCCGCCATGTCGTAGGCGCCGAAGGGGCTCTTGCCGGCCTCGTAACTGCCGACCGGCATGAGGGTCTTTTCCCCCTGCCAGCGCTGGTTGAAGTTCAGGTGCTTGTGGGTGGGCTCGACGTTGCCCCAGGGAAAACGGCGTGACTCGGTCCCGTGGGCGGCCTTCTCCCATTCGGCTTCGGTCGGCAGCCGCTTGCCAGCCCACTTGCAGTAGGCCTCCGCGTCGTACCAGTCCACGTTGATCACCGGCCGGTCGCTCACCGACTCCGGCATCAGCGAGCCTTGCCACAGGTTACGCTTGGGGTCCTGGGGATGCTGGGGCAGCCGGTAACCCGTGGCCTTGATGAACTCCAGGTACCGCCCGTTGGTCACCTCGAACTTGTCGATATAATACTTATCCAGGGAGACATCGTGGCGGGGATATTCGTCCCGCCCACCGTCCCGGTCGCCCTTGGGCACGCCCATGGGGAAGGGGCCGGCCGGCACCGGGACCATGGGGGCGCCATCCTTGCCGACGAGGTCGGCGCCCTTGGCGGCGTCGCTCGACGGGGGACCGGATGCCGGCGGTTCGGCCGATGCCCGGCCGCCGAGGCCGAGCGCACAGACGATGACGGCCAATGTGACTGCATGTTTCGTGGATGACATGACACTCCTTTTGTTCGCAGGCCTCGAGAATCGGGATGATGGTATCACAGCCTCTTGGCTGAATCGACTGTCAAGCGCGAGGCTCTGTCCAACGGCTTGGACAGGGGTCGGCACAAAGCAAATTGCGACAAATTTCAGATTGACCTGCTCGCGCCTCACGCCTACTATGAGTTCCGCTGAACAAGCCTGATGAAGGGGGTTGCGCCTTGGTGGCGTCCGGTATTAAAGGGCTCTGGCATCTGGCCTTACGGGTAAAAGACTTGTCCCGCTCACGGGCCTTCTATGAGGGGCTGTTCGGGATGGCCGTCATCTGGGCGCCGGATCCGGACAACCTCTATTTGAGTTCCGGACGCGACAACCTGGCCTTGCATCAAATTCCGCCGGGGGAGGTGTCCCGGTACCAGGCGTCGCAGGGCCAGCTCCTGGATCATCTCGGGATCGTGGTGGACTGTCCGGAGTCGGTGGATCGCTTGTTTCAGCGCGTGGAGCGAGACGGCATCCCGATCGTCCATCGCCCGCGGCGTCACCGCGATGGGAGTTATTCCTGTTACATCGCCGACCCGGATGGCAACACCGTCCAAATTTTGTATGAGCCGACGATCAGTCGGAGCCAGACATAGCGGATCATGGGGCAGGAACAATGAGTCATCTCTGGAATAGCCTGCGTAGCGACCAGTACCTCGGTCTGGTTCCCTGGGCCTGGGTCCAACTGGAGAGCGCGGAGCCTCCCGGCCCCTTTCCCTTTATCGGGGGCGTGGCGCCGGAGGTCGTCGCCAGCTTGCAGGAAGCCCACAGTTTGCTGTTGAGTGCGATCGAAACCGCGATCAGCGATGTGTTTTCCCGCCGGGCGCTGCTGGACGATCCCTCCCTGCGCGCGAGATTGGAGGACGCCTATGCGGAACTCGTCGCCTCGCGCCCGCACCTGAGCGCCCACATCCGTTGCGGGCGTCGCCCCGACGGGACGTTCCAGTGGGAGTTCCCGCTGGACCAGACGAAATCGGCGGCCATGACCTATACGGGCTTGCGTCTCTTCAATGCGGTGAAGCGGCAAGCCATGCCGATCCCGTTCGACCGGCCCATCGCTCCGGCGATCGGGAAGCTGCTGGGCTTTCTGGACGGCAGCTATCGAGTTGCCGAGGTGAAGACGGTGGTGACCGCGTCCGGGCGCGAGGCGGAGCGGCATTTGACACGCGTGCTGGAGGCGCTGAAGACCCAGGATTGCTTGAGCGTGACGGACAAGGCTCAGGTGCGGGGCCAGTGGCTGGCGACGACGGGAGACCAGGATTTGGTCCATCTGGGCCATGCGTCGCTGCTCTATCGGGCGCAAGAGAAATTCCTGCTCTTCGATCCCTGGTTGATGCCCTGGTTCGCCGAGTCTCCGGTGCCCTCGCTCTGGACAACGCTCTTGCCTCGGCCGGCCGCGGTCTTTCTCTCGCATGACCATGACGACCACGTGGACCCGCGCACCCTCCTGCACCTCCCCAAAGACATCCCGATCATCATCCCCAGCCGGCGGAACCGCCGGACCCTGTATTTCGACTATCTGTCGTTGCTGCGGGAGTTGGGCTTTACCCAGGTGATTGAGCTGGCGCATGGAGAAGCCTGGCATTTTGAGGGGGGCGTGGTCGTGTCCGTGCCCTTTTTCGGAGAAGATCCCTGCGATTTGGAGATGCCCCGTAATTGCTATCTGATCACGGATCGGGGGCGAAACACCCTCATTCACGTGGATAGCGGGCCGACGAACAACGGCCGTTCGGCGCTGAAAGACGGGGTGATCGACGGGCTGGTCGGGAAATACGGGCCGATCGCCACCCTCTGCGCTTCCCAGCAACAATTACTGGAATTGCGGTCTTATGCAGCCCATGCCTGCCTGTCCCACCCGGGACGGTGGCTGGAGGCAGGAGAAAACGGCTACCTCACCAACGGGTACCTAGCGGATCTGGCCGCCGCGGCCAAGGCCCGCCTGTTCGTCTCTTATGCAACCGGCGGAGCCGACTGGTACCCGGACCACTTGTCCTTCATGTTCAGCCGGCGGAATCCGGCCCGTACCGCCCTCCTGACCGCCAACTGGGAACCACCAGGCGATCTGCAATCCAAACTGGCCCCGACCGGCTGCGCCTATCACTACAGCCAGGCCCTTGATCGGTTTCGGCCTGCCGCCGATGGGGGCACGCAGGTCGTTTCTGGTACTGAAGCCCTGGCTCCTGTTCCCTTGTACTGTTTGGACCACGGACAGCCGCCGTTCCTGAAATAGTCCCCCTCCGGCTCATCTGCTTAGGGAACCTCTGAACAAATGCCTTTTTTGAGGCGCCCCCCGTCGGTCGGCCATACGGCTGGGAGTCCGTGGGGACTCCACCCACTCCCCGCGTCCCTTTCGCCAGGGCGGTGGATCGCTGGTTACCGGACGGAGGGCTCCGGAATCGGAGCCTAGCCGCCGGGCAGGAGCACGCGGCGACGGACGAGGAACAGATTCGCGAGCGCACAGGTGACGAGTAAGCGATGCGTATTCTTGTAGAGGCCCCGGTAGCGCCCCTTCGTGAAGCCAAAGATGCGCTTGATGACCCCGATGGCATGCTCGACCTTGGCCCGGACTTTGGCTTTCGTGCGATTCTTTCCACGTGTGATCGCATCCACTGCTCCGCCGTATCGATATCGGCGGAGCGTGAAGTCCCGCGCCTGCGGGGCGTACTGCCGAATCACGGTCGTCTGCCCCCGGTAGGCTTGGTCGCCGTACACCCGCGTCTCGCGGCCGTGCAAGAGCATTGGCAACACCGTCGCGTCCGCCACGTTCGCGGCAGTGGCCGTCACGGCATGGATCAGTTTCGTCTGACTGTCCACGCCGACATGCGCCTTCATCCCGAAATACCACTGTTTGCCCTTGGCCGTCTGGTGCATTTCCGGGTCCCGCGCCTGGGCGGCGCGGCCCGAACGGCGCCGGGCGGTCGAGAATCGACGGCTGGTCGCCGAGATCCGAGCGATCCATGCGGAGTCGCGGGGGACCTATGGCAGTCCGCGGGTCCATGCAACGCTCCAAGCCCAGGGGCAACGGGTTGGCGTCAAGCGGGTGGCTCGGTTGATGCGCGCCAGTGCCATCCGGGCCAAGACGGTCATGAAATGGCGAGCGACCACGGATTCGTCTCATCAGCATCCCGTGGTGCCGAACCGGCTTAATCGTCAGTTCGCGGTGGCGCAACCCAATCGGGTGTGGGCGGGCGACATATTGCGTGTCTCTTGACTTTTATTTAGAAAAATGCGAGAAGAAATCGCTCATGGGATCCGTTTCCATTGTCCGGTAAAGTACGCTTGCTTGTCGCCTCTTATTGAATAGATGAGGGGTTGCACTGGCCCGGCAATAAGTTTGAGATTCATAAGAGTTTTCCGATAATTGCACAACAACGAGGCACTCTGAAGAGAGAGCTATCCCCCCGTGTTTTCTCACGCCGTAGGCCAATAGATGATTGTGTGACTCCTCAGGGGGTGAGTCGCTCACCTCGGGTCACTAGATAAGGGCTGATTCCCGTGGCCTGTGGTCATGTGGCAATTGCAGCACAGTTAGTGCGAGCTCTTCAATTGGCGAGGGGCTGTCTGTCGGTCAGGACTACGCAGGGCGGCATGCATTCTCCGCTCCTTATTGAGCGGAGAATGGAGGTCGTCGGTTTTTTCCATACTGTAAGTGAGAGGGCGAAGCTGTGCCTGAGACAGGGGGGCGCCCGCAGTGGTATGCACTCCGGACACGATCACGGCATGAAAAACTGGTCCGAGATCGATTAAAAAGTCAGGGCGTCGAGCAGCTTCTTCCCACGCTCATGCGGGTAAGCCAGTGGAAGGATCGCAAGAAAATCATTGAGGTGCCGCTGTTTTCTGGCTATTGCTTTGCTCATTTTCTGTGGAAAGAAAGAATTTCGGTGCTTGAAGTTCCGGGAGTTGTGCAAATCGTGGGAAGGGGGAACTCTCCCGATCCTCTGCCAAATAATGAAGTTGGGGCGCTTAGGAGGCTGGTCGATAGCTCCCTTTGCTATGATGCGCATCCGTACCTTCGTCAAGGGATGATGGTTAGGGTCATCCGAGGCCCACTAGAAGGGATCAGCGGGATTCTGCTTCGAAAAGAAAAACACTATCGGCTTTTGATCTCGGTTCACTTGATCAAGCAAGCCGCCGCAGTCGAAATCGATGCGGCCGACGTTGTTCCTGCCTAATACGCCTCAGGATTAATCGGTGACATCTTCTAAAATGGTTCTTGTTACTGGTGCAGGGGGCTTCATCGGCTACCATGTATGTAAAAGTTTGCTGGGCCGCGGTGACCAGGTGGTGGGTCTCGATAATCTCAATGATTATTATGACTTACGCCTTAAGGAAGCGCGTCTGGCCAAGCTCACGTCGGATGAGCGGTTCCAGTTTGTCAAGCTTGATCTTGGCGACCGGCAAGGGATGGAGCGCTTTTTCGCAGAGCGACCCATCGAGCGTGTGGTCCACATGGCGGCTCAGGCCGGAGTGCGCTACTCGCTCACGAATCCCCACTCCTATGTTGACAGCAATATCGTCGGTTTTCTGAATGTACTGGAGGGGTGCAGGCATATCGGGGTGCAACACCTTGTCTTCGCCTCTTCCAGTTCCGTGTACGGATTGAACAAAAAGACGCCTTTCTCAGTGCACGACAACGTGGACCATCCGGTTTCGCTCTACGCCGCGACCAAAAAGGCCAACGAACTGATGGCTCATTCGTACGCCCACCTTTACAAGATACCGGTAACCGGTCTTCGGTTCTTCACTGTCTATGGACCTTGGGGGCGCCCCGATATGGCGCTATTCAAGTTCACACAGGCGATCATGGCAGGTAAATCCATCGAGGTATATAACGACGGACGTATGCAACGGGATTTCACTTACATTGACGACATTGTTAAGGGAGTCGTGCGCATACTTGATAGGCCTGCGGCGGCCGATCCGGCATGGTCCGGCGACCGCCCTGATCCGGGCCGCAGTAATGCGCCCTATCGGGTCTACAATATCGGCAACCATCAACCAGTGGATCTTCTACAATTCATTGAAGTGCTTGAGAAAACGCTAGGCCGAGCAGCGAAAAAAAAGTTTTTGCCGCTCCAGCCAGGTGACGTCACGGTGACTTTTGCAGACGTGAAGGATCTTGCCGAGGCCGTCGGCTTCACGCCCGCGACGCCCATCGAGGTCGGCATCCCGCGATTCGTGGGGTGGTACCGCGACTTCTACAAGGTGTAATTCAGGGGAATGCCTGCTGCTCGTGGTCTTCCTTCTCTCCATTCTTGGGGGAAAGGTTGTGATCAGGGGATGGCGCACGGTCGCCTTTCTCGCGACCGTTGATGCAGCCGTGCCCTGTGACCGCCGCACTGATCCTCGCGCCCATGGGGCCTTCGTTTATCAAGCGATCGTTCACCTCGCCCCCTGGCGTTCGATGAGTTGAATGCCCCCCCACCGAGTCACAATGAGGAACCATGTGGTGTTGCTCTAGCGCGAAGCTTGGGTTTAGAAAAGGTCTAGAAAGTGCTTTGCCCAATAGGCGCACAAATACAACCTGTAACGGCGGTTAAAGCATAATGGATAGTCGCGCAAGAGAGACAGAGAGAAAGAGGGCATTGATTACCGGCGTTACTGGCCAAGATGGATCCTATTTGGCCGAATTTCTGCTGGCCAAAGGCTACGAAGTCTATGGAATTGTTCGGCGGTCCAGTTCTTTTAACACTAGTCGGATTGATCCAGTTTACCAGGATCCTCATGTCCCCGACGTCAGTCTCCATCTCATCTACGGTGACTTGAACGATGCCAGCTCGCTAAACAAAATCATCCGGACAGTGAAGCCCGATGAAATTTACAATTTGGGCGCCCAGAGCCACGTCCGAGTGAGTTTCGATATTCCTGAGTATACGGGCGAGGTTACTGGGTTGGGAACGGTGCGATTGTTGGAAGCCATTCGGGAGTCGAGGTTGAAACCCAAGTTCTACCAGGCGTCGTCAAGCGAGATGTTTGGAAGGGTGCGGGAGCTACCTCAGCGAGAGACGACACCTTTTTACCCACGCAGTCCGTACGGTGTGGCCAAGGTCTACGCCTACTGGATGACGGTGAACTATCGTGAAGCCTATGATCTATTCGCCTGCAACGGGATTCTCTTCAATCACGAGTCTCCACGCAGGGGTGAGACGTTTGTTACTCGGAAGATTACCAAGGCTGCAGTGCGTATAAAGCTGGGACTCCAGAAGGAACTGTATCTTGGGAACCTGGATGCGAAGCGTGATTGGGGGTATGCTGGTGATTATGTTCAGGCCATGTGGCTCATGCTCCAACAGGATGCACCGGACGATTATGTGATCGCCACGGGCGAGTCACATTCCGTCCAGGAATTGCTGGATATCGCTTTCGGCCATCTGGCTCTCGATTGGAAGCCCTACGTCAAGATTGATCCCAAATACTACCGGCCGACGGAAGTGGACCTCCTGATCGGGGACTGCGGCAAAGCCAAAAAACAACTCGGTTGGGAGCCGAAGGTTTCGTTCAGAGAACTCATCACCATGATGGTCGAGTCCGATCTCGCAGAAGAGCAACTGAAGCTCGCAGTAATGAAAGGGAGCGTGTGAGGAAATCGCTCGATGTTCGAGATTTGACATGGGGGGGAATGGATTGGAGAGGCGTTGTTCGTGGTCAGGTATAGCAAGAACAGGTTGCCAACACATCGGAAATGCAGCCAAGATCAAAGGCGCGACCTTTCGATTTATTGATCGATTATCCCAGAACGCACGATACCTCGAATGTTGAATGTTGAGCGACGAGCTTAGAATAGTATGACGAGGTCTTCGACCTCGAGCCTCGAACTTCGAGCAGGGCTGACATGTCATTCTGGGCAACTAGGCGCATCCTCGTCACTGGCGGTGCCGGCTTCCTCGGTTCCTTCGTTGTCGATAAGCTTCAGGAGCGCGGAGCTAAGGACATCTTCGTCCCGCGAAGCAAGGATTACAACTTGGTCGAGATGGACGCTGTCAAGCAAGTTTACAGGGACATGCAGCCAGACACCGTCATTCATTTGGCAGCTCGCGTCGGCGGGATTGGCGCCAACCAGGCGAATCCAGGGAAGTTCTTCTATGAAAATCTAATGATGGGAACCCAGTTAATGGAGATCGGCCGAAGGGTCGGGATCAAGAAATTCGTCGCGGTTGGGACGGTCTGCGCTTACCCAAAGTTCACGCCTGTTCCCTTCAAAGAAGAGAATCTCTGGAATGGGTATCCGGAGGAAACCAATGCGCCCTATGGTCTTGCCAAGAAGATGCTGTTGGTACAGGCTCAGAGCTATCGTCAGCAATATGGGTTTAATTCAATCGTGCTTCTTCCTGTAAATCTGTACGGACCCAGGGACAATTTCGACCTCGAAACATCCCATGTTATCCCTGCACTTATCAGGAAGTGTTGCGAGGCTCAGGAATTGGGATCCGATCATATTACGGTCTGGGGAGATGGCTCTCCGACCAGGGAATTTCTCTATGTTGAAGATGCGGCTGAGGCAATACTTCTAGCTGCCGAACATTACAACGGACCAGATCCTGTGAATTTGGGATCAGGAAGGGAGATCAGTATCAAGGATTTGGTTTGTCTCATTGCTCGGTTGTCAGGTTACAAGGGCCAAGTCATGTGGGACACACGTAAGCCCAGCGGCCAGCCTCGCCGCTTGCTCGATACCGGCAAGGCCGAAAAATTGTTCGGTTTCCGAGTGCAGGTGCCTTTCGAGGAGGGCTTGCGCCGGACCGTGGCCTGGTACAAACAGTCAAAGCGCGATGCGCAGCCGCTCGTGAGTCAAGGTCCAAGCCTCGCGCCGGCGCAGAAGACCGTTCGCTGAATCCGCCCATGCCTCAGAAGACGATGCTGGACGTTCGCGCCACTCCACCCTTGATGATCCGGCCTTCAAAAGGGTGGGCCTCACTGCAACTGCGGGAATTCTGGGAGTACCGGGAGCTGCTCTACTTCCTGGCCTGGCGGGATGTGAAGGTCCGTTACAAGCAGACGGCGTTCGGTGCCGCCTGGGCCATTCTTCAGCCGGTCTTTGCGATGGTGGTGTTCAGCATCATCTTTGGCCGGCTGGCGAAGATACCCTCGGACGGGGTGCCCTATCCCATCTTCGCCTACTGCGCGCTGCTCCCCTGGCAGTTCTTCGCCCACGCCTTGACCGAATCGGGAAACAGCTTGGTCGCCAATGAGCGGCTCATCACGAAGGTCTATTTCCCCCGGTTAGTGATTCCCCTGTCGTCCCTTCTGGTCGGTCTCGTGGATTTTGCCATCGCCTCGCTTGTGCTGATGGGGATGATGGTCTACTACGGCATCGTGCCGACGGCAGCGATACTGACGCTTCCGTTTTTCCTTCTGCTGGCCGTGGCCACGTCCCTGGGCGTCGGCCTCTGGCTGTCTGCGTTGAACGTCCAATACCGGGACGTCCGCTATACCCTTCCGTTTTTGACCCAGTTCTGGCTCTACGCCACCCCCGTCGCGTACCCTGCCAGTCTGGTTCCGGAACCATGGCGGGCGCTCGTCGGCCTGAACCCCATGGCTGGAGTTGTCGAGGGATTTCGTTGGGCGCTCCTGGGAACGGCCAAGGCGCCTGGTTCGGTTCTTGCGGTGTCCTGCGCGGTCGTGGCGGTCCTGCTGATCAGCGGGTTGTACTACTTTAGGCGCATGGAACGCTTCTTCGCGGATGTCGTGTAACCACGAGGGCATCTCGTGTTGAACAGAACACATTCGAGCCGAGAAGGTGAGGTCGGTATGAATGAAAAAGCCTATTCCAGTCGCGGGAAGCCTTTGAGAATCGCTGTGATCGGCGGTGCCGGCCATGTGGGGCTTCCGCTGTCGCTCGTGCTCGCCGATCGCGGCTTCCACGTGACGATCGTGGATACCGATGAAGCGAGGATGCGCCAAATCCAGGACGGAGATTTTCCGTTTCTGGAGCAAGGTGGCGACGAATTACTGGCGAAATTGCGCGAGCAGGGTCGCGACCTAGCCTATACCTCGAGCTACAAGGCCGTCGAAGCCTGCGATGCCGTCATTGTCACAATCGGTACCCCGATTGATGAGTTCCTGAATCCCTCCACCAAAGAGATGATCCGGTGCTTTGAATCCCTGCTGCCCTACCTGTCTGCCCGCCAATTGGTCGTGCTGCGGTCGACGGTCTCGCCGGGGACGACGGAATGGCTGGACCGGTACCTTCGAAGCAAGGGGAAGGCCGTCAAGCTGGCATTCTGTCCCGAACGCATCCTGCAGGGACAGGCCATCCAGGAACTGCAGGGCTTGCCCCAGATCATCAGCGGCACGACCTCGGAAGCGGAGGGGATGGCGGCCGTTCTATTTTCGTCGATTGCTCCCCAGCTGGTGTACCTGAAGCCGATGGAGGCGGAATTTGCGAAACTCTATTGCAATGTCTATCGGTATATCCAGTTTGCGATCAGCAATCAGTTCTTCATGATCGCCAATTCGGCGGGACTGGACTTCTATCGAATCCTGGACGGCATGAAAACCGGGTATCGGCGTATGCAGGATATGCCGCGGGCGGGCTTCGCGGCGGGCCCTTGTCTGTTCAAGGACACCATGCAACTGTCCGCCTTCTGCAGCAACGAGTTCAGCCTGGGATCGAGCGCCATGCTGATCAACGAGGGGCTGCCGCTCTACATGGTGGATCAGATCGCGCGGCAGCACGATTTGTCGAATCTGACCGTGGGATTGCTCGGTGTGGCATTCAAGGCCGATAGCGATGATCCGCGGTCCTCGCTCAGCTACAAGCTCAAGAAAGTGCTCCTGTTCCGGGCGAAAAAAGTGCTGACGACCGATCCCCATGTCAAGGGAGACCCGGAACTCATGCCGCTCAATGAGGTTGTCGAAAAGAGTGACCTGCTGATCCTGTGCGCTCCCCACGCCGAATATAAGAACCTCGAAAGCGGGAGCAAGCCAGTATTCGACGTTTGGAATTATTACGGACGTGGAGCACTCATCTAAAGCTCCTCTCTTGACTAAGGATATGACTCCCAAGATGATCGTTGTCACCGGCGCATCAGGATTCATCGGTTCGTGGGTGCTGGAGACCCTGGCCCGGGAATGCCAGGGCAGCTCGATTATCGGCGTCGGGCGGCGGGCGGATCCGCCTGCCTGGGCGGACAGACGGAATTGCGAATATGTCTCGGCGGACCTGCTGAATCCAGCGATCGTGCGCGCTCGCCTTCCGGCCAAGATCGATGTGCTGATCCATCTGGCCGGCGACGCGCGTACGTTCCTCAAGCCCGAGGAGTGCATCGGCCAGACGGAAGCCAACGTCCTCTTGACCGCACACATGGCTGACTATGCCGCTGAAGCTGGAGCGGAATTGTTTTTGCTGGCGAGCAGCGTGTATGTGTACTCCGGTGTGGCCACGTGCCCGTTTCACGAGGACACTCTCGATGTCCCTGCCGAGAACCTGGGCGCCACGAAAATTGCCGGTGAGGCGCTGGTCAAGGCCCGGGCTCTTGCCGGCGGCTTTCACGCCCTGGCGTGCCGAATCTTCACGGTCTATGGTCCTCGGTCACGGTCCACCCAGTTCATTCCGGAGGCTGTCAGGAAACTCCAGTCCAGCGATGAGGTTGCTCGGTTTGGCGCGCCGGAAGTCCGGCGGGATTTCGTGTATGTCGAAGACGTGGCCGCCGCTGTGATGGCGGGCCTGGCCTTTCGCAATACCGGCTTGCCCTGGGCAGCGCTGAACGTCGGGTCCGGAAAGAGCACGAGCATTAGGGAGCTGGTCTCGCTCCTGGCCGACCTTCTGGGAGTGAAGAAGCGAATCGAATTTGCCCCGGCCGAGCGTGCGAAAAGCGAAGCCAATCGTGATCATGGAGCAGACGTGACCCGAATCAAGTCGATGCTCGGATGGCAACCCACAATTCCGTTGAAGGAAGGATTGGGACGGACGATCGAGAGCCTGAAAGCGCCGTCTCACATCTCATTGGCGAGGGGTTGAGCGTGGAGAATACGTTCAAGGAAATCGAAGAATTGGTTCGACACCATTATGTCATGCTGGAGAAGCAGAGGCCGGATCCGATTGATCGGGTCAGCTTGAGCGCGCCCGCTTTCGATGCCCGGGAGGCGTTGCGCGCCATCCGGACGATCTTGGACGGATGGATCTCCCAAGGGCCGAACGTGCGGGAGTTCGAGCGGGAGTTTGCACAATACATCGGAAGTTCCAGGGGCGTGGCGGTCAACTCGGGCTCCTCGGCAAATCTGCTGGCTCTGCTGGCTTTGAAGGAGGTGAATGGACTTCAAGACGGCGATGAAGTGATTGTTCCGGCGGCCACGTTTGCGACCGTGGCGATGCCCATCGTGCAGGTGGGCTTGGTGCCGGTCTACATTGATGTCTGCCGCGATACCTTGAACATCGATCCCGGTGAGGTGGCCAAGGGAATTTCCAAGAAGACGCGGGTGCTCATGCCGGTCCATACGCTCGGGTATCCCGCAGACATGCCACGCCTGATGAAGGTGGCAGCTGAGCACCGGCTCCTTGTTCTGGAAGACTGCTGCGAGGCGCACGGGTCGACCATCCATGGCAAGAAGGTGGGCAGTTACGGCGACATTGCCGCCTTCAGCTTCTTCGTCGCCCATAACATGACCACTGGTGAAGGGGGAATGTTGGTGACCGAGCGGGAGGCACTGGAGGTCGCCTGCCGGTCCATGCGAGAATTCGGCCGCTGCGATCAGCGGAACATCGCGAGCAACCGGTTCTATTCCGATGATGTACTGGTCGATTTCGACCGGCGGTATGTGTTCGATCGGATCGGGTACAATCTTCGCATGACGGACATCGCGGCAGCCTTCGGCATTGAACAACTTGCTAAGCTCGAGGACATGAATCGCCGCCGGCGCGCCAATGCCTCTCTGCTCAAGAAATTGCTCGCCAAGTCGGCCGGACCGTTGCTGGAGTTGTCTCCTGAACAGGATGGCTACGTCCACACCTATTATACATTCCCGATCGTATTGAACGAAAAGCTGCGGTGCACGCGACGGGAATTCGCCGAACATCTGGAGAGCAAAGGCATCGAGACGCGGCCTCTCTTCGCCGGGTGTCTGCCGGATCAACCCGCATTCAGGCAGGCGCCGGGTCGGGTCGTTGGAAAGCTGCCCCAGGCGCGCTTTCTGCGCGATCGGCTCATATTCATCGGCATTCACCCCGCTCTCGACGAACGCCACATGCACTATGTAGCGGACACTGTGGCCGCCTTCCTTCGAAGCAAGGGCGGTTGATTATTCCTTGTCTCTTAAGAGGCTTGGCCAATGGGTGAAACGCGTCTGTCGGTCATCGTTCCAGTGTATAACGAACGAGCCAACATCGAACCCACCGCGTCCGGCATTCTGGAGGCCTTCGGTCCTCTGGCTGCGGAATGCGAAATTCTGTTCGTTGACGACAACAGCCCGGATGGCACAGCCGACGAAATCGTGCGCACCGGACAGAAATTTCCGCAGGTCAGGCTCGTCCAGCATGGCAAGAAGGAAGGGCTTGGGGCGGCGCATCATGCCGGTTACCACGCGGCTGAGGGGCGGTATGTCATGTGTATCGACGCGGACTTCTCCCAGGATCCTCGTGATTTATTGCGCATGAAAGAGGTGTTGGATGCGGGACATGATCTGGTAGTTGGCTCCCGTTATATGAAGAATGGCGAGCAGATCGGAAAGTCTCTAGCGAGGGATTGGGGGAGCAAGGCGATGAATGCTATGACGCGCGTCTGCCTTGGGATTCCTCTCGCCGATTCGACGCATACCTTCCGAGCGTTCAGAAAGACCGTGCATGAATCCGTATGCCGGCATCTGAACGAAAAAGGACATCCGAGTTTCCAGATTCAGTTTACCTTCTGGGTAGTGCGAAGCGGGTTCCGAGTGACTGAAATCCCTGTCAGATTTGTTGAACGAAGCGCCGACAAAGGGCAGTCGAAGCTCTCGATCAAGCGGGAGCTCTTGCCCTTCCTTAGATCGATCAGTCGACTGTCCCTGCAACGGTTGGTGGCGTGAGCTGCTGCTGCCATGCCTTTTGTATCGACAGGATTCCTACGCGAAGCGAAGGTCGGGCTCACCACGATTTCCACGGACTGAAGGCGTCGTCATCCTTCTGAGAAGGCGAGCATAGACATGCTGTACGGAGTAGCCATGAAAGGCCTGGAGAGAATCGAGGATCTGGAGCCGGCGCTCGGAGGCCGATCCGTGCTGAGCGAGCCAGCCGGGGCGGTCGCGGAAGAACTTTTCAAGGCCGTGAAAGGGGCCGGCATAGCAAAACGGGTATTCCAGGAATTGATCCGACTGCGCCCGGATGTCATCGAGGCCTTTGCCGGAAAAGTCGCGGCGGGATCGCACGTCTACGCCAACCGTGTGAACGTTGAAAGCCTCAAGGAGATGCTCCGGGCGGCGAAGTATGTATCGCAGCATAGCTTGGCGCCGAACCGCGAGCGCGACCCACGCATTTTGGAAAGTCTGCTCGAAATCCAGTCGCGGATTCAGTACTACGACCGGGAGTTCACGTTCGGTGAAATTTCGGGCGTCCGTCCTGCTGCGCCGTCGGCCGCAAAGCCCGCGAACTTTGTGATCTCCATCAGCCGGGTCGGCGCCGAACGGCTCGTGATTCGCCCCACGTCGAGGCCTAGACGCATCCTACTGCTCAACCCGTCTCAAAACTCCGTTTACGGCGCGTTCGCGGTGCTTCCTCATCCCAGCCTCGGACTCGCCTACATTGGGACGGTCTTGAAGCAGGCCGGACATTCGGTGTCAATCCTTGACGCCGATAGCGCGGGCCTGACCCGGGACATGCTCATGACCGTGCTCCGGGAAGAGCGTATTGAGATCATCGGGATCATTACCGTCACGCCCATCTACAACAACGTCGTGAAGCTCTGTACCGAGATCAAGAAAGAATTCCCATCCATGGTGACGTTGATCGGCGGGATTCACCCCACGCTGGCTCCGATGGAGTCGATGGCGCCCGACTGCTTTGATTTTGCGGTAAAAGGGGAAGGCGAGCAAACTTGCCTGGACCTAATCGAGGCCATCAACGCCGGCGGCGGATACGGGAATATCACCGGGCTGGTCTATCGCGAAGGCGGAAAGGTCGTACAAACAGCCGAACGGCCCCTCATTCAGGAGCTTGACTCGATCCCGTTTCCTGACTGGTCGCTCATCAAGAAGATGGAATACTCGTATCCCGATGCACTCTACCACCCCGTGTTCCCGATCTTCACGAGCCGCGGCTGCCCCGCCGCCTGCACCTATTGTCAAACGAAAAACATTTTCACGCGGCGGCTAAGGAATCGCAGCGCGGAAAACATCCTCAACGAGATCGAGTACCTGATAAACGCGTGGGGGGCCAAGGAGATCCACATTTGGGACGACGTGTTTACCGCGAACAAGAAAGTGGTCTTCGAGGTCAGGGATCTCATGCGGGAGCGCGGGCTGAAGATCCCCATCAATTTTCCAAACGGAATCCGGGCCGATGAGGTGGATCCGGCTATTTTCGCCGCGCTGGTCGAAATGGGAACTTACCAAGTGGCGTTCGGTATCGAATCCGGGAACGAAGAGATTTTGGAGATTCTCGAGAAAGGCTGCACCAAAGCCCAGGTGCGGGATGCGGTGCGCTGGGCCAAAGAAGCCGGCCTGGAAGTCTGGGGGTACTTTTTGATCGGGGCCCCCGGCGAAACCCGAGCCAGGATCGAGGAGACAATCGACTTTGCAATCGATCTCGACGTGGACATCGCCAAATTCCACATTATCGAGCCCTATCCCGGCTCAAAAATCTTCTATCAGTTGGCCAGCCGCAAGCTGATCGACGACTACAATTACGACAACTATGGCATCCACACGGGACCGGTTCACCACCTCGAGGATGTGAGCTGTGCAGAAATGCTGGACCTTCAGAAGGCCGCCTATCGGCGCTTCTATCTCCGTCCCGGGAAGCTTCTCCAGCATGTCCTCCGCCTGAAGTCCTTCAACCGCCTCCGTGTAAACCTGGGGACAGCAGGCGGTGTCCTGCGTCTGATCTTCGGACGCGGCACTGCGATGCGCGCTCCCGGTCAACTGCTCGGTTCATGAGCGCGAGGACCCCAGACCGATGAAGATGCGAGTGCTGGAGCGTTTCCCTCACCTATGGGCCGACCTCCACCCTTCTCATGCCGGCTACTTCCCGAACCTCGTCGGTCTGGCGGCCTGGATCGTCCTTCTGCTGATCGTGGTCGGCGGTCTCGGATTCCTTGCCGTCGTTCTTCTGGGATAGGGCATCGCCGGGCCGATGGACATTGGATTCGCTTGATAACTGGAGAGTGTGCCGTGCTCAAGCTTGACATCATCATTCCTGTCTATAACGAGGGTGAGAACATCAGTGACGTGCTGGACGCTCTCGCTCGGTCCGTGAAGAACCCGTTCCGCGCCCTCATTTGCTACGACCATGACAACGACACTACGCTGCCGGTCATCCGCGCGACGGGACGATGGCCCTTTGAAATTGTGGCAGTTAAGAATGGGGGAGCGGGAGTTCATGGGGCGGTGCTCACCGGCTTTCGGGTCAGCACGGCGCCGGCTGTCCTCGTCGTCCCGGCGGATGAACCGTTTAACATCGGCATCGTGGATCAAATGCTCGAAAGGTTTGAGCAAGGATGTGACATCGTGGCACCCAGTCGATTCATGAAGGGCGGACGGATGGAGGGGGCTCCTTTTCTCAAGGGGTTTCTGGCGCGCGCGGCTTCCTTCGTCCTCTATTATGCGGCGGGGCTTCCCACTCATGACTCAAGCTATGGGTTCCGGCTCTTTTCCCGCCGGGTCATCGAGTGCATCTCCATCGAGTCCACAGCCGGGTTCACGTACAGCATCGAACTCCTGGCGAAGTGTCACCGGCTGGGCTGGCGGATTGAGGAGATTCCCGCGCAATGGTTCGAACGCACCCGGGGCGGCAGCCGCTTTCGCGTGTTCAAGTGGCTGCCCGCCTACCTGCATTGGTTTTTCTATATTTTTTCGACCACGTTCTTGTTCCGCGGGCCTCGCAGCGTCAAATTGCTTGGGCGGGCAGAGTGCCCGCTTTCGTGACCACCAAGCCAGGCCCTGACCGAAGCGCGAATCTACCAATGGAATGTCAGCGTCGATGAACGCCAAACGTTATCTGGTGACCGGCGGATCAGGATTTCTTGGATCTGCCCTAGTGCGCCGCCTGGTCAAGGCCGGACATTATGTACGCGTGCTGGACGACGGATCTCGAGGCAAACCGAGCCGGCTGGACGAGGTGTCGAAAGAAATTGACTTCGTCAACGCCGATATCCGGGACTCGGTCGCCGTCTCCCGGGCCACGAAAGACGTGGATGCCGTCTGGCATCTGGCCTTCATTAATGGAACGGAGTTCTTCTACAGCAAGCCCGACGCCGTGCTCGAGGTCGGGGTAAAGGGCATCGTCAACGTCATTGAGGCTTGCCGGGCGGCCGGGGTGGGGGAACTCTTCCTCGCGTCTAGCTCCGAGGTCTATCAGAACCCGCCCGTGGTGCCGACCGACGAGCACGTGCCGTTGATCATCCCGGATCCCATGAATCCGCGCTATTCCTACGCGGGTGGCAAGATGATCAGCGAGCTCATGGCCATCAACTACGGCCGGAAATATTTTTCGAAGGTCGTGATCTTCCGACCGCACAACGTCTATGGTCCCGACATGGGGTGGGAGCATGTCATTCCGCAGTTCGTGGTGCGGGTCAAGGAGCTGCAGGCGCAACGGCAGGACCCCCTGTCGTTCCCCATCCAGGGGACCGGCAAGGAAACCCGTGCGTTCGTGTACATCGATGATTTCACGGACGGGCTGATGCTGCTCAATGAGAAGGGGCAGCACCTCGAGATCTACCACATCGGCACGATGGAGGAGATCACAATCGAGACCGCCGCCCGCGAAGTCGCCAAATACTTCAAACGGGAGATCGCGATCGCGCCCGGCAAGATGGCCGACGGCAGCACGCCGCGCCGCTGCCCCGACATCACAAAAATGAAAAGGCTGGGATATGCCCCCAAGGTGCCCTTCGTGGAGGGGCTGGCGGTGACGGCGCGATGGTATGACGAGCATGCGGAGGACAGGCCCCGTGGGTAAGCGCCGAGTCAGGCCGGGGCAGGTCGCGCTATGAATCTTCTTGTGCTCGCCAGTGATGTCCCTCATCGCCGACACGGCATGGGCGGCGTCACCGCGGTGAACATCGTCCTCTACGAGCTGTTGGCTGGCCTCCTCGCGTGCGGAGCCAAGCTCTCGCTCCAGATCATCTTCAATAAATGGCGCACGGTCAACGCGCTGAGCGAGGAGGAGATCGAGGAACTGCGGAATCTCGAGACGCTGGGCGTGCGCATCCTGCCCACGATGTACCCGCAGGACTATCTCCGCACGCAGCCGTCCGGCGGCGTGGCCGCGAAGGCTGCCAAGCTGTCGCGGTTTCTGGCCGGCCGGGTGCGGGTGCGCGATGTCTATCCGGTCACGCGGGTCCAGGACGAGATGGCGGCCCGTCTGCGGCAGTTCGGTCCCGAGGCGATTCTGACGATCTGGAGCCCCGAGGGTGTGGCGGCCACCTATGGGTTCCACGAGGTGCCCCGGGTGGCCTATCACGGTGATATCGAGTTCGGACCGGCCATGGCCCGCATGGCGGACCCGGAACTGTTCCGGACCGAGTCCCAGGCCGACCCGGAAAGCGTCTGGAAGCGAAGCGTCCGTCGCCTGCGAGACCGGCTGTGGCTGGCGCATTTCGAGCAGGCGCATGTCCGGCTGATGGGCGATCTGGACGTGATCGCCAACGTGACGGCCACTAACATCCAGTATTACCGGGACCATGGCCATCCCCGATCCATCTATGTCCGGAATACCTGGAGCGATCCCGCGGAGCACGGCGGCGTGATGGCCTCCGCCGTCCCCGTCGACCGGCTGCCGGTCAAGATCGTCGGCCATGTCGGCTACCTGAACAGGACGGGCAGCACCTACGGGCTCAAGTATCTCGGCGAGCTGATGCCAGTCCTCGATCAGGTGATGGAGGGGATCCCGTATGAGGTGCACGTTATCGGGGGCGGGGAGCCGGTTCCAGCGGTGAAGCATCTGCTGCAGCATCCCCGGATCGTCCGTCCGGGCTTCATCGAGGACCTGGACAAGGAGTTGAACACGGCGAGTGTCTTTCTGTTCCTCAACAACGCAGGTCGCCACCTGGCCGCCTACACGCGCCATGTGGTCGCCTGGTCGATGAGCCACTGTCTGGTTGTGCACGCCAACAGCGTGAAGACCATTCCCGAGATCGCGCACATGCAGAATACGCTGGTCGGGGAAACCCCTAGCGAGATCGCCCAGTTGATCCGCCGGGCTGCCACTGAAGCTGAGCTGAATGCGGCCATCCGGCGGGGCGGCCGGAAGACCTACGAAGAGCTCTTCAAACCGCAGGTTGTCGCGAAGGCGCTCTACGAGGAAATCCAGCAGGCGATGGCCACCAAGCATTGCATGCCCGGCCCGCGGGCCGCCACTTACCGATAGGAGGGTACCCATGCACGCGCCTTTTGTCCCCCTCGTCCGCCGATTGCTGGACGTGTCCGATGTCTCGCTGACTTTCTTGGACATCGGATCACGGAACGGGGTGCTGGAGCTCGAGGATCTGGCGCCCTATGTGCTGGCCTTCGGGTTCGAGCCGAATGCGGACGAATATCGTAAGCTCGTGAGTGGTGAGACCGATGCGGCCCAACTGGGCGTGCGCCCACCCGCGTTCAGGAAGCTGACGCACCTGCCTTACGCGGTCGCGGACGTGTGTGGTCAGCGTGAGTTGTACATCACCCGGGGGCCCGGCGCCGTCAGCCTGCGTGAACCGAACATCGAACGCCTGCGAGAGATCAAATGGAAGGGCCGGCGGCGCGCCCCGAATTTCGGCGACGAAGTCTTCCCCGTGCTGCGGGTCGATCCGGTCGAGGTCAAGACCATCGAGTGGGTGGCGCTTGAATACGGGCTGACCCACATCGACTATCTGAAGCTGGATGTCGAGAGCTCCGAATACGAAGTCCTGGCCGGCGCCGGCCCGGTGCTGGACGCGACCTCCCTGATAAAGGTCGAGGTCTGTTTCATCCCTTTCCGGAAGGGGCAGAAGCTCTTTTCCCACGTCGACCTGCTGCTCCGGGACCACGGGTTCGATCTGCTGCGCTACGAGATCGTGCCGATGCAGGTGGGGTACAAAGAGCGGGAGGGAGCGTCCACGATCGGACCGTCCATCGGATTTCCGGACCGGTACGGCCAGCCGCTGATGGGGGACGCGGTTTACGTCAATCGCGGGATCAAGGAGCGGTCGCGCCTTGTCGCGCTGGCCGCCCTTCTGATCGAGCAGGGCTATCTGGACGAAGCGTTATTCCTCCTCCGGAACAAAGTGCCCGATGCGGACCCCCAGCTGCTGGACCTGCTCCAGAACTACCAGGGGGACAGGCGGACACGTTTGTTCGAGGCGCTGATCAGAGGTTACCGGAAGGTCCAGAAGCTCGCTCATCCAGTCCGATCGCTGCGCCGATGGCTGGGCTGGAGGCGCCTGGCCTCGAAGGGCGTGGTGCGGTCGGCGCCATGACCCGTCTCGGCGAGCCCGCGAGTCTATAGGCGGAGGGATTCTCCTTGAAATTCGGAAGAAACTTCAGCCTGTTTCTGCTGTCCGCGCTGATCCAGGGCGGAATCTCCTTCGCCATGGTCCCGGTCTCCACCTACGTGCTGGGCCCGGAAGACTTCGGCCTCTTCGCGCTTGTTTCGGTGATTCCGGGGCTGCTGACCGTCATAGCGACGATGGGGGCCGATTACCTCTTCGCCAAATATTATCCCACCGCCAATCCGGATGAGCGACGGACGCTGGTGTCTACGGTGCTCGCGGTGGGCGGCGGATTACTGGCCCTGGGCTCGGCCTGTCTGCTAGCCGGGTGGGCGGTAGCCGTGCAATTCGTTTCCCAGCTGGAACAAGTTCCGCTAAGGTTCCTGGGCCTGTCCCTTGCCTCGATGGTCCTCGCCTTTCCGTGGGTCGTGGCGTCTTACATCGTCACGCTCGATGGGAAGGCGCCACTCCATGCTGTTATCACGGTTATCCAGGCGGTGGTGTCCGCGCTGATCGTGATCGTCGGCCTCTATGCGCTACGTCTCGGTGTGGAAGCGTTGTTCTGGAGCGCGATCGGCACCTCCATGGTGTCCCTGGCGGGAGCTTGGATGGTGCTCCGGGCCTACGCTAGGCCGACGGCCAGCCGGACCTGGGCCTGGAGCATGATCCGCGTCGGCATGCCGGTGAGCGTGGCAAACCTGATGGAGACGCTTCAGAGCTTCCTGGAGCGGTATTTGCTGACCGCATTCGTCGGCTTGCACGCGCTAGGCCTCTATGCGCACTCGCAGCAATACCGGAACATGGTCAGCATGCCGCTGAAGTCGGTGTCGCGCGCCATCTGGCCAATCACCCTGCATGAAAGCCGCGAAGGGCGGAACCAGTTTGGCGCCACCCGGGACGCCTGGGACGCGAGCTATGTCGGCGTCACGGTCATCGGCCTGCTGTTCGCCACGCTGGGAGAAGCCCTGATCGGAGTCCTCACGCACGGCAAGTTCGTGGACGCGGCCCCGCTGGTCGCGCTGTGGATGGTCTTCATCCTGGTCCAGAACTCGGGAAAGCCGCAAACCGGCGTGCTGTACGCCCGTGGGCAGCTGCATGCCTGCTCGAGACTCATGGTCATCTCCGCCGGCGCGGGCATCCTGCTCATGACCCTGCTGATCCCAGCCGTTGGGATGCTCGGCGCGATCATCGCGACCATCGCGCAGCAGGTGCTCTATCGTGTCGGCATCCAACTGGCTGGCGGTGTGGAAGGCGTGCCGCGGCACGACAAGTGGGTGATCGTGGGGGCGATGATGGTGCTGGCGACGCAGGCCCTGACGGCCTCCTTCTCACTCGGATGGACCGGCAATCTGGTCGTCTTCCTGCTTGCCGCCTCGGCCTTTGCCCTCATGGCGCAGCGCGTCATCTGGAGCTCGATCGTCAACCTCACCGCCTGGTTGGACTCCCCGGCGGCCGGCCTACGAGCAAGCCGTTGATTCGTAGCCTCGACATGACCGTTAACGACCCGCCCCTGCAGGGCGCAATCCTGGCGTGGGCCTCCGCGCTCAAGTCCTGGAATCTCGTCTGGGAGACGGGTATTTATCCCGCTGAGATGGCTGCCTTCCTGGGACTCTGCGAGGTCGCGGGGGTGCGGACGATCATCGAATCCGGGCGCGGGGAGCACGCGTATTCGACGCGCGTCCTCGGTGAGTACGCGGGGAAGACCGGCGCTGCGGTCTATTCGATCGATCTGGTCTCCGACCCCAGGCAGATCGCCGACCTGGAGGGCCGCTATCCGCGTCTGCGCTGTCTGGTCGGCAGCGCATTCGATCTCGTGCCGGCCGTGGCCGCCCGGCGTCCCGGACCGCTGGCCGTCCTACTCGACGGTCCGAAGATGCATCCCGCCAATCGGCTCTCGGTCATGGTCAGCGCCGTCTTCGATGTGGCGGTCGTGGCGCATCACAATTGCCCGCTCGACAGCCGCTGGGGAAAGGAATTCGCCCATGTCTTTCCCGGGGCCTTCCACTACGAGGATCTGGACCTCACCTCGGGGGAGGAGTGGTGCGCTTTCAAGCGCTGGGAGCGCAACTGCGTGAAGGATTACGAGGTCGCCGATGTGGACGACGGAACGGTGGGCCGGTCGTTGGAAAGGTCGTCGCTGGCGCTGGCTCGCCTCGACCGGAGCCGTTACGGCAAGGCCAATCTATTCTCGCTCTGGCGAGGCGGTCCGCGGCACAACCCTCTGCTGCTCTACGCCAAGTGGCGGTTGGTGAACGGCCGCCTCTCGACATGTATCGACCAGCCGACCACGTCTTCATAGTCGCCGAAGCCGGCATGAACCATGACGGCAGCCTCGGCATCGCGTGCCGGATGGTGGACGTGGCCGCCGACTGCGGCGTCGACGCGGTCAAGTTCCAGACCCACTTCGCTGCGGCGGAGACCTTGCCCGATGCGCCGGCACCGGCGTATTTCTCGGCGGAACCGCGGTACGAATACTTCCAGCGCACCGCGTTTTCCCGTGCCCAATGGGATGCGCTCAAAGCGCATTGCGCCGCCTGCAAGACGCAGTTCCTTTCGTCGCCGTTCTCGCAGGAGGCCGTCGAGCTCCTTGAGACGATCGGCGTCCCGCTTTACAAGATCCCGTCCGGAGAGGTCACGAACCTGCCGCTGATTGAGGCGGTGGCCGCGACGCGCAAGCCGGTCCTGCTGTCATCGGGCATGAGCACCTGGGCCGAGCTCGACCGGGCGGTGAACGCCGTGCTCAAGCGCCATGCCCGGCTCGTCGTGCTCCAGTGCACGTCCGAGTACCCCTGTCCGGCCGAACGGGTCGGGTTGAACATGATAGGTGAGATGCGGGATCGGTATGAGGTCGCCGTGGGGCTATCCGATCATACCCTGACCAATTACGCGGCCTTCGCGGCGGTCACGATGGGGGCTGCGGTCATCGAAAAGCATTTCACGCTGAGCCGGAACCTGTACGGAAGCGATGCAAAGCATTCGGTCGAGCCGGTGGAGTTGTGCGACCTTGTGCGCGGCATCCGAGCGGTTGAAACGATGGTCAGCAAGCCTGTCGACAAGGATGATCCGGAGCCGTTTCGCGCCATGAAGCGCATTTTTCAGAAGAGTATCGTGTCGCTTGTGGAGATCCCGCAGGGCGCACGGATCGAGCGCTCCATGGTGGGGATCAAGAAGCCGGGGACGGGGCTGCCCGCCTGGCGGATCGAGGAAATCCTTGGGCGACGGGCGCTTCGGCGTGTGCCCGCCGACAGCCTACTGCATCCAGACGACATTGACTGGGACACTGCTCTGAATGCGTAAAGTCTGCGTCATGATCGGCTCGCGGGCGAACTACAGCAGCATCAAGTCCGCGATGCAGGCCATCCAGAGGCATCCGAACCTCCAGCTGCAACTCATCATCGGCGCCTCGGCCTTGCTCGACCGATACGGGGCCGTGGTCGAACTGGTCGAAAAGGATGGATTCGTCCCGGTGGCGAGAGTCCATATGCTGATCGAAGGCGAGACGCCAGCGACCATGGCGAAATCCACCGGTCTCGGGCTGCTTGAGCTGCCCACCGTGTTTGAGCAGCTCAGGCCGGATATCGTCTTGACGGTGGGAGACCGATTTGAAACGATGGCGACCACTCTGGCCGCGGCCTACATGAACATTCCCCTGGCGCACACCATGGGAGGTGAGGTCAGCGGGACGATCGATGAGAGCATCCGGCATGCCGCCACCAAATTCGCCCATGTACATTTTCCGGCCTGCAGCGAGGCCCGGGCCCGGATCATCCGGATGGGGGAGCGCCCGGAAAACGTCCATCTAGTCGGCTGCCCGCGCATCGATCTTGTCGCCGAGCTGCTTCAGCGGGGCGCAATCAACCTGGAGCCGAACCTGTTTGCGGAGGGAGTCGGGGAATCCCTGAATTTGAACCAGCCTTTCGTCATGATTTCGCAGCATCCAGTGACGACCGAGTACGGCGAGGGTGAGCAGCAAATCACCGCCACCTTGCAGGCGGTTCAGGATGTAGGACTGCCGGCGGTCGTCTTCTGGCCGAATGCGGATGCCGGGTCGGAAGACATCGCTCGGGGCATTCGAAAATTCCGCGAGCACTACCAGGGCGCCCGAATGCATTTTTTCAAGAACCTGCCGATCGACAGCTACATCTGCCTCATGGCGAAGACAAGCTGCATCGTCGGCAATTCGAGCAGCGCGATCCGGGAGGGTGCCTACATCGGCACCCCGGCGGTGAATGCAGGCACACGGCAATTCATGCGCCAGCGCGGCCGCAACGTCATCGACGTCGGTCACGAGCGCCGCGCGATCAGCGAGGCTATCCGGACGCAGCTGCAGCGAGGACCCTATCCGCCCGACTCGATCTACGGGGACGGGCAGGCCGGCGAGAGAATTGCGGCCATTCTGGCGGAATGCAAAGTCCAGATTCAGAAGCGCATCACGTATTAGGCGGCGGTCGAATGCTCAGTCACATGACGTGCCCGGCCTCTCCTCTTTTCCTTTATGCTTGATGATGTGGGCATAAATCTCAGGCGCATCCTGTACCAAGCGGTCCGGGTCGTCCAGCAGGTCGATGTTGCCGTCGACTATCTGAAGTTCAAGTACAAGTACGGCTTCCTCGCCGGTAGCGGCGCCCCCGTCCAGGCCTCCAAGACGGTGCTGGTCGTCAGCCTCAGTGACTGGATCACGCAGGTCAAGATGGAGGCCTTGCTCGCCAAGACGTTGGAGTTGCGCGGCTGGCGTCCGGTGATTGTGACATCGCAAAAAGCCCGCTGGGCACATTGGTACTACCGTATCTTCGGGCTGAACGAGCTGGTGCATTTCGACGATTGGCTGAAGTCTGTGCCGTCAAGCGTCGACCGTGAGGCCGAGGCGGTGCTCCAGGGCCCCCTGAGCTTCGCGGGGCTGCTCGCGCACCGGTACCGCAACGCGTACGTCGGACGTCACGCTCTGTCTACGGTGGCCAGGAACCTAAGGAATGGGAGCGTCTCCTTCGATGACCCCGCGATCCTGGCCTTGGTGCGCGAGCAGTTGGTGTACGCCTACCGGTCGGCCTACGCGGCTGAACGGCTGATCGAGCAGGTGAATCCGACGACCACCCTCTTTCTGGAGAAAGGCGGGACGGGTGTCGGGGAGATCTTTGATGTCGCGCTCGACCGTGGGGTGGATGCGATTCAATTTGTGCATTCCCATCGAACGGACGGGCTGATATTCAAGCGGTACACGCCTAGCAGCCGGCATCTGCATCCTTTTTCGCTCTCGGACGACTCCTGGCGATCCGTCTCGGCGTGTCCCTGGGACGAACGCTGTGAAGGGGAGCTGGCCGAGGAGATTCAGGGACGGTATCAAGACGGCACCTGGTTCAATCGCAAGTTTGCTCAATTTGGGAAGACAATCAAGTCGGCGGACGAGGTCCGCAAGCAACTGGGCCTGGACTCCGCGAAAAAAACGGCCGTCGTCTTCTCGCATGTGCTCTGGGACGCCACCTTCTTCTTCGGAGACAATCTCTTCCGCGACTACGAGGAGTGGCTCATTGAAACGGTGAAAGTGGCCTGCCGGAACCCCGGGGTGAATTGGGTCATCAAGGTCCATCCCGATTATGTGTGGAAGTTGAAGCAGCTCGGGACGAAGGAGACGGCCCAGGACCTGGAGGTCCTGCGGGATCAGGTCGGCGTGCTGCCTCCCCACATCAAGGTGCTGGAGCCGGAGACCGACATTAGCACGCTGTCCATCTTTGCTATCACCGACTATGGCATCACGGTGCGCGGCACAGTGGGTATCGAGCTGTCATGCTTGGGCGTTCCGGTGTTCACCGCCGGGACCGGAAGGTACTCAGGGCTCGGCTTCACGAAGGACGCCGGGTCCCGCGAGGAATACCTTCAGATCTTGGCGCACATTCAGGACTGGCCCTCTCGCCTGAGCCGTGAAGAAACCGAGCTGGCCAAGCGGTATGCCCACACCCTCCTCAAGCTGCGGCCGCTCATTTTTCGGTCCTTCGAGCAGGTCCAGATGCCGCTCCAGATGCTTGGGCATCCGCTCGATCACAACATCGCGATCCGTCTGCGGTCGTTTGAGGAATTCCGACAGGCGGCCGACTTGAACGCCTTTGCGGATTGGGTGGGCGATCGCCGGCAGATGGACCTGATCGTCGCCGCGCCGGATGGCGCCAAGCCCGCTTCCGAGCCGTGCCCCGAGATGCTGTCCGCTGCGCGCGCCCTTCCGGGTGGATGGAAGCCCGCGTACAGGCTGACGGTCGGTCTGGCGGACCGGATCCACGCTGCCTCCATGCTACGAAAAATCGGCATGTTGCCGATCGCCATGATGCTGTTGCGCTGGGCCCGAATGGCGACGCCGGCCGGCTTCCGGCAGGAGCGTGTGCTGCGGAACGAATACCGAGCGTTCAAGGCTTCTTACGGGCGTCCACTCGGCTGCCAGCTTAACCCGGGTCGGCGGTCTCGTCAGAAGGCCCTCGTTGTCAGCGTGGGATTTCCGAGTGGGGTCAAGGCCGAGCTCGGGTTGATCAAGGGGCTCGAGATCGCTGGATTTGACGTCGTGGCGGTGATGAAGCGCGATCCGTGGCTCGCCAAGTACTACCGGATGGCGGGCGTGGCCGATATCATCTTTTGGGATCAATTCGTCCCCCATCTCGCGTTGGCCGAGGTAGAGACGATGTTCGGTGCGATCTCGTCTTCCGAGCAATTGCTGTCCTTCGAGTATGCCGGAGCGCGTACGGGGCGATGCACGGCGTCGACTGCTCTGCGCAATCTCCGCGTCGGCTCGCTGGACCTGCACTCGCCTGCCTTGCGCTCGGCGGTGCGTCCCTACTTCATTTCCGGGATGATGCACGCGCTGGCAGCGCGTGAGATCATTCAGCGGGTCCGTCCGAGCGTGGCGATGTTCGTCGACAAGGGATACACGCCGCAAGGCGAGCTGTTTGACGTGTGCCTTTCGGAAGGCGTCGATGCGTTCACATGGAACGCTGCCCACCGGGGCAACTGCCTGATGCTCAAACGGTACCGGAACGGAAACCGCGACGAGCACCCGGCGTCGCTGTCCGATGAATCGTGGGCGCTTGTCCGCGCCATGCCGTGGACCGATGCGCACCGGCAGCATCTGAGGGAGGAGCTGTTCGGCAGCTATGTCAGCGGCGACTGGTACAGCGAAGTCGGAACGCAGTTCAAAACGCGGCTGCTGGACGCTCAGGAGATCAAGAGCAGGCTCCGCCTCGACTCAAGCAAGAAGACGGCGGTAATTTTCCCGCACATCCCCTGGGACGGGACGTTCTTCTGGGGCACGGACCTCTTCTGCAACTACGAAGAGTGGTTTCTGGAGACCATCCGGGCCGCGATGGCAAACCGGCACCTCAACTGGATCATCAAGGTCCATCCGGCCAACGTCGTCAAGGACGCGCGGGATGGCGTCAAGACGGAGCCGGCCGAAGTCGCCGCGATTCGAAGCCGCATCGGCGCGCTGCCCGACCACATCCGGATCATTCAGGCGGATAGCGACATCAGCACCTTTTCGCTCTTCAGCATCATGGACTATTGTCTGACAGTCAGGGGGACCATCGGAATCGAAGCCGCCTGCATGGGCGTCCCGGTCCTCACCGCCGGCACCGGCCGCTACGACCACAAGGGGTTTACGATTGACTCCAAGTCGAAAGACGAGTACTTGGCGAAGCTCCGCGCCCTTCAGGATATTTCTGCGCTCGACCCTGCGCAACGGGAGCTGGCCGAGCGGTTTGCCTACGCCCTGTTCGTGATGCGGACCCTGCCCCTGACGACCTTTACGTTGGAATATCGCAAGGACGCCACCGCGTCGATTCACACGCAGATCCATGCGCAAGGACCGGAAGACTGGCTGTCGGCCCCGGATTTGAAAGCCTTCGTCGAGTGGGTGAGCCATCCGGAGCGGCTGGATTTCTTTTCCACGTCCCCGAATGCCGCCGTCGAGGAAGCGGCGGCGCCCTTAAAGACCGGAGCCCGGTAGGATCGCGCCGGAGGCTCCCTCCGTCTTCGCAACACACCACGATGGCGTCGGAGCAGGCGGCTTGGACCTGAGACGCCATGAGGACATACCATGGAACGTGAAAACCTGATCCTACTGGACCCGGCGGAAGCCGCCGACCTGAAGGCCATCGTGCCGAAAAAAATCGCCTTGGTCGCCTCTCCCTGGGTGTTCGACGATGAAGTGGAGTTTCGTTCTCAGCAGTTGGGCCTAGGTTACATCGGGGCCTATGCCGAGCGATTTGGCCATCAAGTCACAGCCTTCGTCGACCCCATGCTGGATGGAGGCTTCAGGATCAAGGTTCCATTAAAGACAAAATATCGCTTGACCAATCGGTTCGGGCATTCAGACGAGGACATCGTCAGACGCATTCCCAAGGACGTCGACATCATCGGTTTGAATGGGCCGTTTACCGATTCCCGCTTGACGGCCTACCCGTTGATTGACGCCATCAAGCGGGCGTTCCCCGATGTCCCACTGGTGGTCGGAGGGGTGTTGGCTACGACGCTGCCGTATCAGGTTCTGAACGAATCAAAGACCGATATCATCGTCAAGGGCGAAGGGGAGATTGCCTTTGCGCGCATTGCAAACGGTGAACCGTTGGCCCAGATCCCGGGACTTGTCTATCGATGCCAGGACGGGACCATCCGGGAGTCGTCCGTCCGAAGCGAACAGTTGAGGACAATTGATTCCATCCCGCCGCCGGGCTATCACTTCCGGCCGATGGAGGAGTACGCCGCCTGGTCGCCGAGAGGCGATCAGAGCCAGCGGACGCTGTCACTGATTTCGTCTCGAGGGTGCCCATTTACGTGTGAATTCTGTTCGATTCCGGAGAAGGGCCAGCGGTGGCGCCCCTTCACGCCTGAGCGGATTCTTGGGGAAATCGACATGTGCATTGACCGGTACGGCGTCAATCACATCGAGTTCGAAGATGATAATTTCACTCTGATGGAAGGGCGCGCGATTCCCATCCTGCGCCACTTGGCGGATCTGAAAAAGAAGGGAGTCCCTCTGTCCTGCTCATTCCCAAATGGCATCATGATAGACAAGATGTCTCGCGACCTTGCCTTTTTGATGGCTGAGGCTGGAACGGACATTGCCTATCTTCCGGTGGAATGCGGGGATACGCGCGTGCTCGTGGCGATGGACAAGCCCAGCGCGACCGAGCATTTGGAGAAGACGCTGGAGATTGCCCGCCATTGTGTGGATGCAGGCTTGCTCGTCAGTGCCTTCTTCATCGTGGCCTATCCAGGGGGCGTCGTGCCGCATAAGAAATACCTTCGCCCGGAATATGAGCGGTACATGATCCAGGAAAACGGGCAGGTGTTTATGAAAGGGGAGGACGAGGAAAGCTTCGAGACCACCATGAAGTTCTGCAGGACCCTACAGGGACTCGGGGTCCAAGGCATCACCCCCTTGATCGCGACGCCATATCCGGGTACGGAGTTGTATGAAGTCTGTGAAAAATTCGATTGGCTCAGATTCAAGGACGGCAAGGATGTCATGACCACTGTATCGTATGCGCACATGAAACCCCAATATGTCCAAATCGAAACGCCCTGCTGTTCTGCCTCCCGGGCCTATGAGCGGTGGAGGGAAATGGCGGATGTATTCCAGTCCTTTCACAACATTCGCCGCTTTTCCGGCGATGATCATCTCGTCCCGACCCAAGAGGTCGCCAAGCGGGAAACGTCGGCGACATGACGTGGCCAGGCGGCTGATGCCCGCAGCAATCCGGCTCCATGGTTAACGCGCCTTCCATGTCCCGTCTTCTTGCCGTCATTCCGGCGCGGGGGGGATCCAAGGGTATTCCGCGCAAGAATGTGAAGGAGTTTCTTGGTCGGCCGTTGCTGGCCTGGACGGTGGACGTCGCGAAGGCCTGCAACGTCTTCGAGCGGGTCATCGTGAGCACGGACGACCAGGACATTGCGGCCATCGGTCGAGCCTGTGGGGCGGAAGTCCCCTTTCTTCGGCCCGGTCACTTGGCGGAGGATGCTGCTCCGACCGCGCCGGTCATCCAGCACGCTGTAGAGTGGCTGCAACGCGAGGAGCACTGGCTTCCCGACTTCGTGATGGTGCTGGAACCGACGTCGCCGTCCAGGCGGATTTTTCACCTCCAGGTAGCGGCACGTCTTCTTCGCGACAGTGGCGCCGACTCGCTGGCCAGCGTCTCGACGTTGCCACACCATTATCATCCGGTCAAGGCGTTGCGGCTGCATCCGGACGGAGGCTTGACGGGCGTGGACGGCACACCCGTGCGGGACCTACCGCATCGGAGACAGGGCCTTCCAGACCTTTATGCGTTCAATGGGCTTATCTTCGCCGCAAAGACCTCGCTCTTGTTCGAATCGCCGCCGGCCTTGTGGGGCAAGCGCGTGATCGGGTATGTGACCGCCCCGCAGTACAGCATCGACATTGACATGCCCGAGGACTGGGTGACGGCGGAAGCGCGGATGCGGGCCATTCTGGCCGAGGAGCATGAGCAGTGACTGACACTCTGCGATTCGGAAACATTGTCATCGGAGAGTCGGCGCCCGTTGTTGTGATCGCCGAAGCTGCGTGTGAGCACCGAGGCAATCTCGATGAGGCCCGGCGGCTGGTGGACTTGGCGAAGGAGGCCGGCGCCGACATCGTCAAATTTCAACTGCACCTCCCGGAAGAGGAGATGATTCCCAACAGCATCCGCTTCTGGGCGGGCAGCATGGACGAAGTCCTGGCTCAGGTGAATCTGCAGCCGAAGGACCACGAAGTGTTGATGCGGCACTGCCGGACGGTCGGCATCCAGTACCTCTGCACGCCGTTCTGCGCGAAGGCTGCCGACATCCTGGACGAAATGGGGTTGCAGGCCTTCAAGACAGGCTCCGGCGAAATGACCAACATTCCGATGCTTCGCCAGATCGCGCGGAAGAAGAAGCCAATGATCGTCTCGACCGGCATGGCGAAGGTCGAGGAGATCCTGGATACGGTGGACGCCCTCCGGAAGGAAGCGGCGCCGTTCATGCTCATGAACTGCACATCTGCCTATCCGCCCCGTGCGGGCGAGGTGAAGCTGGGATTCATTCCGGTGATGCGGCAGATGTTCGGCACCCTGGTGGGCTACTCGGACCATGCCACGGACATGTGGGCTGTCCTGGGCGCCGTGGCGCTAGGAGCCAAGGTGATTGAGAAACATTTTACGCCCGATCGGTCGCTCAAAGGGCCGGACCACTTCATTTCACTCGAACCTCAGGAGTTCCGCGCCATGGTGGGCGCAATTCGCAACCTGGAGTCTGCTCTTGGGGCGGACAAGAAGGTTCATCCCGGCGAAGAGGAAGTCCGGCGCTGGGCGCATCATTCGGTCGTCACTCTCTGTCACATCCCCGCCGGGACCAAAATCACGCCCCCGATGGTGGGGGTCAAGCGTCCCGGATGGGGCGTGCCGGCCAAACATCTCGAGGAGTTTTACGGTCGCATCGCTGTCCGTCCTATTCCCGCCAACTCGCTGCTCGTGTGGCAGGACATCGAGGGAGGGGCGGGATGAAGCGGCGGATTGCGCTCATCACCGGCTCCCGCGGGGAATATGGCTACATCCGCCCCATTATTCGAGAGATCGAGAGGCACGCCGATCTCGACTACTCGCTTATCGTGTGCAATCTTCATCTGCTTCCTGATTTCGGTCTGAGCGTCAACGAGATCGATCTCGACCGATTCAAGATCAGCGATCGGCTGTATATGGCGTTGGATGGCTATACGCCCGCTTCGATGAGCAAGTCATTGGGTGTCTTTCTCATGAGCATCACCGACTCGCTCGTGCGGCTGCAGCCGGATATCGTTCTGCTGGCCGGCGACCGCGGCGAACAACTCATGGCGGCCATCGCTGCCGCCCACATGAACATTATCGTGGCCCACGTTCAGGCGGGTGAGTTGTCGGGGAACATTGACGGTATGACGCGTCATGCCATTACACGGTTCGCCCACATCCACTTTGCGTCAGGTGAGGATGCGGCCCAGCGGTTACGGCGGGTGGGGGAGGAGGATTTTCGCATTCATATGACCGGCGCGCCGCAACTTGATGAGTTGGTCAACGGGCAGTTCATGTCCCGCGAAGAGATTGCCGAGCGATTCCGGCTGGACTTGCGCCGGCCGATTATCCTGTTCGTCCAGCACCCCGTCACCGAGGAATATGAGAGCACGGTGGCTCAGGTGGAAGAGACGCTGCAAGTTCTCTGTGCCCTGAAATTCCAGACGGTCTCGATCTTTCCCAACAATGACGCCGGCAACATGGAGGTGCGGAGGCTGTTGGAGCGGTATCGCCGTCCGTTCATGCGGATAGAGCGGAACGTGTCCAGGCAGATCTTTGCCGGTCTCATGAACATCGCCAGCGTCATGGTGGGTAACTCCAGTAGCGGGCTCATTGAGGCGCCTTGCTTCGGTCTTCCCGCCGTGAACATCGGAAGTCGCCAGCGGGGACGCATGCGGGGCAGCAATGTCATCGATGTCCCGTGCGAAGGTAAGGCCATCCATGCGGCGATTGAGCAAGCCATGTCGAAGGAGTTTCGCAAACAAATGAAGGCGGGCAACGGCAATCCGTATATGGGCGATGGGTGTGTAGCTACCAGGATTGTTGACGTGCTGCGGGCGCTGAAATTGGATGAGCGTCTGCTCAAGAAGCAGATATCCTATTGAAGAAGATGAAGAATATGGAGAAGCGTAAGATGCCGTTACGGACGAAGAAGAGGGTGGGTGACTTCGTTGTCTCCTTCTCTGATAGCATTCGTGTTGCGATGGAGAAGATCGAGCGGAACCACCATCGTGTCGTGATCGTTCTGGATGAGGGCCGCGTCGTAGGCACGGTGAGTGACGGTGATATTCGGCGGGCCTTTTTGAACAATGTACTCCCGATTTCGCCGGTCGAAAAGATTATGAACATCAACTGTCGGACCACCACCGTGCGGGAGCCCCAGAAGCTGCGGGAAATCATTGTGAGGGAGAAGGTAACGGTCCTGCCGGTCGTCAATGATGTCAACGAACTGGTCGATGTCTTTGTGGCCGACGAGCCATTCACCTCGACTAAATGAAAGTCATCCCGCATCAGGAGATTCCCGGATGAAAGACTCCTACCAGGAACGGGGATTTTGCGTTTGGCTCACCGGCCTCAGTGCGGCCGGCAAGTCCACTGTCGCCCAGGCGCTCGCGAAGTTCGTGCTTGATCGAGGACGCCAGGTGACGATTTTTGACGGTGATGTGGTCAGAAGGCATCTGTCGAAAGGCCTGGGATTCAGCAGAGAAGACCGCGACACCAACGTCCGGCGCATCGGGTTTGTGGCTTCCGAGATCGTTCGGCACAATGGGATCGTCATTTGCGCGGCGATCAGCCCGTACCAGGAAGCCCGAAACGACTGCCGCAACATGATCGGCCCCGACCGCTTTATTTTGGCCTTCGTGGATACGCCGATTACCGTGTGTGAGCAACGGGATCCCAAGGGCCTGTACGGCCGGGCGCGCCGCGGGGAGATCACGGGCTTCACAGGCATTGACGACCCTTACGAGGCACCCGAGGACGCCGAGATTGTCTTGACGACCACGGATTGCTCCCCTGAAGAGAACGCCAGAAAAGTCACCGAGTATCTTGTGAAGCACGACCTTCTGTGAGATTCTCTGGTTCCTTCCATGAGTGACATCGCCATCCGAACGTCCGGCCTGAGCAAGCGCTATTGCATCGGCGTGCGCCGGCGCTATGGAAGCCTGCGGGACGTGATTGCGGAAAAGTTCCTCGGGTTTCGGGCTGCTGGTGTCGGTGTGCCAGAACGGCGCCCCTCCGCACGGTTCGCTGGGAATTCGGTCTGGGCGTTACGGGATGTTTCTCTAGAGGTGAGGCACGGTGAGGTCATCGGGGTTATCGGTCCCAATGGAGCGGGCAAGACCACGCTCCTCAAGATTCTGTCGCGCATCACGGAGCCGACTGAAGGGGAGGCCGAGATCCACGGACGGATGGGCTCGCTTCTGGAGGTGGGGACCGGATTTCATCCCGAGATGTCGGGCCGA
>SXGS01269266.1_pt1 | contig 52746 bp, 38 predicted proteins | sample 3174681 | NCBI WGS metagenome assembly SXGS01 (sample SAMN11356861, study PRJNA531348) | freshwater metagenome | isolation source: freshwater sample F1-80 | place: China: Fuxian Lake, Yuxi | collected 2017-12-25
ACGTGTCAATCAAGTTGAGAGTATCGAATTGAGTGAGAATATGAAACGCTCGTGGTTACTTGTTTTGACAGTGGCACTGGCGATCCCATCAATTGGTATCGCAGCCGAGCCGGCAGAACCGCTACTTCGCAAACTTCCGCCTGGGCTAGCTGTCGAGAGTTCGTCCGAAATTCCTGCGGCACAAACCGTTGCTATTGGCCAGAAGCTCGGCGGAAAAATTAGGCGACTTACGAATTCAGTCCTACGAGTTCACGGTCGATCGCTGCAGGTCAATGTGATTACTGCGGTGGATGATGCCAATGCAAAGGCGATTCAATCGGCGCTCGCAAAGATCAAGTCCGAGCCCTTTTACTTTCGAAAGGACCAAGCCGTAATCGAATACGTGGGCGCGAATCTGGAAGCTGCGCTGGCCATCAAAACGTCCTACGAACTTGGGTTGCAGGAAAAGCCCAAAACGGTCCGATACCGCGTAATCGCCGAGTTGGCTACGATCGATCATGCAGACTACATGTCCTGCAATCCACTGTTTAATCAGCTCCTCGCATTACAAACCTCCAAGGGCAAGGGTGCCGTGGAGACGATTCACAGCCTGTCCAAGAAATTTAAGTTTGGTAGCTCACTGGTGCTGCGAAATCCAACGCTGGACGGAGAAACTACCAAGCACGCGTTTCAACCGGCTGCTTCGGCTTCGAAGGTCGATGGGGCCGAGACTGAATATTCGTTTGGAGAACTCTCCAGTCGCGAGGGTGTTCCCTTTGTAACTGCCACAATTGAAATTACCGTCAATGATACCGGATTGCGTGAAGAGGCTGCCACCCCAGCAGGACACTTGACTGCCTCGACACCATTCTGGCCCGCAGACGACGCCAATGTGACCGCCCTTGCTCGCAGAATCACTGTCGGCAAGTCAACCACCAGTGCCAAGGCGATGGCAATTCTCCAATGGCTCGCGCCGGGACTGAATCTCAAGTATTCAGGCCAGACGGGCTCGCGCTGGGGTACGATCAAGGTACTGGAGCAAAAGTTCGGGCACTGCTGGGATTTCGCAGACTGCTTCGTCACACTAGCTCGCGCCGCCGGCGTACCGAGTCGTCAAGTCGGTGGCTGGTTCTACGGAAGCAGTGGCCACGTTTGGGCGGAATTCTATATCGAGGGAAAAGGGTGGCAACAAGTTGATCCAACCGGTGGCGGCAAACTGATGTGTGGAATCTATCACATTCCCTACTTCACGTCCGAGGATGGCGAGATGCCAATCGTATATGTCTCAATGCCGAAAATCGAATTCGGAAGCACGAATTAGAATTAGTCCCGCAATGACTGCCTGAACTTCTACATCTCATCCCAACTAAACATTTTGAGATGAAAAAACCGCCGAGGAATGGTCATCCCTCGGCGGCCTAAAGCGATCCTCCGACCGGTGGCGGCAAAAAACGGAGCCGCTGCGAGACTGGCGAAGATCGAGCGTGCTACGGCACTTGCCCTGTGCGATCTCAGCCAACGCTAATTATTGGTCCCTCTGCCGGAATGACGGTCGAAGGCTCATTCTTGCGGGCTCATCAAAACCCGCAATTCAATCATAGGTCATAGTCAATCGGCAGCAAGATCAATCGGCGCAACGACGCTTAGTTCATCGCAGGATTTTCGCAATTTCATCGAATTTATGCGTTGATTTTCAACGTGGTCTGGGCCAGCAATCGCCGTGCCGCACCTCGAAGAACTCCAAAAATCGTTACCAAACTTCACACGGCACTTGCCAAATCAATGTCCTCTGAACTGCGCTGCCAGCTATCCAATGCATTTGAATCATGCGATCAAATATCGAGGCAGTAACCCACCTCGCGTTGCAATCCATGCTCGCTCAGCAATTGGGCCGCTTGTTCGATAAATGAATTTGGCAACCGGGTTCCGCTGTACAACAGCGGAGGCGGATACTCGGCAGCACGCAGGCCGAAGGCTCGATGGTGATCGAGTGCTTTATTGGTATTGGAAAACGCATTGCCGACTTGAAAGTCTTGCACGATCGCAAAAGCGCGAGTTACCAAGTCAGCGATTTTCTCCGACATACGGACGGCTTCGTCCCTGCGTCCGCTGGATAGCAAATGAATGATTGACGCCAACTCCTTTGCCAACACGTTGGCCGTGCTAAGCAGAAATCCATCGTAGGGTCCACCAGATGCGCGCAGCCACTGTGAGTAGCCATTCTTCTCCGATCCGCGCACCATAAACACGTTCGATTGCAAGCCGACTAAAGCAACACGATCGTAGCCGCTGGTATCTTTAAATAAATAAAAATTTGGGAACTCGTCTGCCAGCGACTGAACTAATTCCGGAGACATCTCGTTTTGCGTTACTTGGGGAAGTTGGTAAAGTGCCGTCGGAAAACCCAAATTCAAAACTTGGCGCAGCGCTGATGAGATTTCGTGTTGAGTCAGTGAGGAGCCTTTCGGTGGACATACCGTGAATCCAACTGCGGCAGAGTGGTTGGCAAATCGAGCGAGCTGGCGAATGCAGGTGAGCATTGCTGGGACATCGGTCTTCAATACCCCGATGAGTACTTTTATGTTTAGTTGTTCCGCTATGTCTAATACACTGGGCAACAAACCTAGAATATCTTGATCCGACATTTCCCAGCCCTCGCCAGTAGATCCGGGAACGAGAATTCCTCTTACGTATGGTGCAAGGGATCTCAAGTGTTTCTCAATTCGGTGCAAGTCTGGACACGCAGGCGTAGAGAAATGGGTTAGTGTTGGGCACCACAATCGCGGAATTCCCTCTGGAAACAATCGCTCCACCAACTGTGTTCGCGAAAGAGTTGTCGTCGACATGAAATACTCCATTGGCGTTGAGACTACGCTACCCACTGAGTCGCTTCGTTCACTGCCATCTCGAATTCTGACTCCGGCAGGTTTAATAGTGTCTTAGCGCGAGCGAGCGATTTCAGCCTGTGGGGCGAGATGCTTCCTTCGGCAGCAGCCACCGCGAACATTGCTTGAACAATCAACAGTTTCTTGTTGTGCTCCAGCCGAGATTGGCAAACTGCCAAATACGCCGATGTCGAAAGTCGCATGGACTGCACTTCCGAGCAAGCGCGGCCCAGAACCTCGCGCGACAAATTCATTTGAGTCATGTTTTCGAAAACACGCCGGGCGATGCGTATTTCGGCTTCAGACACGTGCCCGTCATCGACCATGATCAGTGCAATCGAGCGCAATAGATCGGTTTCAAACGTGACCACTGATGCGTCAGTAATAGGTTCAGTTCCACGAGAGCTTTCAGTCATAGTGAGGACCTGTGGATCAAACGATGTCTTGCATTGTTCGCAAATTACGAATTCCTGCAGGCCACCAAGCGGCAGAACGGGGATAAAATAGAGCGTCAGGAAAGGTCGCGTGGATTTTAGTCGGTATTTTTGCCGCAACTCGCACTCGGGGCAATGGAACACCCCCTTCTCCTTTGTATTGGACCAGTTCATGGTGCCGATCACAATCATATTTCCCAATCGTCCTATTCACTGACACGGAATTGCGGGCCACACATAATCCGAAAATGGACTGTAGACTACAGATAATTGGTAGCTAACTTATTTCCAGCCGGTTTATCCTGGCATGCAGGGTGAACTCACATCGTAGTGGCGAATCAGTACGGAATCCATGGCCAGCGTTGACTCCACCGCCGAAATCCCCCGTGATGTGCGCGAATGCTTGCTGAGCCCTCACGGTATGGTTCCCTGCCAGACGATCGCCGGAGGATTAAGCGCGGCACGTTTATGGATGTGTCACAGTGGTACATCGCTTGCTTGTTTGCGACGCTGGCCGCCTGAGCATCCCAGACTTTCGAGACTTCAGTTCATACATCAAGCAATCGAGGCTGCTGGGCACGGCGGCCTGGATTTTGTGCCTCGGTTGTATCGTGCGTTAGGCTCCGACAGTTACATCTTAACCGAAGGTGCGTTCTGGGAGTTATCAACTTGGATGCCGGGTAGCGCCAGTTACTTGCGTGAACCTTCCGATAATCGTATGGCTGCGGCGATCGTTGCCCTTGCACAGTTGCATGGATGTTGGAATCGATGGAAGTCTACGCTAGGACTTGCCCCAGCATTTGAGCGGCGTGCAGTCGCGTTGGCCAACTGGCTCGCACGAATTGAAGCGGGTGAATTGTGGCAGGTCCGATTTAGCGATCCAATCGTCGCAGAACTAGGTCGAAAAACTATCGAAATTCTCAACATTCACGGGCCCCAAATGATCGGTCCGTTACGCGAATTGGCTCAGCGTGAATGGCTCGTTCAGCCCGTTCTGCGCGACATCCGTAGCGATCATGTACTCTTTGTTAATGATCGCGTAGGCGGAATCATCGATTATGGCGCTCTGGATTTCGATACTCCAGCCACGGATCTGGCGAGGTTACTAGGTTCCTTGGAACCCAGCAACAGCGCCGCACGGGTTCGAGGACTAGAACTATATCGTCAGCAAATCGAATGCCCGGACTTCTCGTGGGAAACAATCGACTTGCTAGATCAAGCCAGCACTATTTTGGCATGCGCTCAGTGGTTTGAATGGCTAGTACTAGAGCGACGAGAATTCGCAAACGAAGCAGATCTATTATATGGCCGTTGGCGAGCAAGCATTCAACGCGCACAATCGTTCGCAGTATCCACGACGGCCAGCTCGCCTCGACTTTGGCTGCCAACCTGACGATCCATCGTGGCAGCAAAAAGACGTACGCCGCTCCTGGTAGCATGTTCAGCTTGCGTATGCAGATTTATTTGGAACACTCAACCATGAAAACTGACAGTCAGATATACGGAATCTTCAGCGCATCGCCTGAATGGATCTTCGAACTTGCTGAACTGGAGTCGCCAGGTCCATGCCAAATGAAGTCCGTTGCTTTGAAATCAATCAACCAGACAGCGGACGGAGTGCTGATACCAGACGATCCCAACGTCGGTATCACGGTTGCAGAATTCCAATTTCAAAGCGACCCGCTGATCTACGTCCGCACGATTCTTGAAATGGCGTCGCTGCATCGGCAAAACATCAACCGTCCGATACAAGGACTGATCTTCTTTGCTGACGATCATTTAGATCCAAAGACGGCACCTTGGTGTAAACTTATCCGCGCGTATTCGCTCAAGAAGCTTGTTGCCAAACTAGCACGTCGCCAGTCCAATCATCCGCTCGTGGCTGTTTTTCGACCATTGTACGATAGCGATCAGCTATTGGAAAATCGAGCTGCGGAGTACTACAATCAAATCAAGACTAGCGACCAGCTTTCTGATTGCACCCAGCAACTGCTGCTCGACATTTTCGTGAATTGGCTGGAACAAAGATTCAAAGAAAAAGGAAAAACGGAGATCGAGAAAATGCTAATTGGTGAACTTCCCGACCTGCGAGATACCCAAAGTGGCAAAGATCTGATTCAGATCGGTAAAGACGAAGGTAAGATCGAAGGTAAGATCGAAGGCAAGATAGAGGGTAAGATCGAAGGTAAGATCGAAGGTAAAATTGAGAGCCTGTTGTTAATTTTGAAAACGCGTTTTGGCAAAGTCGATGCCCGACTTCGCAAACGCATCGAAAAGATCGAATCGGTCCTGATTGTCGAGCAAATGCTAGCTCAGGCTTCGACCGCAAAGTCACCCGCAGAGCTGAAATGGTAGCGAAAGCTCATGCGTCGCCTTTCCAATAAAAAACTCTTTTGGTAATAGTACCTGACAACTGTTCTTGCATACGGATTGCAATTGCTCAAGAGATTGTTTAGACTGTTCCCACTTTTGTGCTGGTTGGATACTGGAGTGGAGTTGGGAATGGAACGGCAAATATTGATCCGTCCGTATAAATCGAGTGCAGATTGGGCGGGAGCATTGTGTTCAGCAGCCTGCGCCGTGCACTGCGCTGCCACTCCGATTCTGCTGGCAATGCTACCATCTGTCAGTTCCGTTCGGTGGTTAGCCGATCCGCTTTTCCACCAAATCGTCGCAGTGGTTTGCGCATTGCTAATGTGGCGAGCGATCATGCCGGGATATCGTATCTATAATGATTGGCAAGTTCTGGCATACGCCGGAGGCGGCATTGGGCTCTTGCTTGCAGCGGCGTTTGTCTTGCCCGACACTTGCTGTGAGGCATCGAGGCATCTGGCGCTGCATACATCAGGAACTAACTCGGGAGGTCAAACGTTATTTGCCGGCTTGGGCTCATCAGATCCTAATGCTATAGGTCTCCTCTGGCATGGAGTATCAATTCCGATCGGGAGGCCTTTATTTTCACCAGATGTGCTCGCCAATGGGCTGGGGCATTACCCTGCCAGTATCTTGGCTTGTGTACATCCATATCTGTCACCGCTCGGTGGGTTTCTGCTGATCGTGGCACATTTACTAAACATTGTTTATCGCGAACATGGCACGCACAGCAAAAATCGCACTCGATGAAATGGCGATTTGCTTAGAGGTAAGCATGAGTTTCCCAACGCTACCAATTGAACAAGCAGCCGTTTTCAATTTTGTCGTTTTGATGCAATTTTCTGAAGATGGCGATCACTGTGCGCGCAGCGCGAATTTGCCGCTGCCCGATGTTTGGGCCAATGACGCACGCGATGCAATGATGGAATTGGTGCGCCAAGCAAAAGAGTTAATCAAGGACTGTTTAGCTCGAGATCGTATGATCCCATGGATTGAACCGCCATTGTCACCTTCCGAAACGGAAAGTCGATTCTTGATTCCGCTCCACCTATGAACCAGTGGCTGCTTGAAATCGTCCAATGTCCGCTGTGCCAGGAACCGCTGATCCAGGCAGAACCGTCTTTGGTAGAAGCGCTGTTGGTTCAATTTCGCGAACATAAGTTGACGAATCAATTGGGCATACCGATCGACGACGAATTCGAGGCGGGACTAGTCAACCAATCTCGTACCTACTTTTACCCAGTCCGCGGTGGCATTCCAACATTGATTGCGGAAGAAGCGATTACGATTCAATCTTCGTTGGCCCGCGCACGCTAGCGCGAAGTTGCGATGGATTTCTTGCGTTGTTCGATGATTCGCAACGGATCGTCGGGGACCACCGATGCGTCGACCAGCGGTGCTAGGTCGCGCAGGGCAATTACCTTGTATTTCTCCGACGCGAGGTAGTGCAGGTACCCGCGAAATCGTTCGATCGAGGTACTGACCCAATCGTGAGCCGTGTCGGGGACGCCGTGGAATTGTAAGATTGCGGGCCGACCGTCGCGGGCCTGCGAAACCGCTCGTACAAAGTCAGCTAGCTCCCATTTTGGTTTGGCGTCGCCTGCCGAAGGAAGCAAATGCGGATGATCCAAACCGGGCTCGTAAGCAAACCCCCAGCCCGATTCGTAGGAATGTTCCGGCGCACCGCCGCGACGGGCAAAGATGATGCCATGTTTGCGAAGTGCATCGAACGCCAACAGGCTCGTCGCATTCCCTGGCCAAGCGAAGGAAACGGGTTTGGGAATTCCGTTCTCCGCGCAGCGATCTTCGATACCCTTGAGTTGCTCGGACAGTTTCGTCACGTTTTTGTCGTTGATGCCCAGGTGATCGCGAGTGTGGTTGCCGATTTCGAAGCCGTCGCGATGCAGTTGCGCGATCTCTTGCCAACTCATGTAGTCTTTCTTGTTGGTCGCAAAGTCCCAACCCTCGGTAATGAAAAACGTAGCTCCAAATCCGTAAGTCAGCAAAATCGGTCGCACGGTCGTGAAGTGAGTTTTCGCAGAATCGTCGAAGGTAAGTACGACCAGTCGATCAGGAATCGGCTTCTTGACGGCGATTGACTTGCCTTTGGCAACTTCTTGAGCGACGCTGAGTGTCGCTCCGCCAAAAATCAAAAGGGAAGCGGAGACGATACAGTTCAGGAATCGCCATGTGCGAGTCGCTCGCGTATTCCGGTGCACATGGTTGATATTGAAGGGATTATTCATAGCAGTCGCTTTCAACTGAGACTCTACGGATTGAGAACACACTTTCGTGAAAGTTTCAGGTTCATATTCTATGCTGAGTGTGAGCAACGCCGCGATCGATCCACTATCCACTGAGGTAACTCAGTTAGCGTTTGAAGGCAGTCTGCTTGATTGCTGGGCGTCGATCCGCGATCCAACCAAACGCTGTGGAATCCCGCGCGCCGAGCTCCTTCATAGTCCGCTTGATAGTCGTCGCCGATCATTAACGAATTATCCGGTGCCACTCGAAGTGCTTCCGCGACGGCGCGATAAAAATTGCGATCCGGCTTGGCCGCGCCCACTTGGGCGCTAGTTATGACGCGAGTAGCTTGAGCGAACAGTGAATGCCCTTGCAAAACTTGCTGCAATCGCGAATCAAAGTTAGACGCGATCGCGACCAAACTTCCGTGGTCCAAGCACCACTTCCAAGCCGGCTCGACATCTGCAAAGACTCGCCACGCATTCGACGAGCCAAAATGTCGCCATAGCTGTTCGAACACGACATGACACGTCTGCGAGTCGAGTTCCCTCAGCACGCTAGCCACTACAGCGCGCCATCGATTGCGATGTTCTAGATCTTGATTCACACACTGCAACGGCGCAGGACTAAGAAGACCACTAGGCGACGAAGTTTCCGTACTGCTCGCTACACTAGTCAGTGTTGTCTGAAATTGGCTGCGCATCGCGCAAGGCAATCGCTCGCGCACTTGCTCGACCGTCCCCTGCCATCCCTGAGCAACTGCGACATCGCAATAAACTTCTGCTGGTGAAGGTTCTGCGTAGATGATCGTTCCTACTGCGTCGAATACAACTGCAGAATAGGGGCACAAACGACGCGCATGATTGTCTGGATGGCTCAAAAATACCTCAAAATGTCGTTCACGGTGACAAAAGCCATCAGGCACAACAAGCACAAAACACCTGCCAACGTCAATTGCATTTGGAGAGCTTCGTTGACGGGTTTTCCACGAACGGCTTCCGCAATCAAGAACAACATGTGACCGCCATCCAGCGCTGGGATCGGCAGGAAATTCAAAATCGCCAAATTCGCGCTCAACATTGTTAGGAACAACAACAATCGCGATACACCTTGCGAAGCTTCAGATCCCGCTGCGCCAAAAATTGCGATTGGTCCACCAACTCCGTTGCGACTGGCTTTTCCAGTTACCAGAATTTTTAGGAATTTGAACACCTCCAACAACCGCTTTTGGGTTTCTGCCAAGCCGAGCACCATGGCTTCTTGAATGTTCGATGTGCGATGAAAGTGTTCCAGAGGTTGCATGGCCAATCCGCGTTGAAACCAAAACCACTCCGTGGCAGGTTTCAGTGGCAGGACAACTTCATGCGATTTTCCAGCACGGCGAAAATAGCACCTAATGTTCAAGCCATCGGGTAATTGTTGCCATTCATTAAACAGAGACGCCACAGTATACAGCGAATCAATCTCGCGCGGCTTGAAAGCCGATTCGCTGTAGACTTTCAATATTTCTTTCTTCGCTTGTTCGCTAGGTTCCCACAAGACTTGAACAAGTTCGTCGCCGACCGCAACATCCAGAGGTGCGCCGCCAACCGCGGCATCTACATGCGAGACCATTGGAGAGACATCGACAGTAACACCTAACCCGGGAAGCGATATTACGCCCGCGACTTCCGAGATCGAGTCAAAGGTGACCGTCCCTTCTGGCTGGACGGAAATCTTCAGTGATTCTGCTTTTGATTCATCGCTGCTTGGGCTGGCCGCATTTCTGCGAACGGTCAGTTCGATGGGCTTACCAAACTGTTTGGCAATTCTGCTCGGCAGAGTTAGCGAGTTTTCAATAGGCTGACCGTTGAGTTGTTCAATGGTATCACCGATCTGAATTCCGGCTTTTTCACCAAGCGACCCTTTGCGAATGGCAGATACTTTGCCAATTTGGAATCCAAATCCCAGAGTCTTGATAGGCACCGCCGGCAATTCAACATCCAGCGTGTTCGATTGCTCGCCAGCCTTTCGTTCGACGGTGACGGTTACCGGTTGGTCCCAGACTGCTTGCAGGCGACGCGTCAATTCGTGGCTAAGGACGACTCCAAACCTAGGATCGATGGGTAACGGTTGGCCATTTACGGCAATGAACTTGTCATTTGGTTGCAGATCAATTTTTTTCTTAGCTAAGATCGATGTCGGATTGACTGCCTCAGACTTGGTCAACTGGGCTATCGCCGCTGATTTTACACCGATCAAGAAAAAGCTCTTTTCGCGCGAATACTTGTTCGTCGGCGGGATATTTACTTCGCGTCGTTGGCCTTCATGCAAAAATGTAACCAGCACCGGTGCACCGTTTGTTTCCATGCCTCGAATGACGACGTTTCCGGTAAAGTCATCGAATCGCATGTTGGGTGAGTCTTGTTGCATATCTCCGGCGCGAACGATTTGGTCGCCAGGTTCGAGCCCTGCGATCCAAGCGGGACCACCGGTTTGAGTATTGCCTACGACGGTCGGTGTGTAGGGTACTCCAAATCCGAACGCGATTCCCGCCAGGATAACGGCAAAAATCAAATTCATTACCACGCCAGCGGAAATAATAATCATGCGTTGCCAAACAGCTTTGGCAGGATAGCTGCGCGGATCCAGTTTTGCGTCGGGCCCTACACCTACTTTGATTCGCTGCGACTCTTCTTCGGCTTTGCGTGGATCATCGTCTTGACCGAGCATCTTCACATAGCCACCCAGCGGAATAATGCCGATACCGTACTCAGTTTCTCCCCATTGAAACTTGCCCAACGTGCGCGGGAAGTGAATTGGTCCAATCGAAATTGGCACGTCGAAACCAACATAGAATTTGTCGCATTTCACGCCAAACGTCTTCGCAGCCAGGAAATGCCCAAGCTCGTGAACAAAGATCACAAAGCCCAGGCCCAAGCCAACTTGCAAAGCGATCCAAATGAAATTAATCACGCTCGACAAGCCGCTCGTTTCGCCGAATAAAATCGGCCACCAACTTAGTGAATCGACTAACGCACCGTAGCCCACCTGATAATCTCCTCGCGTGACCAACGATCGAGTTTCTGAAGCTCGTCCATCGTTGGATTGGGATCGTAATTGTGTTCGTTCAAGATACGCCGACAACCATCTACAATGTCGACGAATCGGATTTTACCTTGCAAAAACAATTCTACGGCCGCTTCGTTGGCCGCGTTCAATACTGCACCGCTGGTTCCACCTCGCCGGGCGACTTCCCATCCCAACTCGATTGCAGGAAATCGTTCCGTATCCACTGGCTCGAAATCCAGTGTCCACGATTTCGTCCAATCCATCGTCCGACAGGGACCCGATAGTCGTTCGGGATACGTCAACGAATATTGGATCGGCAGCCGCATGTCCGGCGGACTGAGTTGAGCGACCACAGAACCATCGTCGAATTCTACCATCGAATGGACGATCGATTGAGGGTGCACAATGACATGTATTTTGTCAGACGGCAAGTCGAACAGCCAGCGCGCTTCGATGATTTCCAGAGCTTTGTTCATCATGGTTGCTGAATCAATCGTTATCTTGCGTCCCATTTGCCAAGTCGGATGCGCTAGCGCGCTTTCGATAGTGGCCGCTAGCATTTGCTGACGCGTCCAAGTTCGAAATGGGCCACCGCTGGCCGTTAAGATCACTCGCTTGACCTGCGAAGCCCTTCCCGCATGAATCGCTTGAAAAATTGCGCTGTGCTCACTATCAACCGGAATAATTTCTCCGCCGCTGGATTTGACCGCCGCTGTAACCAAACTGCCCGCGATTACCAGGGCCTCCTTATTCGCCAATGCAAGACGTTTCCCTGCGCGAGCTGCTGCCAGTGTGCTGGCCAAGCCAGCGGAACCCACAATTGCAGCAACTACAATCGAAACTTCATCGGCCTGGGCAAGTTCCACCAGCGCGTCAGGCCCGCTGGTGAGTTCGCAACCGACTGGAAAAGTGCCCGTTTGCAGTTTCGCTAAATTGTCGCGGCAGGCAGCAACCACGCGTTTCGAGCCGCAAAAATTCGCCTGTTCGACTAACTGATCCAGTCGACTGTGAGCGGAAAGTCCCCAGGCTGAATACTTAGGATACAATTTGGAAATCACTTCGACCGCAGCAGTTCCAATGCTGCCTGTCGAGCCGAGGATTGCAACATTCAAGTTGTTAGCGTCATCTGTAGACACAACAAGATCCGTCGTTTACTGGCAACTTTTGATATGCTAGGCGTACCCTACAATCGCTAGAACAAGCCCAAAGCGAATCGCGCTGGCTTGCCAAGTACTAAAATCGATCGAACAATACTGACAAATCGGGGCGAGTCGCGGCGCGAGCGCAGTTTGCGAGCGTAAGATTATGGCACAGTTGAGTTTGTAGCAAGGCTTGTAACTATCCTTACCAGCCAATTCGCCGCAACTGGCGGTAAACTCGGACCACCAGCTCAAGTTTATGAGGCGAATTCCCCTCAGCCGGATTCGACTGCGATCAAACGGAATTAGATTTGGAATTGGTTGAAACGAACGATTGTTGAACTTTACCTAGCTAAGGCACGTGCATGACTTCCAAGGGCGATAGCGACCAAGAACAAAGAAACGCTGAGAGCAAGAACTCTGGGAACTGGATTTGGTATCTGGTATTGGCCGGAATCATGGTTCTATCAGCAGGCGTGTTTTTCGTCAGCAGTGCCACTCCGCGTGTTAAGTATCCGCACCTGACTGCGCTGCTGCAAGCGACCCAATACACCCAACTTGGTTCAACAACCTTGGTGGCCGGAAAGACCGGAACGATCACCGTTCCATGGAAAACCAATCCCGTTCAGATGGTTGAACTTTCCAAGCTGAATAGCGTCCGCGTCGATAAAACATTCGTGGTCGGCAAGTTGACCATGCGAATTCTGGATGACAAGGGCGCACCCGTTGGCGAAGCGAAGGAAGTCGAGTTTCATGCAAACAAGAACTCAAATGAAAACGACACTGAACTGAAAGACCTGTTGACGGCCAGCAACGTTGATTGGGGATTTGCCGACGACCCTGGGTTCATGGCTGAGTATGGCCCCACATTGCTGATTTTCACGATAGTGCTGATCGTCATGATGCTCCTGATGCGCAGGATCAGCGGGATCGGTTCACCGATGTCGTTCGGTCGCTCGCGCGGCCGTTTGTATGCTCAAGAAGATATCGGCGTTACCTTCGAAGTCATTGCGGGTGTCGACGAAGCTGTCGAGGAGGTGCGCGAGATCGTCGACTTTTTGCGATATCCCGATAAATACCAACGACTTGGTGGGCGAATTCCTAAAGGCGTTTTGCTGGTTGGGCCTCCCGGAACGGGCAAGACGCTGCTCGCAAAAGCTATCGCTGGTGAGGCCGGCGTGCCATTTTTCAGCTTATCGGGCAGTGACTTTGTGGAGATGTTTGTTGGAGTCGGCGCCGCGCGAGTTCGCGATATGTTCCAGCAGGCACAGGCCAAAGCTCCGTGCATTATCTTTATCGACGAACTCGATGCCCTAGGCAAGAGTCGCAGTGGAAATATGGTCGGCGTGCACGACGAGCGCGAGCAAACTCTGAACGCATTGCTGGTCGAAATGGACGGATTCGACCCGAACAATGGCATTATCGTGATCGCCGCGACCAATCGGCCCGAGACGTTGGACGCCGCTTTGTTGCGACCGGGTCGATTCGACCGCAACGTTTTGGTCGATCGCCCCGACAAGAGCGGTCGCGAGCAGATTCTGAAAGTCCACGTGAAGAATGTTAAGCTCGCGCCCGAAGTCAACTTGAAGGAAATCGCTTCCATCACCAGCGGCTTTTGTGGCGCGGATTTGGCCAATTTAGTCAATGAAGCTGCTCTGCTGGCCGCTCGCAAAGGCAAGAATCTGGTCGGTCAAGCAGAATTCGACGAAGGTGTTGAGCGCGTCACCGCTGGCTTGGAAAAGAAGCGGCGAATCATGGACGAAGATGAAAAACTGCGCGTCGCCTACCACGAAGCGGCCCATGCGTTGGTGGCCTACTCTTTGCCAAATACCGATCCCGTTCACAAAGTTTCAATTATCCCGCGCGGATTTGCCGCACTCGGGTATACCATGCAGCGTCCCGAAGGCGATCGGTATCTGCTAACACAATCGGAATTGGAATCACGCCTTCAAGTACTCTTGGCTGGCACTCTGGCCGAGGAAATCGTCTTCAAAGATATCAGCACCGGTGCTCAAAACGACCTTGAACGAGCTTCTGCAATCGCTCGCCGGATGGTCATGGAGTACGGGATGAGTCGCCTTGGCCGCGTCAATTTCCGTGAAAGCACGCGTTCCCCGTTCCTCGGCGCAGGAGGTGGCGAATCTTACATTCGCGATCATAGCGAACAAACCGCCCGCGAAATCGATGAAGAAGTGAAACGCATCATCGACGAAGCCGCAAAGCGCGCCCAACAGATCTTACTTGAACGCAAGCAAGCTCTCGAAGCGGTCACGAATCGCTTGATTGAAATCGAATGCATGGATCACGACGAACTCAGTCGTATCATCGAAGCCAGTTTGCTAGGTCCTCGTGTAGTTCCGGGCACCGACAGCGTTGCACCGCGATCGGTTACCGGAACGTTATCTTCACTTACTGCCGCGGGAAAGCCCGAAGAGGACAGATCCGCTTCAAGCGCCAGCGATGCCGCGGGTTAAGAAAAAGGTTCCCGACGGAACATCGATTCCACTCAATTCTGACGCGCTGGATGCCTTCGCCTATGGACTTCCGGCTCCTGCCAAACAGGCACATTTTCTTTTCAATGTTCGTTGTAGAGATTTCCAATCGCCCCACTCTCAGCTAACATGTCGTTAAATCACGCGACAGGAAATGTTGGATAAAATCCGGCATCTACAGTAAGGAAAATTGCAACGCATCGCATCAATTTTGACGTAGAAGGGTAGGTATGAAAAACGTGATCAAAGTTCTCTCGATGATCGCCGTGGTAGGATTGCTCGTAACGAATGTTGGGGCGCAGGAAAAGAAAAAAGGCGACAAGAAAAAAGGTGGCGATCCCGCCAAGACTATTGTTACCACGTTCATGAAGAACCTGGAACCGGTCGGATTGTCGGATGAACAAAAGACTAAGATCGAAGCGATTATCAGCAAGGCAGCCACGGATGCCGTCGCTAAACGAAACGACGCTGGCATCAGCAACTCGATGACTCAGAAGAGTACCAAGGCAACCAAGGAAGAACGCGATGCCGGTAAAAAAGGTGCCGATCTGAAGAAGGCCGTTGCCGAAAAGCTGGGCCTGACCGATGCCCAAATCAAAACCTTGGATGAAACCAATGCGATCATCGCCAAGGCAAAGGTCGAGGCAGGAAAATTGCTTACCGAAGAACAGATGGGCAAGCTCAAAGAAGATCAATTCAAAGCTTCGTTGAAAGAAAAGGGAAAAGGAAAAGGCAAAAAAAAGAAGGCTGCCTAAGACTAGACCATGAAATCGATTCCGGCGGGAGCTGCATGGCTCGCGGCCCTGCCGAATCAATTGGTTGAGGAAATAACATGCCGGATGCCAAACCACTAACAAGCCTGGATGAATGGGAAGACTTCGTTGGCGACGTTTACTCGACGCCGCTTAAAACTCAGGATCAGTTTCGTAAATACGATGATCCTGCTCGGTCCACGGTTCGCGACTTTTATCGATTGAACCATCAGTACCAAACGCTCGATTTTGCTGAGAAAAAACGAGCCGAGTTCACCGGGCTCAATCGCAAAGAACTGACGATGTGGGAGGCTTGCGATTTTCTGAACGAATTGGTTGACGATTCCGATCCCGATACTGACTTGTCGCAGTTGCAACATTTGATGCAAACTTCCGAGGCGATCCGTGCCGACGGCCATCCAGATTGGTTCGTGCTGGCCGGTTTTGTCCACGATCTGGGCAAAGTTTTGTGTCTGTTCGGCGAGCCGCAATGGGCCGTGGTCGGCGACACGTTTCCGCTTGGCTGCCGATTCTCGGAGAAAATTGTCTATGCCGAGTATTTTCAGGCCAATCCAGATTGCCAGGTTGCAGAATATCAGACGCTAACCGGAATTTATTCACCGAATTGTGGTTTGCGCAATGTGGTGATGTCTTGGGGGCACGATGAATATGTTTTTCATATCATGCGCAACTTTTTGCCCGAGCCGGCGTTGTACATGCTCCGTTTTCATTCGTTTTATGCGCAACATCGCGAGAGTGCTTACGAGCATTTGATGGACGCACACGATCAAGAAATGTTTGCTTGGGTCAAACGATTTAATCCGTACGATCTATATTCGAAACAACCAACGCCGCCCGACGTTGATAAACTGAGACCATACTACGACCATTTGTTCAAGCAATACTTACCTGAAAAGCTGCATCTTTAGGCGCGGCTGGCAATTTATTTTCTGCCATCAAAGGTCGCGTGTTCGATACAACCGCGATTAGAAGATTTTGTTAATAATCGGCTGCGAGTTCGGGTAAAGTAACTGGAATTCACGACCCTCGTGGCAAACAATCGTCTGTTCTCCGCTTTGAGCAAAACAATGATAGCTGACTGGAAACTAAAACTAGACGAAATTGTCGACAAAGTGGACAGCGGCGAGCGTCTCAATCAAGACGATGGCATCTTCCTCTACCAGCCAGAAGTGCCCCTGCAGCGACTCGGTGAGCTCGCTACCATTGTGCGTCGACGGAAACATGGTCGAGTGGCGTACTACAACATCAATACACATTTGAATCCTACCAATGTTTGCGTGTATCGATGTCAATTCTGTGCGTTTCGGTCCGATCTGCGCGATCCCAAAGGGTACGCCATGACCGACCAACAGATTTTAGAGCGCGGCCGAGAAGCTACCGAAAATGGCTGCACCGAAATGCACATTGTCGGTGGCTTGCATCACAAGATGCCCTACGATTGGTATCGCGGTATCATCGAAACTCTGCATGCCAATTATCCTCAGTTGCATTTGAAAGCCTGGACGCCGGTCGAGATTAATTGGTTCGAATTTCTGACCAAAATGCCCACTCGTGAAATACTGTTAGATCTCCAATCTGTTGGCTTGGGAAGTTTGCCAGGCGGCGGAGCTGAGATTTTTCATCCCGAAGTACGCGACCAGATTTGTGAGCACAAAGCGAACTCACACAAATGGTTCGAAGTGCATCGCGAAGCGCACTCGCTGGGTCTGCGCAGCAATTGCACGATGCTGTATGGGCATATCGAACAAGCCTACCATCGCATCGATCATTTGTTGCGATTGCGCGAGTTGCAGGACCAGACCGGTGGATTTCAAACTTTTATTCCACTGGCCTTCCACCCGGACAACACGAAACTCAATTACATTCGCAAGCCATCCGCCTTGATGGACTTGCGTACTATCGCCATTAGCCGATTAATGCTCGATAACATCGCTCATATCAAAGCCTACTGGATCATGCTAGGTATCGAGACCGCGCAGGTCGCGCTCGGTTACGGTGCTGACGATATCGATGGCACAGTGCGCCACGAATTGATTTACCACGACGCTGGGGCAACCACTCCAGAATTGCTCTCAGTGCAAAGAATTCGCGAGTTGATCGAAGAATCCGGCCACCAACCGATCGAACGCGATACACTCTACCGACGAGTCCATCGCGATCCACTGGACTACTCCAAGTGGAGCGTTGGTTCGCCTGTTGAATCCGCAGTCGCCGCGGAGGCAGTGTCGTAACGGTCGTACAAAAATTAAGCGATTCGGATTATTCAGAATTCGGCTGAAATTGACTTTCCAAGCATCTTTGGGGTGCTGGAAGTTTACACTGTGAGTTAGCTCTTAATCAGGTTCGCAGGCTCTACCGGCAACCTTGGCGAGGGAGGTTACCGACGAAATGTATGGGATGAGGAATTCCGAAATGTGCCAAACAGACTGGTCAATTTTCTTGGTGACCTGAACTGCCTGACAGCAGCAACCGCTCGAGGCGGTCTCAACTGATGATCTTCTCGACGACGTGCGCTTCTTCGACGCCGGTCAATCGCTGGTCGAGACCTTGGAACCGGAATGTCAGGCGGCGGTGATCGATGCCGAGGTTGTAGCGATTGTAGCCTGTCAGTCGTTGCTCCACCGAAACGGGTTCGGTGGAGGCGACGTTCAGCGCGGTGCGAATGGAAGATGAATGGACGATGGTAGGCGAATGAAACATTGCGGGCGCGGCGGCTAGTTTTCGGCGCGCCAGGTAACGGGTTGGCTGGTTTCGAGGTCGAAGTCGGGCCAGTTCTTCTGAATCCACTCGGCAGCGTCATGCATGTTGTGAAATCGACGCGGCGGTGGCTCGAGTTTGGGAGTGGCTGCATCGGTTGGTTGAGCTTCTGTGCCTGAGTCAGGCGGCGTCAAGAGAACGTGTTGACCGTCGTGGAATAGAAGTTCCTCAAATCGCCGCAGCAGAAAATCCCGAGGCTCGTTAACACAAGCTGGATGCCGCAACATAGTGGCGACCGATTTTGCATCGCACATCGCCATGCTGGCAAACTTGAACGTTTCAAAGTCCATGTCAGTGCCATCAGAATAGTAACCTGGAGAAGTAGCAATGTAGTCCACGAGTATTGTGGTAGCTTCGGATGAGATCTGGTCGCGCTTCGGCAATTCAAGCGACTGGACCAATTTGTAAAGTTGCTCTGTTATGTGTCCTTGCGAAAATCGATGCAATGATTCAAGCATCCGTTCCGTCGCCCGCAAGCGAATTTCAGTCGGTAGTCGCACTGCAATGGAAGCTAACGCATTACCAGTATTTTGAAGTGCTTCAACATCCTCTGAACTTTGAAGTAAAGTAAGCAACTGATCGCTACAACGCGCTGCATGCTCAGATCTTATAGTCGCGGTAAGTGCCTCTAACGGCATTCGATAGGCGTGCTGAACAATTGCATTAGTTGAGTTCTCCAGGTTGCCAATGAGTGAGCCCCATAGAGATAATGCCTCGTTGGGGCCCAGTTTCGTTGATATAGCTGCTAGAACAGTACCCGCAGCGCGCCACTCGCTTTTATTCATCGAATCCAGATTCAATTTCGGTGTGATTGATATGACACTCTTCCACCCGTGCATCAACTGTTCAGAAGTCATCTGCTCTGTCAATGCAATTAAGCACTTTGAAATATGTTCCGACTTGTCACCCAAAGGCGATTTCGGCAGTTCAGCCACAAGTGAATCCCAAACGCGAATCAATAGCTCAGAGTTCACGGTCGTCGCGATTGCGACTAGGCCAGTTACCGCCGCAATTCTCTCGTTATCGGTTGGTGAATCTAAGTCATCGCGGAGCGAATTCACGCAACGCAGCCTTTGGTCTGGACCTAGAGAGTACGCCAACGAGATTAGAGCACGCCCCGTTGACGGTGTATCAACATCCTCCTGTCTTCGAAGATCATTGATGATCGCGTCCCAAACTCGTATCGCTTGCTCCGAGCTGAACCTTGGGGAAAACGCTACAAGAGCCTCTTCGAGCTTCGGGTGTACTTGGAATGAATCTGGCAGTTCCAACATCGCGATTACAGCATCAGCGCAGCGGGTCACTTGCTCAGTTGTCAACTTGGGAGCATAAGGCACAAGGCTGCGCCATGCAGCAACTTGGATTTCCGAACCAGCGTTATTCTTATTCAATACACTGATGATCGCATTGACTCCGCGAAATTCTTGCTCACTACTAAGTCTGGAGGCGAGCGCCATGAGCCCGCAACAAGCAACCGTTAAGACGTTGTTGTCCGCTTGCGATTCAAGAACGAGGATGAATGCATCTGCGCTTCGAGTTGCTTCATCCGCACTCAGTTTCGGACTGAGTATTGAGAAACACTGCCCCGCAAATAGTGCGACACGTTCATTTTGAGTGTCATACAGGGTTGTAATAAGCGTTCGCCACGCATGAGTTACTTGCTCGGTTCCCAACTGCGGAGCAATTTCCAACAACCCATTCCAAACTTCTTCTTCTACGTTCCGTACTTTTGCTTCGTCCACAATTTCTAAAACCGAATTCCATTGGTCTTGGGGTCGATCGATTCCCCGCTTCGATAACAACGCCAAAATAAGTTTTCCGTTTGCGTCCAAATTTCCTCGATACTTGGCCGCGGACCAAATGCGAATGACATCATTCCAACCCTGTTCTGCATGTTCAGAGTTCAATTTTGCCGCCAACAAATTCAAGCACGTTTCTGCAATTTCGACTCCGTGCCATGCTTCCGATTTCTCCCATACGTCTACCATCGCATTCCACATTTGCGACGCTCGAACGGAGTTTAGTTTTGTCGTCAATTCTGCTAGACATATGCTAAGGTGCGAATAATTGTCGTAACTAGATTTTTCAATCAAAGGTATCAGTACATCCCAGCATCGGACCACCTGTTCTGTTGTAAGTTGTTCCACTTGATTACCGATGAATTCGATGAAATCTCGGAATACAGGATTAGAGTTCGCCTGGGCGGAGATGGAAGCGCCGACGTATGTCAATGCCTCGGCCAGATTCGGCAAATCATTCGATCCCAACTCGATCGTAATCCACACAGCGGCGACGCGGATTCGGGGGTCGGCTTTGAGATCGCGCTGTTTGGCGGAAACTAGCTTGATGGCTTGAGCGCGACGGGTTGGGCTGAGCGCGACGCAGGCTTGCATGGCGCGCTCGGCGCGACGAGCTACGCGGAGGGCGATTTCGGGATCTTCGAACGCGATTTCCAAGATGCGGAGTTTTAGTCGCGAGTCGGGGATCGCGGACCAGTCGACGAAGCTGCGGAGTTCGGCCGTGTTGGGCTGGTCGCCGTATCCGATCGGGCGAAGAAGGCCGCTTATGAGCTGCCGTTCGGCCAACTCGCGCTGCCGCTCCTTGGCGTCGCGCTCCTGCGTTACTGCGTCAAGTGCGTCGAGCGCTTTCTTCTCCGAAGCAATTGCGGCTTGTTGCGATCGGCTCGCCTTTCGCTCGGCGGTCGTAGCGCGAAACAGGCCCCAGGTCGTACCGATCATTCCAACGACCAGCGCGACGAACACGGCGGACGCGGCAATCACTTTGCCTTTGTGCTTGCGAATGAATTTCTTCACGCGGTAGGATGTACTCGGTGGACAAGCTTCGACGGCTTCGTCGTCGAGAAAACGCTGAATGTCGCGAGCGAATCCGTTGGCGGTTTCATAACGGCGGCCACGTTCCTTTTCGAGCGACTTCATGACGATCCAATCGAGATCACCGGCCAGCGAACGACGCAGTTCGCGAGGATCGATGCTGCGCTGAGCGGCGATGCTGGGGAGTGCGTCGCTGCCGCTGAGCCGGATGCTGGGTCGCGGAGGTTCGACTTCGCGGATCAAGCGAAGGACTTCGTCGAGGGCGGCTTGTTGCAGTTGCTGGCGCTCGAGCGGCGTCGTGCCGGTGAGCAGTTCGTACAGAACGACGCCGAGTGAATAAATATCGGTCCGCGTATCGACGTCGAGGTTATTGTGCTCGGCTTGTTCCGGACTCATGTACAGCGGCGTGCCGACCATGATGCCGTGGCCGGTATAGATCGAATTGTCGGTCAGCGACTGGTGTAGCGCCTTGGCCAGCCCAAAGTCGATGACCTTCGGCACCGGGTCGCCGTCGTACAAGCAAATGAGAATGTTCGATGGTTTCAGATCGCGATGGACGATTCCTTTGTGGTGAGCATGTTGTACAGCCTGGCAAACTGGGATGAACAGTTTCAATCGATCCTTCAGCGACAATCGGGCTCGATCACAGTATTCCGTTAACGGAACTCCCTTGACGTATTCCATCACAAAGTACGGATGACCATGGTCGGTCATGCCTCCGTCAAAGACTTTGGCGATGTTGGGATGGTCCATCACCGCCAGGGCTTGCCGTTCGGCTTCGAACCTCGCCAACACCTGTTTCGAATCCATGCCGGCCTTGACCAGTTTGATAGCCACTCGCCGTTTGACCGGTTGTTGCTGTTCGGCGACCCAAACGGACCCCATGCCCCCTTCGCCGATATTCTCGAGCAATTTGTAGCGACCGCCGAGAATCGAACCAAGGTTCAGGAGGTTTTTGGTATGAACCGCTGTCGCGTCCAATGCAGCATGAGCTTCCTTTTTCGGATGTTCGATTCGATCAACGTCGGCAAAGAACTCCGCCAAGCGAACTGCTTGATCGGGATGTGCCTCAATCAAACGGTGACGATCTGGTTTTTCCCCTCGTTCTTCGGCTTGTAAGTATTCAGCGATGAGGCTATCGAGAGGATCGTCATTGGACTGCATGGCGGAGCTCCGAGAGTTGTGTGGCACGAGCCTCAAACGTCACCAAGTTATTAGACGAAAATTACCAATAAGCGATGCGCGGAAATGCCAGAAAAACGGTCGACCGCTGAAGGCGGCCTCAACTAATAATCTTCTTGACGACGTGGGCTTCCTCGACGCCGGTCAAACGCTGGTCGAGACCTTGGAACCGGAATGTCAGGCGGCGGTGATCGATTCCGAGTTGGTTAAGGATGGTGGCGTTCAGGTCATTGATGTGGACGGCGTCGTCTTCGAATCGTGTCGTGCGTTGGCCGTTTGAATCGATTATGTTGTAGCTGTACTCGTCCGTCCGGCCGAGCTCGACGCCGCCCTTGATGCCTCCGCCAGCCAGCCATGCGGTAAAGCATCGAGGATGATGATCTCGTCCGTAATCGGTGGCGGTCAGCTTGCCCTGGCCATAGACCGTACGTCCAAACTCGCCGGAGCAGACTACCAGCGTATCTTGCAGCATCCCGCGCAGCTTGAGATCCTGAATCAGTGCCGCCCAGGGTTGATCGACGTCCATGCATTGGCCCCGCAGTTTCGCAGGCAGTGTGCTGTGATGATCCCAGCCGCGGTGGAAGACTTGCACGAAGCGCACTCCCCGTTCGACCATCCGCCGGGCGAGCAAACAGTTGCGTGCAAACGAGCCGGACTTCTCGACTTCGGGACCGTACATCGCTTTAACCGAGTCGGGTTCGTCGCGAAGATCGGTCAGTTCCGGGACGGAGGCCTGCATACGGAAAGCCATCTCCTGCTGGGCAATGGTGGTCTGAATCTCCGGATCTCCGATGTCGGTCGCGTGTTTGTGATTGAGACCAGTCACCAGCTCGAGCATCTTACTGCGGCTGGTGCGGGATACACCTGCCGGGTTCGACAGAAAGAGGACTGGATCGCCGGCGGATTGAAAAGCCACTCCTTGATACTTGGAAGGCAAGAATCCCGTGCCCCACAAGCGGCTGTAGAGTGCCTGCACGTTCTGTTGGTCGCCGGACCAAAACGCCGAATTGAGCACGATAAAGTCCGGCAGATTACTGTTGAGCGATCCCAGCCCGTAACTCAGCCAGGCTCCCAAGCTTGGTTTGCCCTGGATTTGCGACCCGGTACAGATCTGAGTCTTGCCTTCATCGTGATTAATCGCCTCCGTGCGCATCGACTTGATAAAACATAAATCGTCCACCACGGACGACAAGTGCGGCAGCAGTTCGCTCATGTACCTGCCGCAACTACCTTGCTGTTGGAATTTGAAGATGGACGGCTGGATCAATTTTTCCTTGCCGTCAGTCATGGCCGTTACGCGTTGACCGTCCCGGACCTCGTCGGGCAGAGGCTGTTTGTATTTCGCCTCCAGCCCCGGTTTGTAGTCATACAATTCGATCTGGCTGGGCGCTCCACCCATAAACAGAAAGATAACACGGCTGGCGCGCGGTCGAAAATGCGGCAGATCCGGTACAGCAGCCGGCGTTTGCTTGGCAACTAAGGAACCAAGCACAGCAGCTCCTAACCCCATGCTGGAGTGGTTCAAAAACCGACGCCGCGATTGCAACCAACGATATTGTTCGAGGAGATGTTCAGACATGGTCCATTACTTGCGTGATTCGGGGTATCGAGATTAAGTAGAGAATCGACCACTATTGTATACGCAGCCGGCTCGATACACTGCGCTTCGCTGGCCAAAGTCAGATGGGACGTCGTCGCCGTGCCGCATCCACATCCGGTTTACAGACTCGCCATCGACAATTGCATCATGTTGGATCTGATTCAACGTCTCAAGAACGCCATGCCAAATCTGCCAGTTACTTTCTTGGTAAGAAACTTGACTTTCTTAGTAGAAAGTGGGAAAGTGGAACAAGAGACTACTATTGTGTAGGACTTAAAGCGAATGGAAACTGAATTGCAACAAATTGACCGAGCAGCACGTCGACGAATTGCGAGAGTTTCTTCATGCGATGGGAAGGAAGACAAATCAAGGGGCGGTGGGTCTTGTTATCGATCGTGATTACTTGGAAATTGGGTTTGCGTTGGAGGAATAGTTCATGGCAAAAAACGCCGAAAGAATAGCCAAGTATTTTGCTACAATGCCTCGCGCGGCCCAGTTTTCAAAACTGAGCCGAACTGCGTCAACAAGATGTCGATCAACGTCTTATTGGGCGGGCATGGTACTTAACCACTAGGGGCGTATACTCGACGCATCCGTTTCCGAGCGAGGCCAGCCATGAACGAGTCCATCCCAGGCGTTCATTCCGATCCCGACATTCTTGGCGGGACGCCCGTGTTCGTGGGCACGCGAGTGCCGGTGCGAGCAATGCTGGATTATCTCGAACACAATCACCCTTTGGCCGAGTTCCTCGACGACTTCCCGACGGTCAATCGGGCGTTGGTGATCGGCGTCATCGAACACTTCAAACATGTCGTTGCCCATGCGCCTGCTGCTGGATGAGTGTGTTCCGAAGCGTCTGAAACGGGAGCTGGTGGGCCATGAAGTCCAGACGGTTCAGGAAGCTGGATGGGCGGGCCTCAAGAACGGCGTGCTGTTGCGGGCGGCCGATGCGTCGTTCGACGCCCTGATAACCGTTGATCAAGGCGTTCAACAACAGCAGAACATGACCGGCCTTCGCATTGGCGTGGTGATCATGGTGGCACCCAGCAACGACATTGATGATCTCAGGCCGCTGATGGCAGAGCTCGTTGAAGAGTTGGGGCATTTGAAACCAGGTCAAATCAAACGAGTCGGTGGCTAACACTCAAATGGAGCTGACGCCCCTGGATGCTGCCATCTCAGACCGCTAGGCGAGCATTTGTTCACGGAAGCAACAGCGCGCAGATTGAAACTCGAGTCGACTATGCATCCAGTAGGCCGCCCACGCATATCTACCTATCCTTTCAAAATGACTATGACCCGGGTCAGACGCAAATGCCACCCTTACAGATTTCAACGATCCACTTAATCACTGGGATAGTCCTTAATCGCTTCTAGCCGAATCACTAAATCAACGAATCAGGGAAGAGCTGCATCCAGCCAAATATGCCATAGTTGGTGCATATTTGGCTATTCACGTCAGCCAAATATTGATGCACTGTGCTATAATTGGCTAAGCGGTCGAAACGAGTTTCCACCTGAGCTGCGAGTTCTTGGAGATAATGCTTTGCGATTCATCGGGCGAAATTTTGAACTAGCGCAACTTGCAGAGACGGAGAAGTCCAGCGAAGCAGCGTTGATCGTTGTCTATGGCAGACGCCGAGTTGGGAAAACAACTTTGATCGAAAAAGCGTTTGAGAACCGTCGGCTTCTCAAGTTCGAAGGGGTCGAAGGAAAGCCGGATGCATTCCAGATCGCTCATTTCGCCGCCACCTTAAGACGCTTTTTCAAGCGATCTAGGTTGGAGTTCGCGGTACCCGCGACTTGGACGGAAGCCTTTACGTTGTTGGCAGAGTGTGTTTCCAAAGGGACATGGACGATTTACCTTGAGGAGCTTCAATGGATGGCGAATTATCGGCCGGATCTCATATCGGAACTCAAGCCGATATGGGATAACCTACTGCGTCGGAACCGTAATTTGCTTTGTGTACTCTGTGGCTCTTCACCTTCGTTCTTTTTGTCAGAAGTGATTCGCTCGCGCTCGCTCCATAATCGCAGCAGCCTCGATCTGCGACTTGACGAGTTTCCTATTCATGAAGCCGCATCCTTTCTTGGTCAACCATCCCTGCAATCTCTCTTTGATGCGTATCTTTCGGTGGGCGGTATTCCGATCTATCTCGAAAAGCTCAAGTCTGCAAGTTCGTTTTACCTGAGTCTCTGCCATCACAGTTTTCGAAAGAATGCTTTTTTCGCAACTGAGTTTGAGAAGGTATTCGTCAGCAGCTTTGGCAACAATCGCATTTATCGACGTATCGTACAAGTCTTGGGCCAGCGCGGTCACTGCACACGCGACAAAATCGCCAAAGATGTAGGCGTCCAGTCTGGCGGTACACTCACCACGATGCTGTTGGACTTAGAAGAGTGTGGCTTCATCCGTCGCGTGGTCCCTCTGGATAAATCCAACAGCAGCCTGCTAAGTTACTACGCAATCCAGGATCCGTACTTGCACTTTTACTTCAAGTTCATTGAGCCCCATGCCCAGTCGATTCAAAACGGTGATTTTCAACGGCATCCGGAGCGAGTGATGAATACACGAAGCTATCGGCAATGGTTGGGTTTTGCGTTTGAACGATTCTGTCGAAAAAATGCGATGTCCATCGCGGAACGGCTTGGGTTTGGGGCCGTCCAGTTTCGTGCTGGATCATTCTTTCGACGTGGAAACGTACACGATATTGGTGCTCAAGTCGACTTGCTCTACGACCGGGCAGACAAAGTGTACACAGTCTGTGAAGTGAAGTATCAGGATGCGCCAATCGGAACCGAAGTAATTGCTCAAGTTGAACGCAAGTTACAAGCGCTGCCGACCAAGCCCAACCGATCGATCCAAAAAGTACTCATCACGAACTCAGGCATCTCAACCGGACTCAAGCAACGTCATTACTTTGATCGCGTTTTGACATTGGAGGACTTAGTTCAACCGGTGGAGTAGTCGACACATTGCCCAACCGACTTGAACGTATTGTTGCTATCTGTACATGGTCGAAATTCTAAAATGCGGAAGCCATTTCGAGGCTATCCATAGCTTATTGTTAGCAATTAGCAAGCTACTCGCGTGTTTTGGCGGCATCGAGATTGAACAGGGAATTTACCACCATGGTAAACGCGGCCAGCTCGATGCGCTGTGCATCGCTGGCCAACGTCAGGTTGGATGCCATCGCTCGGGCTGCGTCGACGTCGTCTCGGTAGATCGAGCGAAAGGCATCCAGTCCGCGTTGCAAGTTCGCTTGTTCGTCGGCATCCGGCAGGTGTGAAGTGATCGACTCGAAGGCGATGCGCAGGCGTTCTTCGTCGCTCTGATTCGACGTAGCCACCGCTGCCGCTGGAGGCTCACGTAGGCTTAACAACTGGTGCGCGAAGTGTCGAGCAGCTTCGAAATACTGGCTCTCGTTCATCATCAACAGGGCTTGTACCGGCGTGTTGGTCCGTTCTCGTCGCGACGTACAGCTTTCTCGAGTGGGCGCGTCGAAGATGGTCATCTGCGGTGGCGGCATGGCACGTTTCCAGAATGTGTAAAAGCTGCGCCGGTAAATCTTGTCGCCTGTGTCCTCTTTGAAAGAGTAAGTGGAGGACGAAACCATGGAAACCGTTTTCCACAGGTCGGCGGGTTGGGGTGGCTTGACGCTTTTTCCGTACATCGTATTGTTCAGCAGGCCGCTGATGGCGAGGACAGAATCGCGAATCACTTCTGAGTCCAATCGAATGCGCGATCCGCGAGCCAGCAGCCGATTTTCCGCGTCGGCTCGATATTCGGTAGGTGAAACGCGCGAAGACTGCTGATAAGTGTTTGACAAAACGATCGATTGGACGAGCGACTTGACGTCCCAGTTCGAGTCGACAAATGTGTTGGTTAAATCATCCAGCAATTCAGGATGACTGGGAAACTCGCCCTGCGCGCCGAAATCTTCGGAGGTCTTCACGAGCCCAACGCCAAACAACTGCTGCCAGAACCGATTTACCGTCACACGCGCGGTCAACGGGTGTCGCTTGTCGGTCACCCATTGCGCCAGGTCGAGGCGCGATTTCATACTACCGCTCGACTTCAATGGCGGCAAGAACGCCGGCGTGTTCCTGGATACCTCCTCGCCTGGTTGGTCGTAGGCACCGCGTTTGAGAATATAAGCTGGCCGCACATCGGATCGTTCCTTCATCACTAGAGCTATGGTAACGCTGCGCTCGAGTTCGTCGCGCGCCTTCTTTAGACGCCCCAATTCCTCTTCCTTTTTCTTCACTTGCTCCATTAGCGAACTATTTAGTTCGGTTGCCGCGCCGCCACTTGTTTTTTCCGACTTTTCCTCAGCGGAAAGATCTTTGAGCGATTGTTTCAGATTGTCGACCTCGCGCCCTACCGCCGAGAGTTGCGAATCGAACTCACTCAAGCTGGTCGCCTGCTCTGGTGTCGGCAGCCGCAACATGGGAGGCTGCTGGTCGCGCCCAGGTGTCTCGGGATCGCCGTCGATGTTGTTAAAGAAAGCAAACAGTTGGTAGAAATCTCTCTGCTTCACCGGATCGTATTTGTGGTCATGGCAAACGGAACACTCCAGTGTCAAACCCAGGAATACCGTCCCAAAGGCGGTCACTTGATCAACGACATTGCGCGTATAACTTTCCTGCGGAGGATTGGTCCCCCGGTCCATTACCATGTGCAGGCGGTTGTAGCCCGACGCAATTTGCTGGTCGAGCGTTGGGTTCTCTAGCAAATCTCCGGCGAGCTGCTCAGTCGCAAATTGGTCGAAGGGCAAATTCGCATTGAAAGCCCGAATCACCCAGTCGCGATACTGCGACAGCTCGCGATAGTGATCGTGATGCATGCCGTTGGTGTCCGCGAATCGCACCAGATCCAACCAGTAGCGAGCCATATGCTCACCATATTGCGGAGATGACAACAGCCGCCCGACTAGTCTCCGATAGGCGTCCGGTGCATCATCTTGTTCGAATTGGTGAATCTCTTGTCGAGTCGGTGGCAAGCCTGTCAAATCCAGAGTGAGGCGCCGAATCAACGTTCTCTTATCGGCCGGAGGCTGCGGCTTCATCCGCTTCTTTTCCAGAGCAGCTAGCACCAACTGGTCAATTCGATTGGCAAGCCATCCGCTATGTGCAAACGAAGGCAATACTTGAGGCCGAGGTGGCTCGAACGACCAGAATTTTTCGTACTTTGCCCCTTGCTGAAGCCACCGTTTGACCATTTCTCGCTGCGCAGCCGTCAGAGGACTCTTGCCCGAGTCAGGCGGCGGCATTTGCAGCGAGGGGTCGTCGGTAACCAACCGCTTCCAAAGTTCGCTGGAGTCCGGATCGCCCGACTTGATCACTTGGTAACCGTCGCGCGCGCTTAGCGGACTCAGATCTCCATTGGAAAGATCTAACCGCAATTTCGCCTCCCGCTTCGCATCATCTGGACCGTGGCAAGCAAAACAGCGGTCGGATAACAGTGGTCGAATATCCCTGTTATACGAAACGACCTCTTCCGCAGCGAGCAAGAGAACCGACGCCCCAGCCTGCATAAAGATCGCCACCGTCATTCCTAGAACACCGGCAATTAATCGCATCACTGCCCCATAGGCTAGAGGGAACTTTCTGTCGCATCTCTACCAAATTGACCGACATGCGCGACTGGCGTGCCTGCGCGGCTGGGAAATGATTCTACTTGACAGACTCGATGATGACAACGAATCGCGAAGAGGCCAATCGCGTGAGAAAAAGGGATTTGGGGGAAAGGGGCAACTACTTCCGATCCGCAGCACTGAGTCGGTTACGAAAGTGGGAGGAAGATAACGCGATTTCGCACTTCCGCAATGTCGGCGGCAGTGGCAACAATATTCTCATCGGTAGCAACGGAGCCGACCGCATCGTGGGAAACGGCGGCGATGACCTGCTTTTCGCCGGCCGCACATCGTACGATGTCAATAATGACCAAGCTCTGATGGCCTTGCTGGCGGCTTGGAATGCTGGCGGCAACATCAGCAGTCGAGTCGCCGCAGTTCAAGACACGTCCAAGGCCTCTTATCTTACCAGCGACGGCACCAGTTCCGCGCCCCAAACGCTTTTCTCCGACTACGCCGTCGACCAGCTCAGCGGCAGTGCGGGTACGGATCTGTTCTTTGCCAACGTAACCGCTGATGCCGGTCTCAAGGACATCATCACCGACTTGAAGAGCGAGTACGCCGTTGACATCGACGCGCTGTAGCCAGCGAATTGCGGTCCTGCGCTTGCCAAGTATTGGCAAGTCGCCGCCTCGCTTGGATCATTATCACGGACTGTCTCAACAGTTTTTCATCGTTACTTCATCGCTAGTACTCTGTTGGCTAGCGGCGTCGATTTTTCAGTCGAGCCGCGCAGGAGGTAGCTGCAACCTGCCAAGTAATGGGCTCGCCATTGAGGATCGATAAACGCAGCATCTTCGATCGCGGCTGCACTGAATTTGTAATCGTGGGAATCATTTCCCTTGAGGTACACTAATTCTCGAGCACGGCGAATCATGGTGCGCGCGTCTCCACCAGCTCGAATGTACTGCAGCACGGCGGAGGCAGCCGCCGGGCGGTCCTTTTGAACTTTTTCGAAGATCTCATCGAGACTGGGAACGGTTTGTCCAGTCACGGCAAGTTGATCCAGCTTGGCCTCCGGTAATTCACCTCGCCCGACTGCCGCTTCGCGGAAATGAACGAGAAAGGAAGCGTTTTGTAGCAACAGCCAGCGACGCAGGCGATCGTCACCGACCGTGTTGTAGAGGTTGTGAAGAGCGTTGCTGGCAGTGACCGCATGCAAAGGAACGATCCCCGGCTGTCGCGTCACCAACTCCGCCGACGCCAGCAAAATTCCGTCATAGATACTGCGCGGATGCACTTGCTGACGCAGCATTTCGACCACGCTCTTGGCTGCATCCTGAACCGAAACGGTGCGCAGCGATTCGAGCACGCGTTGGCTGGCGGCTGGGTCCGCCTTGCCGTCCATCCAGTTCTTGGGAATCTGATCAACCAATTCCCAATTGCGACGACCGGCTCGATCCGCCTCGTAATCATGGCGAGACGGATTCTCTTCGCCGGTATGGTTCAAAATAGCGTAGGCGAGCGATCGCATTACCGCTTCGGAGTGCTCCCAACCGATGACTTCCAAAGTACGAAACGCACCGGAAACGTAAATGGCCTTGTGACCGATACTACGGAAATCACGAGCCGAATGTTTGGCATATAAATCGAACAATTGATGCGCCGAGGCAGCCCGAGCGGCCGCAGCCGCCGCAACGTCCGCAGCAGGTTCGTCCCAATTTGCCATGGCTTCGTCGAGCACCGTAAGTGCTCTCTCTGCCGGCGGCAGTTTGCTCGACACTGCGGGCATCGTCCAGTCGCCTTCCTTGACATCGGTGGCTTGGGCACTTTTGAAATTGTCGATGGCCCAAATCAATGGTAACCACCTGCCCTCGTTGGTCGCTGCCATCGCAGCTTGATGAGCTGCATGAACAACCAGGACGCTATGAAATTTGAATCCTACTGCTGGACGGGGCTGAACGTTGCGCATGCCTGCCAGGAAAACCGCAGCCAACAACTCGCGATAACTGGTACCGCCGCGAATCTCGCCACCTACAACGTCGACGATCCTCTCGCGCGGAGTATCTTCTAACAAGCGAACCAGCGGTTCTATCTCAGGTCGAAATCTCACCATGCCCGGTTCGACCTTGGCGTCCTGGGCGCTCAAGCTTGGAAACCAATTTGGTTGAATTGCAGCGATCCCCACTGCCGAACCACCGGCCGCCGAAATAAAGTTTCGTCGAGTCAATGTCGCCATGGTTTGTACTCCCGGAAGTATTGGACCTTGGAAAAAATGCTGTGGCGTGTCATCATAACAGAGTTGGAAACTCAACGGTTGGGTTCTCTAAAAATACATTGTCGCCCACGCTCGCTCGACTATGCAATCAGTTTTTAGCTACCAGCCCCAATCAGTGCCCCGCGTTCTGTCGCGCCGCCAATTGACGATCGCGCTGGGAACTGTTTCGTTGATTCCGGTAGCAATCACCGTACTGATTTGGGCAGCGCTTCCCAAATCTCCCGAACTGAGTTTGAATGCCGAGATTACCGTCGGGCCCGGCACCTGGCCGCCTGGTGAGTCGCCAACAGCGAAACTGATGCCCTGTGTCACGTTGCGAAACCCAACAGATGACCTGTGGGAAAATGTTTCCTTGTCGCTGAACGGTCAGTTTTTCTACTACCATCCAGAACCGATTACAGGCCGCAGTTCGTTAGTGATTCCCTTGAAGCACTTCGTCACCAAGGGACATCAGGGCTTTATTCCCGACTACCATCAATTGAAAGAGCTGACAACTTACGCGCAAATTCCATCGGGGGCGCGTGCGGTCCGGGATGTGAGATTCTAGGGGTTCGTCAAGTTCGGTGCCCAGAGTCCGGGCTGCAGCTCGGGAATCTCTCCGGACGGGGGCAGTGTTTGTTTGATCGCTACGTTCATTTGCTCCGAGAGCTGATGTATCGTCTGGGCATGTTCAGGCCGATTGGCGAGATTGGTCAATTCGCGAAAATCCTGCGCATGATCGTACAGCTCGCGGCCCTCTTTTCCTCCGTCCCACTCGGTATATCGCCAGCGGTCGGTGCGCAGACTGTAGCCGAAGAATCGACGCTCTGCAGGTTGTTTCTTTTTATTTTTGTTGGCCACGCTTTGCCGAGCGGCACCTCCACGAGTCACTTGAGTAAGTGCCCACCCGCGTCCTTTCACATTGGGATCTTTCAGCAGTGGTACCAGACTCTGTCCCTGAAGATTGGCCGGAGGCTGGATGCCACACAGCTCCGCGAGCGTCGGAAATAAATCGACTTGCGAAACTGGTGATTTGGCTACGGAACCTTTCTTGGCACCTGGTGCAACTATCAACATTGGCACTCGGGCGCTTTCCTCAAACAAGCTCATTTTTTGCCACAGGCCGTGTTCGCCAGTGTGGTATCCATGATCGCTGGTAAAGACAATCACCGTGTTATCGGACAATCCCGTACGATCCAGTGCATCGATGACTTTTCCAACTTGGGCATCCATAAAACTGATGCTCGCGTAATAGGCCTGCAATGCTTGGCGGCGCAGTTCGTCTGTCAACTGGTCTTGCTCCCTTTTGTAACTACCCAAACCGGGCGCGGGAATATCCTGTTGATCTTCCATTACATTTTGAACGACTCGCATCTGGCGTTCGGGGTGCATGGAAAAATAGGCCTGAGGCGCAACGTAGGGTGTGTGAGGCCGAAAGAACCCTACCGCCAAGAAGAATGGTCGATCACGACGCTTAGCACATCTTTCCAGCACCCACTCGGCGTCGGAAGCTGACATCGCATCGGTGTGCTGAGTATCAGGAGCCGGCGATGCAAACCAGGAAAGCGTTCCACCAAACTGCCCTGGAGTCAACGTGTAGATCTTAGGCTGCTCCAACATGCGATCAACGCCACCGGGATTCAGCTCCAATTCCCAAGAACCGGGGTCGTCGTGTCCGTTCGTACCGATCGAATTGGGAACATTGTAATGATACAGCTTGCCAATGCGTCCGGCGAAGTAACCCGCCAATCGAAACGCTTGCGGCATGCTAATTTGCGTAGGAATTGTCTGTCGGAATATTTGGCTGTTCTGATGAATGCCAGTACTGTTAGGATATAGACCCGTTAACATCGAGTTGCGACTGGGGCCGCACAGCGGAAAGGCGCAATACGCGCGCTCGAAAACAACCCCTCGCGAAGCCAAGCGGTCGATGTTCGGCGTTTTGGCTTGAGGGTCACCGTAGCAACCTAGAAAGTTATTCAAATCATCGGATACGATGAACAAAACGTTGCGTTGTGGCTGAGCCAGAACTGGCATCGCGAAAAAGTTGGCAACAAGGGAAAACAGCAACACTTGAAGTAATCGCAACATTTGGACTGTCTCAGCGGAAAGCGGATAGTTGAGGGAACGGGAATGTTAGTATCGCTCGATAGATTCGACGATACCCTGCTAGTTGATAGGAACTTCAGTAGTTGATTGGAACTTCAGAATTTACTCCGCCTTTGTCGCCGCGACAAGCAAGCCAAACTTCTACCAAATACTGGCAGGAAACCAGCACCAAACTACGGCAGTCGATGAATCTGTTCAAAAATCGCCAGCAATTGCCGAGCGCGATCGATCGATCCAACTTGACGAACGTATGCGAGTGTGGCTTCAATCTCAGACATGGCACCGATGGATGAAGATGGTACCGATTCGCTGGTTCCCTCAGTTCCGTTGACGTCAGTTGGTAAAGTGTTTGCACGAACTCGACCCTTGGAGGCCAGTTTTTTTAGATGTGTTTTGGCGTTGGAAACGTCGGCTGGCGTTACACCAAATTGAGAAAGCGCGGAAACTACATCTCGATTGCGAACTCCCGGATTGCTCAACAGAAAATCGCGTATCCGCTGTGACTTGCTAAAATTCTTATCGTTCACTGCTTGAATTCTTGCTGAAAGGCTCAATGAGGATTGATCGCACAATATTGTGAGGGTAAAGCCCTCATAATTTAACCCCCCTGAAAATGTTGCGCCCAAAATACATTGCGACCGATCATTGCACATTCTGTTGTCGGATTTGCGTAGACTAGTTGTACAGGTTCATTTTTATCAGCCGGAAGACGTTAGCCAGTCCCAGCGCCAACTAGCCGGCCTATCCCCCACGCGATGCAAACTAGGAACGGAGAGTTGCGTGATCGTGAGATACTTGCGAGTTTTTTTGCTGAGTGCGATCGTCGCGGTAAATTGCCAATTGGGATATGCTGCGGACGCGACCTTGAAAATTGGTTTTGGCAAGCAGGAGGTGACGCCTGAACAACCATTGCGGTTGAGCGGCTACGGAACGCGAGAACGCCCCTTTGAATCGGTCGCCGACAAACTGTACTGTCGCGCGATGGTGTTGTCCAATACGCTCAACGACGCAGATGCAATGGTGTTGGTTTCGATCGACAGCATCGCGGTTACGGCTGAGTTGACCGGCACGATTGCTCGTGCGATGGAACAGAAATTCAGCATTCCGCGCAGTCAATTGGTGATTTGCTCGACGCATTCGCATGCCGCACCGCATGTGCACGCAGGCCTGCAGAATCTCTTTCGCGTTCCGCTGACTTCGGAAGAAAAAACAGCGATTCAGCAAAACACCGACCGCATGATATCGCGCATCGAAGTAGCAATCGTCGATGCGATGAACGATCGGCAGCCTGGGAAACTAGAGATAGGTGAAGGCCAAGCTGCGTTCGCGGTCAATCGACGAGTCCTAAAAAACGGACTTTGGTCAACATTCGGCGTGCAAGCAGATGGACCGGTGGATCATCGAGTGCGCGTCTTGCGCGCGACCGATGCAGCGGGTAAATTGCGCGGCGCAGTTTTCATGTACGCTTGCCATTGCACGACGTTGGGTCCAGATTTCAATCGAGTCAGTGGAGATTGGGCAGGACTTGCTGCCTCGCAGCTCGAGTCCGAACATGCAGGCGCAATTGTGTTGGCAACGATCGGTTGCGGGGCTGATGCGAATCCCAATCCACGGACGGGATACGACGACGCGAAACGGCACGCACTGGAATTAGCATCTGCGGTAAAGCTAGTTTTCTCAGCTCCAATGCAGCCGCTGGAGTCGTTCCCTGTGGGCCACTTCGGTTACGCAGGCTTGGCGCCCGAACAGCCGACTCGCGATCACTTGAAGAAAATGGCTGCCGATGCGAATGTAGCCAATCGAAATTGGGCAACCAGCTTGACCGACACATGGAACAAGATGGGACGCTTGCCGGAAACGTATCCCGCACCGATTCATACTTGGCAATTCGGCGACGATTTGACCTGGGTATTCCTGGGTGGCGAAGTCGTAGTGGATTACCAAATTGGTTTGGAGCGAGCCTTGCCGGGAAAGCAGGTTTGGGTTGCGGCATATACTGACGATGTCTTCGCTTATGTTGCCAGCGAACGGATGCGAGCCGAAGGAGGTTACGAGGTTGATTTCTCGATGATCTACTATCAGCAACCTGGCCGATGGCAGTCCGGGACAGAGCAATTGATTCACCGCCGCACGAAAGAAATTCTGGCAGAAGCGCAGGCCGAAGACAAACCGCGCGATGCCGCTGCGGCGCTGCGATCCATTCGAGTTGCGGACGGTTTTCAAGTTGACTTGATGGCGGCAGAACCGTTGGTGGCCGACCCGATTAATTTGGCATTCGGCCACGATGGAAAATTATGGGTCGTCGAGATGGCGGACTATCCTCTGGGAAGTTCCACGGCGGGTCGCGTCAGGTGGTTGAGAGATTCCGATGGCGATGGACGATTGGATCAATCCGAAGTATTTCTAGATGGATTGTCCTATCCCACAGGTGCCACGCCCTGGCGCGATGGAGTCATCGTGATCACCGCGCCTGACGTGATTCTTGCCAAGGACACCGACGGAGATGGACGAGCTGACAAGCGCGAAGTCCTTTTGTCCGGAATTCATGAGGCCAATCCTCAACATCGTGCTAGCGGCTTTGAAGTAGGCGTGGACGGCTGGCTGTATCTGGGTGCCGGTGATGGAACTCGCGAATTAGTCAGCAAACGCAACGGACAGACCTACGCAAATTTGTCCGGCCGCGATTTGGCATGGAATCCGGATACCGGCGAAGTTCAAGCTGCGACGGGGCATTCCCAGTTTTGTCGAGCTCGCGATGAATGGGACAATTGGTTTGGCAATTCCAACAGCCAGCCAATTTTCCAGTATGTCATCGAACAGCGTTACCTGAGAAATCGTTCGCTAGGTGGATCGGCTGTTCAACATTTGCTCGAACCCCCGACAGCGCCGCCGGTCTATCCAATCAGCCGCACAGTCGATCGTTTCAACGATTTGTTCGCACTGAATAGATTTACCAGTGCTTGCAGTAGCATTATCTGCCGGATTCCAGGATTGGGACCATCGATGCGCGGCGCGGCTTTGGTGTGCGAACCAGTACATAATCTTGTGGCGCGATTTCAAATTGATTCGGAGGGCATCTATCATCGTGGCCGGCGATTCGAAACCGACTCGAACTCCGATTGGTTCGCCTCGTCCGATCCATGGAGCCGGCCGGTGCGAGTCGTTAACTCGCCGGATGGAACAGTCTGGATCGTCGATATGGTTCGGCGAGTTATTGAACATCCCCAGTGGATTCCAACGGCTTGGCAAGAACGCTTTGATTTGAGAGCCGGACAGAACCTGGGACGTATCTATCGCGTTCGCGCGAGAGACTATGTGCCGAGCCCATTGCCGGACCTCACTCGAACCAGTCCCGCAGAACTGGCACGGTTGCTCGGCAGCGATAACGGCGCGCTGCGTGACCTGGCTGAATATCAACTGCTGTGGCGCGAGCCAGTCGATCAACGAAGCGTGGCAGCCACCGTTCGGAATCTAGCTCAACAGTCGCTCGATCCTGCCGTGCGATTGCAAGCGATCGCGTATTTGACCGCAGCACGGCTTGCTACCGTCGACGACCTTGAACATCCATTGCAAGATACTGACCCGCGGGTCGTCCGTTTTGCGGTACGCAACTGCGAATCAAGTCTGACGACTTATCCAAGGCTTGAGAAATCGCTGGCAAACGTCTCACAACGAAATTTGGGACCGGCAGTAGATTTACAAATTCTCTTGAGTTTGGGGCAGACCCGTGGCGAAGCGGGCGCACGCGCTGTGCGCACAATTGCCAGTCGCGCCGCAAACGAGATATGGCTGGTTCGAGCACTAACGACCGTCAGCGATGAACTAGTCTCTGCTGCAGTAAATGGTCTGCTGGCATCGGTCGATGCGTCGGGTGAGCTTTCTGCGATTCAGTGGTCGGAATTGGAAGGCAGCATGCGTCGGTTGCTAACGCAAATGCCTCATGATCAACGTACGCAGTTAGTCGCCGAGCGATTCACTGCGGCAAATGTCGCTCAAGCGATGAATATTCCCAACAGCCAGTTGCTGGTACTGAGCGGATTGGCCGCGCTGAACTCAGTTTCTAGGCAGAGCAAGCAAGACTCCCGAGAGTCGAAGCACGATGAATTGTTGCGCGGTACGGTGGATAGAGCCTACGCTTTGCTAGTGGCTCCGCAAACCGACACGGAACTGCGCTCACGCTTGATTAATCTAATCGGCAACGGATTCCGCCAGGTGGACGACGAACTTGAGGCGCTGAAGAAATTGATTGCGCCGAACCAACCGCCTGAGATTCAGAATAAGGCATTGACCGCTGCTGGAAGAGTAAACGATGTGCGCGCGGCCGAACTGTTAATCGCCGCTTGGCCATCCATGACTGCGGACTCTCGCAGGACGATATGCACTACTATCTTACGCCGCCGCGAATGGATAGATCGATTGGTTACTGCGATGGAGAAAAGTGCGATCAAGGTAGCAGATCTCGATGCGGCAACCGTCCAGCAACTGAGATCAAACGGCGATCGCTCGCTAATGGCGCGAGCCGAACAACTGCTGGGCAAGCCAGCGAATTCGGATCGCGCGAAACTGGTGCAAGACTATCTGGCAAAATTGCCTACGACGCTGGATCGATCAAAAGGGGAGATGCTGTATCGCGAACACTGTGCCGCGTGTCACTTGGCGACCGACACCAGAGCATTAGTTGGTCCACCTCTAGAAAACCTTAAACACTGGACGACAGAACAATGGATCGTCGCCATGTTGGACCCAAATCGCAATATCGAGCCCAAATATCATCAGTATTCGATTTTGACCACGCAAGGTCAGGTGTTCACAGGCATCATCGAGCAACGTGGTGGTAGCGCGATTCAGTTAGCGGCCAGCGACGGTTCGCGCCGCGAGATTCCATTGGCTGATGTGGAATCGATCAAGGACGCAGGGATTTCGCTAATGCCCGAGGGAATCGAAAGCAAGTTGTCGCCAAGTCAGTTGGGCGACTTGTTGGAATATGTCCGTACAAAGAACTAATATCGCAATCCGATACGTAAGTGAGGGACCTTTCCTTGCTTACCATCGGATTGCTAGATTTCCACATGCGCTCGCCAAAAAACGCGTTGCGAAATGTCGTGCCGCTGATATGGTATTAGAATCTCGCGCCGTTTGGTTAGCATATAAACTGCGGTTAACGCGTCGTTTTGTCGTATTTTTGCTATGTTACGAGTTGTCGTTTTCATCATTACATCCCGTCTTTGGAGTTTCTAATGAACAGCCGATCTTCAATTTGGCGATCTGGTTTTACGCTCGTGGAGTTGCTCGTCGTCATCGCCATTATCGGCGTATTGGTGGGCCTGTTGTTGCCCGCTGTTCAAGCCGCGCGCGAAGCTGCCCGGCGCATGCAGTGTGCTAACAACATGCGGCAGATCGGTCTGGCACTGTACAATTTCGAATCGACGCGAAAGAAATTTCCTCCGTCCAGTATTCAGCTTGCCAATGGAGTCGTAGGAACTGGCGTCCAGGTCAACGAGTTGCAGGAATACCTCAAGGTAGGTACGAACGGAACGCTCGGCCAGCACTTCGCCAAGCAGTGCTTCTTGACCAGCGTTCTGCCCTACCTGGAGCAAAATAACGTGTTGAGCGCGGGTACGGGCTTTGACACTAAACGGGATTGGTACGAAACTCAGAATCGTCCCGCTGCAACTGTTCGCATTGCAACTTTTTTGTGTCCTTCCAGTCCAGGGCTGAAGGATGTGAATACCGCCAATCTCGGTGCTACGGATCGCACGACTTTTGCTACCGGTGGGAATTGGAACCCGGCCATCACCGACTACATGGCAGTTAACCGAGCCAACAGGGTCGCTGCGGTGTGGAATGCCATCACCGCATCCAATCCGATTTATCCCGGCGACGACGCAATTCGCGGCGTGCTTGGGTCAAACGTGTATACGCGCATTGGCGCGATCACGGACGGGTTGACCAATACGCTGATGTTGGCCGAAGCCGCGGGACGACCATCGCGATATACCTTCGGCATGATGAACGAACAATACGCTGGCGGTACGGCCGCCTACATGAATGGTCCATGGGCTCATTCGGGCAATGATATCGCCGTCGACGGTTCTGCGATTACGGTTGTTGGTGGCGTGCGTATGGCAAATACGCTGTCAACTGCGGCCGCAGTCGGTGGCGCTTGCTCAGTTAATTGTACTAATCAAGGTGAGATCTACGCCTTTCACGTCGGTGGCTCGAACGTGGTATTGGGTGACTGCTCGGTTAAATTTATCAGCTCGACGATCGACCTCAAGACGCTGATGTTGATTTGCTCGCGATCCGACGGCACACCGATTGGCGATGCGTTTGGAAACTAATCGCACGGCAGTCGGTGCTAGTGGTTTCGCGGACACCTCAAAGGTGGTCAGCGCGAGCAAGGTCTGTGGGAAAGTTCGTGAGCCGCTGGAGGCCAGTTTCGGTGACGTGGTAAATCTGTTCAATGCGCAGACCTGCGCGTAGTTCGGGACTGTACAGCCCCGGTTCCACAGTAAACACGTCACCGACTTCGAGTCGATCGTCGTAGTAAGGATTCAACCTGGGAGCCTCGTGCGCAAACAGTCCAATCCCATGTCCGAGATGATGTTGAAACTGCCATCCTCGGTAACCGTCCAGCCGCTGTTGTGCACTGTGGAATAACTCTTTACAGCTTGCACCGGCTCGCGCAGAGGTTTCTACGAAATCGAAAACTTCCATGATCCGTTGATGAGCATCGTGCTGCACTGAGCTTGGTTCACCGTCGACGACAAAACTGCGGCACATGTCACTGCTGTAACCACGCAGCACGGTCGAAAGGTCGAAGACTCCAATTTCGCCTTTTCCTGCCGGGCGACGCCTGGGATTTCCACTAGGGGAATTGACTTGAAAATCATTGCCGCACTCGCCAAGAATCTCACCTGCATAGCGGCAACAGGCAGCTTGTATCCCGGCAAATAATTCGACTTCGTCGATTCCTTCGCACAAGTTCTCTCGCAGCCAACCGTAGGCCGCTTCCGATGCGTGAGTGGCTTGTCGCAAAAGATTGACTTCGTCGGAGTCTTTGTGACGACGCAGCGCCAACATCGTCGGTTCAAGATCGACCAGTTGCTTGCCCTCAAGGATGCCCGGTCGAATGCCGTTGTCAGTCCCGATGCGTATATGCTTGGCCAGTCTAGCGGCGATCATTCCCAACGCGACAGAGAGTTGATCGTCGACCAGCGTCGCGTATTTATTGGATTCGAATTCGATAATTTCATCAGCGGCTGGAGCGGCAGTGGGCGCAAGCGGAACCAACAAAACGGTTGGTCCATCGCGCTGAACAAGGACTACACGTTTGAGAATGGTCCGGTGCCAGTACGCTGTCAGGTAATGCACGTGCCCAGGTGCTGCCAAAAGCGCTAAGTCCAAATTCAGATAGCACAGCGCGTCGCGCAAGCGCTGTTGCCGAGCCAAACACATGGCGAAATCGAGTCCCGCGATCGTTACACCGGTCCGGTTCATCTCAGGCAGCAAACGCAGCTGATCGCGGCAGTTCGGCACTTACTTGATCGACGCATTCGACATCGACCGAGTCGCGATGGGCAACCGCACCGGCAACCAATGACAAATCGGCAAGCTGAACAATCTTGCGGACAATACCTCCGGACAGCTCCTGGATGCGTGCCGTTGCGGAGACAGTAAACGGCGAACCGGATCGCCCCAGGCGTTGAAAGTTCCACTTGAGAAAGTCGCGAGTTTGCTCCAAGTCCCAGGCTGGCAATTCGATCTGCAAATCGCTGCGCTCCCACAGATTTCGGCTGACTGCAGAACCAAGTTGACTTTCTACTGCAATCAAGACCGTCAGTGGCGCGGCGGTGGCTATCAACCGATTGAGATCCTCTTCTGCTGATGCAGAAGAGCTTTCGGCATCATCAATTAATGCAATCGTGTGAGTGCCTTCTCGCTGCGCTGCGGAAAAATAATCGCACAATGCACGCCAAGCCCAGTGAGCGTTACCAGCGACCCTTCCACCACAGAGCGTACGCACCAATTCCCCATACAATTCTCCAGAGGTTAATCCCAACATAGAGAGATTGATCAATTGTACGTTGGGAATTCCAGGATAACGTGGAACTGAACACCCGAAGTGTTTCAGCAAGCTCGTTTTCCCAACGCCGCTCGACCCCAAAACGACTCCCAATTGACGCCGATTCTCGACCAGAAAGTCGATTCTCGCTAATGCTTCGTCCGCGCTGGCGCTTCGAAAGAAACCTCGACGAACATCGTTCGTGAATGGCGGTCCGGACAATTTCCAATATCGCCAGTATGTCACAGCAATCTCCCCAACAGTGGTCTACACCTATTCCCGTGTCGTACTAAAATCGGGTTCTGAAAATGGTATCTTTAGTCTTATCGTCAAATCAAGCCAAATCCGTAAAGTCGACCACGCATGCATTACCCTCGGTTCTTTGTTCCCGACATGTCAGAACAAGGGACATTGTGGCTCGACGAAAACGAGTCGCGACACGCGGTTGCGGTGCTTCGCTGTCAATTAGGCGATCATCTGCTGGCATTTGACGGGCAAGGCGGCGAGCGACTTTGTCGAATCAGTGCGATCACTAAGAAGAAGGTCGAACTGGAGTGTATTGCTGGACTGGATACCGACCGCGAGCTAGCACGACCATTGATATTGATCGTCGCCTTGCCCAAAGGCGATCGTCAAAAAACGCTTATTGAAATGGCGACGCAAATCGGAGTGAGCGCCTTGGTACCACTAGAGACAACTCGTGGAGTGGCGCAACCCACGCGCGACTCGGTGATCAGGTTGCAACGTACTGTGATCGAGGCCAGCAAACAATGTGGCCGCAATCGGCTGATGGAGATATTACCTCCCACAAACGTCGATCGACTGTCGACGGATGCTCGCTGGCAGACTCCATTTCATGCAAAATGGATCGCGCATCCTTACGATGAATCGGAACAATGGTCGCCTGCCACAGCGGACAGGCCGCCCCCAACCTCTCCAATTGCAATCGCCGTGGGACCCGAAGGCGGTTTTACTCGAGACGAGGTTCAGCGACTGATACAATGCGATTGGCACAGAATTTCGTTAGGCAAGTCGATCCTGCGCGTAGAAACAGCAGCCGTAGCATTGGCCGCCTGGGCAGCACGAATTATGTTGGACCAAATCGTCTAGACTCTGCCGCGGGGCACTGTGGCAACGACAGAACTAAAGGAGTCGACGATTCAGTAATTCCAAGCGATCTAAGGTAGTTCTCCTTGCGACTTGGCTCGGCTGTCAACAAATCACCGGCCACTAGATCGCCCGCGCTTTGAAATCGCTGGCCCAGCAACGTCAACAGCGGCGGCAGCACTAGCAGGGAGTTCACCAAACACAGTCCGACTCCCAGCACTAGCACGATGCCTAACCCTTGCAGCCCACGATGGTCCGACAGTCCGACGCAACCAAATCCAATCATCGTTGTGACGCTGGTCAACAAAATCGAAACCGCGCTGACACTGCTGAGTCGAAAGTTTCGGCGGTCTCGTTTGTACTCATGCACTATGTGGATGCCATTGTCGATGCCGATTCCCAGAATCAATGGCAAAACAATCATGTTGGCTGCATTCAGCGGAATCTCCAGTCCACCAAGAATTCCCATCATTTGCAGTCCACCTAGCAGCACTGGGATCATCGCAACCAGCAGCAAACGAACGCTGCCCAAGTCGAGCATCAGCAGGGCCATCACCAGCAGCAGCGCGTACAAACCAGCGTGCAAATAGCTCTTATGCAACTCGGCGGAGGCGTAAAACGTTTGCACAGGATGGCCTGTAACTTGGCGATCAACCGATTCCACATCGCGCACAAACCGTTCTAGATTCTCTCGTTTCCAGATATCGTCGCGAGCAAAAATTCGTAAAAGGAAAGATTGTCCGTCTTGGCTCACCATGCGAGTCGATACTGGGTGCGGCAGGTCGCTCGGTTGCAACGGACCACTGGCCGCAACTTTGGAGATCGTGTCGGTTAGTTTTTGTAGTGGGCCGATCATCGCGCTAGGCAGCGAGTTGCCAGCGAGGCTTGGCAAATAAGCGGCTGGGGTCACTAACGATTCGCTGGACGAAACGGAACTCGATCGCCCAGTTGCTCGTTGAATTTCTGTGGCCAGCGATCCGGCACAAATGCGGCAATAGTCCACTAACTGGCCGCGTATCGGTTGATCTTCGGCATTTTGAAATAGCGACCCCACTTCCTCTACGCGGACCACCGACGGCAGTTGCATGAAACGCTCGCGCAACCAACGTGCGCGAGCAGGCGAGTCCGCAACGCTGACGGCGAACCAAGTGCTCGGCCCACTGCGGCGAATGAGTTCTTGTTCGGTTCTTACGCTCTCAGCATCCGCGGCTTGGAGGTTCAATAAATCGTGATCGTAGTAAACTGAAAAAGCGAAAATGCTCGCGATGATGGTCAATACACCCGCTCCTGCCAAACTTGATTTGGGACTCGCGATCGCCAGACGATTGATAACGTCCATGCACCTGTTCAGCCAGTGCGGTCCTCGCGATGTAGTCAACGAGGCAAACCAAGTGTCAGCTTTTCGCGGATTTGACCGATAAAATTGCGACTGCCAAGCAATCAGTGCCGGCAGCGCGAACAAAGTAACCAACATGCATACCATGACTCCGATCGCGGTAATGATTCCCAACTCGGCGATGCCGCGAAACGGAGTGAAGGCAGCCGCTAGAAACGCCACAGCCGTAGTCAAGGCACCCGAAACGATGCCACAGCCACATTGTTCGGTTGAGATTCGGATGGCTTGCCCCAAGGTCACCGAACCGTTCGACTGCACCAGCGATTGCAAGCGAGTAAGCGTATGAATGGAATAGTCAATTCCCAGTCCCGCAAGTATGGCTCCGAACGCGATACTAAACAGGTTCAAATGCCCCACAACCAGCGCTGATATTCCTAATGTCCAAATCAACGAAATCGCTAGACAAACAATTGCGCAGACCGGCAGGCGCCAGGAACCAAAGCCTATGACGAAAATAATTGCGACTCCCAGCAAACTCAGATAGGTTGCACTCTGCATATCGCGTTGGCTGGAAATGCTTTCGTCCCACTCCAGAATGGGCATGCCTGTGAGACCGAATTGAACGCTCGGAAAATCCTTCTGCGCCCTGGCCATATGAGCTTTGAGGCAATTCAAGATCTCTGCTGACTTTTCCGGTTGCTCATCTGGATGCGGCATGCGCACGACGCACAATCCCATGCGGCCTTGATCTTCCAGCAACAGTTCTGCATGCGATGGAAATTGGTTGGCAAGCTGTTCCATGCCAAGCTGCGCGCGCTGCAAACCGTCTAGCAAACTTTGAGGAATCGCTGACGAACTTGCTAGGGAGACCGATAACCGCCGCGCATCAATTGCACCTGTGTCTGTTGTTCCTCGGTCCGCCAAGTCTCCCTGGTTATTCAAGTTCGCGACTAGTTCTCTGCAATTGGCCAACAAGTGCGCGATCTCGGCCAGCATGGAAGTCGGCAGCAAGTTCAGCGCCTTGGATGGCACTGCGCCCAGATGTCGTTGGTATAGTACATGCGGTAATCTAGAATCGAGCGACAGACGCTGACCTACAGCCGCCAAAGCAGCAGATACTTGCTGAGGATTGTCGCCGGTGATCACCACTGCTGCATCGTCGTCGCGGCCAAACTTATCCAAGTACCGCAACCAACGTTGGTTATAACTGCTGTTGGGTGACAAGAGATCCAGTCTGCTGGTACGGAAACTCAGCTTTGTAGTCGCCAACCAACCCGTTACTACCGTAATCAATAGTGTGGCCAGCAGAGTAGGCAGCGGATGATCGGCGGCCCAATGTGCCAGCCCTCCCAGCCAGCCAGCCAGCGACCATTTCCCTGATTGATCTTGTTCACGAGAATCCGACATTCAGGCACTTTGCAAATCGAGCCAAACAATCGCCATTTGTCCCCGTGGCGAAAGGTACTGCGATGAGTAGCTCCATATCAAGTGCAGTCATGCGATCGTTAACCGACTTCCGTCGCAATTAGCTGATTGCTATCAATTGGCCCTCTGCCACTCTTGCCGATAGATTTCATTGCTGCCTTGCGCCTAACTTCCTGGATTGCAGCAGGTGCTGGGAGAAGGCTCAATCATTTCAGCGCAACCCGGGATCGCTTGCAAAAAGAATATGGACCTTGGGTGGAATTTTCGGAATACGAGGAAAAATCCGCAAGTCCAACCTACCTTAACAACGATACTTGGTCCTAGATCCGAGACTATTGGCCTGATACTCTTACGTCCCGTACGTCCATTCAATGGTTTGGAGTCCGAGCGACAGACGCGAGAGGAAACGGCAGCCTAGTGGGCACAAGGCCAATGTATGTCTCGACCATAATTTAATCGATACGAGGGATCGATCGATGTTGCGAAAGCTGACCACCAAGGTTGCCGGATTGCTCATAGCTTCGGGCATTGTGGCATCCACGGGTTGCATCGGAATCACGCACGGTGTGAATCTTGGTTTCCTATCGATTCCGATTCCAATCAGTCCTTACCTCCAGGACCAAGAAGAGCTCGACTTCCACAATCATGAGCGATATGCTCGCGTGCCAATTCTCGGTCCGACGACTTCGGGAAACCCAGTGGTGGCACTGGACCCTCCCAGCGACGATGAAGTCATGCAGGCCATGGAGAAGGCATCTCCCACCCGCGGCGGCATTCCGTTGCTGAATGAAAAGCAACGCAACAATGTCCGCATCGTGAAGGAGAAGATCGCTGATTACGTCGATCCACCGCGTTTCATACCGCTGATTGGGTTTGCTCAGTTACATCATGCCCACTACAAATGCTCGATCTACTACAGTGAGCGAATTATCAATGGTTGGCCGGTTCCCTATACGTTAGAAGACAAAGAAGCTGTGGAAGTGATCTACATCGACCATAATCACTTCCACATGTGCGGAAATCCCGACGCTGGTCCTGGTAGTGTGTACTAACGCCGTTTTGTCAACCAACCACAGGCTGCGTGCATTCTCGCTAGTCTAGCCTGTTCCTATCAGCGCGATCGACAAACCAAAGTTCAGCCGAGCAATCCTGGTCATCTGGAGAGCTCGGCTGTTGTCGTTTTCTACCCTCATTTGCTAGTCCCGCGCCGATGCTGTCCTCCATGCTAGGAAGTACAACATTCAGCAAACTGGCAGATTTGCTGACGAATATGATGCTGTTTTGGAGATGGCCTGAAAAGCAAGTCGCCGACCAGCCCGAGCAAAGCGTCCGCAGCGAGGTCGCTGAGCGTCGCCCGGGGAACACGGCTTTGCTCTGGGCTGATTTGCGGTTGACACTTCGGGCCAGTTTGCGCCCTTGTGAAAAATCGTGTTTTGGGCGATACTTCGACCCTTATGCACGTGGAGAGATTCGACGATTCTGTCGCTGCATCGCGTAAAGCTTGAGATGCAGCCTGGGCACAACTAGACAACAGCCGTGCTGCTACAGGCGAATTCATTTTGGCTTGGTGTCGAATTTCACACGATAAATCCATCCGAAATCTGGCTCAACCGGCCCGTTCTTGTCGAACGGAAGTTACTGAGATTGAGCGCGTCGCGGTGCGGCGAAAGGAAATTGCGGAGAACATTCAGTAGTTAGAAAGTTTGATGTATGGCGCGATATAACGGTCCCAAAGCGAGAGTCAACCGCCGTCTAAGCATGATGGTGTACGAGAGCGCCGGTGCAGTGCGAGCGCTCGAACGTCGCGAAACTCCTCCAGGCATGCATCCGCGCGGTCGGCGGAGCAGCAACTATGGCACGGCACTCACCGAGAAACAGAAAATCAAGCATTTCTACGGCTTGGGCGAACGTCAATTGCGACGATATTTCGCCGAAGCGGTTCGCGGTATTGGAAATACCGGTCAAACTCTGTTGATCATGTGCGAGCGCCGGTTGGATAACGTCATCCGACGCGCAGGGTTTACAAAGACTCGACCACAAGCTCGCCAAGGTGTCGTGCATGGACATTTCCGCGTCAACGGAGTCAAGGTCACCAAGCCCAGTTATTTGCTGAGGGCCGGCGACGTGGTCGAAGTTCGAGGGCGAGAAAATCTCAAAAATGTTTATCGAGGTGTGATTGCGAACAACTCTCCACAAGGGCTAGATTGGATCTCCTTCGATTCAGAAAATCTGCGAGCGACGGTGCTCAGCCTGCCGACTCCAAACGACATCAGCTTGCCAGTTGATGCCAACACGGTGGTCGAATTCTTGTCGCGCTAGTCGACTAGCTAACTTTTGGAATTGCTTCGCTGCCATGCTCCGCTCGTGGTGGCGACGCGTCAAGTTATTTTGCTAGTGGTCCAATCAACGGATGCGAACTATCCTTGACGCAATTAGTTTGAATTCGAGTGACCGCAGCGGAGTGCGGTCCAAAATCTCTTGAAGTGATTGAATCCCAAATGCATAGTCGACTGGTGGTTCTTGGCGGCGGCCCAGGAGGTTACGCAGCAGCGTTCCTGGCGGCTGACGAAGGCATGGAGGTCACTTTAGTCGAGTCAGATGCTCGTTTGGGCGGAACATGTTTGCTGCGCGGGTGCATTCCATCCAAAGCGCTGCTACACGTCGCGCGAGTAATTTCGGAAGTTGATGAGCTGCGTGAGGAATGGGGCGTTAAATATGCAGCCCCGCAGATAGACATCGATTTGGTACGAGCGCGCAAAGAGAGGGTTATCTCGAATCTCAGCGGCGGGCTCAGCCAACTTGCTAAGCGGCGAAACGTGCGCGTCATTCATGGCCGAGGCATATTCGAAAACAGCACGACGCTGAAATTGGCAGGCGAACACCCATCGATTCCTGTCAAACGGCAGTTGACCTTTGACCATTGCATTCTGGCGACCGGTAGCGTGCCTGCCATGCCTGCCGGTTTCAATATCGGTAGTCCGCGCGTTATGGACTCGACAGGTGCGCTGAACCTAGTCGATATTCCTGCCACACTGTTAGTTGTGGGTGGCGGCTATATCGGTTTGGAGATGGGGTCCGTCTACGCCAACTTGGGAACCGAAGTTTCCGTGGTTGAGCTGACCGATGGGCTCTTGCCGGGTGCGGATCGTGATTTGGTCAAGCCTCTGCACAAACGCATGGATAAATTGCTCGATAAACGCATTTTTCTCAACACGAAAGTCGGCTCGCTGGCCGAAGTCGACAACGCTATCGAAGTTACCTTCGAAGGTCCAGGCCGGTACGGTCACCAACGATTTTCACGAGTATTGGTCAGCGTCGGCAGGCGCCCAGTTACGCGCGACATCGGTTTGGAGAATACGCAAGTGACCACCGATCCGCGCGGTTTCGCGATTTGCGACCGACAGCAAAAGACCGCTGATCCCCATATCCTCGCAATCGGCGACGTCGCAGGTGAACCCATGCTGGCGCACAAAGCCTCGCACGAAGCCAAAGTCGCTGTCGAAGCCTTGCTGGGCAAAGCGGTCGAGTTTGACAAAATCGCCATTCCGGCCGTTGTCTTTACCGATCCGGAAATCGCATGGGCCGGCTTGACGGAAGAGCAAGCCAAGCGGCAAGGTCGAATCGTCGATGTCGAAATATATCCTTGGGCGGCCAGCGGGCGAGCGCAAGCGTTGGGCCGTGCCGAAGGACTGACCAAATGGTTGGTTGACCCACAGAGCCATCGCGTGCTCGGCTGTGGTATCGTCGGTGCCGGCGCAGGTGAGTTGATCGCCGAAGCGGTATTGGCCATCGAGATGGGTTGCGAGGTACGCGACATTACCGAATCGGTACACCCGCATCCTACGTTGAGCGAAACGCTGATGAACGCGGGCGAAGTTCACTTTGGCACAGCTACGGAAATCTACAAACCCAAGCGACACGTCGAAGAAAAGGCGCCCACATGAAAGCGATGCTGTTGACCGAGTACAAGAAGTTGAGCATTGTCGATATCCCCAAGCCAGAAATCGGTCCCGACGATTTACTGGTACAAGTGCGCGCTTGCGGGATTTGCGGCAGTGATGTCCATGGCTACGACGGCAGTTCCGGCCGCCGGATTCCGCCGCTGGTAATGGGACACGAAGCCGCGGGAATCGTCGCAGGCATCGGCGCAAATGTCAGTGAGTTTGTGGAAGGCGATCGCGTTACATTCGACTCCACTGTCTCGTGTGGCAAGTGCGGTTCCTGCCGCAAGGGCCGCATCAACCTTTGCGAAAACAGACAAGTGCTTGGGGTATCTTGCAACGAGTTTCGCCGAAACGGCGCGTTCGCGGAATACGTCGTGGTGCCAAACAATATTGCCTACCGACTACCGGAAGAATTGCCTTTTGAACACGCAGCCCTAATCGAAGCAGTTTCTATCGCGGTACATGCGGCAAATCGAACTCCTATCAAGCTGGGAGATATCGCAGTCGTCGTCGGCAGCGGCATGATCGGTTTGCTGGTTATTCAAGCCGTAAGGCTTGCAGGTTGTGCGACCGTGATTGCTGTCGACCTTGAAGATAGCAAATTGGCGGCGGCACAGTCGCTTGGAGCAGATCACATTCTGAATGCAAAGCACTGCGATGTGCCGGCTGAGGTCGCCAAGCTGACGCAAGGTCGCGGTGCCGATGTTTCGCTTGAAGTGGTCGGCGCCGGCCCAACGGTCATGTCTGCGATCCAGTCTACCCGCAAAGGAGGTGCGATTACCTTGGTCGGCAATTTGGCGCCCAAAGTCGAGTTGCCGCTGCAAGCGGTCGTGACCCGCGAATTGTCGATCTATGGCAGTTGCGCTTCCAACGGCGAATATCCTCAATGCATCGATTTGATGCGTCGCGGCGATATCAAGGTCCAGCCTCTAATTACAGCGACCGCGAATTTGGATGAAGGGCCGCGCTGGTTCGAACGCTTGTACGCGGGAGAGCCCGGTGCGATGAAAGTAATTCTCCAACCGACATAGACCGATGCGGGTGTATCCGAAAGCCAGTTGAAGAAAAACCGAAATGCTTCGATTGGGTGGCAGTGAGCAAACTATCGAGCATTGCACAAAGGCGAACGCAGGAAATTACTATCAATTTCTTTCCAGTAATTGTATTAGCCTTACTAATTTCGCCAAAAACCACAGCAGAAGAAGCGTTCTGAAGGCTTTTGCCCTTTGCGAACTAGGGTATTTTCGCCCATGATGTCTGCTACTGGAAGCCTTAAAGTGTGAGCGCACGGAAGCGTTGTTGAATTATTGAGAGGTTGATGATGGCTGATCTCGACGTAGCTGGTAATGCGGAACTGGAAATGGCGTCTGGCGGTCAAATTCCCACGACCGTCGATATCGATCCAACCGAGACTGCCGAGTGGGTTGAGTCGCTTGATTACGTGCTGAAGAGCAAAGGCGCCGAGCGTGTTAAATATCTATTAAAACTGCTCGATACACGAGCACGTCGCGAGGGCGTAGATGTCCCGTTGGAGGTGAACACTTCTTACATCAACACCATCCCAGTCGACAAGCAGCCGCCGTATCCTGGAAATCGCGAACTAGAGAGACGAATCAAGAGCATCATTCGTTGGAACGCAATGGCCATGGTCGTGCGAGCTAACAAAAACAACGATGGATTGGGAGGCCACATCAGCACCTTTGCCAGCAGCGCGACGTTGTATGAAGTCGGATACAACCACTTTTTCCGCGGACGCGGCGCTGATGGTTATAGTGGCGACATCATTTATTTCCAAGGTCATGCGTCCCCTGGCATGTACTCGCGAGCTTTTATCGAGGGCCGTTTGTCTGAAACCAATCTCGATAATTTTCGGCGCGAACTGCAACCGGAGATGGGCTTGTGCAGCTATCCTCATCCATGGTTGATGCCCGAGTTCTGGGAGTATCCCACGGTATCGATGGGTTTGGGGCCTATCATGGCGATTTACCAAGCCCGATTCAACGAGTACCTGAAGGATCGCGGGTTGAAGGACACCGGCAATCAAAAAGTATGGGCGTTCTTAGGAGATGGTGAATGTGACGAGCCTGAAACGCTCGGAGCAATTACGTTGGCATCGCGTGAAAAACTGGATAACCTGATTTTCGTTATTAACTGCAATCTGCAACGGCTGGATGGACCAGTGCGCGGCAATGGCAAGATTATTCAGGAATTAGAGGCGATTTTTCGCGGCGCGGGATGGAATGTCATCAAAGTCGTTTGGGGAAACGATTGGGACCCGCTGATCGAAAAAGACGAAACTGGCTTGCTCGCACAGCGCATGACGGAAGTGGTCGACGGCCAATATCAGAAGTACACCGCCATGCCTGGCTCGTATATCCGCGAGCATTTCTTTGGCAAGGACCCACAACTGGAAGCAATGGTTGCAAACTATTCCGACGAGAAACTGGAAAAAATGCGCCGGGGCGGGCATGATCCCGAGAAAGTTTATGCTGCATATAAGGCGGCGATCGAACACAAAGGGCAGCCGACTGTCATTCTGGCTAAGACCATCAAAGGCTATGGACTTGGCGACGCTGGCGAAGGCCGCAATGTGGCTCACAATACCAAGAAGATTGACGAAAAGAACTTGCTCGAATTTCGTAATCGATTCGGCATTCCCATCTCCGACGAAGAAATAAAAAACGCTCCCTACTACAAGCCTCCTGCGTCCAGCGCGGAGATCCGTTACTTGCAGGAGCGAAGGCAAGCGCTGGGTGGACCGGTACCCAGTCGTCCGAAGGTGCATCCTAAAATGGAAGTGCCAACGCTGGCCGATTACCGCAAGTTCATGAGCACGCAGATCGAAGGTAAGTCGATCAGCACTACTCAGGGATTTGTTCGTTTGCTGAATCGATTAGTCAAGGATCCAAAAATTGGCCGGCACATCGTGCCGATCGTTCCCGACGAATCTAGGACGTTTGGCATGGAAGGCATGTTCAAGGAGATCGGCATTTATGCTCATGCAGGCCAGTTGTACGAACCAGTCGATTCGGACCAAATCGCGTATTATAAAGAAGCTCGCGATGGCCAGATTCTGGAAGAGGGTATCACTGAAGCAGGCTCGATGAGCAGCTTCAACGCTGCGGGGACGGCCTATTCGTCACACGGCATTAACATGATTCCCTTTTACATCTATTACTCGATGTTC
>SXGS01019152.1_pt1 | contig 52698 bp, 38 predicted proteins | sample 3174681 | NCBI WGS metagenome assembly SXGS01 (sample SAMN11356861, study PRJNA531348) | freshwater metagenome | isolation source: freshwater sample F1-80 | place: China: Fuxian Lake, Yuxi | collected 2017-12-25
CCTCGTGAACCTCGGCTGCGCCACCGGTCATCCGTCGTTCGTGATGTCAAACTCCTTCACGAACCAGACGCTAGCTCAGATTGATCTTTGGGCTAACAAAGACAAATACGACAAGACCGTCTATCGGCTCCCGAAGAAACTCGACGAGGAAGTCGCCCGCCTGCACCTGGAAAAGATCGGTGTCGTACTGACGAAACTCACCAAGGCTCAGGCTGAATATCTCGGCGTTCCTGTGGATGGCCCCTATAAGCCGGAGCACTATCGTTATTGAGGAACCTCAAATGTCGGAAATTGAAAGGCGAACGGGGAACCGTTCGCCTTTCGTGCTTTAGCCGAATCCATGAAATAGCGGCGAGGAATTCATTCTTCGTGCATCCACGCTGGGTTCTTCATTTCAGTTGTAGTGCGAAAGTGGTGGCGTCACTGCGCTCACCACCTCCCTCCGCTGCCTTTACAATAGGGGTAGCGGCTCATATATTTTGCGCCGGCCAGGACAGTCGTCCCACACAATTCACAACCACATATTCATTATGAAAAAACGCCTGCTTCAGATTTCCCTCGCTCTCGTCGTTCTCGTTACCGTCGGCATCGTCGTCGTGACTCTCAAGCTCGACGGCATCATCAAATCCGGAGTAGAGACAATTGGGCCAAAGATCGCCAAGGTGAGCATCAAACTCGATGACGTGAGCGTTTCCGCCCTCTCGGGAAAGGGTGAACTCAAAGGTCTGGTGATCGGAAACCCGGAGGGTTTCAAGACGGAGTTTGCGATCAAAGTGGGAGGCGTGAGCGTCGGCGTCCAGCCTTCCTCAGTGTTCTCATCCAAGATCATCGTCAATTCAATCTCTGTCACCGGACCCGAAATCACCTTCGAGGGAGGACTAAAGGACAACAACCTCACCAAGATCCTGGCTAACATCGAGGCCAGCCTGGGCGGAGGTGTTTCCACCGAAAAACCGGGCTCCGATGCCGTCGCGCAGAAGAAACTTCAGATCAACGACCTCAGCATCACCGATGGAAAGATCAAGATCGTCATCCCCGGATTTGGCGGAAAATCCACGGACGTTCCCCTGCCGAACATTCAACTCTCGGATCTCGGCAAGGATTCTGATGGCATCACTCCCGCCGACCTCGCAAAACGCATCGTATCCACCGTGCTGGAAGGCAGCACCAAGGCTGTGACAACCGCCTTGAAAGACATCGGCAAAGGAGCTGTGGGCGACGCGGCTTCCGCTGGAAAAGCAGCAGTCGGAAACCTGGAGAAAGCCACCAAGGGCATTGGCGATCTATTCAAGAAGAAGTAGAAAAAGCACCGCAGGCCGAGGGTCGCTTCTGCGGACTGGAGCCGCACTGGACTCAGATCCCAAGGCTGGAGACCGCTTCGACGCACCGTCCGCAAATCGTCGGATGCGTGGCGTGCGAACCCACATCGATCTCCCAGTGCCAGCAGCGCTCGCATTTTTTCCCATCCGCCGGGTCCACACAAATCTGCACCTCATCCAGATCGGAAATCACGACCGAAAGCTGCGAAACATTTAGGAGCTCGCGCATGGCTTCGCGATTGGCTCGCGCGTATCCCACGAGCGATTCAGGTCCGCTGATGTTCATCTTGGCGTCAAGGCTCTTGCCAATAAGTTTCACCCGCCGGGCCTTCTCCAGCTCAGCCAGCGCCGATTCACGCAACTTGAAAAGCCCCTCCCAGCCCGACGCACTGGCACCGTCCAGCTTCAAGCCCAGCAGCGGCAGCTCTACTTCATGAACTGATTCGCCCGCAGCATGCCCGGGAATGAACTCCCAGACTTCTTCCGCGGTAAAGGCAAGGATCGGCGCGAGCAACCGGCACAAGCCCGTGACGAGGCAGTTCAGAGCTGTTTGCGTCGAACGGCGTCGTGGAGAATTGGCTGGATCGGTATAAAGCCTGTCCTTGATTGCATCGTGATAAACCGCTGAAAGTTCCACCGCCACAAACTGGCTGATCTTCTGATAAACGGTATGGAACTCGCATGCGTCGTAGGCGGTGACCACCTGTTCCTCAAGTTTTGAAAACTCGCCAAGAACCCAACGATCCAGCCCGGTCAAGTCTGAATCGGCAACTCGATGTGAAGCGGGAACAAAGTCGAAGAGATTTGAGAGCTGAAATCGAAGTCCATTGCGGATTCCACGATAGGTTTCGCCGACTTTTCCGATTCGCTCTTCGCTCACCACAATGTCATTGCGAAAGTCCTGTGAAGCCACCCAAAGGCGGACCACATCCGCGCCCCATTTTTTGACGTAGGCGTCGGCGGTCTGCGGTTTGTCATAGCCCCCCTGCCCTTGCTTGCTCTTGGAAATCTTCTCACGATCGGCGTCAACCATGAAGCCGTGAGTCAGAACTGTGCGGTAGGGTGGAGCGCCATTGCCTGCGAGGGAAAGCAGCAAGGAGGATTGAAACCAGCCGCGATGCTGATCAGAGCCTTCGAGATACATGTCTGCCTGCCAGTCCGGAGCCGGACTGGCAGACAAAGCGCGCAAACCACCATGCAGCTCACTTCGGCGCATGAGAACCGCACGCGACGACGAGCCGGAATCGATCCAGACATCAAGCGTGTCACTGGATTTGGCAACCGCTTCCGGGCCGGTCCAGTTGGCTGGCTTCAGTTCGTTCCAAAGATCTGCAGCGGATCGCTCGAACCACACGTTCGAGCCGTGCTGCTCCATCAACACGGAGGCATTGCGGACGATCTGGGCATCGAGAATCGGACTGCCCTGGGCATCGTAGAACGCCGGGATCGGGACGCCCCAGGTTCGCTGGCGCGAGATGCACCAGTCCGGACGTGATTTGACGGCGGCTTCGATGCGGCTCCGGCCCCAGTCGGGAATCCAGCCCACCGTGGCGATCGCTTCGATGGCGCGCTGACGGAATTGAGAGTGATCGATCTTGATGAACCACTGGTCCATCGCGCGAAAGATGACCGGTGTCTTGCTGCGCCAACAGAACGGGTAGCTGTGGTGGTAGTTCTCCTGATGCAGCAGCACCTCTCGAGCACGTAACTCGTGGATGACGGCTACATTAGCATCACTTTTCCCATGTTTTTCGAGAATGGACTTTCCAATCAACTCGTCTGGCATCTGCTGCTCCCGTGGAAAGTCATGCGTCAGTGCGAGGCAGCCGTTGTCATCCACCGGCGAGTAAATGGGCAACCCATTTTGGCGGCCGAGCTGGTAATCCTCCAGTCCATGCCCTGGCGCGATATGGACGAAACCGGTGCCGACCGTGCTCTCCACAAAGGCATCGCCGGCGAAGAGTTTCCCAGTGCGGTTGCAGAAAGGATGCTGATATTCGAGCCTGCCAAGGTCCGCTCCCTGAATTGAGCGGATGATCTCGTAACCATCCCACTTGCACTTTTCAGCGACATCGCCCAACAAAGCTCCGAGAAGGAAATAGTTCTCCTGCCCCACGCGGATGAGCGAGTAATTGAGAGTCGAATTGAAAGCAACGGCAAGGTTCGCGGGAAGCGTCCACGGTGTCGTCGTCCAGATCAGGATGAACGTCTTCGGATGCTCGATCACCGGGAACTTCACATAGATGCTCTGGCTGACATGATCGTTGTATTCGACCTCAGCCTCCGCCAGCGCCGTGCGGCACGGGATGCTCCAATAGACCGGCTTCTTGCCACGATACACAAAACCCTTCTCAACAATGTCTGCGAAGAGCCGGAGTTCTTCGGCTTCGTATTCCTTGTTCAGCGTAAGATACGGATTGTCCCAGTCGCCAAAGATGCCGAGCCGTTTGAATTGTTCGCGCTGAATGCCGATGTATTTTCGCGCATAGGCGTCGCACGCCATGCGAATGCTGGCAGCGTCGGCAGAAGTGTCGCCAGCTTTCCGCATCTCCTGGGTGACCTTGAATTCGATCGGCAGCCCATGACAGTCCCATCCGGGCACATACGGTGCATTCCGTCCACGCAAAGTCTGGTACTTGATGATGATGTCCTTGAGAATCTTGTTGAGCGCCGTACCGATGTGGACGTCACCATTGGCAAACGGAGGTCCGTCATGGAGGATGAACTTCGGATCATTCGCGCGCTCCTCTTGAATCCGTTCGTAAATCCTGCTCTGAGTCCATCGCTCCAGACGTTGCGGTTCTCGCGTCACCAGATCGGCTTTCATGGGAAAGTCCGTCTTGGGCAGGTTCAAAGTGTTTTTGTAGTCGGTTTGCGCCATGTTCAGGGACGCGAACGCTACCAGTGGCACTTAGGGGTGTCAAACGCTGGCACCCCTGCACACAGTGCTTGCAAACTCTCGCGAGGGTTTGGACACTCACCGCGCTGTTCTCTGTGCGCGGAGCAGATGATTCGGCGGTGATGCCCACAGTGAGGACGTCAGGCGCTCTGGTTAGCAAGAGGAATGGTTCACTGGGAGTCTAGCATGAGAAACTGTCATCGCCACCTTTGCATCGGTGCCACGCTGTGCTTCAGCGCGGCGCAGTCCAGCGCCTTCGAGATGAAGGATGCGCTGCTGTTTAGTTGGGATCCGGTGACCATCAAGCCTCAGATGGCGGTCACGCAAACTTTCAATGATAACATCTTTTATCGCGAGAGCGGCAGGCAGACTGGCGATCTTGTGACGACTCTCAGCCCGGGGGTGGCGATTCTCATCGGCAAGCGTGTGGATGACTACCTGACGCTGCGCTACACATTGCGTGATTACATCTATGTGGACCGCACAGACCTAAACACGATGGAGCATTCACTCGAGCTCGAGAGCAAGATTGATGGAAATCGGCTGACGTTGCACGGGACGGACCGCCTACAGTTTCTGTCCAGTCCAACCGGCACGGACATCAAAGCACTGGATGTCCAAGCGGGGGATGCGCCGGTGTTCATCCAGGAAGCGAATATCAAACGGATGTCGCTCTACGACAACTACACGCTGACGTACAAAACCGGGGAAAGGTCACAGATCTATGTGTCGGGGCTTTTGAGCATGACCGACTACGAGCAGGATGTCCGGCTGCTGGATTTTACCACCTTCGCCGGAACGGGAGGATTTGGGTGGATAGCATCGCAGAAAAGCCTGCTCTTTGGCGAAGCGTATTACGGCGCGACAACCACAGCCGCGAACTTGCCGGCACCGGATTATCCTGGTGTTACGTTCATGGGTGGAGCTCTTGGAATCCGCGGTAGGTTTACTACAAAGCTGGGTGGTGTCGTTCGCGCCGGTTACGAGACGAGAAAATTTGATGATGGCCAGAGCATACCAGGCAGCCCCGTGGCGAGCGTAGGCATCACATACGACTTCTCCAGCAAGACATCCTCCTCGCTTAATTTTGTGAGACGGCAGGATCTCTCGGTGTACTCCGGACAGCAGGCCTACACCGCGAACGTTGTCAGCTTGCAGGCAAGCCAGAAGATTGGCACTTCAGGCAAGTGGCGAGCGTCCGCCGGCAGCACTCTGGGAATGTATGACTACGATCAATCCGGACTGAACCGGAAAATCAGTTATGAAGTGCTGACTGCGAACTTTGCTCTGGCGTATCAACCGATGCTTTGGTTGACTGCGGCATTGAGCTATGATCTCTCGAGTGTGATAGGTGGCGAAGGGGGTATCACCAAGTATGATGTTAATCGAATCTCGCTGCATGTCGGGGTAGGATACTGAACATGAGACGCAACCCAGTTTTACAAATTATCGTTGGATTGGCATTCCTTCTTTCGCCGATCTCCAGTCAGTTGTTTGCAATCGAAGAGGGGATTGATCGCCGAATCGAGCGCTCGGATTTTCTGGTCATTGAGGTGTTCAATGAACGAGATCTCACGGTCGAACGTCGCGTCCAGGCGGGAGGAACCATCAGCTACCCTCTTCTAGGGGAAGTGGAAGTCGTGGGCAAAAGCACCGCACAGGTGGAGAGCATGCTGAAAAAACGGCTTGGGGAGGATTACCTGGTCAATCCCGAGGTGAGCGTGACGGTGAAGCAGTACCGAGCTCGCACTGTGACGGTGATTGGAAGAGTTCTAAAACCGGGAACTGTTCTGCTTCTGGAGGAAGAGAAAATGGACATCGTCCAAGCAATCGCCCAAGCCCAGGGTTTTTTGCCCAACGCTGATGAGGACAAGATCATGTTTACCCGTGGAGGAAAGACAGTTCGATATCGCTTCAAGGAATTGATGAAGATCACTGAAGGTTCGAAGAAGATCTGGCTGGAACCCGGCGATGTCATCGAGGTCAAAGAATCCGTGTTTTAAGAGAGTTGAGCCGAGCACGTATGGAGAACGAATCAATCCAACAGTCAGGGCAGACGGGCGCTGAGGAGTCCGTCAACCTTCGTCATTACTGGCACGTCATTCTCGAGCGACGCTGGCTGGTGATCGCGGCGTTCATTTCGGTTTTTATACTGAGCCTTATCTACCTCTTCAAGGCCACTCCGATCTACCTGGCAGGTGCGCGCATTCAAATTGATCGCGAGGCGGAAGGAATCCTCAGGGTCGAAGGACTCAACTTTTCCGCCAACCAGGAGCAGGATTATTTGCAGACTCAGTACAAGAACCTCTTGAGCCGCACCCTGCTTCAATCTGTTGCCAACAGCCTTAATTTACAGAAAGACGATCATTTCGCCCGAAGCGGGGACATCGCGAAGTCCCTTGCAGATACCCTTCAAATAACGCCTATCCGTCTCAGCCGATTGGTGGATGTAAAGGTTGAACACCCGGATGCCAAGAAGGCGGCGCTGATCGCAAACACGCTGGTCAATAAATTCATCGACAATAATCTGGATCAGAAGATCAGCTCCTCCAGTTTCATCGTCACACGACTCCGAACAGAAGTAGCCAGCCAGAAGCTTCAGCTCGAGCAGGCTCAAAAGAATCTCCAATCCTACTCCGTGCAGGAACAAAACGTCTCTTTTGAAGACACGGAGAACATCGTTTTTCAAGCACTCAGGCAATATCAGCAGGAGTATGCGCTCGCCAACAGCCAGGCGGAGGTGGCCCAGAAAATCAACGATGAGGTGACTCGGATGATTTCTGCGGGTGCCTTGGTGGACACAATCCCACAGGTTCAGAGGGATCCTGAAATCTCAGCTTTGAACAAGGAGCTGGCAGTTCTCGATGCGAAATTTGCATCGATAAAGCAGCGATACAAGACCAAGCACCCCGCATATCAGGAAGCCGAAGAACAAATCGGATCCCTCAAAGCATCGATTGCAAAACAGGCTAGTTCCCTTGTTCAATCGTTGAGCAACAACGCGACAATCTTGAGGCAGAACGCGGTCGAACTCCAAAAGCTTGTCGCAGCCCAGGAACAACGGCAGCTTAACTTGAAGGAAAAGAAGATCCAATACGACGTTCTCAAGAGGGATGTGGATCAGAGCGATCTTCTCTACAAGACAGTATTCCTCCGACTTAAGGAAACGGACATCACCAGCAAGAACAAGATCAACAACATGCGAGTTGTCGATCCGGCTGAAGCACCGCTGAAGGCGGTCAAACCTCGGTGGGTTCTGACCATTCTTCTGGGAATTGTCGGCGGACTTGGTGTCGCCATCGGCCTCGCATTCTTCGTCAATTACCTTGATGACTCCATCAAGAGTCAGGATGACGTTGAAACCTACCTCCGCCTGCCTTTCCTTGGTTATATTCCGAACATCAAAACGAACAGCGTTGTCGAGCGCGACCTTCAGGCTCACCTGCATCCGCAGTCGAACGCTGCCGAAGCTTTTCGTACCATCCGGGCCACGATTTCATTGACGCACAAGATTGACAAGTTTCGTGTGCTTGCCGTGACCAGCACCATCCCGTCGGAAGGTAAATCACTTGTGGCTTCAAATCTGGCGATTGTCCTCGCTCAAACAGGGCTGAAGACCCTGCTTGTTGATGCTGATTTGCGTCGCCCTTCGGTCCACAAGGCGTACCAGCTTCACAGCCCAACCGGACTTTCCTCCTACTTGAGCGAAGAAACATCGGACCTCGCCAGCATCACTCACAAGACAGAGGTGCCGAACCTCGATGTCATCTGCTGCGGCTCCGTGCCGGCCAATCCTTCAGAATTGATTGGATCCAAGCGGATGCGCGAGTTCCTACAAGTGACAGGCAAAGGATATGATCGTATCGTTCTCGACTGTCCGCCTATTTCAGCCGTGAGCGATCCGCTCGTGATCTCGGCGATGGCGGACGGGATACTTTTCGTGACCAAGTTCAACAAGATCCGCCGTGAACACGCCCGCAAGTCCGTCCAACGCGTCCAAAATGCTGGCATTCACATACTGGGGGTGGTGCTGAACGACATCGATTTCGAAGGTCGCGATTCCTACTATTATTCCTATTACTATTACCAGAACCGTTACTACGCGAGCGATTACAAGACCAAGGCCGACCGCTCCAAGCCCAAGTCGAAGGAAAAGACTGATGTCGGGGAAGCCGCAGTGAAGACACGAAACGGCCATTGAACCGGCTTTGAGCGGGAACGGGGCCCTACAAGCGGTAATAAATTGAGGATATATTGCTGCGGCTGACGGCGCTGGCAGGATCTGACGCAGGCTCGAATTCCCAAGGTTTCCGATTGATTGTTATTGTATGAAACTCCTGCAAAACCGTGTCCAACTACGATCGGTGTTGAGCATTGAGAGATCAAAGTTGGACATCACGGCGTGGGTGAGTGAGCAGGATGGAGCCTTCCACAAGGGTTTGAGTCCAGACCGCGTGTAAACAGCGCAAGTGCATCATAATGCATTGGGTGGCTTCGAGGGTCCAATGCACACCAGGGGGTAACAACGGAGTCTGCTTGTTCTGGCATTGCTGGCGGGCCTGCCGCAGTCGCTCTTCGCGTCGACGGTCCTCAGCGTGGTGGTTGGTTGTGTATCTGGTGCTGCTCTTGAAGCCTCAGTTCATAGGCAAAAACAGGACGTGAACCGGGGCCATAAACTCCGGTTGGAAAGTTACCAGGTCACTTCTTCCCTGCGGCCGTCAGCAGCGACTGGGCATGCTTTAGAGCGGCTTCACCGTGTCCACCCAGCATGCGGGCAAGCTCTTCGACACGTTGGTTGCGGTCCAGCAAGGTGATGTCTGAGATCGTGCGTCCGGATTTGATTTCCTTGCTGACCCGATAGTGCGCGCTGGCCCCCGCCGCCACCGGTGCCAGATGCGTGATGCAGAGCACCTGGCGTTGCCGGGCGATCTCGCGCATTTTCTCACCAACGTTCATGACGGTTTCACCACCAACATTGGCATCCACTTCATCAAAGATCAGCACTGGCACATCATCCTCGGCTGCCAACGCCGTCTTGAGGGCCAACATCACGCGCGCCATTTCGCCTGATGAGGCAATGGCTCGCAAGGCGCGCGCGGGTTCACCAACGTTCGGAGCAAACTGGAACTCGACGGAATCGAATCCGGTCATACTGAACTCCCTGGCTCCCGCGGGGCTTTCTTTCGCCCCGGATGGAGCCGATGTCAGCGCGATCTCGAACAGGCTCTGCTTGAATCCAAGATCCGCGAGATGATCTTTGACGGCCTTGCTCAACCGGGGAACTTGCTTTCGTCGTCGCGTCGAAAGATCACGGCCTTTGTCGGTTAACTGGCCGTCCAGTTTCGCCAGCTCCATTTGAATGCGTTCCAGCTCCTGATCACGTTGTTCGAGACTCGCAAGCTTGCTGCGCGCCTCTTCGCCAAACGCAATCACATCGGCGAGCGTCGAGCCGTACTTACGTTTGAGGGAGTGGATCACGTTGAGACGGTCCTCCAATTCGCGCAACCGCGCTGGATCGAGATCCAGCTTGTCTGCGTAAGCGGCAAGCTCATTCTGAAGATCACGCAGGATGTCGCTGGCCTGCCCGTGCAACTGGACCATTTGATCCGTTCCTGCGTCGAGCTTCTGAAGTTCGTGGAGGGCGCGGCCCATCGAACTTGCAAGCGCGACAAGTGAATGTTCGTCATCCGCCAATGCCGCCAGCGCGCTCTGGCTTAACTCGAGCAACCTCGCCGAATTGCTCGCGCGCTGGTGTTCCTGACCGACTTCGACCTCCTCATCCTCCCGCAGCCGCGCTGAAGTAATCTCGTTTACCTGAAATCGCAGGAGATCCAATTGCTGCGCGTAAGTCCGCTCATCCACGATCAGTGAGCGTTTTTCCGCTTCCAGCGCCGATCTGCGCCTTGCGAGCGCTGCAAATTCCTCTCGAATCTCTTCCAGCCCGCCAAAGGCGTCCAGGATTGCGAGTTGCTTCGCCGGATCAAGGAGCGATTGGTGGTCGTGCGGGCCATGCATATCGACAAGCCATTCACCCATTTTCAAAAGCACCTGGAGAGTGGCAGGCGATCCATTGATGAACTGTCGGTTCGTGCCCGAAGCGGAAAAAGTTCGCTTGAGAAGAAGCTGGCCGGCCTCACAAGGTTCCAGGCCGTTCTCCGCTAGAAATTCAGGCAATGGAGCGCGCAACACCGTCAGGTCAAAGGATGCCTCCACCGTGCAATGCTCCGCGCCACTCCGTATCAACGTCCGGTCAGCACGCTCTCCGAGCACCAGATTGAGCGCGCCGATGATGATCGATTTGCCTGCGCCGGTTTCGCCCGTGATGGCGCTGTATCCCGGGCGAAGCTCAAGGGTAAGGTCGTCCACTAGAGCGAGGTTCCTGATCCGAAGCGTTGTGAGCATGGTTTGATCTGGAGCGACTGTGCCAATCCACATCCGGATCAGCAAAAGGAAAGTGGAACCGGCGGGTAACTAAAAAACCGTAACATTCGAAAACGACATTGCTATTGATCGCCTCATCCAGAGATGGAATCCTGCCAGAAATCGCAGGCATGCTCATGAGAACCCACCCCAACTCGAACCCTTCCACCGCTCTTGTAATTGCTTCCTTCCTGTCGGCGGCTGTTCTTTTCTTGTCCACTGGTTGCTCAAAGAAGCCGGCGCCGGACATCTCCGGTTACTGGCTCGGAAAGATCACCGTCAATGGGATCACGCTCACTCTGGGCATCGACATTACCAAGGTGGCCGATGGCAGGCTTGCAGCCACGTTCGACAGTCTTGATCAGGGAGTGCGTGACATTCCAGTGCCCGAGATCACTTATTCGAACGGCAACCTGAATTTGGGAATGAAGGCGCTGGCCGCCAGTTATGAGGGCAAGATCGATTCTACCGGCAGACAAATCGCCGGAACGTGGACTCAACTCAGGATGAATACTCCGCTGGTTTGGGAACGGAGCCAGAAGCCTGCTGCGCCAGACACAACAGCGGTGGATAAGAACTACGAGCCACGCGCGGGTTCGGAAATCCAGGGATTGTGGAAAGGCACGTTGTCATTGGGGCAGGCGCAGATGCGGCTCGTCTTCAAGATCGCCGAGTCTCCGGATGGCAAATTTTCAGGAGTAATGGACAGCGTCGATCAAGGGGCACGCAATTTTCCGTTCTCCGCGATCACTTACGTCAAACCGACATTGGACATCGAGTTGCAGCAGATTGCCGGAAATTTTAATGGAAAATTGGAGGCGGATGGCAGGGAAATCGTCGGCGACTGGGAGCAAGGAGGCCGGGTGATGCCACTCACGCTCACCAGGGCGAATGCCGGTGAGTTCGCGCCTTCCACCGATGCGTCAGTTTATGAGTGGAAGAATGAGTCGGAGCCACAAGGCATCTGGAGCGGAGCCTTGACGGTTCAAGGCACGACACTCCGGCTGACGATGAAGGTGGCTCGCGGCTCGGATGGGAAATTGAGCGGGTCAATGGACAGCATTGATCAAGGCGCACGCGACCTGCCAATGAACATTATTACTTTCGAGGATGGGACGATGCACATGGAATGGCAGGCGCTCAGAGCATCGTTTCATGGTGAGTTGTCCGATGGGAAACTCGTCGGACACTGGCGGCAAGGAGGCGTGGGCTTTCCGCTCACTTTGGAACGGAAAAAGGCAGTAGCGCCGCGTTGAGGCAGGCAGGACAACCCCGCCCCACCTGGCGAGTTCGCATCTGGGCGTAAGTTGAAGCCCATCGCCGGGTCTTGCCAGAAACTGAGTGGCTCTCGTAACTTGAGTCATCAAGAAAAACGAAAATCTTCCCATGCGCCATGCACCTGGCTTTCTCGCGGGTGTTATTGAGGGCTTTTATGGCCAGCCCTGGTCCCAGGCGGAACGGTTCGAATTGTTCGACTGGATGAGCGCCTGGGGGCTGAACACTTACCTTTACGCTCCAAAGGATGACCTGAAACACCGGGCGCTCTGGCGTGAACCTTACTTTCCGGCGGAGGAGGAATCTCTGCGCGCCATCATCGAGCGCTGCCAGCAAAGTGAACTCCGGTTCATCTACGCGCTGAGCCCGGGACTGGACATTCGGTACAGCCAGGAGTCAGAACTTGAGTGTTTGAAGAAGCGCTTCGAGCAGATGCTCGCGCTCGGGTGCCAGGATTTCGCCCTGCTGTTCGATGACATTCCAGACAGAATGGAACCCCAGGACTGCGAACGCTGGGATTCGTTCGCCGCCGCCCAGTGTCACGTGACCAATGCGATCTTCGGCTGGCTGCGCGAACGTAACGTCACCGGGAGATTGCTCTTTTGTCCAACGCCCTATTGCGACCGGATGGCAGAGCGCAAGCTTGGGGGTGAAGGCTACCTGAAAACCGTTGGTCGTAATCTATTGCCCGAAATCGACGTGTTCTGGACCGGACCAGAAATCATCTCGCGTGAGATTCCGCTGACGCACATTGAAACAATAACGGCGGTGCTGCGGCGCAAGCCACTCATCTGGGACAACCTTCACGCCAACGATTATGACGGACGCCGGTTTTACTGCGGGCCTTACTCCGGAAGAGCGCCAGGATTGCGGGGTGCCGTAAGCGGTTTGCTGATCAATCCGAACAATGAATTCCCCCTCAACTACGTGCCTCTCCGCACTCTGGCGGAATTCATTTACTGCGATGGAAGCTGGCATGCCCGGAAAGCATACCTGAATGCGATGCGCCAATGGCTGCCCTACTTCGAAACGGTTGGCCATCCTCTGACAATCCATGACCTCGTCCTTCTCGGGGACTGTTTTTATCTGCCTCATGAAGAAGGCGCGGAAGCGGAAGAATTCTATGATTCCACCCGACGACTCTTAGCGGCTGAACCTGGGAAATGGGGTGGACAGGTCATCGCCTTCCGCAAGCGCGCCAGCCAACTGCGGGATTGTTGCGCCCGCCTGACGGAGCTTCGGCATCGCCCTTTATTCTACGCGTTGAGCCGTCGATTGTGGGAGCTGCGCGAGGAGCTGGATCTATTGCTGAGTTACGTCCGCCAAAAAGTTGATGGCGGAACTCCTGATACGCCATGCCGCTCCGACTTTCATCTTCCAGGCACTTACCGGGGCGGCATGGTGCCGCGGCTTCAACACCTGTTGACTCAACATTCCGATGGAACCTTTGCGCCCAGCCGTGAAACCGCGGCACAAGGCAATGTCGCCGCAAACCTCCCGGCACCGGACACCTCTGCATGAACGATTGCACTATTCGCTGCGCCCGAGCTGGAGATGAACCGGGCGCTTATCAGGTCTGCTTGAAGACCGGCGACTACGGTCAGGACGGAGAGCCGTTCTACCAGGAAGATCCGGACGCCCTCGGCAGGATTTTCGTGGGTCCATATCTTGCGTTTGAACCTGAGTTGAGCCTTGTTCTGGAAGACAACGAAGGCATCTGCGGTTACGCCCTTGGGGCATTTGATTCAAAAGCTTTCTACTCGCGTTATGAGATGGAATGGCGACCGAAATTGTGCGCGCAGTTTCCCGAGCCTCAAGGCGACACGGCACGATGGAATCGCGTTCAGCAAGTTCACCATCTGTATCATCACCCCGATTACTTCACGCCCGAACCTTACGAAGCGTATCCGTCTCATCTTCACATCGACCTGATGAAACGCGCCCAGGGTCGGGGCTACGGTCGCCGCATGCTGGAAACAGTCATGAACCAATTGCGAGAACGCGGTGTTTCAGGAGCGCATCTGGGTGTGAGCATGGCGAACATTCCGGCGTTCGGATTCTACCAGCGCCTTGGATTTCGTGAGTTGATCCGTGTTGGTTCTGGAAATGATGGATGCATTTACATGGGAAAATCGCTGCACTGAAACACTGAAGCCTGAAAGAGAATGAAATCTTCCAAACTTGCAATTTTGGGCGGGAGCCCGATTCGCCCCCGTCCGTTCACTCAGTGGCCGGTCTTCGGAAAAGCCGATGAACGATGCCTGCTTCGCGCTCTCCGCAGTGGCAAATGGGGAAAACTTAACGGTGCGGAGGTCGCCGAATTTGAACGCCGTTTTGCAGCCATGCACGATTGCCGTCACGGGATCGGAGTGGTCAATGGAACCGTTTCACTGCGCCTCGGTCTGATGGCCGCGGGGCTCGAATCCGGAGATGAGGTGATCGTCCCACCATATACGTTTTACTCCACAGCCTCCGCTGTCATCGAGGCGAACGGGGTGCCTGTGTTCGCCGACATTGACCTGAATACGTTCAACCTCGACCCCGCCGCTGTCGAAGCCGCCATCACTCCACGAACACGGGCGATTATCCCAGTTCATTTCGCGGGTCAGCCGGTGGACATGACTGCTCTCATGAAGCTGGCGAAGAAACGGAATCTGACAGTCATCGAGGACGCCGCGCACGCACACGGCGCGAGCTTCAAGAACCGGCCAGCCGGCTCGCTCGGGCACCTGGGCTCCTTCTCCTTTCAATCGAGTAAGAACCTGACTTCCGGCGAAGGTGGCATCATCACCACCAACGATGACGATCTGGCGGAGCGCTGTCGTTCACTTCACAACTGCGGACGCATTCCCACCGGCGCATGGTATGAGCATCATCTCCTCGCGGGCAATTACCGGCTCGGCGAATTCCAAGGAGCTGTTCTGAACAGCCAGCTCGACCGCCTTGAAACACAGACCAAAATCCGCGACCGCAACGGTCAGTATCTCGCATCACGAATCAAGCAACTGCCAGGAATTCATCCCCAGCTGCGACCGGCCTCCTGCACGCGCCACAGTTATCACCTGTTCATGCTGCGCGTGAATGGCAAGGAATTCGGAGCCTCAAGAGCCACGGTGATCAAAGCGCTGCAAGCCGAGGGAATCCCCTGCTCTGGCGGCTACGCCATCTCCCTGCATCGCCAGCCGATGTTCCTAAACAAGGCTTTCGGTCCGTATCTGTCTGCTATCCGAGGCAAGCTGGACTACCGAAAAACGCACTGTCCAAACAGCGATTTGATCTGCCGTGAGCAATGCATCTGGATTGAGCAAAGCACTTTCCTTGGACCTCGCGCGGACATGGAAGACATCGCGGACGCTTTCGAGAAAGTTTACGAAAACCGAAGTGAACTGGCCGGGAAAGCGAACGGTTAAACAATCAATCCAGAATCAGATCCGGATTTTTCGCGGCCACTGCTGGTTGGCCTCCCAATAGGTCTGCTTCAGTTTTATCGGCGGATCGTCCGCTGACGGCTGAACTCTCCCATCAGCATCGATGGCTCGCGAGACAACGGTGTGCTCGCCGAAGGAAGGCTGCTTCCAGTCATACTGGAAGAAGGACCAGGAATACTTCGATTGTTCATCGGTGCGGATCTTCGCCAAACGCCACTCGCCGCCATCAATCCTGACCTCGACTCGCTGTAGCGGTGTGCCGTCCGTCCACGCGGCACCTGTGAAGCGCACCGTTCCGCCGGGGCGTCGGACGGCGTGGGCAATGATGGATTTCACATCCATCGGCCCGACCGACGTTTCGCGCCAGATGGTTTTGCCGTCTCGCTCTTCACCTCGAATGGTCACGTACTCGCGAGCCATGTACTTGCTCATGTAGCGCCGGTCGAGCAGCTCGATGCGGGTGAGCCACTTGATCCACGCAATGCCAAACCAGCCAGGAACGATCAGGCGCAACGGGGCTCCGTGGCTCTTGTCCAGAGGCTGGCCGTTCATTTCGTATGCAAGAATCACATCGTCGCGCAGGGCGTCCTTGAGCGAAAGGCTGCGCGCGAAGTTTTGCGTGTAATCCTTGTCACGGATCTTTTCCACCTTCTCATCCGCGCCGAAGAAGACGGCTTCGATGGCGCGGTGATCCATGCCACACTCACGGAGCAATGGCGCCAGTGCAGTGCCCGTCCATTTGACATTGCCCACCGCTCCCATGAACCCAACGCTGGAACTATTCCCGGAACATTCCAATGTGGCGGTCACGGTCTTGCGGCGACGTGACTTGATTTCAGGAAGCGTCAGCGAAAGAGGCTTCTTCACCAAACCGGACACTTCCAGTTTCCACCGGGCCGCATCCACTTCGGGAGTTCCGTAATGGCTCACCGCAAAGACCTGGTCATTGGGTGTGATCCACGAGTTCATCTTCTCCCAACGCAGTCCCTTGCCGGTGGGTTGAACGTCGAGGAAGGGGATGACCTCGCCACCCGGAGCTAATACGTCCAGCCCAAACGCACTCAGAGGGTGTCGCGCAAAGGCCAGCGCCGCGAACGCGACACTGCCCCGAATCAGATCACGACGGGAAACTTGACTGGTGCCAACAACACGCGAAGCGTTCATTGGAATTGGAGTAAAGTCCACGTGATCTACTTGATCACCGGCTTGCCAGCTTTTTCCCAGGCTTTCAGTCCGCCTTCGAGATTCACGACACTCTTGAACTTGAGGCCCATCAGTTTGTCGCTTGCTTTGACGCTGCGGACGCCGCCGGCGCAATGCACCAGGTACGTCTTGCTCTTGTCCAACGCCACCACCTGTTTCTCAAAGTCGGAGCCGTTCCAGTCGATGTTAATGGCGTTCTCGATATGACCGGCGGCGAATTCCTTGGCGGTCCGGACATCAAGGACAACGTTTGCTTTCTCCGCACGCAGCTTGTCGAATTCATCGACACCAACATTGCGATAAGTTTTGGCGGGAGCCGCGCCGGCCGCTGGTTTATCGTCGGCACGGAGAACATGGGTGAAGAGACTCAGGATGCTAAGAAGGAGGGAGATTGCGGCTTTCATGTCACAAGACTTAACCATACGAAAAACTTTGCAAACATAAACATCGTCCTGGCGGCGCAACCTGCGCCCCCATGATTTTCCCGTGCGCAAAAAAATCTTATCGCACATAGTTTGCGACATGCGTCTCATCCTGATGCTCAGCGTCCTCTGGCAGCAGCTCTGGCTGCCAGCGGCGGAACGTCCGGCTGACTTCGCATGGGCTTCACGCTTCGGAGGCAACAGCGATGATCTCGGTCGCAGTATTTGCGTGGATGGTCGAGGCGGTATCTTTATCTCGGGACATTTCTCAGGCAGCGCCGATTTTGGAATTCGAACCTTTGTCGCCACGGGGCAGGCCGGCTTCGTCATGAAGTCTAGCGACTCTGGGAAGACGCAATGGGTGGTCCCAATTGGCGGCAGCGTGGATGACGATTGCCGCAGTGTCGCTGCCGATTCGGAGGGTAATTGTGTTGTCGCCGGGAATTTCCGCGCATCTGTCAGCGTTGGCGATGGTGCGAATGGCCTCACGCTGAAGAGCGCTGGAGGAACCGACATCTTGCTGTTGAAGTTCAAGGCGGACGGAACTCCTCTTTGGGCGAGGAAGGCCGGCGGCGATGGGAACGATTACGGCTACGGTGTCTCGGTGGATGGCAATGGAGACATCCTCTTGACGGGCTCGTACGAAGGCATGAGCGGATTCGGCGGACTGAGCCTGCCTGGCGAGGACAAAACACAATTCTTCCTCGCGAAGTATGATTCCAGCGGACGCGCACTGTGGGTGAAGGACATCGCCGGCGGTGAGTCTGGCAGCGGGCTCGCCGTCAGAACAGACAGCTCCGGAAATGCGTTCGTCGCCGGCCGTTACAGTGTGGATCGAGCCAGATTAACTCCGCACTCCGTGTCATCAGCAGCAGTTCCCAAGAGCGATATGTTCGTTTCGGTGTATGACTCCACCGGTCTCAACAGGTGGTATCAAACCGCCGGAGGAGCAGGCACGGACGAAGCATACGCCGCCGCGACAGATTTGGATGGCAATGTGTATGTGGCTGGCATGTTCGAGACTTCTGCAAGGTTCAGCAGCAAAGTAACCCTGTCCGGTGAATCATCCGGCCCACAAATCTTCCTCGCCAAATACGATGCCGCCGGAAAATTTCTATGGGCGGCCAAACCATCCGGGCAACATGGTGGGGAGGCTCATGGAGTTTGCACAGATGCGTACGGTTTTGTTTTTCTGAGCGGTTATTTTTATGGAACGGCCAGGTTTGGAAGGACGATTCTGAATTCTCCAGGGAATCCCGCGATGTTTGTCGCCAAATATGATCCTGATGGAAATGTTCTTTGGGCAACCCAGACGCCGGGTTCTCCCATCTTCGTCGCGCTCGGCTTCGCGATCGACGCGCAGTCGCGGATGTATGTCACCGGCTACTTCAGAAGCAACGCCACAATCGGCGGCGGGCAGTTGCCCAACCTTGGTGGTCGCGATGCCTTCGTCACCAGACTTGACCCGCCTCCATTAGCCCTGGCTCTCGATGCTAAACTGTCAGATGGCGCGGTGGTGCTGCGTTGGCCGAGAACCATCTCCCCCTTTCTACTTGAAAGCCGCGCTGGCTTTTCGCCTGGCGCGCCCTGGCTGACCTTGACGAACACGCCTGCCACTTATCGAGATGAATGGATTCTCACCAATCAACCAACAGGAGTCGCTGAGTTTTACAGATTGCGCCGACAATGAGCTGGAATTTGGAACAAATCCGGACTCGAATCTGATCAACTGATGAAAATCACATACTATCTCGAAGTCATTTCCTCCTGGTGTTACTGGGCTGAACCCGCCTGGGCGGAGTTGAAACGTCGCTACGTGGGCCGTGTCGATTTTGCATGGAAAATCGCCCACATGACTGCCGATTCTTATCCGCAATCGACGACGCAATGCGATTGGTTCTATCGCCGGAGCGGCACGATCATGCGTTCGCCGTTCATGTTGAACTCAGGCTGGCTCGAAGCCGACATCAAGGAGTATCGCGTGCCCAATCTGGTGGCGGAGGCTGGCAAGGATTTCGGAGTGACGGATGATCGAATCCGCCTGGCCATTGCACAGGCTGGAGTGCGTGAAGGCCGAAAAGTCGGACGTTGGGAAGAGTCCGTGGCGGCAGGCGCAGGAGCGGCAGGCCTTGATCCCAAAGCTTTGCTTGCCCGCGCTCAATCGTCCGAAGTTTCACAGCGTACAGATGCGAGCACCGCAGAGTTTCTCGCGCTCCAGATGCCCCAAAGGCCAACCTTCTTGATCGAGAACTCCATCGGGGACCGCGCGGTGTTGTCAGGAACGGTGAAAGTGGAACCCTTGATCGCAGTGATCGAGGAACAGTTGGCTGATGAGGCCGCCTATGTTTCGCACCGCGTGCATTTCGGGAATCCACCACCGGGTTGAAGGAACCGAATGAAGCTGGCGGAAACCCATCCTTCATTGAGCGCGGCAGGCCCTGCCTGGAGCGTCTGTTTCAATCGTGGATCAAAGTGAAGGAAACACCCGCACGGCCCGGTAGTATCTCTCCGCCCTTCCGTCGTTCGGTGGCGTAAGGGTGAAGAAGGTCGCCACGTTGCCCGGTGAGAAATCGCCCACGTATTTCCAAACTTTCAGGTCGAAGCTTGTTTCGAGCGCGAAACCGCCACTGACCAATGAACCGCTGGGCAACACGAATTGAAAGGCCCCGCCGTCCATCGGCGAGACTCTGAGACGGAGATCCAGTTCCACAGCGTCAACCACAGTGATCGTCACTTCTTGGGCCTCTACGTAACCGCCCATCTCGCCGGTCGCGCGAGCAGTCAGGCGATAAGTTCCCGGCGTGGCGTTCTTCCACCCCTGCCACATTCTCTGCGGGATCACCCCGCCATCCCAGGGCGTCGGAATTTGGAACGTTGCCTCCACTCCCTCCTGCGGCCGTGGGCATGGACAAAACGGACAACACGACATCCCAATTCCTATCGGATTTCCGCCCGCGAGAATCTCAACCGAGGAGATGATGTCCGACGGCATCATCCCGCGGAGAATCACCGGAATCTCATCCCTCGATGAATAGACGAAACCGTCCCGAGGCTGCAAAAATTCCAGCACTGCTCCTGGTGTTTGCATCGGCGTGATGTGGAGCTTTACTGCGGAAGTCTTGCGCTTCAATCCGCCGGAGCTTGTGGCCGTGGCAACCATCAGATGATCCCCAGCCGCAGGATTGTTCCAGGTGAAGTGGTAAATGACATCAATATCGCCAGGCGTGAACTCGCTCTTTGATCCCGTTCCCAGCAGGACACCATTCGCATGGAACTCGATGCGGTTGAACGCGCCGTGCCATGAATCGTCAAGGTAAGCCGTGAGCCGAACCGAGCTGCCAGCGGCAATCGTGGTGCCCGGGGCAGGAGCCACAAAGTAGATGTTGGCATCGGACGGGTGCGCACCGCGCCCGGTCCAAGCGCAGATAAGTGTAAACAGCCAGGCAAGGTGAACTCTCATGGCGTCTCGAACTTAGCTGCATGTGTTTTGAGCAGCAAGTTCGCGTGCTTGATCCCCTGCCCGTTCAACAGACACCCGCTTTACACTGTGATTCTGCGTGCCTATGGTGCCCGAGCTGTGACTGTTGAAACGCTCAAAAAGCCGCGTGTGCTCGTGGGAATGAGCGGAGGAGTTGATTCCTCCGCGGCGGCAGCATTGCTCAAGGAACAGGGCTACGACGTCGTCGGAGTCACCCTGAAGCTCTGGCCGCAAGACTGCATCTCCCGCGCTGAAGACAAGTGCTGCGGCCCACAGGCGGTCATGGATGCCCGCGCTGTCTGTGACAAGCTCGATATTCCCTATTACCTGATTGACGAGGCGAAGGAGTTCCAGGAACAGGTCATCCAATACTTCGCGGATGAATACCGGGCCGGACGGACGCCGAACCCATGCGTGATGTGCAATGAGAAGCTCAAGTTCGGCAACCTGATCCGCCGCGCGCATCACCTGGGCGCGGAGAAAATCGCCACCGGACATTACGCGCGAATCGAGAAGAGCCCGGATGGACAGCGTCATCTGTTGATGCGCGGACGTGATTTGAAAAAGGACCAGAGTTACTTCCTCTTCTCGTTGCGACAGGAGCAGCTCGCAAGCGCGATGTTCCCGCTCGGAGAATTGACGAAGAGCGACACACGGGAAGTAGCGCGCGAATCCTGCCTCAAGACCTCAGAGAAGGAGGAGAGCATGGAAATCTGCTTCGTCCCGGACAAGGATTACGGACGCTTCCTGACTCAATCCAAGCTCGTCGAAAAACACCAGGGCGAGATTGTCGATGAGGCTGGACTCGTCCTTGGGCATCACGAAGGGATCGAATTCTACACCATCGGTCAGCGTAAGGGTCTCGGCATTTCGAGCCCGAAACCCCTTTACGTTCTTGAACTGGACGCAGAACGCAACCGCGTGGTCGTCGGCGCGGAAGACCGCCTGGTGAAGGAGGAACTCATCATCGAGCGCTGCAACTGGATTCCATTCGAAGAGCCCCGCGAACCCTTCACAGCCCTCGCCAAGATCCGCTACAACCACCCGGGCACCATCGCGACAGTAACGCCTTTGGAAGGCAACAGTGCTCGCGTGAAATTGCACGTTCCGCAACGCGCGATCACGCCCGGCCAGGCCTGCGTCCTTTATCAGGAGGACCTGGTGCTCGGCGGCGGCTGGATCCGCCGCTGAACCACGAATCAGACTCCCGCGTAAAACTCAGACAGCGGAAGCGTGACACACAGCGACGCGTGAGAAAGCCATCCACGCCTTCGTGGAAAGTCGGCGAGGGCTCGGGCAACCGTGAGGCCAATGCAGGAAGCCTTCTTGTTTTGGAACGATCTGGCAGTTATCCATCACCCATGCACCGGATGCGGGAACAAGCGCTGCGCGTCGGCGGTCGCACCTTCAATTGTGCCGTCGGTCCAAAAAACGGCCCGCCGCTCGTGCTTTTCCACGGCGTGACGCGCTGTTGGCGGGATTTCAACGCGCTGCTCCCCGCCTTGATCGAACGCTGGCAGATTTTCGCCGTTGATCATCGCGGCCATGGGAACTCAAGCCGAGTGCCGCAGCACTATCGAATCGCGGATTTCGCGGCAGATGCCGCCGCGTTCATGGACGCACATATTTCGAAGCCAGCAATTCTGATTGGCCACTCGCTTGGAGCGATGGTCGCGGCGGTAGTTGCCTCGGAACGTCCTGACCGGGTGCGCGCCCTGGTAATGGAAGATCCGCCTGGCACCACGCTGGCCGGGAATTTTCGCCAATCCCGATTTCATCTCCAATTCACCAACACCGCGCGACTGCTCACCACCGCACGTGACGTGGAGAGCTTGACGCGCGAACTGGCGAACATGGATGTGCAACGTCCAAGGGACGGCACCATCGTACGCTTCAGCGACATTCGAGATCTGAACGCCATCCGATTCGGTGCGGAATGCCTGCTCCAAATGGACCCGGCTGTCCTGGCGCCCCTGGTGCAAGGCCGCTGGCTGGAGGGCATGGACTGGTTTGGTTCGGTCTCGAAGATCAAATGCCCCACACTGCTTCTGCAGGCCGATCCGACGTGCGGCGGGATGCTGAACGAAGACGAGGCTGGCCGAATCACGTCGCTGATTCCCCATTGTGCGCGAGTGGATCTGCCCGGAGTCAGCCACGCGATTCATTCCACCCAGCCGGACAGGATGCTGGCACTCATCACGAATTTTCTGGAAACGAACAACCTCCTCTCCACAGAAACCCAGACATGAAAACCGCCACCGGAACCACAATTATCACCAACGGCCAGTTGATTGATGGCACAGGCGCGCCGGCTACGCCGAACGCGGCGCTGGTGATCAAGAACGGACGCATCGAATACGCCGGTTCAACCGAGCAAGCCCCCGCTGTGCCGCCGGACGCTGAACGCATCGACGCGCGCGGCGGCACAATCATGCCGGGATTGGTTGAAGCGCATTTCCACGCCACTTACTTCAACATCGCGGCGCTCGAGGATCTCGACATCAAGTATCCCGTCGAATACGTCTCCCTGCTTTCCTCGGTGAATTGCCGGCTCGCGCTCGAATGCGGCTATACCGCGGCACGCTCCGGCGGCTGCCTCTTCAACATCGACGTGTGGTTGAAGAAAGCCATCGAAAGCGACCTCATTCCCGGCCCCCGCCTGGCGTCGTCGGGACGCGAGATTTGTTCCGCCGGCGGGCTCATGGATTGGAACCCCGAGTTCCGCAAGATCGGCATGGAAGGTCTGGTCTTCATCATCAACGGTCAGGAGGACGCGCGCAAAGCCGTGCGAGCACTGGTCAAGGACGGCATCGAATGGGTGAAGACATATCCAACCGGCGACGCCGCCTCGCCCGACATCAACGATCATCACACTCTCTGCATGACTTTTGAGGAAATGCATGCCGTCGTCGCCACCGCTCACAATCACAAGCTGAAGGTCACGGGGCATTGCCGCGCGACCCAGGGCATCAAGAACGCCCTGCGTGCCGGCTACGACACCATCGAACACGGCACGTTCATAGATGACGAGGCGATGGATCTGTTGCTGGCGCGCAACACGCCGGTGATTCCCGCCCTTTATTTCGAGAAGGCCAGCGTCGAGCGCGGGCCGGAGTTCGGCCTATCGCAGCGCGTGATCGACGGACATCAGGAGACGCTCGACGGCGGAGCCGAGAGCGCGCGTCGAATCTTGAAGGCTGGCGGACGCCTGGGAATGGGCGGCGATTACGGCTTCGGCTGGAATCCGCACGGCGACTACGCGAAGGAGCTGGTCTTCTTCGTGAAGGATGTCGGCCTGACGCCGCTTGAAGTCATCAAATGCGCCACCAAGACCGGGTCCGAGATCATGGGACGCGGCGATGAGTTCGGCACACTTGAGAAGGGCAAGCTCGCGGATGTGCTCGTGGTAGATGGCGATCCGGTGAAGGACGTCTCGGTGCTGACAGAGCGCGCAAAATTCCTGGCCGTCATGCAGGGCGGCGTGATCAAGGCTGGATCTCTCGCCAAACCATTCCCCACGGTGGTGTCCCGGGAGAAGTGAGCGACCCGCGGGTTATCAGTCCTTCCAGCGCGACCATTCCAGTCCTGGCCGATCGACGCGAAATTGAACGAGCCGCATAACCTTGGCCTCGGTCACGTAGGCCGTACGACCGTCCTTGCCGCCAAAGCAAATGTTCGTCGGATTCGGCCCAAGCACGTCGATCTCGCGCAACACTTCTCCCTTTGGCGACAATTTCACCACCCTGCCCTTGCCATGGCGTGTGATGTATAGATTGCCCTCCACGTCACAGCGCATTCCGTCAAATCCGAAGTCATCAAACTTCTTGAGCAGCCGCTTGTTCTTCAACGAGCCGTCCTGGGCGATGTCGAACATCCACACATTACGCTGCACACTTTCGTTCACATAAAGCATTTGCCCGTCCGGGCTGACCTCAATGCCATTGGTTGTTCCCATGTCCGCCGCCTCGCGATGCATCTTGCCGTCGCGGGTGATGCGCCAGATCTGGCCGGTGCCATTCTTCCAGTTCGGATCGCTGGCGTAGAGCGTCCCATCAGGCGCGATGGCCAGATCGTTGGGCTGGTTCATGGCGTCATTGTGGGCAAATACGGTGACGGCCCGTGTTTTCATATCCACTCGCAACACGTTGTGGCCGGTGTAATCGGCGACGAACATCGCGCCTGACCTGTCAAAGCGGATGCCATTGCCGGCGCTTTTCTCCGGCAGTTCCACGAACACTTCCGCGCGGCCTTCCGGCGTGACACGCGCGATGTTCCGGACGTGACGATAGCTCACGCAATAAATGTTCCCGTCACGGTCGCAAGCGGGGCCTTCAATCCCGCTGGTGAATCCATCCTCCGCAAGGGTTGTCGCCACTAAGATCGTCTCGGCTGCAAAGGAACTGATGCCAGAATAGAGAGTGACCAAGATGGCTGCGAGATGAGCGAGCGTGTTCATGCTGGTTTCGTCAATTCGGCTGTGGTTGTCATTCTCTACCTTTGTTGAGCCCGGCAATACTCGACCGTCCGCCGGATTCCCTCAACAAGTGAAGTGGTTTTCCAATCCGGGTAAAGAGTTGATATCAAGTGAGGATTCAGCGGCGTGTGCGCAGGAATCTTTGGACCGCTCACCGAAAGCTTCGAGGCGGATCCAGGGGCTGCCGCACCAATGGCGGCAATGATCTGATCCACATCCACCTCCTCGCCGGCCAGATCGATAACCTGCGCACCAGGCGGCGTCTCCAACGCCCCGCGCGCAAAAGCCCTCGCCACGTCCTCCACGTAGTCATAGCCAACGCGTCCAGTATAGCTGACACAGAACGCCTCGCCCCGCGCCGCAGCCCGCGCAGCCAGCGACGGACCGGCGGTCAGTCCCACCTCTCGTTCCGGGCCGTAGGCGACTTGCGGACGGATCCCAATCGATGAAACCTGGAAGTGCGTCCAATACTGTTCGGCAATGATCTCGACCGTCTTCTTGAACGCGCCATAAAAGGTTGGCGGGCGGTTTTCCGCCACTGAACTGGCAATGGCGTGATCTGGTTCGGGACCGAACACAGCCACCGAGCTGGCGTAAGAGAATCCACGAATTCGACCGGCTTGGAGCCGGGCTTCCTCGAACAGCGACACACTGCCCATGACGTTCACATTGCAAGCCTCCCAAGGATCCGCCTGACAAGCCGGCGTTAGCAATGCGGCCAGGTGAATGATGTGTGTCACGCCGTGTTCGTCGAATGTGCGCTTCACCAATCCGCGATCCGCGAGAGTGCCCCGCACAAGTGGCACGGCTTCGCTCGCCGGGCCAATGACCCGCTCCCACCGTTTGGGACGCTCCCCGGCATCCAACACAACCACGCGCAATCCGCGTTCCAGCAATTCACGAACAACCCACGTGCCGATGAAACCGCAGCCTCCCGTCACCAGGATGGTGGATGTCGATCCAATGACGATCGATGCAGGAGAGTGAGCAGCACTCGCGGCGGCGCGGATGTCCTCCTCGCGAATGCGTCCTGTTCGACCTGTCCCCTTCACCGTTGTCCAATCCACACCCAGTTCTGCCGCCACCCGCGCTGCGCGAGGGCTGATGGTGCGAACAATTCCAGGCGGCGCTGTCGCTCGCGCACTCCGAGACATGACATCCTGAGTCGTCGAAACCACTGAATCTTTCCTGGGAGCGCCGGCATCCCTGCCAGCGAGTGCATCGTGCGGAGAATTGTCGGCAAGGATGCCGACTGTCCCAGATTCAACGAGCGTCGCTGATGCTTCGCTTCTTGAAAGCAGGTGCCCGAGAACATCGCCGACACGGATCGATTCGCCCGGCTTGGGACAATTCGCTGCGATCCTTAAAATGCCGCTGTCAATGGATTCGATTTCCTGGACAGCTTTGTCACCTTCGATGCTGAACAGCGCTTCGCCGGCACGCACCAACTCGCCGTCCTGCTTCAGCCAGGCGACAAAGCCGCCTTCCTCCATGGACCAGCCTAAGCGTGGGACGATGATCTCGATTGACATGGGACTTATTCCTCCGTGAGTTCGCGGACTGCTCTAACAATGTCCTCGATCTGCGGTATTGCCACTCTCTCCAGCGGCGGGCTGTAGGGCGTGGGAGCGAAGGCGCCGTTGAGCCGACGGATGGGAGCATCCAGATCGTCGAAGCCGGTGTCTGCCACGCGCGCGGCGATCTCCGCACCGAGTCCACAAGGAGAAAACGCCTCATCCACAATCAGCAAACGCCCGGTCTTCTTCACGGAGGCGAGGATGGTGTCCGTGTCGAGCGGCGAGATGGTGCGCGGGTCAATCACTTCGACGGAGATGCCATCCTTCGCGAGTTGGTCGGCAGCCACGAGTGAATGTTTGACCATCAGCCCAACAGCGACCACCGTGACATCGCCGCCTTCTCTGGCCTCACGAGCCCTGCCAAACTCGATTTCATAACTTTCGGCAGGCACCGGCCCCTTCATTGACATCAGTTCTCGCGGTTCCAGGAAAAGCACCGGATCGTCGCAACGCAACGCCCGGGTGAACAGCCCCTTGGCATCGTAAGGTGTCGATGGCACCACGACACGCAGCCCTGGAATATGGCTGTAGATCGAATGGTAGCTGCCCGAGTGGTGGGTCGCCGCGCTGTGCCCGATGCCGATGCAACCGCGCAACAGAATGGGCATGCGCAATCGGCCGCTGCTCATGTACTGCATCTTGGCGATCTGGTTGATGAGCTCGCCGAAAGCGTCGTTGATGAAATCGATGAACATGAAATCGATGATCGGACGTGTCCCTGTCATCGCCGCGCCACAACCAAGGCCAACAAACCCACGCTCGCAGATGGGCGTGTCGCGCAAACGTTCCGCTCCGTACTTCGCGAACAACCCGGCGGTCGTCCCGAAGTTCCCGCCACGCACGCCGATGCCTTCGCCGAGAACAAAGATGCCAGGGTTGCGCGCCATCTCGTAGTCCAACGCCTCCAGCGTGGCCGTGACGAACGAGATCTCGCGTTCCGTTGATGTAGCAGCCGACGTGAGTCGGCTCTGGTTCTTCTCAGATTTGAGCCGACTCAGGTCGGCTGCTACGGGATTGGAATAAACATGCGTCACCGCGTCTGCCGGTTCCGGCCACGATGCTTTCTCCGCTGCCTGACTGCTTGCCACGACCTCAGCCTGAATCTCCGCGTCGATGGCGTTCAACTCCGATTCCGTCGCCAGTTTTTTCGCGATCAGTCCGGCGCGCAGTTGCTTGATGGGACATCGTTCACGCCACGCCGTGACCTCCTCGCGCGTGCGATAAGTGTAGTCGCCCATCCCCTCAGAGTGCGGGCGGGTGCGGTAGGTTTTGCACTCGATCAGCGTCGGACCAGCACCGCTGCGCGCGCGCGCCACCGCTTCACCTGCGGCGGCAGCCACGTCCAACACATTGTTGCCATCCACTTCGATGCCGGGAATTCCGTAAGCCGCACCGCGACTCGCGACGCTTGGATTGCCCGCCGCGTATTGAAATGGAACTTCAGTGGCGAACTGATTGTTCTCGCAGACGAACAGCACCGGCAGCCGCCAGATGCTCGCCATGTTCAGCCCTTCGTGAAACGCGCCGTTGTTCACTGCGCCATCACCGAAAAACGCGACGGCCACATGGCCGGTCTTGAGCAACCGAAAGCTGTAGCCCGCGCCCGCCGCCTGAAGAATGCAAGGACCGACGATGCCGCTGGTGCCCATCATCCCAATCTCCGGAGCGAACAGGTGCATCGAACCGCCTCGGCCGCGTGAGCAACCCGTCGCGCGTCCGAACAACTCCGCGATCAACTCGACCGGCCGCATTCCCTTCGCCAACGCGTGCCCGTGTCCGCGATGCGTGCTGAAGACGACATCCTCTCGCCGCAAGTGCGAACAGACACCCACGGCAATCGCTTCCTGCCCGACGTACGTGTGACACGCGCCGTGAACGAGTCCGCGTTGATGACAGCGCGCGAGCTGCTCCTCCGTCTGGCGGATGAGTTGCATCGAACTATACCACTCGACCCGGGATGGCTGGATGGGAGTTGCAGTCTTCATGGAGTTTTCGGAGTGACCAGCGTCGTCGTCATTGTCTCTCCCAATCACGAACAGGGCCCGGCACGATGCGAAACAACGGATGCGGATCGGGCATAGAGACGCCGAAGTGTTGCTGGAACAACTGCGGCGCACGTACGTGCAGTTTGCGCTGCAAATGCTGCCACTCATAGAGCAACTGGCCGGACGTCTCTTCTACGGTGCCCGTGAACTTCGCGCGTGAGATCTTGGTCGCGTCGAAGCGGTAGCCACGCGAGCGCGCCTCCGTGACCAGCCCCTTCAGATAGGCAGCCATCACGGCGAGAGGCCGTGGTTGGGCCTGAAAACGTGCGAGCTGTGGGTGCCGTGTGTACCCGCGAGTGCCGCCGGCGAGAACCTTCTGTGCCAGCAATGCCTCCCGCCACGCAGCGACCAAGCCTTTCGCATCCAGGTAATGTGGGTGAACTGTCCAGAGTCTCATGGTTGCAAATTCTTGCCTGGATATCGCAGCGAGCCTCCCGCGTTCATTGATAGATTTCCACCATCCATCGGGATGAGCGTTCCGGTGATCCAACTCGATGCATCCGAGGCAAGGAACACGGCAAGCCCACGGATGTCATCCGGGTGTCCAAGGCGTCCGGCTGGAATGCCGCTCAGGAATTTCTCGCGCAGCGCGGGATTCTCCGCCATGCGGTGTTCGAGTCCAGGGTTCACCACTTGTGCCGGGAGGATGGCGTTCACACGCACTCCGCGCCCTGCCCATTCGGTGCTGAGTTCGCGGGTCATCTGCGCCACCGCACCCATCGCCATGCTGTAGGCGATGTGACCTCGCCCCAGCGAGGAGATGCTGGCAAGCGAGCCAATGTTCACAATGCTCCCGCCACCGGCGGCCAACATTCGCCGCCCCGCTTCCTGACACGCGCAGAAGCGCCCGAGCACCAGGTTGCGCCAGCAACGCTCCACATCTTCAAGTGAGATCGTTTCGGGCGCTCCGAGAATTCCGTCGCCCGCCACGTTTCCGAGGAAGTCGATTCGTCCGAAGGCCCGGTCGTGACGGACAAAGAGTTCACGAATCTGCGCGGGGTCGGAGACATCGCACTGTGCCACGAACGCACTCCTGCCCATCTCTTTTACGGCGATGGCGGTTTCGTGCGCTCTCGCTTCATTGCGATCTACGAGCATCAGGTGCGCACCCGCCTCGGCCAGCGCCAGCGCCATCGCACGGCCCATACCCTGCGCAGCACCCGTGACCAGGGCAACCTTTCCGCTCAGATCGAACATCTTTGTAGTCATTGGGAGTTTCTGGGTGCAATAGCGCTCATCATCGCCGAACACCATTGACGATGGTCGGCAAGGGCTGACCACGGACGGCGGCAATGGCGAGCAGGGCAACGGACTCGCGGAGCTTCCTCACCGCAGGCGTGCTGCACGAGGCGATGTGCGGGGCGAGAATTACATTTGGCAACTGGCGAATCGGATGACCGACAGGAATCGGCTCCGGATCGAACACGTCCAGCGCTGCCGCACCCAGGTGTCCGCTCTGCAACGCGGCAGTCAACGCCTCCGGATCGGCAAGGTCGCCTCGACCTACGTTGATGAAGATCGCACCGGGCTTGAGCTTCGCGAACGTCTCGCGATTCATAAGTCTTCGTGTCTGAGGAGTGGATGGACAATGCAGCGTGAGCACATCCGCGTTCTTCAGCAGTTCATCAAAGCCGGTTGGCAGCGCGCCAAGTTTTTCGATCTCCGTCGCCGGCACGACCGGATCAAACACCCGCACAGCGCACTTGAACGGAAGGAGACGTTTCACGACTTCGCGTCCGATGCGCCCGAAACCGACGACACCAACAGTCAGGTCACGCAATGCTTTCATGTCTGAGAGCGGTGCCGCCAGCCCCCATTTGCCCGCTCGAAGGTGATTCGCGTGCGTCACGACCTGTCGAGTCGTCGCGAGGATGAAAGCCAGCGTCTGATCCGCAACCTCATCGATGCAATAATCGGGGACGTTGCACACCGGAATGCCCCGTTCGCGCGCCTTGTCGAGGTCCACGTTGTCCACGCCGATGCCGTACCGGATGATGGCCTGCGCCTTCCGCATGGCCGACACAACATTCGCATTCACCTGGGCAAACTGCGTGATGACCGCATCAGCATGGGCGCAGTGGTCGATGAGTTCGGCTTCCGTCTTACACTGGCCCGCCATCAGCTCGACGCCGTGCGCTTTCAGGATTCCTTCCTCGACGCCGAGGTCAGGGAATGTCCAGTCGGTGACGACAACAATTGGAGCGGGTGAACTCATGCTTTGGTTTCTTGCAATGGTGAAGTCTGCACGATGGCGGCGCTTTTACCTTTCACACTCACGAAACTGATCAGGATTCCGCCCAGCAGATAACAGGCGGCGAGAAAGAGCAGGCAGGTGCTTTCGCTGGCGAGCCGGTTGTGCAGCCAGCCATTGATATGATTCCCCAGGTATCCCGCGAGGTTCGCGAGCATGTTGATAAAGCCGATGGAGACCGCCGCTGCCGAGGCCGTGAGCGTGATTGTAGGCAGCGCCCAGAAAGGCGACGGCCAGAAATACGCCACGAGACCGGTGGCGCACAGCCAGGTCATCACGACGGGAAATGACTGTCCATGAATCGCGCTGCCCGCGAGCAGGAGCGCCGTCATGACTTGCCCGCCGACACAATGCCATTTGCGGTCGCCGCTCCGATCCGAAGACTGGCCGGAGAGAAAAACTCCGATCATGCCGCAGGCATAAAAGAGGCCGCTGTAGAGCAGTGAAGCTTGGTCGGAACCGCCGGAGAGATTTTTCACCGTCGTCGGCAGCCAGAAGCCGAGCGCATAGCCGCCTGTATTGGTGGCAAAAATTCCCAGTCCGAGCAGCCAGACATTGCGCAATCGCAGCGCCTGCCAGACCGTGACGGCGCCCCCCACCTCTTTCGCCCGCGCCTCGGCCGCCAGCATTCCTTCCAGGTGATCCCGTTCCTCGGGTGTGAGCCATTTCGCATGACGAGGCCGATCCGTCATCCAGATCAACGTCACGACACCGAGAACGACCGCTGGCAAACCTTCCAGGATGAACATCCATTTCCAGCCAGCCAATCCGAGCCAGTTCACATCCAGCAACAATGCTGACACTGGCGCACCCAACGCCAGGCTGAACGGGACAGCCATCACAAGTCCTGAAAGCGCGCGCACCCGGTCAGCACTGACGAACCAGTGTGTAAAATATACTATGATGCCTGGAAAGAAACCCGCCTCGGCGACGCCCAGGAGAAAACGCGCTACGTAAAACTGCATCGGCGTCGCGACAAAGGCGGTGAGCGACGAGACCAAACCCCAGGAAACGAGTATGCGGGCAAACCACTTGCGGGCGCTCCAACGCTCGACCAGCAGCGCCCCGGGGATCTCCAGGATTAGGTAACCGATGAAAAAAATTCCGATACCCAACCCAAACACCGCCTCGGAGAACTTGAGGTCGCTGGCCATGCGCAGTTTTGCAAAGCCGACGTTGGCACGATCCAGGTAGGCGACGATGTAGATGACGAACACCAGCGGCAGCACGCGCCAGGCGACCTTGCGGCGAAGGGCGGCGATGTCGATCGTCGCCGGACTCACGCGAGTTCCTCCGGTGAAACTCCGGCGGCTGGCTGCGGGCAGTCCTGTTCCGTGATGGGCATTTTTGGTTGACGGTCGACCGTCAATTTCTAAGACTCCAGCCATGCCCATTGCCAGCACAAATTTCCCCGAGGCACCTCCGCGTTCGCTCACCGTGCTTCCACGCCGCACCATCGGCGATGATGTGCTCGACACGCTTCGCAAGTCGATCATCGCCGGCGCATTTGCCCAGGGCGATCACATCGCCGAAGGCACGGTGGCCCAACAATTCGGCGTGAGCCGCGCACCCGTTCGCGAGGCAATGATCCAACTGGAACGCGAGGGTTTGCTTACGTTCGACAAACGCGGAGCGGCCCGGGTGAAGAATTTCACCCCGGATGATTTCGAGGAGATCTTCAGCCTGCGGCTCGAGTTGGAAACGATGGCCGCCCGGCTGACCTGCCGGAGACTGACCGAGGCGGACGAGAATCGAATCGAGGAGAACATCGAACGCACGCGGACAGCCTCGCGTCTGCTGGAACTCACCCTGCTCGACATCGAGTTTCATGATCTCATCGTGCAGGCGGCGAAGCATTCACGCCTGATGACCTGCTGGGCCACACTCCGACATCAGCTTGAGTTCTGGCTCGCGCGCATGCAAAGCCGGCTTGCGGCGCCAGTGCCGAAGACACGCGACGCAACTGTGAAGAACCATCAGGGACTTCTCACGGCGTTGCGCTCAGGCAGTGAGACTCGTGCGGTCGCAGCCATTCGCGATCACATCGAGGGCTGGCGTCGCCAGCAGGCAGCCAAGGGAGTCAATGGACAGGCCATGAGGCAAAAGAAATGAAACCCTGATTGAACATCCCTGCGATCTGCGAGGAAACTCAAACCAGACCTCCAACCCAAATCTCAAACTCCTCTCATGAAAACAATACCAAGTCTCCCTCGTTGGGCGAGATCTGACTGGGCCTTCACGTTGATCGAGTTGCTGGTTGTGATCGCGATCATAGCAATCCTGGCCGGCATGCTCCTGCCCGCGCTCTCCGCCGCAAAGGAAAAGGGCAGACGCGCCAATTGCATCAGCAACCTCCGCCAGCTCGGCCTGGCCACGCATCTTTATGGGCTCGACTTCGATGACAAGGTCTTCAAGGGCGTCCGCGATGCGGGCGATTTCTACACGTTGAGCATCGAGTCGTTCATGTACCGCTACATCAGCAATCAATTTGGCGACAAAGTTTTCGACTGCCCCAACCTTTACCCAGTCCGTTATCCAGGAACAACCGACAAGCCGGACAGCCGTTACCAAACCGGCATCGGCTACTACATCGGCTACAATTATCATGGCGGGAAAAAGATGCCGGCCAACAGCGGCTGGGAATCACCCCAACGGCTCAGCGAAGATCCGAAGCTTGTTCTCTTCTCCGATCAAAACGTCTGGAACGACGCCTGGGTCACTGTGCCTCACGGTCCACGCGGACAAATTCGCAAAGGGCCCTACAAAGGCACCGGCATCACGCCCTCAGGCGGCAAGAATCCGAAGCAAATGGGTGCCGCTGGTGGAAACGTCGGCACCCTCGATGGTGCCGTAAACTGGCGGACCACCGCCCAGTGGAAGACAAATTACCTCGTCTATTCCGGCGGCGGTCATTGGGGCTACTGGTGAACGATCAAGGAGTTACCTCATCGCAAAATCACACACCGTCGATCTCCATGAAACCAAGGGTCAACAGAAGTCAGAGCAGTCGCCCATACGCCTCCTGGTTATGCGGTGTGTTTTTCAATCTGACAATCCTCGCGGCTTTCATCCTGACTCAGCCTGCCTCGATGGCGTCCGCCAGCACCAACAGCCACTGGGCCTTCCAGCCCGTGTTGCCGCCGACTCTTCCGAAGGTGCAGGCGAAAGATTCCATCCGCACAGCGATTGACAACTTCATCGTGGCAAAGCTCGAACAAAATCATCCTCAGCTCGCCCCGCCTGCGGACAAGCGGACACTCCTGCGGCGCGCGACCTTCGATCTCACCGGACTTCCACCAACTCCCGAGGACCTCAATGCCTTCATTGCGGACTCATCCCCGGATGCTTTCGCGAAAGTCATCGAGCGATTGCTGGCATCACCTCACTACGGCGAGCACTGGGGGCGGCATTGGTTGGATGTTGTTCGCTATGCCGACACGGCTGGAGAGACGGCGGATTACCCAGTGCCCGTCGCATGGCGCTATCAGAATTACGTCATTGATGCCTTCAACGCGGACAAGCCTTACGACGAATTTCTGCGCGAGCAGATCGCCGGGGATATTCTTGCTCAACAGGGACCATCCGAGCGCTACGCGGAACGCGTCACGGCCACCGGGTATCTGGCGATCTCGCGACGGTTCGGCTTTGATTCGGAGAATTACCATCACCTCACCATTCAAGACACCATCGACACTCTCGGGCAGAGCGTGCTTGGCTTGAGCCTGGGGTGCGCGCGTTGTCACGATCACAAGTATGATCCGATCCCTATGGCCGACTACTATGCGTTGTATGGAATCTTCGACAGCACGCGTTACGCATTCCCAGGGTCGGAGCAAAAGCAGAAATATCGATCCATGGTGCCGCTCAAGCCGAGCGGTGAAGCGACCTCGAACTGGCACGATTTTGATGAACGCATCGCCGCCTTGATCCGAAAACTGGAGAAGAACAAACAGTCGCCACCTGCAGCCGTTCTCCGCTCACTGGCCGACATGGACGGTGATTTTGAAATGCAAGCGATCGCTGCGGGAGGGAGTCGTGGTGTGTTGGTCCCTCCGTGGGTCTATGAAGGCGGCATTTCCGTCACCCGCGAAGCGCAAAGTCCGTTTGGGAATCTTTATCCCCTGGGCAAAGCTGGCGCGACCCTGCCGTCCGGCACTAACCAATATCAGTTCGGGCAGGCACTTTACCCTCACCGCACCCACGAGACAGGCGGGAAACTTTACATCAACCTTGATTTCAGGATTGCGACGAACATTGCCGATGCCAGCGGCCAGCACCGCTTCTGGATGGGTTCTCGAATGGTTTCGGCGTCGCCCATGCCAGCACATGAGTCACACTCCGCCACGCCGGATCAAAAAAAACCTGGCCTCGACGCTTCAAAGCCGCGGATCTCCCCAGCGTTCGAGATTCTGATTTCCTCCAAGGCGTTGGCATTTCACAACAGCCGCGGAGAAATTGAAACCCTTGCTCCACTTGACCCCGCTGGCTGGCACAACTTGAAACTCGTCCTGGATCTTGCCGCCAGGACCGTTTCTGGCGAAATCAGCACCACCAATTCATCACACTCGTTCACCGCCAAATCGTGCCTGACGACTTGGAATGGAACGCTCAACTACCTGGGTGTGGATTCCGTATCACACGACGGCGCGATCGTGCCCGGAATGGACATCGATAACATCGGCATCCGTGAAGCCCCGATCCTGTCGTTGGCCGCGTCATTGGAGGGCAAAGACGTGAAAGAAGATGAGCCGACGCTTCCGGCCCTCAATGAGCAGCTCAAGAGCCTCGTCGGGCTGGATGGCGACTTCGAGTTGCAGACCGCAAACAGCCCGCCTGACAAACCGTGGGAACCGGGTCCAAAGAGCGTGGTCAAGGTCTCCACTCAATCCCAAAGCCCCTACCGGCACATTTACGCACGGGGCGAGCTGGGCGTCCGACTTCCTGGCGGCACAGCCTACAACGGCTTCGGCCAGACTCTGACCAACGCCTGGAAAGCAGCCGCGACCGAACGGTTGCATGCGAGCTTTGACTTTCGATACACGCTGGATGAACCGACAACAGGATCATGGCGTTACTATCTCGGTCACGGTGCTGGGACATCGCCCGCCATCGAGTTGTTCATCAGCGATGGCCAACTGGTTCAACGCAGCGGAGACTCTCGATCGGCCGTTGCGTCGCTGCGTCCTGGTGAATGGTATCAAGTGCAGCTCACGCTGAACTTGAAGGACAAAACTTACACAGGATGGATCGGCACACCCACTGAACGGACGGAATTTCAAGGCACGACCGCGAACGGTTGGGATGGCATCATCGATCACACTTTCATCGACAGCTATGGGCACGTCGGAGGTTCGAAACCCGCGCTCGACGTTGACAACTTTTCCACAGGCGAAACTTCTTTCCCAGGATTTGAAGCAACTGTTGCCGAGTCATCAGCGGACATTCGCCACAAGCGTGAAAGAGTCACCGCGATCCGTCGTCAGAAAATCGCTTTGCAAGCCGAGGTTGATCAAGCCAGGCAGGAATTGAACGCCGCCCTGGCTGAAGGCCCCGACGATCTGGCGTATGCCGTCATGGAAGGATCACCGCGGAATGCTCGCATCCATCTGCGAGGTGAACAGGACAAACCCGGGGCTGAAGTTCCGCGGGGCTTCATCAAAGCCATCGGAGGCGAATCGCTTCCTCCCGCGACCGGGGGAAGCGGGCGACTGGAATTGGCGCGCTGGATTACACGCCCCGGGAATCCGCTCACGTCGCGGGTCATGGTGAACCGCATCTGGCAGTATCATTTCGGGCGCGGCCTGGTGGCGACGCCAAACGATTTTGGCATTCGCGGTCAGCCACCGACTCACCCTGAATTGCTCGATCACCTCGCAAGCCAGTTCATTGCCAATGGCTGGTCGATCAAGGCGATGCACCGGCTGATCATGGGAAGCGCGGTATATCAACAGAGGGCCGAAGGAGACAAGGGTCAGGAGTCAGGAGTCAGCGGGCGTGGAACTGACATTGACTCCCAACTCCTGACTTCTGCCCCGTTCACGCCTTTCCCCCGCCGCCGTCTCACCGCCGAGGAAACACGCGATTCCATCCTGTTCGTCAGCGGTGAACTGGATCGGGTGCCAGGCCGCGGCCATTCTTTTCCGTCACCCACAAGCTGGGGCTTCACCCAGCACGGTCCCTTCAGCGCGTTGTATGACCACAACAAGCGGAGCGTCTATTTGATGTCTCAACGGATCAAGCGACATCCGTTTCTCGCCTTGTTTGACGGCCCCGACCCGAACACCAGCACCGCCACGCGCAGCGTTTCCACCGTGCCAACGCAGGCTCTCTATTTCATGAACGCGCCATTCGTTCACGAAAAGTCAGACAAGTTTGCCGCCAGACTCCAAAAGACTTCGCCGTCCGAATCCGAACAAATCGCGCTCGCCTATCAATGGGCACTCGGACGCACTCCGGATGAACTGGAGAAAGCAGAAACCGCTGAATTCCTGGCAGCTTACCGGTCAGAACTCCGAGCGAAGGATTCTCACAAGGACACGCCCGCGGCACTGGCGGCATTCGCCCGCGTGATCATGGGCAGCAACGAATTTCTTCATGTCGATTAAGAGAGAAGTATGAACACGCGATCAGCTTTCGATTTTTCGCGCCGCACTTTCCTGCGCTCACTGGCTGGAGGGTCGGTGTTGTTACCGGGCCTTGTTTCACAACTTCTGGCCGAGGACGCAGCCACCGCCAGCAGTAGCGATCCCCTCGCTCCCAAACGTCCCCACCACTCGCCCAAAGCCAAGCGCGTGATCTTTCTCTACATGAGCGGCGGCGTGTCGCACGTCGATTCATGGGATCCCAAACCGAAGCTCTTCACCGACGCGGGCAAGACGGTGGCGGTGGATGAATTCCAGGGACGCAAGGGCGATTTCAAGATGTTCGCCAAGCGCCCGCAGTGGGAATTTGCCCGTCATGGCCGGTGCGGCACGGAGGTCAGCTCGCTCTTTCCCCACATGGCCGGCTGCGTGGATGACCTCTGCGTCATCCGCTCGATGAAATCAGACCACACCAACCATTACGAGGCGACGCTCGGCATCCACACCGGCTCGTTCACTTTCGCGCGGCCAAGCATCGGCTCATGGGTCAGCTACGGGCTGGGCTCCGAGAACCGCAACCTGCCGTCTTTCATCGTGATCGCACCCAAGACCCCGTATGCGGGCGGCCAGGTGTGGGCGAGCGACTTTCTGCCCGGCGCGCATCAAGGGACGCTTGTGCTGCCAGGAACGGAGCCTGTCGCAAACATCCAACGTCGTGTCGAAAGCAGCCGCCTGCAGGAACTCGAACTCGGAGCGCTGGCGAAGATGAATCAGCGGCATATCGCGACGCGCTCAGAGGATCCAATGCTCTCGGCTCGTATCAAGTCCTTCGAGACCGCCTTCGGAATGCAGGCTGAGATGCCCGAAGTCTTTGACCTCTCAAAGGAAAGCGACGCGACCCTGAAGCTTTACGGCCTGGAACGTGGCAGCACGAAAGGCTTCGCCTGGCAATGCCTCGTCGCGCGGCGGCTCGCGGAGCGGGGCGTGCGTTTTGTCGAGTTGATCGATGTCGGGTCGTCCGACAATTGGGATGCGCACGGCGACATGCTCACGCACACGCCACTGGCCAGGAACGTCGATCAAGCCATCGCGGGATTGCTGCGCGATTTGAAGTCGCGTGGAATGCTCGACGACACGCTGGTCGTGTGGACCACCGAATTCGGACGCACGCCGTTCAATAACGCCGCCGATGCGAAGGGCCGCGAGCATCATCACTGGGTGTTCTCCTCGTGGCTGGCTGGAGCTGGGGTGAAAGCGGGGTCGGTTTATGGCGAGTCCGACGATTACGGCATCAATGTGGGTAACAACCCGGTTCACGTCCACGACTTCCACGCGACGATTCTTCACCTGATGGGCCTCGATCATGAACGGTTGACCTATCGTCACTCGGGCCGTGATTACCGGCTCACGGATGTGGCTGGGAATGTCGTCAAAGGTTTGCTCACATGAATAGAAATCCAAACAGTTCGCACGTTTTGAAAACCACCTTACTCTTCACGATGCTCGCGCTGTCCCTCTGCCATGCAGGTGCAGCGGAATCCATCATTCAGCATCGCCTGCTCTTTTTCGAGTACGGCAAGGGGCCAAACCGCCTGATTGAACTCGACGCAAATGGCAAGGTGGTCTGGGAACACCAGCCTCCCAGTATCGCGGTCATCTTCCAGGTGCTCCCCAATGGCAACGTGCTCTATGCCTACGGCGGCAAGCCGACGGGTGTCCGCGAAATCACGCGCAAAGGAGTGGAAGTCTGGAACTACGTCAGCAAGTGCCCACAAGTTCTCGGCTGCGAGCGCCTCAACAACGGCAACACCATCGTGGCCGAACAAGGCCCCTGTCAGGCCGTTGAAGTAAATCCCAAAGGCGAAATCGTCCGAACCACGCCGCTCACGACGAGTCACGAAAGTTATCACCTCCAGGTACGCAGCGTTCATAAACTCGCCAATGGAAACATCCTCGCCGCGCACGAAGGCGAAGGTGCCGTGCGAGAGGTGGACGTGACTGGCAAAGTCGTCTGGGAATACACCGGAGTGGAGAATGCCGGCGACGCCCAACGTCTCCCGAACGGCAACACGCTCATTTCCTGCGGCACCCAAAAGCGCGTCATCGAAGTCACTCCCGACAAGCAGATTGCCTGGCAGTTCACCACGGCCGATGCGCCGGAGTTGAATCTCACCTGGGCCTCCAGCATTCAACGACTCAAGAATGGGAACACGGTCATCGGAAATTTTCTGCGCGGACAGGAAGGGAAAGGCGCGCACGTCTTTGAAGTAACGCGCGACAAGAAGGTCGTCTGGAAATGGGACGCCCACAGTTCCATCAAATCCCTGACCACCGTTCGCGTGCTCGATTGATATGGCTCAAACTCAAAACAAATCACCCTGGTCATTGACAGTCTGCCTGACAGCGATTGCGCTCCATTCTGCTGCGGCTGCGAGCCATTCGAAACTGGACAGGGAATTTACCGGCAAGATTCAGCCGATCCTCAAGCAGTATTGCCTTGGCTGTCATTCCACAGAGAAACACAAGGGTGACCTCGATCTGGAGCGCTTCAAATCTCTGTCCGAAATCATAAACCATCCGAAAGTCTGGCAGGACGTCCTTGAACAGCTTGGCCTCGGTGAAATGCCACCGAAAGAGAACCCCCAACCGACTCCCGCCGAGCGCGAGCAACTGATTGCGTGGGTGGGCAGCGCCCTGGACGAGGCAGCGAACGCTCGTGCCGGCGACCCCGGCCCCGTCGTGCTGCGCCGCCTCTCCAACGCGGAATACAAATACACCATTCACGACCTGACCGGCGTACCATCGCTCGACCCGGCAAAAGAGTTCCCCGTCGATTCCGCATCGGGTGAAGGATTCATGAACGTGGGCCAATCGCTCGTGATGTCGCCGGCCTTGGTCACCAAATTCCTGGACGCGGCCAAGGACATCGCGAATCACGCGGTGCTGCTTCCGGATGGAATCGCATTCTCGCCGAGCACATCGCAGCGGGATTGGGCTGAGGAGAAGCTCGCTGCCATCCGCGCGTTCTACGGCCGCTACTCGGTGCCGGGCGGCGGTTCAGCGGTGAACCTGCAAGGGATCAAGTTCGACACCAAGGACGGCGGCGTGCTTCCACTGGAGAAATATCTGGAGGCGACGCTGGAGTTGCGTGATGCACTGCCTGGTTCGACGAACCGTTCCTTCCCCCGCACCCCGGCCCACTCCCCCCGGGAGAGGGAGAAACGCTGTCCGTCTCCCGGGGAAGGAATGACCGGCGAACAACCCACGCGCGGCGAAAAACACGACGCGCGGCGAGCAACTTCCCCTCTCCCAGCGGGTGAGGGTCTGGGTGAGGGAGAACGGCTCGATCCAAGTAGCCTGGCGCTCGTCTCCACCGTGGCGGCGAAGCACCACCTTTCTCCTAAGTACCTCGCCACGCTCTGGTCCGCGCTCAACGCCACCAACGCCTCGCTGCTCCTCGACCCCATCCGCGCCCAGTGGCGCGACGCGAAGCCCGGCGATGCCGGTGCGCTCGTGCGCAGCATCGCGATCTGGCAGCAATCGCTCTGGCGCTTCACGCAGGTCGGGCACATCGGTAAACGCGACGGTCCCAAGGCCTGGCAGGTGCCCGTGACTCCGCTGGCCGAGGCGCGCGAGGTGCGACTCAAGCTGCCGGCCTCGACGAATGGAGCGGATGTGACGATCTATCTCGCCGCTTCGGACGCCGGCGATGGCAACGCACACGACTTCGCGCTCTGGGAAAACCCGCGGCTCGCCGCGTCGGGCCGCCCGGACCTTCCTTTGCGCGACGTGCGCGCGGCGGTGGCGTCGCTCAACGCTCATCGCGAAACGATTTTCTCCAGCGCGGCGAAGTGCCTGGCGGCGGCGGCTGAAGTCACGGGGGCGCTGGACAAGGATGGCCTCGCGCAGCTCGCGCGGAAACACGGCGTCGAAGCCGTCGCGCTATCGGCGTGGCTCGATTGCCTGGGCCTCGGCGCCGGTGAGGCGCGCATCGAGGGACACATGACCGGCAAAATGGAGAGCGCACAAGGTTATGACTTCATCAAGGGCTGGACTGGCGGGGACGCCTTGAGCGTCATCGGGAATTCCTCCGGCCAGCACGTGCGCATTCCTGGCAACATGAAGCCGCACAGTGTCGCGGTGCATCCGTCGCCGAAGCGTCGCGTGATCATCGGCTGGCGCAGTCCGGTCACCGCCACGCTGCGCGGCGAGGGCGTCGTGCAGCATGCGCATCCCGAGTGCGGCAACGGCGTGGCGTGGACGGTGGAATTGCGGCGGGGCAGTTCGCGGCAGCGGCTCGCGTCCGGCACCTCGCAAGGCTCGAAGGAAGTGAAGTTCGGCCCGCTGGAGAACCTCGCCGTACAGCCGGGCGACGTGATGTCCGTCGTCATCGGGCCGCGCGACGGGAATCATTCGTGCGACCTGACGGCGGTGGACTTCAACCTGGGCGACGGCACGCGCATCTGGAATCTGGCGAAGGATGTTTCACCGAACATTCTTGCCGGCAATCCGCACGCGGACAGCTTCGGCAACGCCGGCGTGTGGCATTTCCACAGCGAGCCGGACAAGGGTGGCGCGGAGCCGGCGCTTCCAGCGGGGTCATTGCTCGCCAAATGGCAATCAAGTGCCGGCGGCGAGGAGAAAGGGAAGCTGGCCGACGCAGTGCAGAAGCTGCTGCTCGACGGCACGAGGGGATTGCCGAAGGACGCGCCAGACGCCGCGTTGCATCGCCAGCTCACGTCGCTGAACGGGCCGTTGTTATCCTCCATCCTGCGTAGCAACGGACGTGAGTCCGCTCAAACTTCCAGGGACGGGGATCAGAGCCGACTCACGTCGGCTGCTACCAGTTGGGGATTGGATCCGACGCTCTTTGGCAAACATCCGAATGGCGCGAAGGTCGATGCCACGAGTCTCTGTGTCCGTGCGCCATCGATCTCCGAAGTTCGCCTGCCCGCCGACCTCGCCGACGGCTGTGAGTTGGTGGCCACGGCGACGTTGCACCAGGAGACCGGCCACGAAGGCAGTGTGCAGTTGCAGGTGCTGACTACAAGGCCGGCAAGCGTCGCACTCAGCGCCGGCGCCGTGAAGGAACAGGGCGGCAAGAGCACCTGGTCGGATGGCGAACGCCCGGTGGTTTCCGACTCGCCGATTCTCGTCAAGGACAGCAGCGCAGCGCGCAGACGGATCGAAGCCGCGCTCGAGGAGTTCCGGCAGTTGTTCCCCGCCGCGCTGTGCTACACGAAGATTGTGCCAGTCGATGAAGTCGTGACGCTCACGCTCTACTACCGCGAGGACGACGCGCTGCGCCGGCTGATGCTCGACGACAAACAGACCGCCGAGATCGAACGGCTCTGGGCCGAACTCCATTACGTCAGCCACGACGCGCTCAAGCTGGTCGATGCCTTCGAGCAGCTCTGGCAATACGCGACACAGGACGCCGACCCGAGCGCGTTCACACCGATGCGCGAGCCCATCAAGCAGCGTGCGGAGGAGTTCAAGAAACTGCTCGTGGACACGCAGCCTGCGCATCTCGACGCGGTGTTGAAGTTCGCCGATGGCGCTTATCGCCGCCCGCTTGCCAACTCGGAGAAGGACGAGCTGCGCGGACTCTACCGCAAGCTGCGGGCGGAGGAGATTCCGCACGACCAGGCCATCCGCCTCACGCTCGCTCGGACGCTGGTGGCGCCGGCGTTTCTGTATCGTGCGGAGAAACCGGGGCCGGGCGACAAGTCAGGGCCAGTGAACGATTGGGAGCTGGCCACGCGCCTGAGCTATTTCCTGTGGTCCTCCGCGCCGGACGCCGAACTGCGCTCCGTCGCCGCCAGCGGCAAGCTCCGCAAGTCCGACGTACTCGCCGCGCAAACGCGCCGGATGCTGCGCGACCCGCGGGCGCGCCGGCTCGCCACCGAGTTCGCCTGCGCGTGGCTGCACATTTACGACTTCGACGAATTGGGCGAAAAGAGCGAGCGTCATTTCCCGACCTTCACCGGCCTGCGCGGCGCGATGTATGAGGAGACGATTCGTTTCTTCACCGACTTCTTCCAGAACGACGGCTCCGTGCTGAACATCCTCGACGCCGATTACACGTTCCTGAACGCCGACCTTGCGAAGCACTACGGAATTCCGGACTCCATGTTCCGTAGCAGCGGACGTGAGTCCGCTCAAACTCGAAACCCGAAACCCGAAACCGGAAACGATGAGAGCCGACTCACGTCGGCTGCTACAAATAATGACAATGGCTGGCACCGCGTCGATGGCGTGAAGCAGTTCGGGCGCGGCGGCATTCTCGCCCAGGCCACGACGCTCGCGAAACAATCCGGCGCGTCGCGCACCAGCCCGATTTTGCGTGGCAACTGGCTCTGCGAAGTGTTGCTCGGCGAGAAACTGCCGCGTCCGCCCAAGGACGTTCCGCGTTTGCCCGAGGACGAGGCTACCGAAACACTCACCGTCCGCCAGCTCACCGAGAAACACAGCAGCGACCCGAAGTGTTTCGGCTGCCACCGCCGCATCGATCCGCATGGTTTCTCGCTCGAAGCCTACGACGCCATCGGCCGCTTACGTGACAAGGATCTTGGCGGCCGCCCCATCGACGTGAAGACGAAAGCCATGGACGGCGCCGAGATCGAAGGCCTCGAAGGCTTGCGCCGCTACCTGCTGACGACGCGGCGGGACGCGTTCCTGAAACAATTCTACCGTAAGCTGCTCGGCTACTCCCTCGGCCGCAGCGTGATGTTGTCCGACGCGCCGTTGATTTCCGAGATGCGCGAGCAACTTAAAAAGCGCGACTACAAGATCGGTGCTGCCATCGAAGCGATCGTCCGCAGCAAACAGTTCCGCGAGATTCGGGGGAAGGAGGTGGCGAGTGAGGAATGAACAGATTGTTTCTCGCTTGTAGCGCGGAGATTGAGCATCCTTGAGCAGTAGAAATTGCCGCCGTTACTTATCACCATGTCGCCCTACATAGACTTCACCGCGCGCCTGAAGCTGCTCATCAGCAAGAATCCGCATCTCATCACCACCACGTTGAGCAATATCTTCACGATGCGGCTGATCGGAAACAAGACGCACGGCGACTTGGCTGAAATCGCGATTGCCGAGTTCATCAACCAGTTCATGTATGACTTCAAATCGGTGCATGTCGGCAAAGACCTGTACCGCGCGAAGGAGCGTGAGGAGGACATCAAGATCATCAATGAAATCACGAAGGCGGAGTTTCCCGTCAGCCTGAAGGCATACGGGGACGGGCCGCTCCAGCTTTCCACCGACAAGCACTTTCAGATGTTCCCGAAGCTCCAGTCGCTCGGCACGCTGATTGAAGGCAACTCGCTCGATCAGGTTTGGGCCGACCCTGTTTTCGCCGAGTTTGGCAGCCTGAATGTCTTGCCGCTCATCTACGACGAGAAGAAGCAGCGGTGCAACATTCTTGTCTTTGATTCCGAGACCGCCAGAAAGTGTGTCGCTCGCATCGCTTTGGAGGAAGCGGGCTACGGACGCAAGCACCCTGTCTATCATTTTCACGACAACGATGGCGACTACGTTTGCGAAGTTCGCTACGGAAGCGGAACAGCCAACGCTTTGCAACGCGGCCTTTGGACGAACACAAAAAACGGACTGAAGTATTTCAAGAGCGTCACGAACGGCTGGATTGATTACTCGCACAATCAGGTCCGCGTGAAGCTGTTCTCCCACGCTCTGGTGGCGACGAGCAAAGGGCACGAAGCCGCCCTGGAGAAGCTCAAGCAGGACATCGAAGAGCAAAAGCAAAAGTCGCAACTAGGATGAGCACGCAAACGCTTAACTTGTTTGCCGACCTGGTTGTCGATACGCCCCAGACGGAGGGCATCAAGTACGCCGGCTCTAAGCTCAAGCTGCTGCCCTACATTCTGCAGCTCGTCCAGAAGGTGAAGCCTCACACCGTGCTTGATGGCTTCTCCGGCACAACGCGGGTTTCTCAAGCCTTGGCGCAAACCGGCCACCGCGTCATCGCCAACGATCTGTCAGTGTGGTCAGCGGTTTTTGGAAAGTGCTACCTGCTCAACACGCATCCACCAGAACACTTTCAACCGTTGGTTGACCATCTCAGCGCACTACCAGGTCGGGATGGCTGGTTCACCGAGCACTATGGCGGCGATCCAAACAGCGGCTGCTCCGTGAGCGTGGACGGCCTCAAGAAACCTTGGCAGAAGCACAACACGAGGCGACTGGACGCGATTCGAGAAGAGATTGACCGGCTCACGCTGACCGACGTGGAGCGGGCCGTCCTGCTGGCAAGCTTGGTTCTCGCGCTGGATGAAGTTGAAAGCACACTCGGTCACTTTGCCTCCTACCTCAACGACTGGTCGCCGCGCTCCTACAACAAGCTGCAACTGCGAGTTCCGCGCCTGCTTCCACGACTCGAAGCCCATTCCGTTCACCGCGGCGACATCTTTGATCTGCTGCCGAAAGTTGAAGCGAACCTCGCTTATTTCGATCCGCCATACGGCTCCAACAACGAGAAGATGCCTCCATCCCGGGTGCGCTACTCCGCTTATTACCACCTCTGGACGACCGTCTGCCTGAACGACAAGCCCCCGATCTTTGGAAAAGCAAAACGACGCGCGGACACATCGGACAAGGTGACATGCTCTGCATTTGAGGAGTTTCGTCGTGGCGACTCCGGGCGCTTCATAGCGGTTGAGGCGATTGAGCGATTGTTGAAGGCAACAAAAGCGCGGCACATCATCCTTTCCTACAGTTCGGGCGGTCGCGCGACTGCTGAGGAGTTGAATGAAGTGATTTCGTCAGTCGGGCAGGTGCTTGAAGTTCTTGAGGTGGATTACCGCAAAAACGTAATGGCGGGAATGCGCTGGACGAACGAGTGGATTTCTGAAGCAGAGACTCCGAACCGGGAGTTCCTGTTCCTGATTGAGAAGTTACGATGTTGAATCAGTGACGAAAATTGATCGAAATGAAAGTCTAAGCGTCCAACCCTAGCTAATTATGACCACACACCAATTCTCCCGCCGCACCTTTCTCCGCGGGGTCGGCGTCACCATGGCGCTGCCGTGGATGGAATCGCTCACCGTCTGGGGTGACACACCGCCTGCCGGAGTCAAACCCGCCAGCGAGGCGCCAGTGCGGCTTGCAGTGCTGTTCTCCGGAAACGGTTTTCATTCAAAGGAATGGTGGGCCAAGGGCGAGGGCAAACAGATGGAACTCGGCAAGGTGCTTGCGCCGCTCACCGATTTCCGCGAGAAGATGTTGTTCGTCCGCGGCCTCTACAACGAGGAGGCGCTGAAGGGGAACATCCACAGTTCGCAGACGGGCAACCTGCTCTCCGGCGCGCCGCTGGCGTCCGGCGGCGAGATTCGCTCGGGCACGAGCATCGACCAGTTGCTGGCGCAGACTTACGGTCGCTCGACCAAGGTTCCTTCGCTGGTGCTCGGTTGCGAGAAGTCGAATCCGTCGGTCCACAAAAATTACTCGATGCTTTACAGCTCGCACATCTCGTGGAGTTCGCCGACCACGCCGACGCCGCTGGAGATTTATCCTGCGCTCGCGTTCGACCGGCTGTTCAAGGACGAGGTGAGCAAGGGCGACAAGAGCGTGCTCGACGCCGTCCTGGCCGATGCGACGGATCTGCGACGTCAGATCAGTAAGAATGATCAGCACAAGCTCGACGAGTATCTCGATTCCGTGCGCGACGTGGAGCAGCGCATCGAGAACGCCGGAAAGAAGGGTGAGTTACAGGGCTGGCGGCCTACGCTCACATCGCCAAACATCCCCCGCCCCGCCGACGGCATCCCGCAGGACATCGCCGAGCACATGCGCCTGATGTGCGACATCCTCGTGCTCGGTTTCCAGACCGACACCACGCGAATCACCACGCTCAAGCTGAACAACGATCACAGCTCGCTGCGCTTCCCGAACCTCGGTGTGGACTACATGATTCACCACCTGCTCTCGCACAGCGACACGGCGGACTGGCTGAAGGTAAACCAGTTCTTCCTCGAACAGGTCGCCTACATCGCGCGCAAGCTCGACGGCATCCAGGAAGGCCCGCGCACGTTGCTCGACAACACGATGCTGATGTATTGCTCATCCATGCTGACGGGCAGTCACGATGCGACGCAACTTCCGGTAGTATTGGTTGGTGGTGCTGGAGGACGCATCAAAGGCGGACGAATCCTTGACTACAAAGAGAAGTCCGAGCGCCAGATGTGCCGGCTCTACCTCTCCATGATGGACAAGATGAACGTGCGCCTGCCGAAGTTTGGGGACGCGTCTGTCATGTTGCCAGAGGTCTGAGATCCGCAATCCGCTGGCAGTCGTCATGATTTCGCGACGAGTGCGGCCGGTTTTGAGGCGGTGAGGCGGAGTGAATTCCGCGCTCCAACTGGATTGTTCCAGTTCAGGCTATCCTGCGGTCTCCTCAGTAAGTTCATGGGTTCTGGCCCTCGGCTTCCCCACTCAACGCCGCGCGGACCTGCGCCGGAAGTTGCCCGTCCGACTGTTCTTCCGCCTGCCAGGTGGCCACCTGTTGGGGAGTCGCCGCCTCCCACACCTTGGTGTTATCGACACTGCCAGTGACAATCCGCTGGCCGTCCGGGGAAAAGGCCACGGCATATACTTCTCTGCCATGCCCATTTAGGGTGAGCAGTTCCTTGCCGCTGACTGCCTCCTGCACCACGTCCTGCGCCTCCGTCGGCGACAGGCCCGCCTTGAGCGCGACGCTGTGGATCAGCCGATGGTAGATGTCGAAGAAGTCCTGCCAGCTCTGCTGATCGCCCCAATCCTTGAGGCGGCCCAGCAGGCTCAGGCGCGTGGGCAGAAATTCATCGATCGGGTCGCTCATGGCCGGTGCAGTGATCGTCATCATTCCAAGGATGTCATCCCCCGGCGAGCGCCGGTTCTTTCAGGAAATCGCCGCGGGCTGGAGGTTGGGAGCCACGCGTTCACGCGGTCGGCGTGCGCCCAAGCCGCGGCCCACTCACCCGTTGAAACTGGAAACCGCAGATGAACGCAGATGAACGCGGATACCTGCCCCGCAGGCGCCTGTTGGCAGCGCCGGAGGCGCGTCAGAGATTAGCCCCGGGCGTGAGCCCGGGGTTGCGTTGACAGAACGATCCCCAGCCCCGGCAGGGGCGTCAGATTCTTTCGCCCTGCTGGGGCTCGGAGAGGTGTGGACCGATCACCCCGGGCTCACGCCCGGGGCTAATCTCTGCCGGCCCTCCGAGCCTGAAACCCTACCAAACCAGCGCTCGCAGCCGCTTCCGTATCTGCGTCCATCCGCGTTCATCTGCGGTTCAACGGAGCTTTGCTGATTGAAGAATATTCTTTGAAAGAAACTTTCAACTCCGAGGGATACCATCCTGGTGAACGCTCATTCGAACCGCATCGGCCCCAAGTCCGACGCCCCCAATCCGCCCGCCGCCTTGCCTCCAGCCCATTCCACACTCTGCCTTCCGCAATCCGCCTTGGCTTCACGCCATTCCGCAATGCGAATTCCGCCCTCTGCCTTTTCATCGCCCCATTCCGCATTCCGCGTTCCGCAATCCGCATTTACGCTCATCTAGCTCCTCGTCGTCATCGCGATCCTGGCGGGGAGCTTCTGCCGGTTGCAGGCTCAGCCGATCATCACCGCGCAACCCCAAGACAAGTTCGTGAATGCCGGGGCCACGGTCAGCCTGCTCGTCACCGCAGCGAGTCCGACCACCCAGACCTACCAGTGGTTCTTCAACGGGGTGGTGCTGGCAGACGCGACCAATCGCATCTTGCGCCTTGAGAAGGTGCAGCCCCTTCAAAGTGGCGATTATTCCGTGAAGGTGAGCAGCGAGGCCGGCGACGCCCCGAGCCGACTGGCACGCCTCAAAGTGTTTGTCTCAGCGCCCCATGGTTTCAGCAGCGTCAGCGTCGCGGGCGACAGGTCCGTTTCCCTCGGGCTCTCCGGCAGTGCCGCGGCAGCTTACGCGACTCGTTTTGAGCTTTTCCCGATCGAAGCATCCTCCGACCTCCAGTCGTGGACTACGCTCGGGATGGTGGTCGCCACCAACGCTTCTCTCGATGCTTTGAGCTTCAAGGACGTTGAGGCGGGCGCATTCGCGCAACGATTCTATCGAACGCCGACCAATCTCTTCCTGACTCACCTGCCAGGCAAACCGACCGGACCATTCGCCGTCGGATCGCTTTCCCGATTGTTGACGGACCCATCGCGCACCAACACATCACGGCGGACCAACCATCAGTTCATGGTGACGGTCTGGTATCCGGCGACCCCGGTCGTGGGCCGGTTGCCAGCACTCTATGTGGAACGCCCGATCGCTCAAGCCGGTTACCTCGCCGGAACCGGTGCCGAAGCATTCTTCTCGCATTCGCAAACGAACGCTCCGCTTGCGCCATCTCCACTCCGATTCCCCATCGTGCTCTATTCTCATGCCGCAGGCGGACATCGACGAGAGAACACCGACAAGGCGGAGGAACTTGCGAGCCGTGGATATGTTGTTGTCGGACTCGATCACCGCACCACGTTCCGCAGTGTGTATCCGAATGGAGCGGTCATCGATGGCACGCCTGAAACCATCGAGATGTTGGCCCAATTACTCAAACTCGCGCAGGATCGTGCCCGGGATAAACAGTTCGTCGTCGATGAACTGACCCGATGGGATGCTGGCGACGAAATCTTTGCCGGGCGTCTCGACTTGGAGCGGATCGGGGCCTTCGGCTGGTCATTTGGTGGCGCGGCCGCGGCCGAATTCATGCGCATCGACCCACGATGCAAGGGGGGAATTAACATGGATGGTAACTTCTGGAACACCAACCTGCTGCAGAAGCCGTTAGCCAACCCATTCATGCTCATCATGGCGGATTCGGAGGAGCCGCCTGGAGCCGACCCGCTCGACGACCGGAGGAAGGTCTACAACGCCCTGACCAAAGACGCCTACCTCGTCAAAATCGGCGGCTCCGTTCATGGAAGTTTCGCCGACTGGATTCGCGTCATGCCGGAAGCGACGGCGCTATCTTGGTGGGGTCCGCGCAGTATCTCCATTGATCGTGCGCACGAGATCGCGACCGCCCTTGTGGTTTCGTTCTTCAACAAACATCTGCTGGGAGAGGATGACCACCTGCTGGACGATGTGCCGGCTCGCTTTCCCGAGGCGAAGGAATTCCTCAAGAAGTGATCCGAGTGATGGACAGTATCAGGAATACACTCACCATGAAATCGATTCTCCCTAGCTTGGCTCATGCACTCAGTTTGCTCACTGGCATGGCGCTATGCCTGCCCGCTCGTTCCGTAGAGCTACAGCTTGAATCAATAGGCATGTATGACCCGGCAAAACACGGACGCACCGAACTCGCAATCCACGCCGTCAAGGTGCGGGATGGTTACGCCTTTTGTGCCAGCCTCGCAGGGTTGCTGATCCTCGACGTTGGAGACCCGGCGAATCCACGGGTTGTCGGTAGGCATGGCACTCCGGAAGACGCCACCGCATTGGCAATTTCAGGCAACCGGATTTACGTGGGCTACCGAGGAGGCCTCGAAGTTCTGGATATTGCCGACGTGAGGCACCCGTTCACGATCTCGAAGGTCTCGATAACTCACCCCAGTTCGGATGTCGCCGGGCTCGCGGTGTTTCAGGATGTCGTTCTTGTCCACACAACAAGCGGGAAACACGGGACGATTTTCGAGATGTTTGATTTTCGCGATGCAGCGAACCCGAGACGAGTGCCACCGTCGATATTCTCAACTCGGTTGGCGATGTCCGGCTCGTATGCATACGCCGCGGGCGGGTCGGATTGGACCCTGTTCGGTCTAACGTCGCCGACCAGCCCGATCGTTCTAGCGAATTGGACGATCCAAAGCGGTGTGGCGGACGTCGCGATCTCGGGACGCTTTGCCTATGTGACGGGTGAAGCGCTGCTGATTTACGATCTCGTCGATCCTCTGGCTCCGCGATTGGTGGGCACTCTCCCGCTTAGTAACGACTACGGGCATCGCATAGCCGTTGCCGGATCCCACGCCTGTATCTGGACAGGGTTCTGGGACTTCTTTGAGATCATTGATGCAGATGATCCCGCAGCGCCGCGAAAGGTTGCCGAGATCAACGGCATCTGGGTTCGGGACGTGGCAATGAGCGGTAATTTCGCCTTCATCGGTGTGGCCGGAGAAAATCCCGAACTCGCGATCTACGATTTGAGCAGCCCGACACGTCCGCGAAAAGTTGGAGCCTTCGCCGACTTACTCAGGCCCTTCTGCCTCTCCATCACCGGCCCTCCCGGCCACCAGGCTCGCGTGCAATGCAGCGACGACCTCAATGACTGGCAAGACTGGCAGACCGTCACGCTGGGCGATCTCCCACTTGAGGTGAGGGATTCGGATGTGGGTCCGGCCATCCGCCGTTTCTACCGCGCGGTCCAGGTGGCCCCTTGACGGATAACAGCCAATGAAAACCAACCCAACCCTCCTCGCCCTGCTCTTTGCCTCGCTCGCCACGGCGAACCTCCTCGCCCAGCCGGCACTGGTGACCGATCCCGGTTTTCAGGTCAAACTGGACGGTGAGGTGAGGATTCTCGCCCGGAGCGGCAATAAGGTGGTCCTCGTCGGCTCCTTCTCTTCGGTGAACGGGCACCTCAGCCCCGGCGTCGCCAGGCTCAACGCGGACGGAACAGTGGACACTAACTTCGTCGCTGCCCCAGCCACACCCTTGCCCTTGATGTGGTATCACTCCGCTAAGGGAGATTGCGTCTCCCACGGAGACTTCGCCGCGTTACCGGACGGCAAGCTCCTCGCTCTCGGAGTCGAAGGCAAACTCGTCCGCTTGAAGTCTGACGGGAAGTTGGACACAAGCTTTCAGGCACCTGAGTTGGTAGGTTGGCGTGGCTGTTGGGGCGGTAATGTCCGACCGATCCTCGGACCTCAGAGCGATGGCAAGATTATCGTCCAGAGATTGAGCAGGGAAACGGTCGGCGAAAACGAGGTAGTCCATATCCGTCTGGCACGTCTCAACGAAAATGGGGCCATTGATGCTTCGTTTGCTCCCATCTTTCGGCAGCCCGCCATTGGCCGTCCCGACGACGGGTATAGTGAGGCGGCTTCTCTGTTTCAGGCGCTCACGGTTCAAACCGATGACAAGATCGTCGTCGCGGGCGTGTTCACCGAAGTCAACGGCGTGGCTCGATACGGCCTCGCACGGCTGAACGCCGACGGAAGCCACGGCTGTGACAAAGTCATTGGAGAAAACAGTTGAGAGTTGAATGGCCATGGCGAGCATCTGATTTCTGGTGAATTTCGGTGGTTCAGCGACTTCAGGAAGGGCAAGGCTTGAGGTTTTTGAACGCCATCACCAAGC